>OOAQ01000461.1_pt1 | contig 34199 bp, 27 predicted proteins | sample 1671051 | NCBI WGS metagenome assembly OOAQ01 (sample SAMN06348117, study PRJEB24527) | human gut metagenome | biome: human gut; feature: ankylosing spondylitis patient; material: feces | host: Homo sapiens | place: China | collected 2015-10
GGTAACCTCTAAAAACCTCCTTCACGGCAGATTTCTATGACTTATATCATCTGCTCGTGTCCCGGTTTTTAGGATACTTCCTTAATAAAAAGGAGAAAAGGCAGTGAGCGAACTACATAAAGAACTGTCGCGCATAGAGTTTGAAATGCGCGAAAACTCCATAACTCACACCCCGGTAGAAAACGAAATGCGTTTCTACGAGGCTGTCAAGCGCGGCGACATGGACTCCGCAAGAACGCTTTCCACACCGCTTGGCGGGGAGGGCTTCGGCGTGCTTTCCACCGACCGCCTGCGTAATCTGAAATACCACCTGGTTATAACGGTGTCGTTCATCACGCGTTTCTGCGTTGAGGGCGGAATGGAACGCGAAACTGCTTACAACCTCAGCGACCTCTATATAAGAAAAGCAGACCTTGCAAGTTCTCCAGAGGAGATAAACGCGATACACTCCGAACTTATCACGGATTTCACAGAGCGAATGGCGAAGCTGAAAAACGGCAGCAGCTACTGCTATCAGGTCACGAAATGCATGGAGTACGTTTACGATCACCTGCATGAAAAACTGATGGTGAGCGATATTGCGGAGGAACTCGGGCTTTCGGTGCAGTACCTTTCAAAGCTGTTCCGCACGGAAACCGGACTTACGCTCAATCGGTACATATTGAAGAAAAAGATAGACGCCGCCTGCCAGATGCTGAAATATTCCCAGTATGAAGCCGTGGACGTCGGGAACTTCCTCGCGTTCAGTTCCCACAGCCATTTTATCCAGAAATTCCGCGAGGAAACCGGGCTTACGCCGAAGCAGTACCGCGAAAAGTACTACCATTCGTCCTCTGGAATGAAAGCCGGCGTGGAAATTAAATAAAACTAAAAACATGATATTTTTATGAGTATCATAATATAATCGCGCGGGATTTTATGCTAAAATCAAGATACAAGGCAGAACTCCCAGACCCCCAGAAAGGAACGTGATATATTATGAAAAAACACATTATCAGCGTTATGCTCATTGCAGGAACTGTCGCACTCTGCGGCTGTTCTGCGAATAACGGTACATCTTCGGATATCCAGTCATCTTCTCAGTCAGAAAGTCAGCAGACCGCAGAAGCAGCAACCTCCAAAGTTGAAACCGCAGAAGCTCCGGCTGAAAGCAGCGTACTCGCAGACCTCACCGGAACCTACGATGATGTAAGCGAGAAGTTCGAATTTTCGGACGGCTGGTCGAACGGCTCGATGTTCAACTGCACCTGGCGCAAGAGCAACGGCAGTATTTTCGACGGCTCAATGAAGCTCACTATTGATAAGGACCTGCTGGACAAGCCGCCCTATTCCGGCGCGGAGTTCCGCTCCCGGGATTTCTACGGCTACGGCATGTACGAGGTCGTTATGAAGCCGATAAAGAACGACGGCGTTGTAAGCTCATTCTTCACATATACGGGACCCTCCGACAACAACCCGTGGGACGAGATAGACATTGAATTCCTCGGCAAGGACACCACAAAGGTGCAGTTCAATTACTTCACCGACAGCAAGGGAAATCACGAATTCCTGTACGACCTCGGCTTTGACGCCTCCGAGGAGTTCCACACCTACGGTTTCGACTGGCAGGCGGACAGCATCACATGGTACGTTGACGGCGAGGCGGTCTACACGGCGACCGAGAATATCCCATCAAATCCCGGCAAGATAATGATGAACGTATGGCCGGGAACAGGCGTTGACGGCTGGCTGAACGCGTTTGACGGCACTGTTCCGCTTACCGCAGAATATAAGTCCGTGGACTTCGCGGCGGCAGAGGAGGGCTGAAAATGAACGAATTCAAGGGATACAGGAACGGCGTTGACCTCGGCGGCTGGCTCTCACAGTGCGGCTACGAAAAGAAACATATCGAGAGCTTCATCACTGAAGCAGATATCGCGCGGATAGCTTCGTGGGGCTGCGACCATGTGCGCCTGCCGTTTGACTACAACATAATTCTTGACGATAGCGGCGATGTGCTGGAAAGCGGACTGAAGCTGCTGGAGCGCTGCGCGGACTGGTGCGGGGCGCACGGGCTGAACATAATTCTCGACCTGCACAAGACGATGGGATTTTCGTTTGATAAGGGCGAGCAGGAATCCGGGTTCTTTGAGGATCAGCGCTATCAGGATATTTTCGTGAACCTCTGGAGCCACATCGCGAAGCGCTTCGGCAATCGTAACTACGTTGCTTTCGAACTTCTCAACGAGATAACCGAGCGCCGTTTCGCGGAAATATGGAATCGCATCGCAGCGCGCACGATAACCGAAATTCGCAGGTACGCTCCGGATAATTTCGTGCTCATCGGCGGCATTTATCAGAACAGTATTTTCGGTCTGACGCTGCTTGACAAGCCGTGCGACGATCATATCGTGTTCAACTTCCACTACTACAATCCGCTGGTGTTCACTCATCAGAAAGCGCACTGGATAGATAAAATGACGAACGAGTGCGAAATAAGCTATCCCGGTCCGACAAAGGAATATTATGAAAAATCCCTTAAATTCATCGGTCCGGACCTCGCGCAGGCTTACGAAAATTACCCAATTGATATCGTAGACCGCCGTTTCATGGAAGCGGAAATGCAGGTCGCCGCCGATGTCGGCAAGAAAATGAACGTCCCGGTGTACTGTGGAGAGTACGGCGTTATCGACACGGTTGGCGGCGCTGACCTGCTCCGCTGGTACGATGATATCCATGCTGCGTTCGACAAATTCGGTTTCGGCCGTGCTGCGTGGAACTACAAGGAAAAGGATTTCGGAATAGTTGACGAGTGCCGCGCGGATATCGCAGATGAAATCGTAAAACATCTGAAGGTCGCCTCTAAAAAACTCAAGTGAGCGAAAATGTGCAGTGCGCGCCATCTTCGTCTGTCAACGAGCGAAATTTCTGATGTGACGGCGTCCATGCCGTCACTTGGTTATTTCGCTCTGCAACATCGTGTTGCACCTCCTCGTAAGGCATACAGCCTTACTTCGTCGGCTTTCCTAGAATCTGGCACACCCTGCCCATTTTTGCTTTTCGCACCGGTTTTTAGAGGTTCCCATATCAAAAAAACTGGGCGGAACAGTTCCGCCCATCGTGTGTAATATCGGTGGATATTACTTTTCAGACTCACATTTCTGGTTTGCAACTGTGCAGGAAGTCTTGCAAGCAGACTGGCAGGAGCTCTGGCACTTGCCGCAGCCGCCCTTAACAGCGGAAGCCTTCAGGTTAGCCTTGTTGATGGTTGTGATGTGCTTCAAATCAGACACCTCTTTCGTGATTGATTGCAGGGTATTTTCCTGCGATTATTAACAGTATACCATATTTCCGCGAATATTTCAAGGGGAAACGCGAAGTTTTTTCAACTTTTTATTATTACAGCATGCCGGGAGCGGATTTGTCAACATTTCTTTATTTGATAAGGAATTGCATGACGAGCTCCGCGGCAAGCACTCCGCCGCAGGCGGAAAGCGCCACTATCAGCAGTCCTCTGTTGAACAGAGCCGCAATGAGCGCCGCCGCGAATCCCACGCACGCGGTTATCACCGACCCGGTGCTGAAGAATATCCCCGGGATAGTCATGGCGGTCAGCACCGCATAGGGTACGTAATACAGGAAGCTCAGCACAAACGGCGAGGTTATCTTCCTGCGTATCGCCGCAAGCGGGAGCATTCTCACAAGGTAGGTCACGAGAGCCATCGTAAGTATGCTCAGGCACAGATATAATGTATCAGTCATCAGCTTCACCGTCCTCCGTGGGTTTCGGGAAGAACAGCGCTCCCAGCGCCGCGGCGATGACCGTGCAGATTATCACCGAGAATCCCGAGGTTATGCCGCTGAATACCGGCACGAACTTGATTACGCAGGACAGCGCCGCGGCAATCGCAGCGACCGCAAGCACGCCCTTGTAGCGCTTGGCAGGCGGAACCACTATCGCGATGAACATTCCGTAGATCGCAATGCCGAGCGCCAGCGTAACTATCTCCGGCAGGACGTTTCCGAGCAGCGCGCCGGTCGCCGTGCCCGCCGCCCACATTATGTAGGGAAGCGTGATAAGCCCGTACATATACGCCGGTGTGACCTCGCCGGGCTTAACGCTGGCGACTGCAAACACCTCGTCGGTCACGCCGAACGACGTGGTGAGCCGGTGGAACAGATTGTAATTCTTGCTGAGCTTCTGGCTGAGCGAAAGGCTCATGAGCGAGTAGCGCAGGTTGATAATGAGCTGAGCCAGCGCTATTTCGAACAGACCGCCTCCGGCGGCGATGGCGCCTATCCCGGCGACCTGACCGGCTGAGGTCAGGCAGGTCATGGAAATGAGTATCGCGGCTAACGGCGGGATTTTCATTCCCACCGCGGTAATGCCGAACGCAAAGGATACCGAGAGATATCCCAGCCCTATCGGAAGCCCGTCCTTAAGCCCCTGGAGGTAATCCGAACGGCTCCCCTTTACTTTATTTGTTTTCTCTGACATAATTCTCCCTTTTCCGCAGGTCATATTGACAACTTTATTATTTTAGCACAATCACGGGAATAAATCAATACAAAATATACGGACTTCCGCAATTTATTACATATATAATTCACAAAAATTCCGGTCGGCTCTTGCAATTATTAAAGAAAAATGCTAAAATGATAATATGTGCTGAAAAGCATTACAAAAACGAATACAAATAAAAAGGAGAAAACAAATGGGAAACATTTTCGTAATTATCGCATTTGTGGCTTATGCCCTTGTTATTCTCGGAATAGGAATTTTTTCCTACAAGAAATCCAAGAGCATGAACGATTACTTTATAGGCGGGCGGCAGCTCGGAAGCTGGACAACGGCTATTTCAGCCCAGGCTTCGGATATGAGCGGCTGGCTGCTGATGGGTCTGCCCGGCGCGATCTTCGTCAGCGGGCTGACTGAAAGCTGGATCGCGATAGGTCTTTTCATCGGTACATACCTCAACTGGAAGATACTCGCGGCAAGGCTCCGTAAGATGTCCTACGCCGCCGGCGACGCCATCACTATCCCGGAGTACTTCCAGAAGCGCTTCTTCACGCAGAATCCCGTTATACGCTTCGCGTGCGCGGCAATTATTTTCGTGTTCTTCCTTATCTACACCGCTTCCGCATTCAGCAGCGGCGCCAAGCTGTTCAACTACATGTTCGGCACGGATTACACGCTTTCCCTTACCATCGGCGCGCTCATCATCATTTCCTACACCTTCCTCGGCGGATTCTTCGCGGTCTGCTGGACTGACCTCATTCAGGGTCTGCTGATGTTCGCGGCTCTGGTCATAGTTCCGCTGGTGTGCATTATCCAGACTCCGGACGTTTCCGCAGTGCAGTTCCTCAACGCTGACGGCGCTGTTATCTCCAACTACCTCAACCTCTTTGAGGACGTAAACGGCAACATCGCATGGACCACTATCCTTTCCGGTCTGGCGTGGGGTCTCGGCTACTTCGGAATGCCGCATATCCTGGTCCGCTTCATGGCTATAAAGTCCAGCGATCTCATCAAGAAGTCGCGTATAATCGCGACCATCTGGGTTTTCATTACCCTCGGCGCGGCTGTGCTGGTCGGAATTTTCGGCTACATCTTCCTGAACTCCGCAGGCAACGAGGCTATGCTGGCTGAATTCAACGCCATCGGCGACGCGGAAAGGATCTTCATGTTCCTCAGCGGTAAGCTCCTGCCCGGTATCATCGCGGGTATCGTGCTCGCGGCTATCCTGGCGGCTATCATGAGCACCGCGGATTCCCAGCTCCTCGTGACCGCTTCCTCTGTGAGCAACGATATGTTCAAGCTCTTCAAGAAGGACGCCAAGGAAAAGACCCTCATGTGGATCAGCCGCGGCACCGTTATTGCAGTCGCAGTCATTGCGTACATCATCGCCCTCGACCCGAACAGCTCGGTAATGGGTCTGGTTTCCTACGCATGGGCAGGCCTCGGAGCGGCGTTCGGTCCGGCTATGCTGCTCTCGCTGTTCTGGAAGCGCATGACCATGAACGGCGCAGTTGCCGGTATTATCTCCGGCGGCGCGTCCGTTGTCATCTGGGAGACTATCCCGATGATCCCTGCAGACGGCGCGTTTGTAAGCCTCTCCGCTGCAACCGGTATTTACTCGCTGCTGCCTGCGTTCATTATCGCGCTGGCTGCCGTAATTATCGTGTCCCTCTGCACCAAGGTCGACAGGCAGAAGGTCGACGAGCTTTTTGCAAGGGCTAACGCTAAGGAGACCGAGGCTCAGGCTATCGGGGAATAATCAAGATATCTTTATAAAGCAATGGGCTGCACGAATGCAGCCCATTGTTTTTAGTTGAGGTTAGCTCTCGCTGATAAAGGGAAGGACCTCTTTGTCAAGGTCGAATATGGTGATTTCAATATTCTGGTCGTTGGGTGTTATCCACTCCATTTCAGTCTTGTGCCTTTTAAACAAAATATTGTCCTTAAGGGGTTCTAGACCAAAACTGAGTTTGTATAGATGCTTGTAATTTTTAAGGTCGTTATAAATTTTGTTGTAATTTATAACCGAATCTTTGTCAACAAGTGAATGATCAGCATAATACCAAAAATCAGCGCTGCTTAACGAATAGAATTTATATTCAGGCAAGTAGGCTTTATAAGAAGGCGCGGTATCACTCAGATCAATCACTAAAACAGCGTCATCGGGTAATTCGCTTCTTACAAATTCAGCAGTTACCTTTGAATAGCTGTAATCTGTGAAATAGTCCTTGATAAGTTGATAGCTACCCATTGGGATCGTTGCGGCAATATATGTGCAGAACAAAACGAAGAATGCTTTGTCAAACTGCTTGTCTATGCCTCTGAACCATGTGATGAATCGCTTGCCGACGGCTGACGTATTCTTATCGAGCGGTTTTGGCTCTTTGTATACAGGGGTTTCGGTATTGAGGGCAAACCAATAAATAATCACATAGGTGAACAGAAAAAGCGAAGCGCGCGGTGGGAGCGTATACCAGACAACGCAGCATATCACGGAATAAACGCCTGTAAATACGAGCATTACAATAAAATGCTTTCTGTAATGCCTGAAAAAAATCATTGCGCATACAATGATAAGTCCTATGCACGATGCGATCGTCCAGTTGGCAGTAGATGATAAAAAAGGAAATTCCCGGTTAAAAACCGCATTAGAAGTTATCGTTCCGACAGTTTTTACCAAGCCGTCGAGAGTCATTAGTAAATTCAGATTTTCGGTTTTGGAAGCAGTCAGTTCATTTGTGCTCAGGCACCCCAGAAGCGGCACTATCAGCAGGATAACTCCCACGCCCGCAATTGCAAGGCCGGCAAGCCGCAGAATGTTCATTTTCCCTGAAGATGTTTTCCACAGTTTGAACAGGTCGATTATCATGTAGATACCGAGTATTCCGACCAGACCTGACATCATGAGGTGCGTATTTGCAAGGAGCGCAATAAGCAGTCCGTAGACGACAGGGCGACGGTTTCTGTCCTTGTAGACGATGGCAAGCAGCACAAGTATCAGCAGAATGAGGCAGTACACGCGCGACATCACGCTGTTGTAAAATATCAGGCTGCCGGAAAACAGCACAATGCCTTTAAGCAGCGGTCTGAACGGAGCCTTCCATAGAAGAAGCCCGGCAGCCACGCCGGAAATAAACCAGCTTATGAACGGAAGGATATCCGCCGGAAGCCCCGCCTTGGCAAACGGGTAGAGGACAAAGTGCCAGAGCGGCGGGTGGCCTTCATATTTCATGAAGTCGATGATACCGGAAATATCGTTGTATTTTGCAATATTCCACGCCTGCGCCTCGTCGTACCATATTTCGTGGCGGGCGGCGCCGATGAAGGTCAGCGCAAGGTAGACAATGAACAGGCAGAGCAGGATAATGCTGCTTTTCGGTATGCTTCGCTTTCCTGAAGCGGCTGTATCGGTCATTGCTTTTGCTCCTTTGCTTCCTCATGGTATTCCTTCTCGGTGTTGACGCTCCAGACGCTCTCGCGGTCTCCGGTGCCGGAGATTATCGAGCGGGCGGCGTTCATCGCCGTCAGCATGGAGTGATCCATGTTGTTGTAGCGGTGCTGGCCGTTTCTGCCTATGCAGTAGAGATTATCGAAGCTGTCGAGGTACCCGCGCACCTTCCCGAACTCATTGTAGGTGCCGAAGTACGCCGGGTAGGCCTTCTTCACCTTGGTGGTGAAGCTGTCTGCGATGTTCTCGCGCTTTATTATGCCGATCTGCTCCAGCTCCTTTGAGGCGAAGTCGATGAACTCCTCCGGGGGAGTGCTCCACATTTCGTCGCCCTCGGTGCAGAAGTACTCAAGCCCCACCCAGACGTGCTTCGTGTTGTCGTCCACCATATAGGGCGACCAGTTGTTGAATATCTGGAGCCTTCCGAGCTTTACCTCGCGCTCCTGAATGTATATCCAGCAGTCCGGGACTATGTTGTTGATGGTCGGGGTCTTGGTCTTGTTCTGGATCTCGAGCCGGTCGAGCAGCAGGCCTACGGTGATGAAATCCCGGTAGGGAAGCTCCGACGCGATGTGCAGTATATCCTCCGGCACGTCCGGGAGAGCCTGCACCAGATCCTTGACCGCCATCGAGGAAACAAGGAAGTCGCATTCGATGGTGCGCTCCTTGCCGAAATCCGGGGAGCCGCTGTCGGTGCAGCGCACGGTCACGGATCTCACGGAGCCGTTTTCCGCGTTTACGCGCACGACCTCGTGCTGCATGAGAAGCTCCGCGCCCTTTTCGCGGTCTATCTCTGCCATGCGTTCCCAGAGCTGACCAGGGCCGAATTTCGGGTAGTAGAATTCGTCGATGAGCGAGGTCTCGACGTTGTTCTTGTTTTTCTTGAACGGCTTGGAAAGCGCGGAGGTTATGACCTTCCACACGGAAAGCCCCTTGACGCGCTGAGCGCCCCAGTCCGCGGCGATGTTTGACGGGTGAACTCCCCAGAGCTTTTCGGTGTAGTCCTCGAAGAACATCTGGTAGAGCGGCTTACCAAAGCGGTTTATGTAGAAATTCTCAAGCGAGGTCTCCGGGAGCTTGTGGATAACGCTGCCGAGATATCCGAAGCCCGCCTTCATCGTGTTGACGAATCCCATGTTGATGAAGGTCGCGGGTTTCAGCGAGATGGGGTAGTCGAAGAAGCGCTTGCGGAAGTATATCCGGGACAAGCGGGTACGCGCAAGGAAAACGTTGTCGATTTTGTCCGGGTCTATCTCCGGGTCGTCGGAGAAGGTGTGGGTCCTGCCGAGCACCTTGTCGTCCTTTGAGGGCGCGCCCTGAAGCGGGAGGATATCCATCCACAGCTTCATGACCTCCTTGTTTTTCGAGAAAAACCTGTGGCCTCCGATGTCGATACGGTTCCCGTTGTACCGCGCGGTGCGGGATATTCCGCCGATGAATTCGCTGGCTTCGATTATTATGGGGTGATATTCGCTGCTTTCATTCAGCAGGGTGTATGCGGCGGTAAGTCCCGCAGGACCCGCGCCAATGATTATTACATTTTCATTTGGTTTCAATTTTTCCTTTTCTGTCAAATATCAGTACCTTTCGTCCGACGTAATTCCATACAAGGACGATGGCAGCGGCGGCTATCTTTACAATAAGGTAGCTTATATGCATCAGCTCGGTCCCGAGGTACATTATAAGTTCCGTCAGTCCCAGTCCGATCACGCCGACCACGGTGAAAATCAGGAATGCCGTCACGCTCTTACCGCTGCCGCGGTTGTCCTTCCTGCGGAATACGAACGTCAGCGAAAGCACGTAGTTCACGATCAGGCCTACTATGAATCCCGCCGCGGTGGAGATGAACAGCTCCCACGGAGTTCCTCCGGTGAGTATCAGCTCCTGAAACAGGAACAGCGTGCCGTAATCCGCCAGGAATGCGATACCGCCTACAACGGCGTATCTGAAGAATTCCCAGAACAGGCTCAGCAGCTTCCTGCGTTTCTCTTCTGTCAATAAGGCTCCCCCCAATTTTTTTAGATGTATCAATTATACCACTTTTCAACATGACTTTCAATACAAAGAAATGACCAGTTTACAAAATCGTTTTATTAGACATATCCGCAAGCGCGTTTTTGTGGATTTTTCAGCCGGGTGTGAATGGACTTGTAATATCAGGTGTAATATATTTGTTCAATGTTTACATAATCTTTTGTGCAAAATGTGTAAAAAGGATGAAATTTCACAAAGGGTATTGTATATTTGCGATAAATATGCTACAATGTATACAGACAAGTTAACAGGCTCACGGGACGAAAGTCCGGGCGGTCCTGCTGATTTGCTTTAAAATCCCGGTTTGCCGGGCGGCGGCGTCTGCCGCGGCTCGTCCGACCCGAAAGGAATGATCAGTATGAAAGTAACCATCACCGCTAAGAAGCTCACAATCAACCAGTCGTTCACCGACTATGCGACCCAGAAGCTCAGCGCAAAGCTGGACCGCTTCTTCCCCGAGGAGGCCGAGGCTAAGATCACCCTCGAGGAGCGCCGTGAACTTATCATTCTTGAGCTTACGGTAAAATATAACGGTATCATCTACCGTGCAGAGCAGTCCGCGAAGGACAAGAACGACGCCCTCGACGTAACCGTTGACCGCGTTATCCGCCAGATCAGAAAGCAGAAGACCAAGGTTGAAAAGAGCCTGCGTACAGGCGCGTTCGAGGGTCTTGCACCCGAGGCAGAGGAGAAGGAGTACGAGGTCATTCGCGAGAAGAAATTCCACCTCCGCCCGATGTCCGTTGACGAGGCTATTCTTCAGATGAACCTGCTCGACCACACGTTCTTTATGTTCAAGAACGCAGACACCGGCGCTGTAAACGTAGTCTACAAGCGCGACGAGGGCAACTATGCAGTTCTGGTTCCCGAGGGATGAGCAGCACAGGAAACAAGGCGTTAATACTTAAATAGCAATCAGCTCCGCCGGGATTTCCTGCGGAGCTTGAATGCTAATTAGGGCATTTGCACAAAAAAGTTGAAAAATCTTTGTACAAATCGCCGCCCTTGTAATGTAAACGATTTACTGCTATAATATAATCAAGGCAACCGGGAAAAGCCCGGAAAAACCGTAAATTAGCCGGAGAACCGGCAGAAATATCAGAATGATGGAGGAATACCAATGAACTACGGTCATTTCGACGAACTCAATAAGGAGTATGTCATCACCCGTCCGGACACACCTTCCGCATGGGCTAACTACCTCGGCGACCCCGAGTACGGCGCTATCATCTCCAACAACGCAGGCGGCTACAGCTTCGTAAAGAGCGGCGCTAACGGTCGTGTTATCCGCTACCGCTTCAACGGCGTAGGCACCGACACCCCCGGCAGATACGTATATCTCCGCGACCTTGAGACCAACGACTACTGGTCCGCTTCCTGGGCGCCCGTATGCAAGCCCCTCGATCAGTTCAAGAGCGAGTGCCGCCACGGTACCGCTTACACCGTTATCACTTCAGAGTACAAGGGCGTTAAGTCCGAGGTTACTTACTATGTTCCCCAGGGCGCTACATACGAGGTATGGGCTGCTAAGGTAACAAACACCTCCGATAAGCCCAGAAAGCTCGCTGTTACCGGCGTATGCGAGTTCGTCAACGACCCGAACTACGAGCAGGATCAGGTAAATCTTCAGTACACTCTGTTCATCACCCGCACCTACTTCAAGGGTAACTATATCCACCAGATGCAGAACGAGATCTACAATCCGAACAGCGGCAGATTCCTCGGTCTGGCTGGCGCTAAGGTAGACGCTTACTGCGGCGACAGAGATTCCTTCGTAGGCACCTACAGAAGCTACTCCAACCCGAAGGGCATCGAGGAAGGTCTGAAGGGCGACCTCAACTACAACACCAACTCCGTTGGCGCGCTCGAGAGCGACATCGTTCTCCAGCCCGGCGAGACCAAGGAGCTTACATACGTCCTCGGCGGCCAGAAGACCGAGGCTGAGATCACCGAGATCATCAGCAGATACGAGAAGTCCGGCGCGGTAGAGGCAGAGCTTTCACAGCTCAAGAACTACTGGCACAGCAAGCTGGACAACCTCCAGGTAAACACCCCCGACAAGAACTTCAACAACATGGTCAACACCTGGAACGCTTACAACTGCTTCATCACCTTCATCTGGTCCAGAGCGGCTTCCTTCCAGTACTGCGGCCTGAGAAACGGCTTCGGCTACCGCGACACCGTTCAGGATATCCAGGGTATTATTCACCTTGCACCTGAGATGGCAAAGAAGCAGATAGTATTCATGCTGTCCGCACAGGTAACTAACGGCGCGGGTCTGCCGCTGGTTAAGTACGACCACAAGGCAGGTCAGGAGAACCACCCCGACGAGAACGACGAGAACTCCGTATACGCGAAGCAGACTGGTCACCCCAGCTACCGTGCTGACGACGCTCTGTGGCTGTTCCCGACCGTTTACAAGTACATCTCCGAGAGCGGCGATTCCGCGTTCCTCGACGAGGAGATCCTCTATGCTAACGACGGCGAGAAGGGCACCGTTTACGACCACCTCAAGAGAGCCATCGACTTCTCCATGAACCACCTCGGCAACCACGGCATGCCCGCAGGTCTGCACGCTGACTGGAACGACTGCCTCCGTCTCGGCAAGCAGGGCGAGTCCACCTTCGTTGCATTCCAGCTCGTATACGCTATCAAGATCCTGCGCACCTACGCAGTTGAGAAGAACGATACAGACTACATCAAGTATCTTGACGAGATCGGCGCTAAGCTCGATACTATCCTCTCCGCCTGCTGGAACGAGGACAGATGGATCCGCGGCTACAAGGAGGACGGCACCATCATCGGTCAGCGCACTGATCCTGAGGCTTCCATGTGGCTCAACCCGCAGAGCTGGTCCGTTATCTCCGGCTTCGGAACAAAGGAGCAGCAGGAGAAGGCTATGGACAGCGTTTACCGCGAGCTGAACACTCCGTACGGCGCAATGGTAATGTACCCGCCTTATGTAAAGCACGGCTTCCCCGGAGCGCTCATGCAGTGCTTCAACAAGTGCACCAAGGAGAACGCAGGTATCTTCTCCCAGCCGCAGGGCTGGCTGATACTGGCTGAATCCAAGCTGGGTCACGGCAACCGCGCTTACCAGTACTGGACTGAGGCGGCTCCCGCTACCTACAACGATAACGCAGAGCACAGAGTGCTCGAGCCGTACGTATACGGTCAGTTCGTTGAGGGCAAGGACAGCCCGTTCGCAGGCCGCGCACACGTTCATTGGCTGACCGGTACCGCTTCCACCGTTATGGTTGGTACAACAGAGGGTATCCTCGGTCTGAACCCCGAGACCAAGGGTCTGGTGATCGATCCATCTATCCCCTCCGAGTGGAAGGAATACACCATGGAAAAGACCTTCCGCGGCAAGAAGCTCCACGTTACCGTAAAGAACCCGAACGGTTCCGAGCACGGCGTGAAGTCCGTTACAGTCAACGGCGAGAAGATCGAGGGCAAGCTTATCCTCGATTCTATCCTCAAGGCTGAGAACGACGTTGTAATCGAGCTTTAATTCAAGATAGAATTTATCCCCCGTTCGTATGAGCGGGGGATTTTTTATGTTATTTCAGTCTGACAACATTTGACCACTTTCCGTATATCCGCTTTCCTCCGATGGAAATGTACGGGCGTATCCTGAACCTGCACCCGGATTTGGAAGTCCATTTAACCTTCAGGCTCAGCTTGTGGTTCTGAATGTCCGCAAGCTTTGTGAATTTATCCTTGCCCTCAGCCGCCTGTACCTCATAATTGGGGTATATACCGCCTGGCCTTGACCATGTAAGCGTGGCGCGGTTTTCATTTTTTACCTTATGTCCCTTTAACGTGGATTTCGGCGGAAGTATCTTGAATTTCAGCGTCTTTGTGCCTTTGAAGCTGTTTATTCCGGTTATGCGCACAGACGCTATGCCAGGTGTTACAGCGTCCTGATAATCTACCGTGTAGTCGTAGCCCTCGTTGAGCGTACGGTCCTCGTATTCCGCCTCTATGACGGGTGTGAACGGCTTTCCGGTGTAGGTCACAGTGGGGAGCGCCTTGAACTTGCAGCCGCTTATATCGTGCTCCTCACCCGGTCTAAGAACCAGCGTGGAATATTCGTAGCTTCCGTCTACAAGCTTACCGGCACTGAGAATGTTATACCTGAACTGACAGGTAACGCTCTTGGCAGCCTGCCCGAATACCCACTCGCTGCTCTCTCCGTAAAGCATGCCGACAACATCGCCGTTTTCAGTTGTGCCTGTCCATATGTCAAACGAATCGTCGGTAGTGCAGTCGCACTCGATTATATCTCCGTTGGCTCCGTCGCCGCCGAAGAATCCGAACGTCGCCGACGTACCGAACGCGTCGTCCCACTCATCAATATAGTAATCGTCAAGCTTCACGCCGAAACTGATTCCGGCTCTTCCGGTTTCAGCGTAAGCCTGCTGATAAATGTCGTACTTTTCCTTTGGAACGGTGAAAATTATGCTGGTGCAGTCCGGAATCACTCCCGTCCTGACCGTCACACCGGGCTGTGAGAAGTCGAGGTCGTCCGGAAGCGTCAGAGCGGCTTCTGCGGTATTCTCTCCTGAAACTGCTCCGGACGGCTCCGTCTGCTCTTCTGCGAAAGTTTCCATCGCTGAAGCCGCTGCCAGGAATACCGCAAGTACGGCGGCCGTTGATCGCTTGAATTTCATATTACCTACCTCCATTGATTTAATGTTACCAACATTATACACCATTTGTTTTCGTTTGTCAATAAAAATTCGGTTGGCGTATGTAAAAAAAATCCCTGCCGAAGCAGGGAGTTTATATCGTTAATCAATATTGTGAAGCGCCTTGTAGATGTCCTGCATCTGCTGGTCGGTTGAGGCGATGGTCTCCGCGCAGTCCTTGAGCTGCTGCGCAAGTTCAGCTGACACCACGCTGTCGGTCTTGTATTTGAGGTCGTGCTCCAGGGTCGCCCAGAAGTTCATTGCGATGGTGCGTATCTGAACCTCCACGTGGACAAGCTCCTTTTTTTCGGAGAGGTACACCGGGGTCTCGATAACCAGGTGCAGACTGCGGTAGCCGTTTGGCTTGGGATTCTGTATGTAGTCCTTGCGCTTGATGAGCTTCACGTCGTCCTGCGCGGTCAGGAGGTCCGCCACGGTGTAGATATCGTCGATGTAGTTGCACACGACGCGGACACCTGCGATGTCGTTCAGCTCGCGCTTTGCGTTATCGCAGCTGAACGGTATTCCCTTGCGGTTGAGCTTCTCAAGAATGCTCTGCGGGGATTTCACGCGGTCCTCAAGGTGATGTATCGGGTTGTGGTCGTATTTCGTCTTGAATTCGCTGTCGAGTATCTCAAGCTTGGTCTTGACCTCGCGAATCGCGGACTCGTAGAGATGCTCAAGCTCCATGAACTGGTAGAGCTGGTCCATAACGCGCTGCTGTGCGTCCGCAGGGAGAAGCTGCTGTACAGGCTCAAGCTCGAATGTTTTCTGTTTTTCTTTCATTGCGTATCCTTTCACAAGCGTACAATAATATTATATCAGCAAATGTGATAAATTTGATAATGTTCGTGTGAAATTATTATGAAATATTACTTGTTTGCTTCGTCCTGCATACTATTCAGGAGCGCCTCTATGTCAGCCTGGGACATCTTGCCGCCGGATGGCGCGGGGGATTCAGCAGGCGAAGGCTCGGGAGCGGGAACAGGCTCAGCAGGTTCAGTGGGTTCGGAAGGTTCAGCGGGCGCATTAGCCGCAAGCAGCTTCTCAATGTCCTCCTGGGACATCTTGCCGCCGGAAGGCGCGGGGGATTCAACAGGCTCGGGAGCGGGAGCAGCAGGTTCGGAAGGTTCAGCGGGCGCGTTAGCCGCGAGGAGCTTCTCAATGTCCTCCTGGGACATCTTGCCGCCGGAAGGCGCGGAGGGTTCAGCAGGAGCAGGCTCGTCGTTTACCGGAGCTTCCGGAGCGTTGTTCTCGACTATCTCGGGTTCATCAGAATCGGAATCATCATTGCCGCCGAGTGCCGCCGCGAGCAGTTTCTCTATGTCGTCCTGCGACATTTTGCCGCCGGAAGGCTCCGCAGGTTCGATGATTTCTTCGGTCGGAGTTTCGACGGGTTCGGCAGGTTCGGCAGATTCCGCAGATTCCGCAGGCTTTTCACTGCCGCCGGACATGTTCATTTCGTCTAGCATTCTCTGCACTTCGTCCTGCGACATTGCGCCGCCGGAGGGCTCCTCCTGGGAGCGGGTTGCCGGGTCGACCTGTATGTCCGAAACCGGTTCGGGAGCGGGGGAGTCGCTTATGCCGGCCGAGCGGAGCAGCGCTTCGATGTCGTCCTGCGACATCTTGTTGTTCTCCACCTCGGGAGCGGGCGCATAGGAGGTTTCGGGAGCGATAGCCTCCGGGGTTTTGGACTCCTCCATAATGCTTGCGACGTCCACCTTATGCTGATTCAGAATGCTGCTCACGTCCGCTTCCGGCTGCTTTGGCGGACGCGTGGAACGTCCCGGGCGGTATTCCCCGCTGGGGTAGGATATCATCGGAACCGGCTGTGCTTCCGGCGCGATGAGGTATTTGTCGAACTCGCCGCACGCCTGCTCGAAAGTTGTGGTCTCGCCGTCGAATCTTATCCAGTAGTCGTCGTAGGGAGTGATTCCGTGGGTACGCCTGAGTATGTTATAGACGTTGTATTTTTCAATTCCCATTCTGTCGAGGATAGGGTATGTATAGGGCGTCTTGTCCTGGAAAACACGACACGAGAACATGTAGTAAATGTCCGAAATGTCGAGGGGACGGTGTATCGTTGTTATCATCAGCTCCTTGAAGCGGGTGATGATGGTATAGGATACCTCCTCGTCCTCTGAAACGAGATATTCGCATATCGGCGCTTCGCACTTCCACACAGTGAATTTCAGCGGGAGCGGCATTTCGAACGCGCTGTTGTCTACTATTCGATACCGGTTCGCCTTTAATACAACATTTTCCATAGTTCTACCCTCCGGAATACGTCCGCACGTATCACATTATTATAAACATTATACCACATTTTTGAAACATAAGCAATAGTTTTTTTATCTCTCCATATTGTGAACAAAATGATTTCGGGCGATTTGTGCAGGTTTAATAAAAATGCCGGACAATGATAAATTATTATTGTCAAAGTGTTTACAGAAACGAGTTTTTGTGTTATACTGATACTAAATAGCTGTGTCTGTCGCACGGCTGAATGCGGAAATAATCTGCTCTTGCAGAACAGAAACGGGGAGTATATATGAAGATCAGAACCATGCTGATGATCAGCGCCATGCTGTTCGCGATACTGCCGATGGTGATCTACACGGTGTTCGCAAACACATTGCTTTCTTCTGACGGCGACAAGCAGTTCAGAGATACTTTACTCGAGGTGGCAGAGAACGAGCGCTACACGCTGCAGACCTACCTCGACACGGTGGATAAGCAGGCGGAGACCATTCTGAAGAACACCGAGGTACAGGACGTGATCAAGAGCCAGAAAACCACGGATTATGTCGGAAATTACCTTGTGCAGTTTGCAAACGAGAATCCTGAGATAGATTCCATCTCTCTGGTGGACAAGGACGGCAAGATCTTCTGCGGAAGCACCGGAAAGATCGGTCAGGTCATCGACAATTTCAGCGCTTATGACAGCTACGCAGACGGTGCTCTCTACTACAATGCGATAATCAATCCCGAGGCCACCGGCGGCGGAACCAACCCCACGATGTTCTACAAGAAGCATCAGGGCGGCGCGACCCTGCTTATCAGCTACAAGCTGTCCGGCAAGGGCTTCCTTTACAGCGCGGCCGGCGGAAGCACGTTCTACAACGGTTCTGTGACTGTTGCGGATTCTTCCCCCAATCACAATTATAATATCGTTGATAACTTCAAGGTAAACCTTTATTACGAGTACCCCTCCGATGTTTTCAAGAGCAGGATCGACAGCCTGACTGACGGCGCGGAGCCTGAGATAATCGAGTACTCTCCGGCAAACGGTTCCTCTGATAAGTGGTACGCCGCAATGGTCAAGGTCGGCGGCGAAAACGGACTTATCGCGATCGCAAGCTGCCCTGTGAACGGCAATGCAAATTCCTTCTCGCTGCCCGCGGGCAACGGCATAGTTGTGGCATGCGTACTTATCTCCATTGTTGCAATTGCAGGCGCTGTCGTCGTATCCATTCTTGTAACAAGACCGCTCAAGACCATCGAGGAGACCCTTGTAAAGGTACGCCGCGGCGACCACGAGGCGCGTATCCCGAACGAGGTCAGCAACAACGAGTACGGACAGATGTCCCGTGCGTTCAACAACCTGCTTGACGAGATCGTTGTCAGCGAGGACAGATACCGCACCATTACGGAGATGTCCGATAACATCATCTTCGAGTGGAATTTCAAAACCAACGAAGTTTTCTTCTCCAACAACTTCAACAAGAAGTTCAGCTACCGTGCTCCGTCCGACCACTTCGGTGACAGCTTCTTGTTAAAGGCTAAGCTCCACGAGGAGGACGCAGAACGCTACAAGCAGGACCTCGAGGCTCTGGGCAGAGGCGAGGAGTTCAAGCACAACGAGTACCGTATGAAGAACATCTACGGCGACTACATCTGGGTTCTTATCAGAACTGCGACCCTCCGCGACAAGGAAGGCAACCCGCTGAAGATCGTCGGCGTTATCCTGGATATCGACCGTGCGAAGAAGAGCGAGCAGCAGCTCACGACCCGTGCAAGCTTCGACGCTCTCACCGAGCTTTACAACCGTGAGACCATCGAGAGCCAGATTGACAACGAGATCACCCTTTCCGAAGCGCGTAAATCCGAGATGGCGGTTCTGTTCATCGACGTAGACGACTTCAAGCACTACAACGACCAGTACAGCCACGCGACCGGCGACCAGGTGCTGAAGTTTGTTGCACGCACCATAAAGGGCACTGTGAACGAGTTCGGCTTCGCAGGACGTTACGGCGGCGACGAGTTCATCGCATGCATTCGCAACGCGGAGATAAACGACCCGACAAGGGCTGCGCAGGATATCATCTCCAAGCTCGAAGAAGGCTTCGAGTGCGACGGAGTTCACCTGACCGTGAGCGTGTCCATCGGTATTTCGATGATAAAGGACGACTACAACACCCGTGTTGAGTATATCATCGGTAAGGCTGATGACGCGATGTATGCCGTTAAGAAGAACGGTAAGTCAAATTACGCGTTCATCTGATCTGAGTAATAAGAAAGACCGCTCGGGAGAGCGGTCTTTTTTTGTGCGGAGAATAGATTTGTGCGGGGTAAACTTTCAGGAGCCGTCAATTCGGAGCGTCAGAGCGTCGGAGCATCGTAGCGAAGCGGGCGTCTGCTCCTCTGGCGGAGGCGGCGTGAACCGCCATAGGGGCGACCCGAAGATGTCACACCCGCGCAGACGTTAAACTCTCTGAAATAAAAGCGCTTCCGCACAAAGTAACTGTGCGGAAGCGCATATTATTTACCAATTCTCCTATATTGAGAAAGCGGTTTGCCGTGCCGGAATTGACTTTATCGACAGCCGAATTACAATATGTTTTTACTGATCCTCGACAAACTTCAGACCTATGCAGTGATCCGAAATAAGATTCTCAGGTTTGACGCCGAGCAGGGTCTTGATTCCGGAGCGCACCGTGATAGTACCGCTGCACATGGACATCGTGAGAGTGCCCTCGCAGTCGGCGGAGCCAAACGCGACTGATTCCGCTCCCTCGATAAGGGAATCGAACGTGCAGTCGTTCATTATGATCTCGCCGAAGTTCTTATCGGCGCCGATACCTAGTATCTCCTTCGCCTTGAACTCGGTGGAGATGCGCACGTCAGACATTTGGATGCTGCCGCCGCAGGAGTTGAACGACGCGATACCTCCTACCTTGTCGCCGGACATCTTAAAGTCAGCGCAGCCGTTTTTGATGCTTACTCTGCACGGGTCGCTGAAGCTTCCGATGCCAAGCCCGGTTTTTGAATGGTGCTCGATGAACATGCGGGAGTCGTCTATATCCACGTCTGCGCCGGAGAGCAGGCTGCCTATGCCGAGGGTTTTCTTGCCCATCTGCTCGATGACGAGTTCCTTGCAGCGTATCCTGATATATGAGCTGCCGTCGTTGGTTCTGCCGCCTATCGCCACGCTCTTTTCGCCGTCAAGGTGGATATAAAGACCGCCGTTCATGCAGATGTCGATATTGCCGTACGGCATTGTAAAGCCGGAGCCGATGGCGTAGGTCTGGCTGCTTGCGGAGTTTATCCTGAGCGTGCCGTCGCCGATTATTTTCAGCGTGGAGCCAGCCGGGACGTAAATCCCGCCGGTCAGCGTTGCCGTGCCGATGATGTTCAGCGTCATGGTGCTATTCTGACCCACCGTTATCGAAGCGCCCGCGTTCTCGTTCTGCACAGTGATGTCCACGAGGTTCAGGCGGCAGTCGATGTTGTCCTTGGCGCGTATTGCCATTTCGGAGGTGTAGTTCTTATTTCCGGTCAGGGTGTACTCCATCTTGTTGACGATGATATCCGTGTAGTTGTCCAGGTCAAGCGCCATGAGGGATATCTCGCGCTCGTCGCCGGTGAAGTAGGTCTTGCGGGTGCGGCGGTTCTCGGACTGGCGGTTGTATTCCTGTATCTCCTCCGCGATGTCCGGATTTATCTCCTGAACGATATCCGCGGAGGGCTTCGCGGTATAGTAGCCCTGGATAAGGTCGACGCCCATGCCGATAACGGTCTGAAGCTCCTCGGTGAGCTCCACGCCCTCTGCGAGAGCCATGAAGTTGTTGTCGTGGGCGTAGTCGATGATGTTGCGCGTGAAGTGCTTCTTGCGCTTATCCTTGTGGATATTCATGATAAGGCTGCGGTCTATCTTCACGACGTTGGGCATGAATGTCAGCAGGTTGCTGATATTGGAATATCCCGTTCCGTAATCGTCTATCGCGACCTTGAATCCGCAGCGCTGGCTGCGCTCAAGCAGCGTCTTTAACTGGCTGGAGCTTGCCTCGGTCTGCTCGGTGAACTCCACGACGATATTCTGCATGATATCGCCGTAAAGCTGATATAGCTGTTCAAAATCGGCGTCCGGAAGCGTGCATGCCGGTATACTGTTGATAAACAGGAGCTTCCCCGCAAGCAGGCGCTGGTTTTCCTTTGCGAAGCGCAGAGTATTGAACATCGTGCACTTCTCCACGTCCTGGAGTCTGTCGAGAGCCTCGGCGTGGCTTAGTATCGTGAGCGGAGACAGCCGGAATTCTTCGCCGGACCGCATGAGCGCCTCGTACGCGAAAACGCTTCCGTCCTTCGCGCTGACGATGGGCTGGAAATTATATGAGAACAGGTTCTCGTTAAGCAGCCGTACGACCTGCTGGCGCTCCTCCGGGTCGAAAGTCTCGGCGGAAACGTCCGCGGTCTTGTGCATTTTGGTGTGGTTATCCTTGGTGAGGGTGCGCTGGTACGCCGCCTCGTAGGGCAGCTTGTCGAGCACGGAGCGGTCTGTGAGAGGCGCGGAGATCGACGCGGTGTAGATATTCACGCCATATTCCTGGTTGTGGTGGTTTATGGAGTCCACAACGCTACTGAGCCTCGACGGAACATCGTCGAAGGAGCCTTCGTCGATAACTCCGGCAATGAAGAACTCGTCGCCGCTTACCCTTACTACGATGTCGTTTTCTCCGGCAGCGCCGGAAAGCGCAACGCCGAGGGCCTGAAGCACCTTGTCGCCCTCCGCGTAGCCGTAGGTGTCGTTTATGCCGCGGAGGTTCTCAACGTCGATGGAGATTATGCGCAGCAGCTTCTTCGGGTCGTTGAACTTGCCGCAGCGCTCCGTCATGATGCGGACGTAGCCGCGCATATTCAGCAGACCCGTGAGGGAATCGCGCACCTGCGCGTCGGTAACGGCGTCGTTGTAGAGAATGTGCCGGCGCTGCTTCTCAAGGGCGCAGCTTATTGTCCTGAGCCACTTGACGTAATTCCGGCTGTAGACCTTTCCGCTCTCGCCGTAGGAAAGCACGACGTAGCCGTAGTTAACTCCAATGAAGTGGAGGGTCGTGAAGATGAACGCCGACGGGCGGCTGCGCTCCTCGAAAATCTCAGGAAGCAGCATATCGCGCGGGAACTTCGCCATGAGGTCGACGGTGCTTCCTGCGGAGGTGCGCTTGTACGCGAGGTTTATCCGGTCGGTGAAGCTCGGTTCGGGGGCTTCGTTGTGCATTACCTGATTGTTGAGACAAAGCCAGAATCCGGTGAAATCCCCGAGGAAATGCGTGTACCAGTCCACCTTCCAGAGGTAGTCGTAGAACGTATCCGCGCCGATGAGCTCCTCTGACATGAAGTTGTAGTAGGAATCCATTTCGTTGCGCTGCAAGCTGGTCATTTCAGTAGCGGAGGCATGGCACAGCTCTCCGAGGTTGGGGTGGCAGCAGCCGCAGGTCATTCCGGCGCGGAACTGTGCGCAGTTGTCGTCGGAATGCGCCTGGTATTCCCCGCCGGTGACTTTCGCGATTATGTAGTGCGCGGCGTTTTTCGCAAGAGTAACAGGGTCGCGCAGCGCGGAGGTGATGTTAAGATAATTCGCGCCGAACGGCTCCTTCTGATTAAAGCCGGTGATCAGCACGTCGTCCGGGATATTCACGCCGCGGTTCGACAGCGATTCGATGATCTGTACTGCGGTAAGGTCGGAGCAGCACATTATCGCTTCCGGCATGCCGTTGCTGATTATCTCGCCGACGATGCCGGAAAAGTCGTAAACCCAGTCGATTCCGTGGTGTATGCGTTCTTTGGGGATATCATAGCCGCGCTTTTTCATGGCCTTCACGAAGTAGCGCTCGATGGAGTCGTGGAATTCGTCCTTCGGTCCGCCCACGAAGTCGATGACCTTGCAGCCGTGGTGATCCATGATGTGGCTGACCATCATGTCGGCTACTGGTTCGTAGTTGTAAATGCAGTTGGCGAAGCCGTCCACCTGGCTGTCGAACGAAACGACAGGACCTTTGAAATCGCTTTTTATGCGTGCGATAAGGCGTTCCCGCGAGGTAACGTCGTTAATGCTGGAGGGGAATATGATAATGCCGTCTAGGAGGTCAAAGTCCACAAGGTCGTATACGGAGTTTTCAGCCGCGTCGAATTCAGCGTTGCCGGACATCATCAGGGACGAGAATACTGCGGCGTCCATGTTGGCGGCAAAAAGCTCTTTCTGAATTGTGTTCAGCGCGTTTGAGAAGAATACATATTCCGCTTCAGCGGCGATTATTCCGATCAAAGGACGGGATTTTTTCAAGGCGATTTCTCCTTTGTCCTGTTTGGTTCAAACAGGCATACTATGACTATTTTAAATAAGTATATCATAAATCGCGTGTTATTTGCAACAACAGACTGATGATTTTGTGCGATATTACTATTTTTTTTAGTTATATTTACAATCTGACGATACAAAAGCGGTGTTTTTATCTGGAAATGTAATGTTTCACATGAATTTTTGTGCAAATTGCCATGCGGGGAGGGTTTGATTTTTTACTCTATATAGTGTATAATAGATATTATATTGACGAAATTTATACAGGAGTTTTTTATTTATGGATCTGTTACTTATTTCTGCGGCGGAGACTGCGGCAGATGACGGCGGCTTCCTCGGAGTCGTAAAGACTGTAAACGACGCGGTCAGCGGCGTTGTATGGGGCTGGCCGGCTCTTATCCTGCTGCTGTTCGTCGGAGTGCTGATGTCGGTGCTTACGAAATTCTTCCAGATATCGCACATCGGAAGGTGGTTCAGATGCACCATCGGTGCGGTATTCAAGGACAGAAAGGTCACGGCGCACACCAAGGACAAGCAGATATCCCAGTTCCAGAGCGTATGCGCGGCGCTCGCCTCAACGGTCGGGACCGGTAATATCGCGGGCGTGGCTTCCGCAATCGTCACCGGAGGCCCCGGAGCGGTGTTCTGGATGTGGATCATGGCGTTCTTCGGAATGATGACCAACTTCGCAGAGAACGTGCTGGGTATTCTCTACCGCGTCAAGAACAGGGAAGGCGAGTGGAGCGGCGGCGCGATGTACTACCTCAAGTACGGTCTCGGCGCAAAAAAGCACTGCAGGGTTTTAGGCTCCGTGCTTGCCGTGCTGTTCTGCGTATTCTGCCTGTTCGCTTCCTTCGGAATCGGCAACATGACCCAGATCAACACCATATCCACCAACATGAACAGCACATTCGGCATCCCGAACTGGATCACCGGCGTCGTGCTGATGATCATTGCGGCTCTCGTTGTTATCGGCGGTATCAAGCGGATCGCGCTGGTTACAGAGAAGATCGTTCCGATAATGGTGATCGTCTACCTGCTGGGAACTGTCGGCGTCTGCGTTATGCATGTCGACCAGTTCGGCGCGGTGTTCTCCTCTATTTTCAGGAGCGCGTTCGGCATGGAGGCTGTCGTCGGCGGTCTGGTGGGTCAGGGCGTCAAGATGGCGATAGAGATGGGCATGAAGCGCGGCGTGTTCTCTAACGAAGCGGGTCTCGGCTCCTCGGTAATGGTGCACTGCAACTCCAACGTCAAGGAGCCGGTCAGCCAGGGAATGTGGGGAATCTTCAGCGTGTTCACCGACACTATCGTTGTCTGCTCGCTGACTGCGTTCACGATCCTTTCTTCCGGTCTGTTCGACCTCCAGACGGGCAGGCTCGCGGAGGAGTTCGCGTACCTTGAGAGCCAGACTGGCTCCATAGTGGGCGTTGCGTTCCAGGTGAACTTCGGTGAATTCGGACGTTATTTCGTTGCGATCGCGCTGCTGCTGTTCGCGTTCTCCACTTCCCTCGGCTGGAGCCACTACGGCACCAAGGCGTTCGAGTACCTTTTCGGGACAAAGGCTACGCTGTTCTACAAGATCGTTTTCGTTCTGGCTATATTCGGCGGCGCGACAATGGGCGAGAACCTCGCCTGGGAGCTTTCCGATACGTTCAACGGAATGATGATGATTCCGAACCTGATAGGCGTTCTGGTGCTGTCGCCGATGGTCTACAAGTGCACGAAGAACTACATAGACCGCCACGTGCGCCGCATGGACGTTGAGCCGATGCTGTCCGTGCACGAGGATATACAGCGCCAGCAGGTACTGGCGCTTGAAGCGGAGCAGAACGAGCTGGTCAAGGCAGGGATCGACACCGACTACGCGGAGTAATGAATTTGTGAATGAGGCTTAAAGCTTTGCGCACAAGTTTATGGATTTTCGACTGTTGCAAATGAGGCTGAGTAATTCGGCCTCATTTGTGTTTCAGCCGCAGAATATTCTGAAAAAAATTTCGCTGTCCCCCTTGACAAATCGGAATAAGAGGTGTATAATATCATCATTGAATGCTTTAGAGATAAAAAGCATAAAAGCATAAAAGTGCTAAAGCAAATGAAAAGATGAAAGGACAATAGTCATGAAAGAAGTAGTAAAGCTGATGGATTACAGACCTGATATAAAGATAGTTGACGCGACCCTGCGCGACGGAGGTCTGGTGAATAATTTCCGTTTCACGGACGAGTTCGTAAAGGATCTGTATCAGACCAACATCAAGGCGGGCGTGGACGTTATGGAGTTCGGCTACAAGGCTGATAAGGAGATGTTCGACGTAAAGGATTTCGGCAAGTGGAAGTTCTGCGACGACGAGGATATCCGCGCGGTAGTAGGCGACAACAACACCGATCTCAAGATCGCCGTAATGGCGGATGTTGGCAGATGCAACTACAAGCAGGACATCAAGCCCCGCGCTGAAAGCCCGGTCGACGTTATCCGCGTTGCCACATATATCAACCAGATTCCGTCCGCTGTCGACGTTATCGAGGACGCCGTTGCAAAGGGCTACGAAGTTACCTGTAATATAATGGCTATCTCCAATGCGCAGGAGGCGGATATCCGCGTTGCGCTCGACCTGCTCGGGAAGTCGCCGGTGAACGTTATTTACATCGTAGACAGCTTCGGCGCGCTGTTCCCGGAGCAGATAGCGCGTTTCGCGGCGCTCTACGGGGAGTACGCTGCAAAGTACGGCAAGAAGCTCGGAATACACGCGCACAACAACCAGCAGCTCGCGTTTGCAAATACGGTCGAGGCGGTGGGCGACGGCGTTGACTGGCTCGACGGTACATACTCCGAGATGGGCAGAGGCGCCGGAAACTGCGCAATGGAGCTGCTCCTCGGTTTCCTCAAGAACCCGAAGTACAACCTGTACCCCGCTGTTCAGTTCATCGAGAAGCATATGACAAAGCTCAAGGAAGATGGCGTTGTCTGGGGCTACGATATGCAGTACCTCCTCACCGGCATGCTCAATCAGCACCCCCGCACCGCTATCCAGTTCACAAAGGATAAGCGCAAGGATTTCTCCACCTTCTACAAGGAGATAACATCCCAGGAATAATTCCAGATATCTACAAGCCTTCATATTCTGTACGGTGCGCCCTGCGGCTGAGATACGCCGCGGTGCGCATTACAGTGCGGAATTTCTGGTTTTTAAAAAATAATCAAATTTTTTTGAAAAAGGTGTTGACAAATCAGAAATAATGTGATATAATATACAAGTCGTCAGGGATACGAAGTAATAGAACTGATAACGCTTTACGCTGGTGTAGCTCAGCTGGTAGAGCAGCTGATTTGTAATCAGCAGGTCGGGGGTTCGAATCCGTCCACCAGCTCCATTTTTTAATGGAACTTACAATTGAATATGGGAGCTTTCCCGAGTGGCCAAAGGGGACAGACTGTAAATCTGCTGCGTTTGCTTCGGTGGTTCGAATCCACCAGCTCCCACCAATCAAACCGCATGAACTTCATGTTTATGCGGTTTTGGTTTTATATTAACGGAGCCGCGTCTGTTCATGACAAAAATCACACATATTAATCCAAAAGCAGCCAATGTGAATTGACTGCTTTTTGTTTTTATCTGGCGGAAATGCTCCCGTTCTTATTACGAATTGATCCTCTCGATTATCTCCGGAACGTCCGCAAGGGAATCCGCCTTTGCGAATATCCGCGAATACAGCTCCTCGTCCGGCTGGGTGAGGTCGGGGACCATCACGGTCACGCAGCCCGCGTCGGAAGCGCTCCGGACGCCGTTCGGGGAATCCTCCAGCGCCATGCACTCGCCTGCCGGAAGCCCGAGCTGCTCCGCCGCGTAAAGGTAGATATCCGGCTTGGGCTTGCCGTTTTCCACCATCGCCGCACAGACTATCCTGCTGAATCTCCCCAGCAGTCCCACCTGCCCGAGGTAGTCCTCGGTGCGCTGGATATCCGTCGCCGTGGCTATCGCGGCGGGTATGCCCTTACTGTCGAGATAATCCAGCAGCTCGGCGATTCCCGGCTTGGTCTCAAGCCCGTGCTCGGAAATGTGCTGTTTCATAAGCTCCATGCGGCGGGAGCGTATCTTCACGTAGTCGAACTCCTCGCCGAATATGCCCTGTAAATAGGGTATCGCGAACTTCCGTGCAAGCGAGCGGATATTCAGCGCGTGTTCCCTCTGCATGGGGAATCCCGCTTTATTCGCCGCCTGGCACCAGTATTTCACAAGGAGCTTCTCCGTGTCCAGGATAAGCCCGTCCATGTCGAAAATAACCGCTTTGATCATATGTATACCTCACTTTATTAGTTCAGACATATCCGCCGGAAGCGGAGAAGTCAGCCTGATGATTTCCTTAGTGACCGGCTGGGTGAAGTTCACCTCGCCGCAGTGGAGCGCATGCCGCTTTATCCCGGACATGTCCCCGCCGTACATTTCGTCCCCGCACAGCGGAAATCCGATGTACGCCATATGTACGCGTATCTGGTGCGTACGCCCGGTCTCCAGCGCGACCTTCAGAAGCGCGTGGGAATCGTTCCCGCCGATTCGCTCAAAATGCGTGACCGCCCGCTGACCCTCCGGAGTAACGCACCGCGTGATTATGCTGTCCCCGGCTCTGCCTATCGGAGCGTCCACGGTATCCCCCGGCGGAGTGCCGCAGGTAACTGCGAAATACACCTTGGAAAGCGACCCGGAGAGCGCCGAGGCAGCGTATTGATTCTTTGCGCACACGCAGAGCCCGCTCGTGTTGCGGTCCAGCCGGTTTATCGGTCTGAATGGAAGTCCCGGATACAGCGCCGCGAACAGGTTCGCGAGGGTGTCCCCGCGGTGGCGTATTGAGGGGTGCACCGGCATGTGCGGCGGCTTGTCGAACACTGCGACGTCCTCGTCCTCGTAGATCACCGGGGCGTTCAGCTCCGGATTCGGTTCGGCGCTTTCGGCGTCGTCGGAGAGCCGCACGCACAGCTCCTCGCCGCAATGTACCTCGTCCACCGTCCGCAGGAGCGCGCCTCCCCGGGTCAGACCTCCGGTCTGTTTCAGGCGGATAAGCGCCCGATGGGAGAATCCCCGGGACTTTAAGAATGTCTGAGCCTCCGCGCCGTCGAATTCCGCAGGAACCATCAGTTTGAGTTCTCTCATGTTCCCTCCGTCAGAGCCTTGTAGTAGTGCGCCAGTATCAGGTCTGTGACCCTTCCGTAGCTCCGCGTGCCGTCTGATACGCCCTGCGCCTTGATGAATCCGTCGTTCACCGCAGCGGAGGCCGTCTGGACCTCGCCCTTGAAGCTGTCGATGTACTCGTTTTCGGCGGTGAAGTCCCGGCGCATGCCGTCGGTGGTGTATTCGTAGGCTTCGCGCCACATGTCCTTGTCGCAGGCGTACAGCGAATTCGAACAGAACTTGAACGCGTTCATATAGCCGGAGTATCGGAATTCCGGATACTCGCTGTTTATGCAGGAGAGGTACGCCAGGAAGTTGCACTCGTTCTCGAAGGCTATCCCGCGGGAATGCGCGCTCTCATGGCTAGCCGTGAAGGGTATGGAAAGGTCTGGCTGTTCGATGTTCACGTTGCATTCCGCGAGAAACGGGAAGTACATTCCGGTTATCCCGGTGTAGCTCCAGTAGTAGGAGAGCTGCACCGGCTTCTGCCTGCCTATGCTCGTCCAGAGGAACGGATATTCCTCCGTCAGGGCTTCGTAGCCGCTTCCGGTGCGGGAAAGCTCGGTGTAGATATCCTCGGTGAACTGCACGCAGCCGTTTTCGTCCTCGGCGAGGTACTCGCGCTCCTGCGCGGCATGGGCAGCCAGATCCTTGCAGACTGCAAGGAGGAACTCCGCCGGCTTAGGGGAGGCGTCAAGCTCCATGAGGCTTTCAAGGCTCAGGCGGTAGTAGTTCGCGCCGTGGGCGGTCATGTAGATGAACGCCGCGAACGACAGGAATCCCGCAAGGAACCTTCCGGCTTTCAGGGCGGTGCGCTTCCTGGAGCTGCTCCTTTTCATTCTGACTGCGAATATAACGACAAGCGCAATTACCGCTGGAACGGCAAGCACCGCGCAGATCTCGGTGAGCGACAGCGGGATAAGCGAAGTCACGAACCCCACCGGCACGGTGAACGCCTTGAAAAGCCCGCGCGAAACCGCGTACTCCGTGAATTCCGGGAACATCGGCAGCAGGAAATACATAGCCGCCGCCAGAATCAGCGGAATGAAAATCCACGCAGCTTTCAGCACGCGGCGGGGCGTGAGCCGCTGTTTGTTCCTGGCTTCAGTGCTTTTTTCGACCCTCATCTGATGGTTCCTCCTGCGTTTGATGATACTTTAATTATACAGTACATGGCGGTTTTCGTCAAGTTTCTGAAAATATTTTTGCTTTTTTTCAAAAAGCACTTGACAAAATGGATAGAATGTGATAAAATATATACGTTGCTGATGAGCAACGGGATGTTGAAAATAGAGCGATCTCAGATAAAAAAAGCGGGTAAAACCGCCTCGGTTTTTCCGGGAGCTTACTTCCGGTGTTTCTGGCGAGTAATATCAGGAACGATCAATACGCAGGTGTGGCGGAATTGGCAGACGCGCTAGCTTCAGGTGCTAGTGATCGCAAGGTCATGTGGGTTCAAGTCCCGTCACCTGCACCATAACAGGACACCGATTTTGATACAATGCGTATCTTGATTGGTGTCCATTTTTTTATCCGAAAGTCCTTGTTGAATGGGATTTGTCAACACAATTTAACAAAAGAGGCTCTGCGATGACTGAAAACGGTCACAGCAGAGCCTTTCCTATTTTTGACTTTATATACTATTTAACGAAAGGTCGTGAGGGTGTGCATTTTCGGCAAGGGGTGTGCACTTTTTAATTATTCCTAAAAATAACAAAAAGTCGCAAGGCTTACTCATTAAAATTTGAGCAGTCCTGTGGCTCCGTTATTTTATTCCTTCAGCTTTTTGAGAACGAGATGATGGTCGCGGCTCTTGTAGATCGGGTGACATTCAATTCGCAGATCCTCAACATGAACTGCACCACCTCCTACCGAATGGAAACAGCACTGAACGGGCAGCCGACGCGCCGCACATAGCCCCATTCCCTCAGTCGCTTCGCTCCCTCTGTAATGGGGCTATGTGCGTTTCAACTTTAGATTTATTCTCAACACAAGTGGCTATATTTTTTTCTGTCACTAGGTGGCTCATTTTTTTCTTAGCAAGTGGCTCATTTTTTTCTTGACAAACGCAATCGGAGAGCTTCCACTTGGAATTGTACGCCTTTCCGTAGGTCTGGCGCACATCGAAAAGGTACATGAGCTGTGTATCCGTGCGGATTCTGAAAACCGCTGTGGAATGCTCTCCGCGTCTTATGTACCGCCCGATATTGTTCCACTGATCGATGGTTCCGCACATTTCCGCTTTCGGGTTCTGGAGCGTAAAGAGCATTGCCTCGCAGAAATTGAGCCTCCAGAAGCCGGAGGTCATTCTGAGCGTCTGCTCCCATACCTCCGGACTGCGGAGCTGGGGAATCCGGTGGTCGTATATCTGGGCGATTTCGTTGAATCTGCTCATGGGTACCTCCGTATAATGAAAAATGGAGCAATCTTCCGACTGCTCCATGGGTGTTATTTAATTGTGGCTTACAAATTAATGTGTCTGACCGATAAACGGGAATATATCATTCTTTATCAACCCATTCAAATTCAATGTAATCAACATTCGCTTCCAAAACTATATATCCTCTTGAAAACAACTTTATAATTATTGAGCAGTAACCTACGTAATGATAAAGATATTCTAACCTATTATCTGTAAGATTAACTATATCTTTATTATTAACTGCTTTATATTTTACACTCCTCCCGCGAAATCTCATATGTTGTTTGTACAAGCTGAAATCGTCGTTTTCTTCAAGATGATATTTTACCGTAAGTGTTTTAGCATTTGGTCTTAAATTCTTTATCGAATCATGATAAGATATATCTTCTTCAAACACAAAAATAATACTGTGGCTTTCAACAGAAATATCTCTGATGATGCAATCGTGGGGTATCGGTATTGTTGGAAGCTCCTTTTTATTGAGAAAATATATTTCTTTCATTTGAGTATTCACTCCAAATTCCGATTTATAGGGCTGACATAATTATCCTTCTATAAATAATATACCACACACCAAAAGAAAAATCAACCATCAATTTCAGAATCCCTAAGAGCAGTACTTTCTCACCGCCGCTGAAACGGCCTCCGAAATCTCCTCCGCCTTTTTGCCGTCAAGATACTCCGAAATAATCTCAGCCGGAACAGCCACCATGACCGGCGGCTTCGGCTTGAGTATTTCCAAGACGATCTCCTCGGTAAGCGAATCAACGCCGGAAATCTCACGGATTTTCCCAGAGGTGAGCTTCATTTCGGGGTGCTGTTTCAGAACATCAAGCAGAACTGCACAATCCTTGATTCCGCACAGAATTTCCGCGTCAGCGATACTGACCGCACCGCTGTCCAGCATGAGCAGAAATTCCTGTTCCAGAGAGTTCAGCCGACCATATAATTCTGCCTGTTCTGCCGTAATTTCTAGTTCCTTTTCAGCACGTTCGCCCAGCACCGCCGACACCCGTATCTGCTCCGATAGAGTAAGTTTCGGGAAACGCTGACGGTTGGTTTCCACGATTATCCGCCTGGCGTATTCGTGCGTTATGAGTTTTCCGTCGCCTATCCGGCAGGGGACTTTCACCCACATAAGCTGTTCTGCGACGGCACGGCGGCGATTTCCGGACAGTATCTCATACTCGCCGTTCCCGGCGGAGCGCACCAGAAGCGGCTCGGTTATGCCCATTCGTGCAATTGACGAGCTGAGTTCCGACAGGTCGCCGCCGTCCGTGAAAATCGGAGAACGCAGGGGAAGCAGCCTGTCCAGCTTGATGTTGTAGGATTTATCCTCCGGGAAGCACTTTGCGATAATTTCCTCAATTGATTCTGTTTCCGGAAATTCCGGTTCTTCTTCGATGGAAACTGCGGCGAATCCGTCGTCAGGCATTTCGGAAGGTTCATCGTCCTCAATGGGAATGTAGATAGCTTCCGGCTGGTATTCCGGTTCGGCTGGCTTCGGGGCAGGACGGATCTCCGTGCTTTCCTCGGATTCCCGTTGAGCCTGCGCGAATGCTTTCATCTTTTCAATGTTCATGCTGTCCTCCGGATTATAAAAGTTTGGAGCGTATCGCGGGTTTAGCCCGTTGTTACGCAGATTTGGGGCGCATTTTACTGCGCCCCGGAGGTAATGTATGTGAACCCTGTGGCAGGGAGGGTTGTATAGAAAAGCGGAGATCTTTCGGTCTCCGCTTGGTTTTATTCGGTTGTGGAGGCAATCCTGTCAGCAAATAGCTCTTTCACTTCTTCAAGAGGGAGTTCTGAAAAATACGCTATCTTTTCTAAATCGTGAACACCATGGTTCCATATATTGTTTGCAAAATTAACAGATACTTTATGAACTGCTTCCTCAACTGCCTGGTTAACACGCTTTTCAATGTACTCGTCAAATGTCATACTCATCAGGCTGTCTTGCCTTCGAAAAGTTTCTTTACTTCGTCCAGAGGGAGCTTGCTCATTTTAGCGATTTTCTCCATATCACGAATACCATCGTTCCAAAGTTCAATTGCAAAGCTGATTGCAAGTTCATTTTGCGCTTGCTTTGCTCTCTTTTCGCCGTAATCTTCCACTAATTTACACATAGTATCAACACCCTCCTTGTCTTTCTTGAAATAACCTGCCCGGTCGGACAGTACCTTGTAGTGCATTTCGCGAGGATCTTTGCAGAAGAAATCCTGCATAAGCTCGCCCAGAGCCGTGCCGTTGCGAATCTCACCGTTCACATATATTATGTGCGAACCGTCCGTAAATATTGCGTGGTCAAGTTCGGAAATCGTGCGGTTGACCGTGTAAAGCGGCTTGCCGCCTTTAAGCACGTCATGCTCGGTAATGAAAATGATGTAGCTTTCCGGCAGTTCATCGAACTTGTCACCGGGGTTGAGCAGATTTGCGTCAAGCAGACTGCTGTTATATCTTGCGCGTCTGGGAGCCGCGCCGTCGTCGCTGCGCTGGACCTCAACGTCGTACTGCTTGCCATGCTCGTCAACTGCGTAAATATCCAGCCTTGCTGAACGTCCCTGCAAATTTTTCAGTTCGAACTGCGAAACCACACGGACAACCGTCAGGTCGTCGCGGTTCAGAATTACTCTGAGCAGAAGCTCCGCGCACGCTTTATCCTCGAAAACCTTGCTCATAAATGTGTCGTCCATAAGCCGGAAGTTCTCGATTATGTTGAGCAGTTCTTCGCTATGTTCAGAGCTGATATTGCTGTTTCTATTTTCGTCCACAGTAATCATTTTCCTTTCTTGAATTATAGCATATTTTCCGCGAAAAATCAAGCGTATGTACCATCTGTTTTGCCCTCCGTGTACATTTTGTGCCATTCCTCGAGGATATCCCGACGCTGGAGGGTTATCTGCTTGGACGGCTTTTTCGCGGTCTGTTTTGGCGCTGCGGGAGCGCTGTTTTCAGCCGGTTCAGAGCGTTCTTCCGTAGAAGTCACTTTTTCGCCACAAAGCTCCGCTATGTCAGACTCTGAAAAGAATTTCAAGTCCGCAAGCGTGTTTGCCTGTTCTACTGTGAATTTCCTTTCAGAATCACGATTGAGATACGCCGCAATTTCCTCCTGACTGCTGTTCGGGAGCGCCGAAAACTGGCAGGTTGTCGCAAGCGTAAGTCTGCCGCTGTCGAGCATTTCCATAAGCTCCGTAACAAGCCGCGTGCAGGAAATGTAACGCTGGATAGTGCGCTTATCCTGATGATATATTCCATCTCATCAGTTCCACCAGATTGATTGATAGGATTGATTATATCAGGATTATTTTCTTTAAGGTCACCTCTAAAAACCTTGTTTGAGTGAAAATGTGTATAGCACACCGACTG
>OOAQ01000478.1_pt1 | contig 33418 bp, 32 predicted proteins | sample 1671051 | NCBI WGS metagenome assembly OOAQ01 (sample SAMN06348117, study PRJEB24527) | human gut metagenome | biome: human gut; feature: ankylosing spondylitis patient; material: feces | host: Homo sapiens | place: China | collected 2015-10
CTTCCACTCTCGACCCTCGCCGTCCCATGCGGAGTAGGTATCGTAACCGTTGCGGTCTGCGGTGTTCTCGTGTCTGCCTGTGCCGAAGAAGTCGGCGGCAATCTCGGCTGCTCTCGCCCGTGTGATATTGTTCATTTCAACCTCGACCCCTATGGTCTGGTTCACCATTTCTTCAATCTGCCTGGTGGTTTTTTCGTTCATTGTGGTGTCCTCCGTTTGTGTATTTCCTTTCGGTGTACACATATTAACTCTAAAAGGAGTATATAGCAAGCAGTTTTGCCACAATATATTGAGCGAAATACACACGCTGAAATTGTGTATATCAGCCACGGATTTTCTGAACTTCATCAACGCCGAGGACAGCATTCAGCCCCGAGCCGTTATCCCAGCGGACAAGCAGATTTCCTGCGTCGTCAACACCTTTAACCGTGCCGCGAGTACCTGTCGGCGGCGCCTGGAAATCGTCCATTGAAACCAGTTCCACACGGCAGCCGACAGGGTATTCTCTGCGGTACTGTTCGATTGTTGCTTTACTCGGAAACTTCATTTGCAGCACCTCCATTTCTGAAAGCCGATGAACCCGTGAGGTTTCTCAGCAGTATCTTCCGCTCTGCTTTGTACTCCGAGCCGATGAACCCCAGTCGCAGGAGAAAGCAGCGGAAAGCGTACTTGTCGTTGTCGGTTTCCTTTTCCTTTGCCGTGACCCGCTTTGCACTTGCGGCAAGTTCGCAGAGCGCCGAAATGAAATGCGTGTATGCCTTGCATTCATCAGCGCCGCAGTCTGCGAACCATGGAAACTTCACCGTGCTGTCCGTGACATCAATCGGCAGGCTCTCCACCGCTAAGGCTCTGCGGATAAGTCTGCCTTTGGCTTCGAGCAGCTTGGTGAGGTTTTCGACTGCCGAGCCGTCAAGCGGAACTTCCACCGTAAGCCCCACAGATTCGCCGTGTTCGGCGCTGTCGGTGTCTGCGGATACTTCCTCGCTTGCCATTTCCGCTGGCTCTGTGTCGTCAACCTCGGCGATGAACCCACGCTCTGCAAGGAACTCAAGCAGGTTCTCGATTTCCTCGCTGTCGGCTCTGTCGTCAAATTCAAGGTTGCCCTCGTGGGTCACCGTGAAATAGTCGATTCGGTAAGCGTATGTTGGTGTTCTCATGTAAACTGCGTCCGCTCCCGTGAACTCGCTGATGGCTTTCACAAGCGGTTTTCTGTCCTGCGCATTGTAGTAAATTGTCATTGTTCGTACCTCCTTTGTGCTCGGTACTACACATTTTACTCGATTACAAAGATAAGTCAACGGGATATTAACAGAAAGCCGCACATTCTGCGTAATGCACAATGTACGGCTGAATTATTAGTCCATAATGCAAACTCTGACCTCGACACCAAGCCTGTGGCAGTTGTCAATGACGAACTTCGTTCCTCTCGATTTCCCGTCCCAGAACGCAAGCACGATATCCGAATACTCAATTATCGCGATATTCCGTTTCAGCGGAGCGCTCCTGCCGTATTTCGTGTATTCCGGCAGGAAGTCCGTCAGCTTTATTCCGTGCGACAGAGCGTATTCTCTTGCGGAGGTATCTACTCCTTTAGCACCTCCGGACACGATTTCCGTGGTATTTTCGGGGAGATATCTGCCTAAATCAGTCACGCTCAGCCCTCTTGAACCAATTACAGCTACTTTCATGTTGCCCTCCTTATAAACGCATTATGAACGCACTTTGAACTCACTTCACACATTATAGCACATTATGATGTTAAAATAAACACATATCGGATATAAACAGGAGGAGTTTTATGGCTATCAAGAGTTTATCCATAAGAATTGACGATGAAATGCTCGACAAACTGCATTACGTTGCCGATTATGAGGCTCGTTCCGCAAATGGGCAAATCATCGTTCTGATTCGTGAGTGCATAGAAAAGTTTGAAGAAAAGCACGGAAAAATCGTGCTTGGCGATGAGCCGGGCAACGCTAATTCGAGCAAGAACTGACCCATGCAATCCCCGAAAGCACAAAGAAAACACACGGCAGAGCAACACCGTTTCCCCACAGCTTGTACTCGGCAGAGTCGCTGTGGGGATTTTTCAGCCATGTGAGAATCTGCTTTTCGGACTTCGGCTTGACTGCGCCGCCAACAATTTTGCGATGAGTTTCAAAGACATCTTTCCAGAACCGTAGTTCTTCATCTGTCGGCTCGTCCGTTCCGAGATCTGCACACCACCAGTCGGGAAATCCCTGTAGCCGTGCGCACTCGGTTGGAGTAAGCCTGCGGACTATGTATTCCGGAGAATTCACGGTCGGCGGGTCTTTGTAATCGCTTGCGACAAGCGTATTTGCAAGGTTTTCCTCGGCTTCGGTATGATAGGAATTCTTGCTTGTGCTGTACACAAGAGTTTCAGAACCTCCTCCGTACATTCCACCTGCGGCTCGGAGCGCACCGCATTTATCGTTTTCGCTGTACTTGGTGTAGCTGTCCTGCGAAAATGCTACTGCGTGGCGGTCGGTGGCATTCAACGTGAATGATATATCCTCGTTTACACCGCTGCCTTGCGGACCATTTTTATCGGCTCTGCCTATCATTGAACCCTGGACGGCTACGACTGCCACACCGCCTTGGTTTGAGTCGGGAGAATTACCTCCCGTGTCAATCGTCCGTGCAGTGTCTGTTTCATAACAGTTCTGCCGTGCGTTTTTCGTTCCGTCAGACGTGAAACGAACATCAAAACAACGTGTATCTTCAACCACGAACGGCTGATTATTCCCGCCTGTTCCGTAGGTTGAAGAAACCGTTGGAGCAATGCCGCGCAGCTCGGTGTAGCGTGTGTCCTGCGAGTGATTTTCGTAAACAGCCGCCGGAACTGTTCCGGCACGGAGCGTAGACGAGGTTTCTTCCTCGTAGCCTATCCCACGGGCTTTTGCGGAGTGCTCAGTGCAAAATCCTGCTGCGCCTGCCGTTCCAGAGCTGCTTTCAATAGCGACGGTAGTTCTTTGCCACGCTTTGAAGCTCTCAGCAGAATACCCCGACAAGCCTTCGGACTCAAATAATACTTTTCCGGCGCATTCGCCGTCAAAATCTGCGACAAGGTAGATGCGTTTTCTTCTCTGGGGGACTCCCCAGTATTGCGCATCGAGCACTCGCCAGGCAAGGGAGAAATTGTCTGCCACGATGTTTCCTGCGGCAGTCCATTTCTCACATCGAGGAACAGAAACACTTTCGTCCTTGACCCTGCACAGGCTTTCAAGGACGCAGCGGAAGTCCTCGCCTTTGTTGGACGAGAACGCTCCGGGAACATTTTCCCAGACTGCAAATCTCGGGTATCTTCCATTTGTGGCGCACCTCATTTCCTTTATTATCCGAACAGCTTCATAGAACAGGCTCGACCTTGAACCATCAAGACCGCCTCGCTTTCCGGCAATGCTCATATCCTGGCACGGACTGCCGAATGTGATTATATCCACGGGCGGGAGTTCCGCACCGTTCAATGCGGAAACATTACCATAATGCTCCATCTGCGGTAACCGCTTTGTGGTTACCCGCACGGCGAACGGTTCGATTTCCGAAGCCCACAGCGGTGTAATTCCTGCAAGCAGTCCTCCGAGCGGAAAACCGCCCGAACCGTCAAACAGGCTGCCGAGCGTGAGTTCATTCTTCATCGGCGACCTCCAGTTCAGCATATGGTATTGTCTTGCCGTCACGAACCACCGAAACACCATTAGAAGAGCCGACCTGCTCGATGTACCGCTTTACAATAACATCGCAGAACTTCTCGTCAAGTTCGATTGTGTGACAAATTCGGTTCGTCTGCTCACAGGCAATGAGCGTACTGCCCGAACCGCCGAACGGGTCGAGGACGATACAGTTGCTCATGCTTGAATTCTTGATTGGGTAGGCGATAAGCGGTATCGGTTTCATTGTGGGGTGGTCGCCGTTTTTCTTCGGCTTATCGAACTCCCAAATCGTGGTCTGCTTGCGGTCGGAGTACCACTGGTGCTTGCCGTTCTTCTTCCAACCGAACAGACAAGGCTCGTGCTGCCACTGATACGGGGAACGCCCGAGAACAAGCGACTGTTTCTTCCATATACAAGTTCCGGAAAGGTAGAACCCCGCATCGGCAAACGCTTTGCGGAAGTTCAAACCCTCTGTATCTGCGTGGAAAACATAGATGCTTGCATCATTCGCCATTGCTTTCTCCATGCAGGTGAAAGCGTCAAGCAGGAACTGATAGAACTTTTCGTTTTCAAGATTATCGTTCTTGATTTTTCCCGCCGAACCCTCATAATTCACATTGTACGGCGGGTCAGTAACCACAAGATTTGCCAGCTTTCCGTTCATGAGGAGTTCATAGGTTTCGGGTTTTGTGCTGTCGCCGCAGATAAGACGGTGATTTCCGAGAAACCAGAGGTCGCCCGCTTCCGTTATGTAAGATTTTTCCAATTCTGCGTTCACATCGAAATCATCGTCCTTTGTGTCCGAATCATCTTCAAAGAACGCAGCAAGTTCCTTTTCATCAAAGCCCGTCAATGCGAGATCAAAATCCTCCGCCTGCAGCGCTTCGATTTCGACTTTCAGCATTTCCTCGTCCCAGCCTGCATCGAGAGCCATGCGGTTGTCCGCAATTATGTATGCTTTCTTCTGTGCAGGAGTAAGATAATCCACAAACACGCAAGGCACTTCGGAGATGTTCTCAGCTTTTGCGGCAAGAATTCTGCCGTGACCTGCAATGACATTAAAATTCCTGTCGATAATAACGGGATTGATAAAGCCGAACTCACGAAGCGAGGAACGAAGCTTGTTCAGCTGTTCCGGCGAGTGCGTCCGAGCATTGTTGACGTATGGTACCAGCTTGTCTATCGGAACAAGCTGCATTTCACTGGTCGTGTTCATCTGCCGTTCCTCCTTTTCAGAACCTTGTGCAGACCCTTGCGAGCGTCCGCAATATTTCCTTTAACAGCCTGTCCCTTGATTGTTCGGTATTGCTGAACTGTAAGATTCGGACGGCTGCCTTTGAGTTCTCTGAAAAAATCTATTATGTCCTTTGACATAGCGTTATCCTTTCCTGGAACGCAAGAGCCGTTCCATTGAATCGTTCAAATCATCACCGACTGGCTCGGTGCAGTTCTCCTTGACTATTCCGTAAATTTCATACCAGATGAGATTTGCGTTCTTTTGAAACTGCTGCGACATCTGCACGAACGGCGAAGCAATAACGCCGCCAGTGGTCGGGTGCTTGCCGAGCAAGCCGTAAGTGCTGATTGCCTCCTCGCACTGAATGTATCTTGCGTATGCCTGCGCATAGGCTTCGATGAGCCGCTTGTTTACGAGGTTCTCGCAGCTGCGCTGTTTAAGCCACAGCCAGGTTTCACGGTATATATCGTCAGCGCCGAGGGGAACTCCGTTCTTCTGCCGAGCCGACAGATAGTCGCTTGGCTTCGGCATATCTGAGCCGTTCAGAACAGCGCCCTCCGGCAGGTCGACTGCTTCAAGTTCGGCGGTATCGAGCGTAGGAATATCGTTGCTTATGATTTTCACCGAAAGTCCTTTCTGCTTTTTCTCTGCGGCAGGAGCGGGTTTATCTCCGGCGCGTACCCGTCTGCCGCCTCTGTTTGTACCGTCCTTAGCCATGTTTTTCACCTCCGCAGGACCAAAAAAGGACGGTTCACACCGCCCAAAAATATTTCAAGGTTTAATACCCCGTTTGAACCCCGTTTTTTGCGCACGAAGCCCCGGGCCGCTTGCCGCGGATTTTTGTTTTAGAGATTTTGACCGCCCCTACCCCCGTGTTCTTTCTCGTGACAGGAGTAACACAGCGACATCAAGTTGCTTCCATCGTTTGTCCCGCCGTCCGACAGCGGTTTCTTGTGATGAACCAAGTCGGCGTGGGTATATCTTCCGTTAATCAGACACAGTTCGCACAGCGGGTGAGCGGTGATGTATCTGTCGCGGATTTTTCTCCACTCTCTTCCGTAGCGTTCGTTGCTGTTGTAGCCGCGTGAGAAGTGATTGTAGTGCGTGTTCATCAGTCGCTGATGTTCTTCGCAATATACACCGTCTGTCAGCTTGGCACAAGCAGGATAGCGGCAAGGGCGTTTTGGTTTCCTTGGCATATCGCACCTCGTTTTACCTGTAGATAAAGCCCTGCGAATAGTTCACAAGGCTTTCTCTGTATTCTTTGCTGATTATATCATACCACAAAGGGGCTACTGTAAAATAGTTGATTTTACTGTAAACTTTCGGGGACTGCGACTTCACGCAACGCTTTGTGGTGCATTTTATAGATATTGTCAATACCGTAGCCCATCTGAACGGCTATCTGCTCCCATGTCTTGAAACACAGATACCTAAGTTCAAGTAACGTCTGATATTCGAGATTTGAAACACCGCGAATCACTCCCGCAATCTCCTTTTTGAGGTCAACAAGCCTGTCTATATCTGCGTTTATCTCGCTTTCCATATCCACGATTTTGATTATGACGTCCTCCATGCGGTGGATATTGCGGGTGGAGTTGCCAGGCATATCGTTGAAAACCGTCGTTGCTTTCTGTGCAAGCAGGTTCAGCGAAGCTATCTGTTCCATCTTGCTGTTGATACGCTGATCTATTCTGTATGCCTGTCCGAGATATTCCTTTGCCGTCATGCCGAAACCTCCTCTTTGAGCTTTTTCAGAAGCAATTCACCGTTTAAGTCAGAAAGTATCGAAAACCAGTTTGAACGGAAGAATTTCTCTATACTCCGCTTATCGTGCTGTGCCGATTTGTCGTCTGGAGTGTAGCGCAAGCGTTCCACGGAATCACGATAGTCCTTTACGGCTTGAATAATTATAGCATTTGCCAGTTCCTTGTATGGGTTCATTTATGTACCTCCGCTTTCACTGCGGTGATAAGAGCCGCCTGCGTTGTGTCCTTGGTTTTCAGGGCTTTCATAATCTGCTCGTCGATAGTGCCTTTGGCAATTATGTGTTGAATTACCACCGTGTCTGCGGTCTGACCCTGACGCCATAGTCTTGCGTTTGTCTGCTGGTAGAGTTCAAGCGACCATGTAAGCCCGAACCAAACCAGTGTTGAACCGCCGCTCTGTAAGTTCAAGCCATGACCTGCGCTTGCCGGGTGGATAAGCGCAACTGGGATTTTACAGCTGTTCCAGTCGGAAATATCTCGGCTAGACTTGATTTCACGGATTTCAAAGCGTTTTCGGATACGCTCCAAATCGTGCTTGAACCAGTATGCCACAAGCAGCGGTCTGCCGTTCATACTCTCGATTATATCTTCCAAAGCGTCAAGCTTTCGGTCGTGTATCTCAATTACTCTCTCGTCATTTGAATAAACCGCTCCGTTTGCCATCTGCGACAGCTTATTTGAGAGAGAAGCGGCATTTGCAGCGGTGACCTCGTTATCATCGGTAGCGAGGACGAGGTCTTTTTTCAGACGGTCGTATTTCTCGCGCTCTTTTTCGGAAAGCTGAACCGTGTACTCTGAACTTATGAGCTCGGGCATTGTGAGGTGGTCTGTGGCTTTCATCGAAATGGTGATATCGGAGATTTTGTCGTATATCCGCTGTTCTGCATCGGGCAAGGGCTTGTAGCTGTAAATTACCATTCCGTTGCGTTTGTCGGGCTGAAAATATGCGTTTCGGTACTGCCCGATAAACCGCCCGAGACGTTCTCCCATATCCAATAGCTTGAATTCTGCGAACAAGTCCATCAGTCCGTTGCCGGCAGGAGTGCCCGTAAGTCCGACTATTCGTTTCAGTTTCGGGCGAATTTTCATAAAAGCTTTGAACCGCTTTGACTGATGATTTTTGAAAGACGATAATTCGTCAATAACAGCCATATCGTAGTCAAGGGGAAGTCCGCTTTCCTCCACAAGCCACTGTATGTTCTCACGGTTGATGATGTAGATATCTGCGGGAGCGTGGAGTGCTGAAATCCGTTCTTGTTCAGAACCGACAACCACGCTGTAACGCAGTTCCCGAAGGTGTTCCCACTTTTCGATTTCAGCTGACCATGTATCGCGAGCCACACGCAGAGGTGCAACTACAAGCACTTTATGTACCTCAAAGCTGTCGAAAAGCAGGTCGTATATCGCAGTCAGCGTAATGCTTGTCTTGCCTAAACCCATATCTAACAGGAGGGCTGATATTGGGTGGGTGATTATAAAGTCGGCAGCATAACGCTGATAATCATGAGGATTGTATTTCATCAAGTATCGCTCCTATCTGTTCCACGCAGTCAATGACATACACCCGAAAGCCGAGGTTCATCAATGTTTTGTGCCTTGCTAACTGAAGCGGTCTTGGTTTCTTGCCGGGCGCTTTCAGTTCTGCAAAGGCGATTTTGCCGTTTGGAAGAAGTATCAATCTATCCGGCATTCCATCAAAATTTGGTGATACGAATTTCAGACACAGACCGCCTTTTTTCTTAACCGCTTGCACTAGCTTCTGCTCTATCTGTTTTTCACGCATTTTCTGCTCCTTTTCCGTCAATGGTGGAGGTCGTAGGAACTCATTTCTTAAAACTCTCTATATGGTATTTTTTGTTAATAAAGCAGCCCTAAATGGGGTTTTATACTAAGACCTCCATCGACCTCCACCTTTTAGGTTCTTAATCTTCAAGAAAGTCTGTCTTTATGCGGATTCCAACGATATAGTTGCCATTCTTCAGCTTGCGCTTTTCAAATCCGACAGTGAAAAGTCCAGTATAGAAATCCGTGGTGCTTCTCGTGTATTCTCCAGTCCTGGCGCAGTACGCGCGGTATTCCTGGTAAAGCTCGCCCGACTTCTGCGTATATGATGGGTCAACCTCGCAGCAGTCCTCAATGAACATTGAGAGCCAGTCGTTATTTTCACGATAATGCTCGATAGCGTCACGAACACATTGCGGAACAGTCAGCTTGAAATTACATTCAATTACCTTTTTCGCTCCCTCGATTATCCACGTCAGCGCAGCGCCGCCCGCTTTTTCAGCAAGGTAGTCCGCATAATTTTTGATGTCAGCCTTGCCCTCAATTTTTGCGTTAAAGGGAATGACGATAAGCCTGCGCCATGTGCCCTCGTCATTTGCGCCGACTCTCGGAAGATGGTTCGTGTACAGTACAAGCGTGTGGGTAGGGGTATATTTGAACGGGTCGCGATACTTCTTTTCTGCGGAAACTTCATCGGTCGAACACAGCTGCTTTACCACCGAGGTATTCAGCCGCATTCCCTCCTCAAGTTCCGCAGCGATAACAAGCCGCTTTCCCTTTAGTTCAGCCATCTCGGGCTTGACATTTCGCTTACAGCCAACCGTGAGGGCGTCGGCGGATATACTGCCGCTGTACGAACCGAGAACCCTCGCTATTGTGTTCCAAAACGTACTCTTACCGTTGCGACCCTCACCGTAGGAAATAATCAGCGCTTCCATGTAGACCTTGCCTATTGCCGCTAAACCAACTATCTGCTGAACATACTCGATAAGTTCGTCATTGCCGCAGAAAAAGCTGTTCACGGCTTCAAGCCAGATATCCATACCATCATCACCGGGAGATACAGCAGTCACCTTTGTTATGAGATCGTCTGCGGAGTGCTCCGAGCTTGTCCCGGTGCGCAAATCGTATGTAGCTGCGGGGGTATTCATAAGGAATTCCTGCGAATCGAAATCCTTTATATCTCTTAGCAACATAGGCTTTGCCGCCTGCAATGCAGAGGTGATGTACTTCATATCCCTGCGTTTCATAACGAAAGACTTATACACAAGTGCCGTCATGTATTCAGCAAAGGCATTCTCGCTGTTTTCATCGATTGACTTTTCCAGGGCTTTACCGCCTGTCATTACGGTTTCCTTGTCAATGCCAGATTTAACGAGAGCCTGCTGCGCCTTTTCCAGAGCAGTTTTGGCTTCGTCAAGCTGTTTGTCGAGAAATTCCTCACAAGCACCGACCGCAAGCTGCTTTGACTCTGCCCAACGCACCCCGTCATAGCGCATATAGTCCGTAGCGTCAGTGTAGACAAGCTCGCCGCCGTATTCCCGGGCGAGGACTTTAGCCTGTCCGATGTCGGAGTAATCCTCGGGTTTGAGGTTAAATCCCGAGGCAGAAGCTGCCCCCAGATTATACTGCTCGGGCGGGATATATCCGTCCTGCTTTGCTACCTTTTTGCCGAACTTAACGGCGCTGTTCCAGATTGTCTGAAGCTCCGAATCATCAAGCGGAGGGTTGCATTTTTCGGCCTGTTTCAAAAACTGACGATACGCTTCGTCTGTGTTTCCGAGCCGCTTTATAATGCGCCCCGCATAATGCGACATAGTGCTGTTGCGGCTGCCCTCGGGTACAAGCGCGCTATCGTTGTCCCACTGCTCAAAATTCGCGTTATCAAGGAAATCTACAATAGACATATTGCCGTTGAAAATTTCTACCTGCGGATTTGATACTCCGAAAATCAGTCTTGCGCTGTCGAGAGCGTTCTTGTCGAAGTACGGAAACTCAGCCGCAATGCGCTTTTTCAAGGCTGTGTATGCAGCAGCATCTGTTATCAGCGGAATTGGGAAGTACACATGAAACCTCGGGCGAGGTGACTTTCCGTTTTTCGGCAGCATATTATTGCGGCTGTAAACTACCACAAATTCCACACCCGGAAAAGCCATAGCCACTTCAAGCGGTGTAACCCAGTCGTTCGGGTTGTCCGAGTGGTCGTTGTCGCAGTCCATCGGGATATTGTCCGAGGAAAGGAAATCCGAATTGCTGCGGTGATTGTTTTTATATTCGGCGGTTACATGATCGAATTCTGCCGCCGCTTTCATAGAGGCTTCGTCTGTTATTATGTGTTTATTCGGGTAAATGCTGTTTGACAGACTGCCAACGCAGTTCGCAGCGTATATAGTAAACATCATCGTCTGACCTCCTTAAGCTCGCCGCTGAAATAGCGAATATTCTTCTGCCAGCGCTTCGCAAGGTTAATTTCGTACTCCATGCCCTCTGTGATAACATCGCCGAACACCCACAGTTCACGACATTTACCGAGTAGGACATAATTTATTGTGTGCGTTGCAAAATATCTCTCTGCCGGGTCATTATCGTCCATGAACTGTGGATAGAGCAAATGCGGTGCAAGGGGTATAGTACGGTTTTCCAATGCAAAACGGCAATATCGTCTTGCATTCTGAACGTTTTCTTCGACATTACCGGAATAAGGGCTGCACACATAAACCACAGGCCTATACCCATCGCCGCCGGGAGCGGCTGCCCTAAGAGCAGCCTCCTCCTGGTTCAGAATATTGTTTAATGCGACATACGGTGTCGGGTCATAGTAGCGCTCGGAATTGTAAATATCAATCTTCACCGATAACCTCCCGTTCCATAATAGGCAATATACCGTTCTCCTTCAGCAGTCCATAGATAAACAGCCTGCCCTGCTGTGTCCAGTAGGTATGTATCTTGGTGTGAATAGTTCCGTCATTACCGGGATAGCTGTGCGTCTTGGTGCTGGTGTACCCTTTCTCGGCATACTTCTGGTAAAGCAGCCAGATTTTGTTGCCCTGCTTGAACTGAACGCCCTTTTCGTAAAGATAACGGTTCATTCGATTCGCACTCCAGCCGTAGTCCTTTGCGATAGTCGATATAGCAACGAGGTCTTTGCAGTTAAGCACTACATCGTAATAAGAAGCCTTAGGTTTCATTTCTGTGATCTGCTGGTTCTGAACTGCAACGGTATGTTCGAGCATTACTCTGTGTTCACGTTCTGCTTTCAGCTCAGTAAGAGCCGCTATCAACATATCCGGGTTTTCGAGAAGCTCATCAACAGCATATACACCGTGCTTACGAATCGCCGGAAGTACCTCGTTTGTTATCCAGCGCTTGAACTTCTTTGCGTTAGGGAGCTTGCTTGAAAGTACCAAGCTATACAGACCGCTTTCGTTGATAAGAATGCCCATTGTTCCGTTAACGGTGAACGATTCGTTCACCGTCTTATCCTCGGAATCAACATGATCTCTGAGCGCTTTCTGCGGGTTAGTATACCCCAGAGCCTCAGCAACGTCCTTACCGGAAAAATGAGGAGTGCCCTCTATTACAAAAGTACGAACGGCTCCGAATTCCGGATTCTCATAAATCTTAATGTCACACATAGGAATGACCTCCTAAAAAAAATAATCTTGAGGTTGCCCTCTACCCAATAGCCTCGACAGACAATCAGATTGGACAGTTTACAAAAAAACTTTCGCGCACTTTTTCTTTGCGCGCTGCAGACGCTTGTAGATTACGTCCCTATGTACACCGATTTCATCTGCATAATCTTCGGGAGTCTTACCGTCAAGAACAATTGCGATAAGCACCTCTGCATACTCAGACTTCAGCAGCATTCTAAGTTTCTGGCATACGGCATCATAATCCTCCTTACGTTCGCGCCGCTCTTCATCGGAATAGTCGGGAACGAAATCAAGTCCGTCCGTTTCGTCTGCATCCTCATCGTCCTTCCTAAAAGGTTTGCTGAGCTCACCCTTATGACGGTTTGCCTTGTGCCAGTTGTTGTAAAGCGGTTTGTTAAAATCCTCGGTGAAAATCTCCTGAATTTCCCGCCGCTCTACGCTCTGCTTGTCCTCCGCAACCTCAAGCCTGCGCTGATAGTCAGTTTCGATCATAATAGCGCATTCATCGTCCGGTACCTCGATAATGGTTTCAATCGGCGGCTTGTCCGTTCTGTAGGTCTCGTACTTTACTTTGATTGTCATGATGTACCTCCTGCGCCGGAGATCAATCATGGCAGAATATAAGAATAGGTCTGCGCTTGAGATACACGCAGACCTGCAAAGCCCAAAAGAGCGCAGCAAGGTAAGGGTATCTCGTCGCAGGGCGTTACACCGTCTTTATCACGGCAAACTAACCTATGAGATATCCTGCCAAGATTGCGCACTCCGGCATGATTTAATTTTGTAGGATCTCAGCGGAGAATTCCGATTGAGCCTATTCGCCTGATTCTTACATCAGATAAAAGCTTTATTATAAATCGCAGCAAGCTGCAATTTACTGCTTTTCACAATCAAATTATAAATCAAATCAGAAAACAAAACCATGAAAATGACTTGCATAGAACTTGCATTTGAGTTGTATTTTTGAGTGAATCGTAATGGGTGAATCGCAATATCAATAGAAAACGGCACACCGAAAGAGCAAATCCTATTGAAAAATGTGAATTATTGTGATATAATGAAATTGAGAATATTTGTATCCGAAACAAACGTTTATAGTATGAAAATTCATAACTAATGGGATGATCCATTGACGTTTGAAACATCAATAATAGGTAAGCTAAAATGAGGAAATAGTTATGAAACTTTGCTTTGCAGCACTCGTGAAAGTGCTAAAAATTTGTGCAAAACCCAAGGTCTATAACAAGGTCCTTTGTGGGGCGCTAATTAAAACAATTGATGAGTGCTACGGGAATATATTAGAAACGGACGACAGTTTGGTGAGCCATCTTTTATCTTGTGATGCGAATTTATCCCCTAAAGACGTTATAATACCTGCACGAAGTATTTCCGTAGAGAAAATATCAAAAGGTATGGAACAATATGTTATACCTTTGATTGATGAAAATCTGGCTGTCCTTGCAATTCTTGCACTGAAAAGCATGGTTCTCTCAACCGTTGAATCAAATAATGCCAAGATAGGCTTAATGTCGAGATATGATCTTTCAATTAAGAAATCATTCGTTTTTGCGGATTTTCTTGCAGATATTTTCATCTTTACAGTAACCAAAATTGAAAACAAATCTGGAAAATCAACGATTTCTCATATTACGGCAACTTATATCAAAGAATTTAAGCCATATGAAGATAGTATACAAATTGAGTTAGATGAACAACATAAAGCTGGGGCAACAAGCGTACACCTTCCAGAAGAGCAGGCAGATGAATCTCCATATTCTTCGGAAGATAATTTGTTACTTCAAGAGTTTACAGCTGACTATGATGAAATCATGTGCATACTTATTAGCGAAAACTACGCAATGTCGTTAATCGATATGACTTTGCCTTGTAAAATTAAAAACCTATACAAATCGAAATGGGCTTCAAGAGCAGATTTCTTCCTCGACCCATCTTTAAAATCTTACGTTTTCGGTTTACTCGGCGAATTAAACAATATAAGCAACAGCATTTTAATCAGTAACTCTAGTACTCCTTTTTTTACGAGCGCAAGAGCAAAAATACGAAATTTATATGTAAAACTTCATCCAGAACGATTTGCAGGTTCATTTCCGTATGATGCTTTTATAGACGATTGGGATGATGGAGAATATTAATCAACGAAAGGAAGAACGTTAATGCCAACAATCGATGAATCTATCAAGAAGATAGACAGTGTAGTATGTAGACATTTAGATGAAATAGATAATAATTCTCGTGGTGCTATTTCTCAAGATATTTTAGAGCAGTTGACCAAGTTCGTAAATTATGTGATGCTCAAGTTTTATGCCCACGGCAAAGAAATACCTATAACTGTTGAAAACATAGCAAAAGCCACCGAATTTGCACAAACAAACAGTGATCTGTACACTTTATATAAATTTCACAATTATCTAGAGGTTGTCACCACACAATATACTCTAGATGAAGATGGCTCTGAGCGATTAATGCTTAAGTATTATCAATATTTGTTAGAGGCAAAGAATCTTCTTAGTAGCTGCTATGGTATTGAGGTATTACACAATATTGATAAATTTCCTCTGCATTTAGATGATACCCTGCAGGAATACTATAAAAAGATTTCTGAAAAAATAGAACGCCATCCTGCGGTATTAAATACAGATAGCAAAGATAAATATTATATTCAAAAAATTAAACCGCTGTTTGTAAGCGGAAAAATATATTCTGAAATCACATTTACCCCTATTGATGATAGGAAAAACAAATCCAAATCTAATAGAGTAATTGCTTTTACAAAGCTTCCAATCAAAAGCAATTACGCATCAAAGTTTCATCTCATACATGAAACTATCGAGATACTAGGAAAAACAATGCCTATCATCATTATCGATGGCTGGGAGGTTTCCATTCGTGACTGTGAATTTCAAAATTTCATTAAACTGATAAATGGAGAGAAAAAAAGAGTACCGTATCCAGAGCAACGTTTAATCTGTGAGTTCCTTACCAAAACAAAGTACACTTTGACTGCTCTAATGGACTTCCCAGATAAAGCATATGATAAGCTTACTCTTGAATGGAAAAATAACCTTAAATCTATGGTATTTATTTCTATTTTAGATTACTGCAGAGATCTTATACGGAATGGTCGTAATGGAAAGAATGTGCTGCGATACCTTCTCTATAACATGAACAATGTTATTATTAAAGACCAATATTCGGACGGCTACTATAGCAAATACTATGAAAAGTGGGTACACGTCGGAAATAATTACCTTTCTGGTCTGTATTTATCAAACGGCTGCAGGCAGTTTGATTCTTTACCATTTAACAGATCTCCTATTGGTCATAATCCAAAATTAGGAGCTGTATTCGATTGTATTCCTTGTAAAGACAAAGGTCCCGAATTATTCGCAAGGTTTATAAGGAACAACACCGAAGGCAAAGGTCAACTCTTCACTGATATTGATGAGTTGGGTAATTTTCCGGATTATCCAAAACTTATCGAAAAGTATAACGATAGCCTTTATTCAGGGCATAGACCTGAAAGTGATTTAATGCTTGAACACAATCAAGTGTTTATAAACTCATACAAGCTCGATACTTGCAAGGTAATTAAGAAATTACAGGAGTTGGCTGAATCAGGCATTGAAAATTACAGCGACGATGTTAATTCTTGGCTGATATCTTATGATTACGAAATTGATTGTGAAGAAAAGAAAGGCATCATCACACGTATATTTTCGGAATCAAAAGTTGGTGTAATATATGGTTCTGCTGGAGTTGGTAAATCTACGCTAATAAACCACGTTTCCCACTATTTAAATGACGCAGATAAATTATATCTAACACAAACAAATCCTGCAAAAGAGAACTTGATGAGAAAGGTCGATGCCGAGAATGCATTTTTCTCTACAATTGAAAGTTTTATGCACCAAGACTCTTCTTTCGCAAAATATAAATTATTAGTTATCGATGAATGTAGTACCGTTAGCAATAAAGATATGGTCGAGGTATTGCAAAAAGCAAATTTTGAGATGCTTTTACTTGTCGGAGATACTTATCAGATTGATGCAATTCAGTTTGGCAACTGGTTCTCTGTATTAAAATCATTCTTGCCTGCTAGTGCTGTTTTTGAACTTACTCAGCCTCACAGAACCAAAGATGAGCGATTGCTTGAACTTTGGGACAAGGTTAGACACATGGAGGATACAGCAAAAGAAGTCATTGAGAGAGAAAGTTACTCCTTAAAAGTTGATGAAACCCTCCTCTCTTCACTTGAACCTGGCGAAGCTATCCTCTGCCTAAATTATGATGGCTTATATGGAATAAATAACATCAATAGATTCTTGCAAGAAAGCAATCCTAACCCTGCTATCACTTGGGATATCCAGCAGTACAAAGTTGGAGACCCTATTCTCTTCCTTGACTCAGACAGATTTCGCCCCATCATACACAACAATATGAAAGGCATTATTCAAGGAGTAGAGATCATAGATGAAGGCACTACGGAAGAACGCATTCAATTTGATATTGAAATTCCTAAACTGATATTTGAACGTGACGTTTTGAATCTGGAACTTAAACTTCTTAAAAACAGCGAGAAAGAAGAAAAGTCTCTGATTAGATTTTATGTTCATAAGCTAAAAAGCGCTGATGAAGATGGCGAAGATTCCAGAACTGTAGTTCCTTTCCAAATTGCCTATGCAGTATCCATTCATAAAGCACAGGGGCTGGAATACGACTCTGTAAAGATAGTTATTACAGACGAAGTGGAGGAACTCGTGACACATAATATCTTCTATACTGCTATCACAAGAGCCAGGGAGAAGTTAAGAATTTATTGGACCCCCGAAGTCGAAGAGCAGGTAATCAGAAGAATTAAGCCCCGAGACATAAGTAAGGATGTCGAAATCTTAAAGACGTATTTGGTTTAAGTAACTAAGCAAAAACAAAACGCAACCCATGTAACATTACAAGGATTGCGGTGATAAATGACAAAAACGTCTTGAATTTTCGAACAAGTTGTGTTATAATAGAATTAATTAGGCATATTTGAAACCTTGTTGGCTATGCTTAGGGATTTCGCATATTTCAAAGATTCAGTTGAAAAAGGGGTGTTACCATGGCAAGCTCAACTTGTAAAGTAGCTTACAAGACTACTGCTATAAACAATAGACGCTATCTTGGCAACAAGTATCGTTTACTCCCTTTCATAAAGAGCGTGGTCGATGAAAATTGTGAAGGCATAAATGTTTTTGCCGACATCTTTTCGGGAACAGGCGCAGTATCCTCTGCATTCCTTGACAAGCGGTTAATCACCAACGATATTCTGTATAGTAACTATATATGCAACTTGGCTTGGTTTTCTTCCGAGAGGTTTTCAAAGCAGAAGATTATCGATTATATCCTCCACTATAATTCGCTTGATATAAACGACGAAAACTATATGACAGAGAACTTTGCGGATACATATTTCAGCAGACAGGATTGCAGTAGGATAGGATTTATCCGTCAAGACATCGAGGACGAGTTTCTTGCTGGTGCGTTAAACGAGCGTGAACGTGCGATACTTATTACCTCGCTTTTATATGCAATGGACAAAATCGCCAACACCTGCGGTCATTATGACGCATATCGTCAAGGCGTGGAATTTGACAGGCATTTAGAGCTTTCTGTTCCTACGCCAAAGCAGAACAGAAGGAAAAATCAATGCTTTAACGAGAACGCAAACGAGCTTGTAAAGCGCATACAGGCAGATTTGGTATACATTGACCCACCATACAATTCCCGTCAATACTGTGACGCATATCACCTTATTGAAAACGTCGCAAGGTGGCAAATGCCGGAGGTCAGCGGTGTAGCACGAAAACCTGACAGAACCGCTCTTAAAAGCGAATACTGCACAAGACAAGCAGAAGTGGCTTTTGAGGATTTGATTAGTCATATCACGGCGAGATATATCTTGTTGTCCTATAATAATATGGCTAACAAAGGCAATGACCGTTCCAACGCCAAAATATCCGACGAAGTCATTATGAGAGTTCTCGAAGCCAAAGGAACAGTTGAGGTGTTTTCTGAAAGCTATAAAGCGTTCACCACTGGAAAGTCCAACATTGAGGGGAACGAGGAAAGGCTGTTTTTATGCAGATGCATTTAGGAAAAGAAGTTATTCCTTCACCATTAAACTATATTGGCGGAAAGTATAAGCTCCTTCCCCAAATCTTGCCGCTGTTTCCTAAAATCAGCGGCGCTTTTATTGACTTATTCTGCGGCGGTTGTAATGTCGGCATCAATGTGACCGCAAACAAAGTAATACTTAATGATACAGACGAGAACTTGCGGTATTTATACAACACTTTCAAGAATATGGATAAAAATGTGCTTCTCAAAATGATAGAGGACATTATTGAGAAATACGGTCTATCTCGTTCTGATGTCTACGGTTACAAATATTATGGGTGTGAAAGTAGCAAAGGTCTTGGAGAATATAACAAACAATCATACCTCAAACTACGTGATGACTTTAATGAACACACAAATTTCGACTACTATTATTACGCAGTATTATACGTTCTAATAGTTTATTCGTTCAACAATCAAATAAGGTTCAATAGTAATGGAAAATTCAATCTTCCTGTCGGAAAACGAGATTATAATACAAAGATGCAAAAAAAGCTCTCTGATTTCATCGACCGACTGAAAAACGGAAATTTTGTTATTTCAAGTACAGACTTTGTGGCTTTCAACCTTGATGGATATGGAGAGAACGACTTTATATACGCAGATCCGCCCTACCTTATAACCTGTGCTACCTACAACGAGCAAGGTGGTTGGAACGAGAATAAGGAGAGAGCGTTATATAAGTTCCTTGATAAAGCTAATGAACAAGGCATTAGATTTGCTTTATCAAATGTGCTTCGGAGCAAAGGCAAGGAGAACGCAATACTGCTAAAGTGGCTTAAAGATAACCCTCAATACCGAGCAATTTCACTTGACTATAACTATTCCAACTCCAACTACCAAACCAAAGATAGGTCATCGGGTAGTGAGGAAGTGTTAATCGTAAATTACTGATGACACAACAGCAACGCTGAATGAGTTAAAAAAGGAGGAAAACCGTGCCGTTAACATACAAGAGCTTTTGCTGGTGCTTGGGAACAACAAGCTTCAGAACCAAAAATTTTAATAGAACTATCGAAGAACAGTTAGGCTTATTAAACGAGTTTTGGAACGAGCCTGACAATGCCGAAATTAGTTGGAGAAACAACAATAACATTCAGACGGAATACTATCTGTTTATGCAGGAGAAGGGCTTTGTTGAAGGCAACGCAGACAACAAACCCAAAGACGCTCGTGAAAAGACATCGGGTTTGGTGGACATAGGCCTGATTGACGACAACCGGCGTCTGACTAATGCTGGAAAAACTCTGCTTACAATAAGTGAAAGCAATGATTTCAGCTCGGACAATCATTTCGGGATACCTAAAGACAGCTATATTTATCTGAAGCAGCTGCTGAAGACTTCTTGTGTGGTTGACGGCAATACGGTTAGACCGCTCATTGTGTTGCTGTATCTTCTCTCCAAATTGGGAGAGCTTTCAGCAGATGAGTTTACATACCTGCTGCCGCTCTGCACAAGCAAGGAAACTACCGACGAAATAATAGCCTGCATTGACGATATAAAGAATGAGCAGAAAACTGTTGATGATGTAATTGTTTCAAGACTGCTGTCAATGGACAACTACAAAGAAGCGTTATCACTGCTGTTGTCGCGGGAAAAGGTTGATGAAAACTTGATTTGCGAAATAGGTATCAACCGAAAGAGTCGCAATTACGATAAGCCTTATTTTCCGCTTTACCAAGCCTTGCATAAGCTCTATATGGAGAAAGATAGGTCGGCTTTTGTTGAGGTTTTTGATGCGGCGAAGAAGATACGCATAAGCAATTATTGGATAAAGTATCTTTTTAACACTAATTCCAGAGTTGCACTTGTAAGGAACGCTGAAGCTCATATCAAATCTACGGATTTCGATGATATTACTACCGAAAACGAGTTCAAAACAGCTTTCTTTAAGCTTATGCAGTTGTTCAAGGCAAAAGCAACGCTGCGTGATTATTTCGACTTGAACCGCCGCTATTTCAGAACTACCGATATTGTTCTGTTTGAGGACGGCGTAGTTAAGCTTGATGTTGTCCCCAAGCATTTCTTCAAATCGGTTATTGACAGCCTGTATGAACAAGCCTACACTTCATCGGACCTCTTGTATGAAAACTGTGCTCTTGAAGAAATAGCAGATTGCCTTGTAATAAATGATGATGTAGTTATCAGGTGCATAAATGCAGAGCTTGGTATCGGTACGACCACTATTGATACAGCACGAGAAGCATTGGAGCGTATCAGATACAAGCGCTTTAAGACGCTCATTGACAAGAAATTCTCCGATGACAATCTGCTCGAATTGCTTACCTGCTTTGAAAACCGCAACGATGATGAAATCAGAAGAATGGTTACGGACAACGCAGATGTTCCGACAATGTTTGAATATGTGCTGGGCGTATTGTGGTACAAAATCAGCGATTATCAAGGCAAAGTCCTTGACTATATGAAGCTCTCGCTTGACGCTGATTTGCTGCCTAAAACCCACGCAGCAGGCGGCGAAGCCGATATTGTTTATGAGTATAGCCAAACGGCAGATTATCCCGAACACGCTTTGTTGTTGGAGGCTACCCTTGCCGACAGCTCAAATCAGCGGAGAATGGAGATGGAGCCTGTATCAAGGCACCTCGGACAGCACTTGCTTCGCACGGGAAACCTGAACTCATACTGCGTATTCGCAACAGGAACATTGAATATAAATGTTATCGCCGATTTCAGAAGCCGAAAGTCAATTCCCTATTATGACCCGCAGAACTATTCAAAGAACGTTTCGGGAATGAAGATTATCCCCTTGCAGATTTCAGAACTGAAAACTATCTTAAAGGGCGGCAAGCGTTATAAGGACTTATATTCGCTCTTTGATACGGCGTTTAATTCAGCGTTACCGCCGCACGAGTGGTATAGTCAATGTATCTCTACACAAATCTAAAAAAATTATGGTAGCTATCACAGGGAGGCAGTATGCCTATTAACATTGAATTCTTCATTGAACAAAAATATGACCAGCTTCATTATAGCGAAGTAATCAAAACCGAGCCATTATATAGTGGTTATTGTAGTAGCAATAAAACCTTCGAAAAGCTGTTGGCAATTATGCACCAGGAATTTAATGGGCTGTTTAAGTTTATGTATTCAAAGTTTCGTTCAAATGGACATTATAACGCTGGTTATAGCCGGCAGCTGTTAGAATACATAGGGTTATATACGGATATGAACCGCGTTTTAAAAGGCACAAAGTATGCTTTTGAAATAAATGGTGAATACAAAAGATTGATTGACCAATCCCTATCATTCTTGCAGGAATATAACGGTAGCCCCATACCAAGCGATTTGCTTCAAATAGAACTGTTGGATTATGAGCCTATATTTACAATGCACCAAAGTATAAGTATCCCCACTCCTTCGATAGCAGAAACAAGGCGTTGTCAAATTAAATTAATTGGTGAAGGCTCTTACGCTCAAGTTTTTAAGTACAAAGACGAGTTCTACAATAAAAACTTCATTATTAAAAGAGCTCAAAAAAATCTCAGCCAAAAGGAACTTGAACGTTTCAAAAGAGAATACGAAGTAATGCGCCAGCTGCATTCGCCCCATGTTTTAGAAGTATATCGATATGATGAAACCAGACACGAATATTATGCCGAATATGCTGACGAAACACTGTTAAGGTACATCAGTCATAACCCTGATTTAGATATTTATAAAAGGAAAAGCATTTGTAATCAGTTGTTCAGATGCTTATCCTATGTTCACAGCAAAGGCTATTTACATAGAGATTTGAGTTTCACAAATATCTTGTTAGTTCATTACGAAGATGGCAACAGCATGGTAAAACTTTCCGACTTTGGATTAGTAAAGGAACCAGATAGTACATTAACAAGTATAGATAGTGAAATCAAAGGTTCTCTCAATGACAGCAACCTACGAGTGATTGGCTTTACTAATTTCTCAATAGTATATGAAACATATGCATTAACACGTGTAATTTTGTTTGTGATGACCGGTTTACAGAACATCGAAAAAATACGTGACGAGAAAGTCCGAAGGTTCGTATTAAAGGGGATTAATCCTGACACGAATAAAAGGTATCAGAATGTTGATGAACTAAAAGCAGCATTTAATGAAACTTTTTGATATGTTTTCCCACACACGCCACCTAAAATCAGAGTTCCAACAAGCCTAAAAAACAGGGATTGAATAGCTGGAACAGAATTAGGATTTTTTCTATGTTGCTCAGTAATGATGAAATAAGGAGAGACTATGGACAAGAACACCGAAAAAGCAGTATGGGGCATTCACGGTACGGACGACAGCATTTTTCTGAAAGAAAACAAGATAGTACTCGGCTGGAGTGAGTTCGGAGACCTAAATAAAGTTGAGGATTCTCGAGAAGCATTTAAGGAACACTACCAAAAATCATACCCTAAAGGGAAAAAAGGAGCGGTTGGGACTTGCTCCGGAATGCTGTACAGATTTATTCACGAAATCAAAATAGGTGATTATATAGTTTACCCCTCCAAAACAGACAGAATGATAAATATTGGAATTGTCGAGGGCGAATATACATATAACCCTGACGCTGGCGAATATGTTCAGCAAAGAGCAGTAAAGTGGGTGAAACACCTTCCGCGTACTGCTTTCTCTCAGGGCGCATTATACGAAGTGGGATCTGCGTTATCACTGTTCGCCATAAAGAACTACGCCGGCGAATACCTATCTGCGCTTGACAACAATTTCAAGCCGGCAATTTCAGCCGCAGAAGATGATGAAAGTGTTGCTGCGACGGCGGATGATATAATCGAATCTACCCGTGATTTCATTCTGAAGGAACTCAGCAAAAATCTCAAGGGATATGACTTTGAAGAATTTGTTGCGGATTTGCTTTGCGCTATGGGCTATAGAACAACTATATCAAAACATGGTGGTGACAACGGCATAGACATCATTGCATATAAAGACGAACTCCCGCCTCGTATTTTGGTACAGGTAAAAAGCCAAGACAGTGATATCAAAGAAGCACTTATTCAGTCGCTTAAAGGCACAATGAGAGAGGGAGATTACGGGCTTTTCGTAACTCTGTCTAACTACACCAAAAATGCCGCAAAATACCTGGAAAACACCCCGATAATCCGCGGCATAAATGGTACGGAACTGGTTGAACTTATTCTAAAATACTATGACCGACTCAGTGAGAAGTATCGCAAGATGATTCCACTTAAGATGGTTTATATTCCTGTGCCAAAGGATAATTTGAATTAACTTCTGAATGTACCTAAAGCGTCAGTTTATTATTAGCGTCGCAGAACCCTATAAACGGTATGCTGACATATTCCCCTATACGCACCACCCACACCCCGCACTCCACCAAACCGCAAAACAAAGCCAGACATTGCTTAAAACGGCTCGTGCCACGTTGAGTGCGTGGTTTCGATGTCCCTCAGAACTGAATAAAACTACCGGCAGGGAGCATTGCTCTCCGCCGGTTTTGATTTTCAGATTTCAGCCTGAGTCACTTCCGTGAGCCGAACTCCCTGTCGAACACGCGGAAATTCGTGTCGTCACGCTGGGAGCAGTACACGGCGAACTCCACGGTTTCAAAGCGCTCCATGAAGCCCTCAAGCGCGGATTTTATCCCCGCCGCGACTACCTCCGGCGGATTCATAAACGCACCACAGCCGAACGCGCCGAGTATAACTACATCGCACCCGTGCTGTGCGGCTATGCTGAGTATGCGCTCCATGCGCTTTTTGTGGAGCTTCCGAAGGTCGCCATCCGAAATGCTGACTGCGCTGTGTCCGTCGTAATTCATCGAGTTGCTCGGCTTTTCCCGCAGGTTCGGAGCCGCGCAGGTGATAACGTCCACGCTGTACCATTCTTCCTGCGGCATTACCTCCGGAAACGCGCTGTCCGTCTTGAACACCACAACTCCGGGAGTGTATATGCAGTCGTCGCTGTGGAGCGGATCCGGCGCCGCACGGTGCGGAGTATAGAACCCGCTCCACATATCCGGCTGAATTAGGTTCATGTACAGCGTCGAGCAGCGGCATATCGCCTCCTCCTGCGCTGAGGAGCCGTTCTTAACTCCGCCGCCTGGGTTGGACGCCGAAGCAAAATTCAGCACGCACACGCGCTTCCCTGCCCTGGCGTAGCCGGCGGCGGCTTCCAGTGTGCGTTTGCGGCTCACCACGACCTTCGCGGCGGCGCCCTTCTGTATCATAGGAAGCTCCACCCAGTCACCCTCCGGTATCAGAGACTGCGCGCCGCTTGATTCCTTTATCGCCGATCTCAGAAACGGATCGGTCCTGCACATCGACATCGTGTTTTCGAATATTTCTATGTTTTCCTGCCTGCCCATAATTACCTCCTGATCATCGGAATTTCCTGCCTATATCTATATATTAGCATATTTCCGGTGATTCATCAACACTTATCTGCGCAATTTTCGATTCAGTTTATTTGCTGTTATTCCCGGTGAGCATCTGCCATTCATTACGTGTGATGGCGTACACCTTTGTAAGCTCGTTCTCCGCGTCGGCGTACTCGTCTACCTGGGTACAGCCCCAGCTTTCCGCAGTGCGGCATGACGGCAGGTTCGCCGCTTTCATGTATGAATAGACCGCATTGAACGGCGTATTGCAGAAAGCCCAGTCCCTGACCGCCGAAGCAGATTCCTTTGCGTATCCGCGCCGCTGCATGTCCCTGCGGATATGGTAGCCTATCTCCGGCTTTATCTGACCGTTTATTAGCTGCATAGTCAGCCCGCAGTCGCCTATCATCTCGCCGTTTTCACGGAGGCACACCGCCCACAGCCCGAATCCGAACACCCTGTACCGCTCAATATTGCGGTCTATCCAGCCGCGCACCCTCGCCTCGTCAAACGTGTATGGGCAATGCTGCATGATGTCCGAATCCGCTAGCACGGCGTACAGCGCCTCGTAATCTGCGGCTGTCATCTCACGCAGATACAGCCGCTCCGTTTCAATACGCATGTTTTCTCCTTTTACGTCCGGAAAAAACAGCAGGAAACCGGAGTTCCCTGCTGTCTGGTTTACTTTTTGAGTCCTACGACTGAACGGAGTATCGCAGCCGAATCAATTGCATTGACAAATCCGTCGCCGTTGTAGTCGCATGTGTCGTCAAGCTCCATCGTGCCTACGCACATCTTAAGTATCGCGGAAGCGTCCCTGGCGTCTATCGTCGTACTGTTGTCAGCGTCGCCGGGGAGCCTCGTCCTGGTGTCCAGCATGAGAACGTAATCGCCGCCGTTCGCCGGAACTACCTGGGCAACACCGGTGCTCGAAATTATCTTCGAAGTATCAACAAAATCAAGCAGGTGCGAATCCTCGTTATACCTGAACAGATTTGCAAAGCGGTTGTTCACCTTCTTGCCGGTCTTGACGTAAAGCACCGCGCCTATCTTATTCTTGCCGTAGGTGTGCACTCTGACTATCTCGCTGTCTCCGGAGCTGTCGAGAAGCACCGTCGGGATATAAACGTCGCTGGTCTTTAATCCCACGCTGAGGGAAGCCACCGTCTTTTTCAGCGCACCGGTGTCGACTACCCAGCTCAGCATGTCGTTTACCACGAACTCCAGCGTGATCTTCTTCTTCATCGCGGTGTTGATGATATCCGCAGGTACGGACGTGTTTCCGTTCAGATTGATAACAATGCGGGAATTCTTCGCAGCCGCCGCTATCTTCTTCTGGAGCTGCGTCCAGCCCTTCACCTGGCTTCCCACCATTGTCGGGGCGGATACCGTCCCATCGGTAGTGTTGTCTTTGTCGGTGTCGGAAGTACCCGGGTCGGTGGTAGTATCGTCCTTCTTGCCATCGTCCTTGCCGGAATCGCTCGGCTTATTGTCAGAATCAGAACTGCTTGACGAACGTCTGCGCACCACGATATTGAACGCAGCCGTGCAGCCCTGATAATAAACTGTAAGAGTCTGCTGACCCAGTACCCAGCTATCAAAATCCTGAATCATGCTCTCGGTCATGTAAACTGTTTCCGGAGCCTTGGTCTCATCGATGTACGTTACCTTGATAAGGCCGCCTACGACATTCAGCTTCTCGCCCATGTAGTAGGAATACTTTGCAGGCCGCTTAACTATCTCGATACTCTTAACACCGTAGTCCTTGCCGACGGTGTAGGTGTACGTCTTTACAAGGCTGTCGTCAATTCTTGGGTCGTTGGACTTCGCATAGGTATACAGCTTGTATGTCACGACCTGATTATCCACGCGCTTGAGGGTTATCTTGGTTCCCGACTTGTACAGAATTCCATTATAGGTGGAGGTTATCGGAGTGTCGATGGAATAGTAAATATCCGCCTTGGCTGTCGCGCAGGAGAGCGTGAGCGTGATCGCGGTTTCGCTGGCGGTGTCAAGAACGCTCGGCACCGGTACCGCCGCCTTTTCCTTGGGCACGGTTATTTTGTAGATAAGATCCTCGCTGATGTCGGAATCCTTCCAGCTGTCATTCGGAGCCTTCGCATAGGTGCGCAGCGCGAATATCTTTGTGCTGTTCGCAGCAACCTTCAGGTCAAACGGACCTGTGTACTCGATGAATCCGCTGGACTTTGTTGCGTTCGGGTCGAGGGTATAGTATATCTTCGCGCCGGGAGTTTCAGTATTGAGCGTGATCGTCAGCGAGCTGGCGTAGTTTCCCGGCTCCGGAGTGGGCTTCGGGGTCTGGGTCTTTTTCTTCTCGATAACCACCTTGTATACAAATGTGGATACGTCGCTCTGCTTCATGCCGGGGGCTGTGGCTATCGCCTTTATGCAGTAATACAGCGACTGCCCGGGCACGCCGGAAAGCGTGATCGGCTCGATGTACTTCGTGCCGCCGGTCTCGGTGGGGTCGGCGAGCTTGGAGATATCGCTGATGTTCTCGTACGCTTCGATGTTATAGTAGATGGTTGCGCTGTTTACCGCGGATTCAAGCGAGATATCCTGCGGGGAATTGAACACGGTGGTTCCCTGACCTTCCACGGTATCGGGAGGGTATGACCAGGGCGCAGGGACCTTCGACGCTTCCTCAACATAGATCTGCGCCGTTACGGTCATCTTCGCGGAGTCCTCCTCCATGTAGTCGGGGACTCTTACCTTACCGGTAAATGTGACTGTCTGGGCAGTGCCTATCTTGGGGTTGTAGGGAGTTCCCTTGTCGGTTATCGCGGTGGTGAGATCCCATGTTACGCTGCATGTCTCGGAAATACGGTTATCCTTTGTGCCGACAACTGTTACCGTCTTGGGGAGGTAGCTGCTGTCCATCTGCGTAACGGTGGTTCCGCTGGGCACGTTGGCGACCTTTCCGGGGGATACAGCTCTGTAGTCGGTGAGCTTTCCGGTCTTTTCGAAGGTGTAAACGATCGTGAACGTACCAGTGTCGTTAGTGGAGCCGGAGCATCTCACTCCATTCACGTAAACGTCGGGAGTACGCAGGAACACGTAGTTCGGGCTGTTAGGGATAACCTCCACCAGCATGGTGTACTCCGTGTTGTACTCAGCCAGGGCGCTGCTTCCGGAGCCGCCCTTCCACTGAACCGCGCCGAAATCGGATATTTCGAACGTCTCGGTCTCGTAGTCGGGAGCCGAGGGGTCAAGCTCTGCGGAAATATCAAGCGCCTGCCCGCCTACCGGCTGATCGACGATGATGTGTATCTCAGGGATATTAGAGCCGGTGCTGGAGCGCATTGCAACAGTGAACGAGCCGGTCAGCACGCCGCTGTCCTGCTTTTCGTTGTGCTTACCGATGACCTTTATCCAGCTCTGAACTCTCTTGTTTACCACGCCTGTTATCATAATTCCGCGGCTGGAGTAGTAGGTGTGATCGTTGTCATAAATAAACGGCAGAGAGTTCAGCTCGTCCTCGCTGGAGGCAACGAGGTAATAATAGGTTACGTTATCCTCCTTCGGGAGGTCGAGCTTTATGTAGGTGGTCTTGTCAAATGTGGAGCCGTCGGGGTTCTCGCTTGAGAAAGACGGCTTCTGCACCTTATCCGCAGGGTCAACTGTAATGGTCGCTTTTAGCGTGAACTTTGTCTTTGCACCGGCGCTTGTCGAATCTATATCGTTGAGCCTGTTAGTGGGTACGGTGGCAGTTCCGACTATGGTAAAGGTCATTCCAGTTACGTTTGTCTGGTCGTAGCCGGTGCCCTCGTATGTGAAGCTGCTTCCGGATTTCCAGGTCACCGGAACATTCGCGAAGGAAAGACCGCTGCCCTCTTTGTCCTCGGTGTCAATAGTTACAGTGCCCGGCAGCAGACCTTCGATAACGTCGGTCTTGGAGTGGGAGGGTATGGTAAAGAACACCGTTGTGTAATCGGCGCTGAAACCGTACTTGGGGTCGCCGGACGGCACGAAGCGCGCTCCGGTCGCCTTTGCTTTCTTTGTAGCCTGGTAAGTCGAGAAGTCGAATACTGCAAAGATGGAGCCTGTGTCGCCTATCCACGACTTTGCGGTGATATCGCTGGAAGTGGGGTTTATCGGGTCGTTGACATAATATGCTATATCAACTCCGCCGGCATCAGCGGTATTTCCCGCTGCAAGGACATACTCCGCAACGGCGTAGTAATGCCTGTTATAACCAAACTCGGTAACAGAATTTGCCGGAAGAATTACTCTGCCGTTAGAGCCGTAGCTGGGCGAGCCTTCGTACCAAGACACATTCACGTTGCTGAGTGTGCCTGCGGTTATATTTGATGAAAAGTTTGACTTTATGCTGGACAGACTGATACCGACCTCTGGCACGGGAATACCAGTCGACGTTGTATTTACAAGAAGCGACTTGACCGTAAACGCCGACGCAACGCTTGAAGAACCAATCAGACCGCCGAGCGCCGCCGGGTCAGTCAACGTGAACATTAGTGCCAGCGCTGTAAACGCTGCCGCGATCCTTTTTCTGAGCTTCATACAAATACCTCCGGGATATTATAGAATGCCAGGCTGCCGTGAGCCGGACTATAATGCATAATTATACACTCTATATTATATAATATTTTCCTCTTTAAGTCAATAGAAAAAGCAAACTTTTACAGCACTTTGGGCAAAATTTCCATAGAAAAAGCCCCCGCCGCATGCGGGAGCCTCTTTGTCAATTCTTCGAAACGGTGAAAACCGTTCCGCCGCCCGTGAATTCCGCCGTTAAGCCGCGCTCCGCAAAGTACCCGGCGATGAACCCGCACAGCGCGTCATTCTCCTCATCGAGCGAGAAATACTGACCTCCGCAGCCGTCATGAAAGTGTACATGATCAGGGAAATGCTCTGCGCACGCCTTTTTCAGCTCCAGGACCTCGGCGTATTGAAAAGTATAGCTCATTTGTTCTCCTCCTTGTATCCCTCGCAGCCGCTGAGGTACCGCCTTACCTCGCTGATGTAGACCTCCCCGATATCGCTGAGTATGCTGTGCTTTTTCATCACGTAGCCTATCTCCATGACGGTGTTGCGGTTGTTCTCGTCCTCGCGGAACGGCACCGCGCGGTACTCGTTTCCGTTCAGCTCCTCACAGATTATGCCGGAGCACAGCGTGTATCCGTTGAGACCCACCATGAGATTAAGCTGAGTAGCGCGGTCGGTGCTCCTGATGATGCGCGGATAGTCGTTGTCGGTGAGTATCTCCTCAGCAAGGAATCCGCTCGCGCCGTCGCCCTGCTCGAACACCAGGCAGGGGTAATCCGCGAGCTGCTCAAGCCCGATAGACTTCTCGTTCGCAAGCGGGTGATCCTTCCACAGGTAGACGTACGCACGGCAGTCGATAAGCGGAACGAACTCCAGCTCCAGCTCGTGGAGCATTTTCCCGATTATCCGCCGGTTGTAGTCGCACTGGTAGATTATCCCGACCTCGCTGCGGAATCCTCCCACGTCGTGCAGTACGTCCATCGTGCGGGTCTCGCGTATGGCGAACTCGAAATTCAGCGTGCCGAAATTCTTAACCATCTCAACGAACGCCTTTACCGCAAAGGAATAATGCTGCGTGGAAACTCCGAATTTCCGCTTTGCGCCGCCGCTCCCGCCGTACTTCTGGTGCAGCAGCTCGTACTGCTGGTAGACTTGACGCACGTACATCAGAAAATCCGCGCCCTCAGCGGTGACGGAAACTCCCCGGCTGCTCCTGACGAAAACCTGTATCCCTATTTCCTTTTCAAGCTCCCTGACCGCGCTTGTAAGCGACGGCTGCGAGATAAAAAGCTGCTCCGCCGCCTTGTTCATCGAGCCCTGCTCCGCTATTGTCAGCGCGTACTTCATCTGCTGCAATGTCATAGTGTTTCTCCTGTGAATGTGTTTATGCTGCGATTATAGCACATTCAGCGCGGGTTGTCAAGAATTATTATATGCAGGCGGTCATGCAATAGAGCTCGTCTATAGCAAAACGGCGCGTCTCCGGAGAAACGCGCCGTGCTGTCAGCGTTATGAGCGTTTTATTTGTTCAGGAACGCCCCGAGCTTCTTGTCCTCGGTGCGGATATGGCTCACCAGCAGGCTCACATGCCCGTTGAGCTTCGCGAGATCCGCAATGCTGCAATTATCGGACATTCCGGCGGTTATTTCACGCAGGGTCTGCTTGTACTTCTCGTGGAACGCATGATGCGCTTCGTATCCCGGGTAGCCGCTCTGCTTCTGAAGCTGCTCCTCATGCGCGAAATGGCGGTCAACGTAGTCGTTCAGGAACTTTACGGTGCTGCTCACCTGGGCGCGTCCCTTGCCGACGCTGCATGCGTCAAGCAGCGCGTTGACGGCGTTCAGGAGTTCACGGTGCTCATTATCAATGATTCGGTTTCCTGTTTCAAGATCCTTTGTTAATTCGTACTTCATAGTATTCTCCTTTTCAGGTTCGGAACATATGTATTCCGGATACTAAAATGACCGCCTATAAAAGACAGCCTATAAAATAATTTTAGCCGCGCTGAAATGCGCGGCTAAATATGGCGGACAGGGAGGGATTCGAACCCTCGAACGGGTTTAATCGTTACACGATTTCCAATCGTGCGCCTTAGACCAGCTCAGCCACCTGTCCATTTTTGAATATATCGGAGTTTTGTTTTCTGTCGAGCTCCTGTCTCGTTTCGACTTGTATATTATAGCACATCGTTCCGGATTTGTCAAGCGTTTTTTCAAAATATTTTCGATTTTTTTCGAAAATTCCGGAAACCCGAATAAAATGCCGCGCCGCAGAGTTTCCTCCATCGGCGCGGCGGATAATTCAATGCTTTTTCTTTCTGGAGCGGCGGCGCTGCTGACCGTGACGGCTCTGATTCGCCGAACCGCCTGCGTTTCCCTTCGGAACAGAGTCGGCTACCTCGTAATACGCCGCGGAGTACCTCGGGACGCTCAGCTTCACGTTTCCGTTCTGATCGGCGGTCATACTTCCGGGATAGTGCGGAGCGCAGCCGCCGTACCTGTCCTCGGTGGAATCAAGCAGCAGCTTCAGCCGCTTGCCCTGCCCGATGTTCAGTACGTAGCCGTCCTGCACACGGTCGGAGAGATTGAACACCGCAGCCACCGGTGCGCCTCCGTCGCAGCTTCTGAGCATGGTGTAGCAGCGCTTGAGCGCACTGTCGCAGTCTAGCCAGCGGAAGCCCTCCGGAGCGTCGTCCCAGCGGGAGAGCGACGGTATCTCAAGGTACATATTGCACAGCTTCTTCATGAAATGCATGAATCCGTCGTGCATGGGGTACTTCAGGATATCCCAGTCCTGCTCGCGCTTCTCGTCCCACTCGCGGAACTGCGCAAGCTCGCTCCCCATGAAATTCAGCTTCTTGCCCGGGTGCGCGTACATGTACATATAAAGCGCCCTCGCCTGCGGGAACTTATCGTCGTAATCGCCGTACATCTTCTGAATGACGGTAGCCTTGCCGTGTACGTTCTCGTCGTGGGAAAGCGGGAGTATGTACTTCTCGCTGTAGTAGTACATCATCGAGAATGTCAGCTTGTGGTAGTGGTTCACGCGCTCGTCCGGCGGGGTGCGGAAGTAGTTGAGCGTGTCGTTCATCCAGCCCATGTCCCACTTGTAGTCGAAGCCGAGACCGCCTTCGTCCACCGACTTTGTTACCATCGGGTAATCCGTGGAATCCTCCGCGCAGAGTATCGCGGACGGATGGATCCACTTCAGCCCGCGGTTCAGCGATTTTAGGAACTTCACGCCGCACACGTTCTCGCCGCGGGACGGGTCGCCCATGTAGTAGATAACGCGGCTGATAGCGTCCATGCGAAGCCCGTCGAAGTGGTATTCCGTCAGCCAGTAGTTTGCTGCGGACTTCAGGAAGCTGCATACCGGTCCCTTCGTGAAATCGAAGTTACAGCTTCCCCACTCGCTGAACGCGATGTCCTTGAACTGCGACTCGTAGGTCGGAGTGCCGTCGAACTGAGCCAGCGCGTAGCCGTCCACCGCAAAATGTACCGGAACGTAGTCCATCAGCACTGCAATGCCGTTCTTGTGGCAGGTGTTCACTAGCTTTTTCAGACCCTCGGCGGTTCCATAGCGGGCGGTCGGCGAGAAGAATCCGGTCGCCTGATAGCCCCAGCTTTCGTCGCAGGGGTACTCGTTCAGCGGCATAAGCTCGACGCAGTTGTAGCCGTGCTCCTTGCAGTACTTCACGAGCTGCGGCGCGATGTCCTCGTATTTGTACCAGCCGTTGGGGTCGCCGGGATCCGTGCGCCAGCTTCCGAGGTGAACCTCGTAGATGTTCAGCGCGTCGCCGTGCCATGTGTGGCGCTTCTCCATCCAGTCGAGATCGTCAAAGTCGAAGCGCATGTCGCGTATTATGGAAGCGAATTTCGGGCGCAGCTCCATGCCGAAGCCCACCGGGTCGCAGTGCTCAACGCAGTTCCCGCCGTGGTAAATCTTGTATTTATACATCTGCCCCGGTCTTGCGTCGGTTATGCGTATCTCCCAGAATTTGCCGTCGCCGGTACGGTTGAGGTACCAGTCCTGCCAGCCGTTGAAGTCGCCGATGACCGACACGCCTTCCGCATTGGGCGCATAAACTCTGAACGTAGTGCCGAAGCCGTCGAACTGCGCACCGAGCCATTTGTAGGCGTCAAAACAGTCGCCGGAGATGAAATCACGTAAATTCAAAATATTACCTCCAAATTGTAAAAAATAGGTTGACAATCCTCGTATTTTACGTTATAATTAAATATGTACAAAATAA
>OOAQ01000479.1_pt1 | contig 33390 bp, 29 predicted proteins | sample 1671051 | NCBI WGS metagenome assembly OOAQ01 (sample SAMN06348117, study PRJEB24527) | human gut metagenome | biome: human gut; feature: ankylosing spondylitis patient; material: feces | host: Homo sapiens | place: China | collected 2015-10
AGACGAACTTGCGCTTCTTCTCGACATCGGTGATGACGTAGTTGATGGTGACTTCAGCGGCAGTACCGGCGGTGGTGGGGACAGCGATGGTAAAGACGGCGTGCTTCTTGGTGGGAGCGACGCCTTCCAGAGAGCGCACATCGGCGAACTCGGGATTGTTGATGATGATGCCGATGGCCTTTGCGGTGTCCATGGAAGAGCCGCCGCCGATGGTCACGATGCAGTCAGCCTCTGCGGCCTTGAAAGCGGCCACGCCGTCCTGCACATTGGCGATGGTGGGGTTGGGCTTGATCTCGCTGTAGACGGTGTAGGCGAAGTTTGCAGCGTCCAGCAGGTCGGTGACCTTCTTGGTGACGCCGAACTTGAGAAGGTCGGGGTCAGAGCAGACGAAAGCCTTCTTGTAGCCGCGGGCGGTCAGCTCGGGAACGATATTCTCGATAGCGCCGTGGCCATGATAAGAAATAGTATTCAGAACGATACGATCAGCCATTGGATAAAACCTCCTGATTTTGCGCCCCGCCGGGCGGCGGGTACGACTCTCTTTGCTTTTACTTTACCACTTTGTTAAAATTTATTCAACACCAATTTCTTATGATTTTCATGAAATTTTTATACTTTTTTGAGTTTTTGCAGAGAAAGTAGACAAAACCAGAGGTTTGTTGACAGCAAAGCGCCCTCCGGCACGGACCGGAGGGCGCTTTGAATGATTCTTTACTTTCCTGCGCCCTCGCCCGCGAAGAACTCCTTCGTGAGCTTTGCCACCGTGCCGGACAGCAGGAGCAGGGCCATGAGGTTCGGGATGCTCATCAGTCCGTTGAAGGTGTCGGCGATGCTCCACAGCAGGCCCAGATCGACCGTCGCGCCCAGAATGGACACGAAGGAGTAGACCACGAGGAAGGGGCCGACCACCTTGTCGGTGTGGAACAGGAACTCGATGCACCGGGAGCCGTAGAGCCCCCAGCCGATGATGGTGGAGAATGCAAAACTGCAGAGCGCCACCGCCGTAAAGATGGACGACCAGCCGCCGTAGGTGGCCGTAAAGCCGGAGATGGTCAGTTCTGCGCCTGCCGCACTGCCATAGCCCACCGGCACGCCGCTGCACAGGATGACCATGGCGGTCAGGGTGCAGATGACGATGGTGTCGGCGAAGACCTCGAAGATGCCGAACATCCCCTGCTTGACGGGCTTGCTGGTGTCGGCGCAGGCGTGGGCGATGGAGCCGGTGCCGAGGCCGGCCTCATTGGAGAAGATGCCGCGGGAGACGCCCTTCTGCATACTGAGGAAGATGCTGCCGATGGCACCGCCGGTGAAGGCCTGCGGGTCGAATGCACCGCCGACGATGGAGGCCAGCACCGCCGGGAAGCGCCGGTAGTTGATGACCACGACGCCCAGTGCCAGCACGACGTAGAACAGTGCCATAAACGGCACCAGCTTCTCGGTCACGCTGCCAATGCGCTTGACGCCGCCCAGCAGCACCATAGCCACCATCATAGCCACCACCACGCCCACGACGAGGTTGACCGTGGGCAGGATGCTGTTCAGGCTGCTGCCGTAGGCCAGCAGGGCCGAGTCGATGGCTGTGACGATGGTGTTGACCTGGGTGGCGTTGCCGGTGCCGAAGACCGTCAGCACACCGAACAGCGAGTACAGCACCGCGAGGAACTGCCACCGGCTGCCGAGGCCGTTTTTAATATAGTACATGGGGCCGCCTACCAGCTCGCCGTTTTTGTTCCGCTCGCGGAAATGCACGGCCAGCGTCACTTCGGAGAACTTGGTACACATGCCCAGCAGAGCCGAGCACCACATCCAGAACACCGCGCCCGGCCCGCCGATGGCGATCGCGCCCGCCACGCCGGCGATGTTGCCGGTGCCGACGGTAGCGGCCAGCGCCGTACACACTGCCTGGAACGGAGTCATAGCGCCGTCAGAGGCGTCCTTTTTGCGGAAGATTCGACCAATGGTCGTTTTGATGGCATAGGGGAATTTCCGGAGCTGCAAAAAGCCTGTCCGCACACTGAGCAGCAGGCCCACGCCGATGATGCAGACCATCGCCGGGATGCCCCAGATAAAGCTGTTGACCGCCTGATTGACGGCTGTGATGGTTTCGAGCATACTTTTACGCCTTTCTTTTTCACTTTGACACAACGAAAAATATTTTATCGTATTTTAAGCGGCCTGTCAATTTACTTTGAACGTGAAATCTGCACGTCTCAGCTGAGAGTTTGTTAAAATAGCTTCACCTTTATTTTCTCTGCTTCTTTGCCGCTTTTTTGCCCGCCAAAGCCCTACACAAACCGCGTGGGTTGTGCTATGATAAGGGTGAAATTTTGGTTTGGCATTGCCAACCGCAAGGAGATGTCATGGATGTCTGAAACATCTGCTCTGATGGATACGCTGCGGCAGGAAGGGATCTCCCCCGATCTGCTGCGCGCTGTGGAAGAATACCGCGCCTCTCACGAGCTTTCTGAGGCCCTGCGCCCCCGCATCCCCTCCCCTGCCTTCGTCTACTACGGCAGAGAGGTGTGGGAACAGGCGCTGGCCGCCCTGCTCTGCGGCGAAAACCTGCTGCTGGCAGGCGGCAAGGCCACCGGCAAGAACGTGCTGGCCGAAAACCTCGCCGCAGCCTTCGGACGCCCCGCGTGGGACATCTCGTTCCACGTCAATATGGACGCGGCGTCCCTCATCGGCATGGACACCTTCGAGGGCGGACAGGTCAAGTTCCGCCCCGGCCCGGTCTACCGCTGCGCCCAGAGCGGCGGCTTCGGCGTTCTGGACGAGATCAACATGGCCAAAAACGAGGCGCTGGCCGTCCTGCACGCGGTGCTGGATTTCCGCCGCGCCATCGATGTGCCGGGCTACGAGCGCATCCCGCTGGCCGAGGAGACCCGCTTCATCGCCACCATGAACTACGGCTACGCCGGCACCCGTGAGCTGAACGAGGCCCTCACCTCCCGCTTCGTGGTCATCCAGATGCCCACCATCACCGAGGAGAACCTCGAAAAGCTCCTGCGCACCCAGTTCCCCGATTTGAACAGCAAGTATGTCAGGCAGTTTGCCCTGCTTTTCCTCGATTTGCAGAAAAAGTGCGACAGCGCAGAGATCTCCACCAAAGCTCTCGACCTGCGCGGTATGCTGGACGCCCTGCGCCTGATGCGCCGGGGCGTCGCTGCCGGGGCTGCGCTGGACATGGGCATCACCAACAAAGCCTTCGACTCCTACGAACAGGGCCTCATCCGGGATGCCATTGCCGCCCGCATCCCGGCCCAGCTCACCGCCGCAAAGCTCTTCGATTAAAAAAAGGGGCGTTTTTATGGAAGCGCAGAGCTACACCGCCGAAGAGCGGCGGGCCGCCAATCAGGTGTGGGCAGCGGCAGGAGCCTACGGCTTCGAGCCGCTGTTCCTCGCCCGGAACACCGACGGCACCATTGATTTTTACATGAACTGCGTCGTGGGGCTGGTCCACAAATACTACGGCGACGAGCTGGTGCGCAGCCTCTTTGACGCATGGGAGGGCGATATCCGGCAGGCCATGCTGGACGATTTGACCTGGCTCTACCTCGAGAGCGCGGTCTACGCGCTGGAACTGCCCCGCCGTCCGGTGCTTTCGGCCCTCCGCCGCGCCCATGCGGACTACTTTTTCGGCATCCAGTACAAGCTCTCGCGGCAGGAGTGGATGGCGAAGAACCAGCTGGTCTACTCCATGCAGGCCGCGCGCTGGCGGGCTGTGCAGGGGCGCACGCCGCCGGTCATGACCCCCTACGAAAAGGATCTCGACGCTGCCCTCAGTCCCGAGACGCCCCCGAAGCCGGACGAGCTGAGAGCCGCACTGCTGGCCGTCTACGCCAAATTCGAGCTGTTCAACGGCACGGTGCATCAGAAGGCCGGGCTGCATCTCCATCTGGACGGCCTGCTGGCGTCGCTCATGACCCGCACCATGCCCACTCAGATGATAAAGACCGACCGGGTCACGGTGGAGCATTCCGGCTCGGTGGACGCCTCCGGCAGCGGCATCCACGCCGACAAGCGGCTGGCCCACATCACCCTGCGCCAGCGCGCCGAGGAAGACCGCGCCTACATCGAAAGCTGCTTTGGCCGGTCGCTCTATCCGCCCGAGCGACTGCAGAAGGCCGAGCAGGAGCTTTGCACCGGGGAGCATCTGGGCTGTCACCTCTGGTTTGCCTCCGGCGTCCCCAGCCCGGAGCAGGCCCCTACCCCCGAGGCAAAGCACCTGGCCGAACAGGCTCAGCTTCAGGCTGAGCGGAACCGGGCGTACTATTCGAAAAATCTCGAGCTTCACCGCAGCGTCGTGCTGCGGCTGACCGAACAGATACGCAACTGCATCCTCGTCCACCAGCAGCCCAACGCCCGGGTCGCCCGCAGCGGTAACCTCGATCCGGAGCGGGTCTGGCGCACCGTCATGGACGACGACCGGGTGTTCCGCTGTGCGGAGGAAGAGAACCACCCGTCCTTCACCGTTGACCTGCTGCTGGATGCTTCGGCTTCCCGCCTGCACTGTCAGGAGGTCATCGCGGCGCAGGGGTCTATCCTCGCCCAGAGCCTCGCGGCCTGCGGCATCCCGGTGCGGGTGAGCTGCTTTTCCAGCCTGCGGGGCTACACCGTCCTGCGGGTGCTCAAGGGCTTCAAGGAGAAGAGCTTACAGGGCATCTGCCAGTATTTCGCCTCGGGCTGGAACCGGGACGGTCTGGCTCTGCGGGCCGCAGGCGACCTCATCGGCTTCGACCCCGGCCCCGCCGCGCGGCACCTGCTCGTCCTTCTGACGGACGCCTCCCCCAACGACAGCCGCCGCATCCCGCCCTCCCCCGATGACCCGCTGGGCCGCGACTACGGCGGCAGCGCGGGCGTGGAGGACGCCGCCGCCGAGGTGCGGGCGCTGCAGCGGAAGGGTCTGCGAGTCTCCGCCGTCTTTATGGGCGAAGACGCCAGCGCCGCCGACGCCTCCCGCATCTACGGCAAGAACATGGCCCGCATCCGGGGCATGGACCAGCTGGCCCGGGCCGCAGGCCGACTCATCCAGAACGAGATACGGGAGCTGGGCGACTGAATCATAATAATGTACGGGGCCGCTGTGCAGTTGTATCTGCTGCCAGCGGCCCCGTATTTTTGTTGTCACTCACAACCATCTTGTTTCGCATTGTAGAAGAATCAAAAAGTTTTTTGGTTTATTTGCAAACTTATAGTTGTATTCTGGTGCAATTTATGATATACTACAACCAACGAAGGGCCGCACACCTACACACCACCCCGCGCCCACAGGAAGGAGAACCGCTATGGATGCCGCACGTTATTTTGAAGAGATGCATCTTTCCATGTCCAGCCAGAAGCCTGAGTACCGCCTTGTGCTCAGCGTCAAGGTCCAAGACCTCGGAGGCGCAGACGCTTATCTCGAGCTGCGGCAGGAGCCGGTCAGCGGCAAGGCCCGGGTGTTCTATTCCACGATGGGACGTCAGAAGCTGAACTTCCAGCTCGTCCGCAAAGGCTGGCAGAGCTGCCACAACGCCTCGGGCGAGCTGACGGGGCGTTTTCCCGCCACCGCCGACGGTCTGCTGGCCCAGACGGATTTCTCTGCTTTTGTCCGGGACGACGCCCTCGACAGCGGCCGGATGGCGCGCATTCTGGATGTTCTGGCCCATACTGCCGGTGGTTGTGGGACGGTCTCCCCCTCTGCCGCCCGGGAGGGTGCGCTCATCACGGTGGAGCGGTTCGTGGGCCGTCCCGCCCATTGGAGCTATTGGAGCACCCGCGCCGCAGAGCAGCTGAACATCGCGGCCATCCTCTGCTGGCTGGGCGACTACCTCGCCGGGGCCGAGCGCCGCACCCTGCAGAGCTGCCCGGAGGCCATGCAGCTTGCCGCCGCATGGCAGGCCGCGCTTTTCACTCCCCTGCCCCAGACGGCCCAGCGGCCTCAGCCTGTACAGTCCCGGCCCGTCCGCCGTGCGCCTGTGGTCGAGAATCCGCGCTGGCAGAGCATCCTCGCCGTGCTGGCGACGGTGTAAAAGAAAAGCTTCCCGCGAGGGGAAGCCAGTTGCCGTATTCGGCGTATATTCGTTTATATTTTCAGCTTTGAAAAATCTGTGCAGAGATATTCATAGAGCTTATCGACAGCCTGAAATCCCATCTTTGCATACATATCCTTCGGGGTGCCCTCGGGGTCGGCATGAAGATACAGAACAGCCCCGCGTTCCTGTGCCTTTTCGGCAATGTGCTTCACCAGGGTCGTGGCGATGTATTGATGACGGAAAGCTTCATCCACCAAAAGACTGTCCATGCAGACGTATCCATCGGATGCGAAAATATAGCAGTCGCCCGCCAGTTTCCCGCCCAGATACGCTCCAAGGTAGGTCAGTTTTTCCCGGAGATGCCGGTTGTTCCGCACGGTGAAATCTTCTCCGTACAACGGCCCGTAGTATTTCAGCTCGTGCTGTTCTAGTTGGTCAAAGTCCGGGGTTTTGATCGAGACCTCCGGATTCGCTTTCCAGCCGCTGATGTCTGTTCCCTTCGGCAGAACCATCGTCACAGTCTCCTCGCACTCCATGCCGAATGCATTGGCCAGCGGCTCGTATCCTTCCAGTTTGAGGAAGGCGTCTCCCCGCGCTTTCTGATAAGCCAGCGCGGCCCGGAGCTCGTCCTCCGTGGGCTGGCCGGAATAACAGAACGCATTGTGGTCGTATTTATCGCGCAGTTCATTGTCTTCCCGCTTGGTCAGATGCTCTGAAAAGGCGTGAAAGGTCGAAAACAGCCGATAAAATTTTTCATCGGTCTTTCTTGTAGGTATCATTGTGTTTCTCCAAAATTTGCCGCTCACTTCCACCCCCGGGCCGAGGGGTCGAGCATCTCGGCGGCGGAGTAGATGAGGGCGTTGCAGATGGCCGCGGCGACATTGCTGCCGCCCTTGCGGCCCATCGCCACGATGGCGGGTACGCCGTGCTTTTCGCAGACGGCGAAGAGCCGCTCCTTGCTCTCCACCACGTTCACGAAGCCCACCGGCACACCGATGACCAGTGCGGGCCGCAGGCCGCTTTCGATTTGTTCTGCAATCGTCAGCAGAGCCGTGGGCGCGTTGCCGACGGCAAGGATGGCCCCGGGATGCTCCTGCGCTGCCTTTTTCATCGCTGCGACGGCCCGGGTGGTGCCAGCCTCTTTTGCGGCGGCGGCCACCTCGGGGTCAGCCATATAACAGCAGGCCGTGCCGCCCAGCTTCTCCAGACCGGGCTTGGTGATGCCAGCCAGCGCCATGTTTGTATCGGTCACGATGACGGCCCCGGCGTGGAGGGCCTTGACGGCCTGCTCCACCGCGCGGGGGGTGAAGTGGAGATTCCGCGCATAGTCGAAGTCGGCGGTGGTGTGGATGACCCGCTTGACCACGGCTTCGTGCTTGGGCGGCGGGGTCATGCCCATCATTTCCAGCTCTTCGGTGATGATGTGGAAGCTCGTCCGCTCAATGTCAGCAGGTAAATGATGCTGCGGCGTCAATATTCTATCCCCTTTCGTGCTTTTATCCCCTTCTGGTAGGGGTGGCGGTGGCATTTCATCTCGGTGGAGTAGTCGGCGGCGTCCAGCATCCACTGGGGCGGTGTGTGGGCCGTCAGGACGCACTCACACCCAGCAGGCCGCTCCAGAACGGCCTTTTTTAATAGATCGACGTCCACCATATCCAGCTCTTCTGCGCTCCCGGCTTCGTCCAGTATCAGCAGGTCGGCAGGCTGTGCCATGGAGGCGGCGAGGTTCTGGTTTTGCAGTTCCCGGGTCGCGGCCTTTTCCTCCGGCGTCATCTGAAAGACGAATTTCTGCCCGGCCTTGCCCCGGTAGATCTCCGCGCCAAGCTGGGCCAGAAGCGGTATCTCGCCGCTGTTCCCGCTCTTCAAAAACTGGACGATGACCACCCGCTTCCCGGACCCCAGCGCACGGAGCGCAAGACCCATAGCGGCGGTGGTCTTCCCCTTTCCGTCGCCCCAGTACAGATGCAAAAGTCCCTGTTCCATTCAGCGCTTCTCCATTCCCATCGCGGCATACACCGCGTCCATATCCAGCGCCCCGCGCACACCGTCGGCCAGGATGTCGAACTGCTGGCGGCGGTACTCTTCCATCGGGATGAGGGCTGCGTCGGAGGGGTCGATGCCCTTCCGGCGGCAGAGCCAGCCCGCCAGCGCCTCGGTCAGCGTACCGGTGTCGAACAGACCGTGGAGGTAGGTGCCAAACACATTGCCCTGCACGCAGCCTTCCCGGCCTCCGTCGGGGTAGTGGGCGAAGGGTTCGCCCTCAGCCTCGGTCACGCCGGTGTGTATCTCATAGCCTTCCAGCTCTGCACCCGCAAAGGGGGCGGCGGCAACGGTCGCTTTGACCTGTACACGGCGCTTCTGCTCGCTGAACACGGTCCGGGTGGGCAGCAGACCCAGCCCCCGCAGAGTCTGCTGCCGGCCGCTCTCGCTGCCGGTGGGGTCGTCGAGGGTCTGGCCCAGCATCTGGTAGCCGCCGCAGACGCCCAGCACCGGCGTGCCTTTCGCGGCCAGCTTGAGCAGAGCCGTTTCCAGCCCGCACTGCCGCAGCCAGAGCAGGTCGTCCACCGTGTTTTTCGTCCCCGGCAGCAGGATGAGGTCGGGTGCGCCCAGCTCATGAGCGTTCGAAACATACCGCACGCCCAGCAGCGGGTGCTGTTCCAGCGGTATGAAGTCCGTAAAATTGGACAGATGCGGCAGACGGATGATAGCCGCATCCAGCGGCTTTTTGCCGTCCCGCATCTCGAGGCGCTGGCTCAGGGAGTCCTCGTCCTCGATGTCCACCTTCAGGTACGGTACGACGCCCACCACGGGCAGATGGGTCTTTTCTTCCAGCATCGAAAGGCCGGGGCGCAGAATTTCTACATCCCCACGGAATTTATTGATGACGAGCCCCTTGATGCGCCGGCGTTCTTTTTCTTCCAGCAGCTCCACCGTGCCGTAAAGCTGGGCGAACACGCCGCCCCGGTCGATGTCGCCCACCAGAAGCACCGGCGCGTCCACCATCTCGGCGAGGCCCATGTTCACGATGTCCTCGCTCTTGAGGTTGATCTCTGCCGGGCTGCCCGCGCCCTCGATGACGATGACGTCAGCCTCCTCGGCGAGGCTGTCATATGCCTTCAGGATGTCCGGCACCAGCTGCCGTTTCGTGCGGAAATACTCCGACGCTTTCATCTGGCCCCGCACCTCGCCGTTGACGATGACCTGACTGCCTACGTCACTGCTGGGCTTCAGGAGGATGGGATTCATCCGCACGTCCGGCTCGACACCGGCGGCCTGCGCCTGCACCACCTGCGCCCGGCCCATCTCGAGGCCGTCTTTGGTGACGAAGCTGTTCAGAGCCATGTTCTGGCTCTTGAACGGCACGGCGCGCAGGCCGTCCTGCGCAAAAATGCGGCAGAGCGCCGCGCAGAGCAGGCTTTTGCCTGCACCGCTCATCGTACCCTGCACCATGATGCATTTTGCCCTGTTCATCCCAGCACCTCTTTCATAAGTTCCAGCAGCCGGGCGTTCTCGGGGGCCGTGCGCACCGCCGTGCGGTACCACTCCGGCCCGAGGCCCGGATAATTCGCGCAGCTGCGCACCTGTGTTCCCAGCGGACGAAGCCTCTCGTTCAGGTCGGCGGGTGCGCGGAAGAGCAGATAGTTTGCCTTTCCATCGATGACCCGCAGGCCCAGCGCCCGCAGGCCCGCCGTCAGAACGGGCCGCTGCCGGGCGATAAGGGCGCGCACCTCGTCCACATAAGCGGTTTCTTTCAGGGCCGCGACGCCTGCCGCCTGCGCCAGACTGGACACGGCCCATGGCTGGCCCGCTGTCTGCATTTTTTCCAGAAGCGTTTCGTCGCCGCAGAGGCAGTAACCCAGCCGGACGCCGGCCATGCCGTAGAGCTTGGTAAAAGCTTTCAGGATGACGAGGTCCCCACTTTCCAGCAGAGGCTTCGCGGTCCACCCGTCGGCGTCGGGCAGAAAGTCCAGAAAGCACTCATCTGCGGCCAAAATCGTGTGGCACTCCTCGCACCGGCGCAGCAGCTTTTTCACCAGCTCGGGTGAGGCCAGCTGCCCCGTCGGATTGTTCGGCTGGCAGAGGAACACCATGTCGATGCTCTCGTCCACGGCGTCCACGAGGGCGTCCGTCGGGGCGAAATCATTCGTTTCATCGAGGAAGAAGCGTTTCACTTCACACTCCACCGTATCCAATGCAGAGGCGTACTCGGCAAAAGTCGGGGCTGTCACCAGCGCCTTATGGGGCTTTACGGCCCAGACCAGCCGGAAGATGAGGTCCGCCGCGCCGTTGCCGCAGAGGATACGCTCCTGCGGCACACCCTCGGCCCGGCTCAGCGCCGCCCGCAGGGTGCGGCAGAGGGGGTCGGGGTAGCGGTCGGCCAGAGGCAGTGCATCCCGGATGGCCTGCGCCACCCCTTCGGGCAGACCGAGTGGGCTGACGTTCGCCGAAAAATCCAGCGCGTCGCGGCCAAAGCGTTCGCGGTAGCCCATCCAGTCACCGCCGTGGACCAGTTGTTTCATCCCAAGACCCCCCGTATCGCACATCCAAACGCCAGCGCAAACCCGCTGGCTACATACATCATCCGATCTGCCCGCAGAATATCCTCCGGCTCGATAGGCCGCAGCGGGTCGCCGATGGTGGGCTTCGGGTAATATTCCCCGAAATAATAGGCCGGCCCGGCCAGCTGGACGCCCAGCGCACCGGCGCAGGCGCTCTCAGTCTGGGCGCTGTTGGGGCTGGCGTGATTGCGGCGGTCCCGCCGCCAGATGCGCCACGCGCCCTTGGCGTCATTGCGGGTGAACGCCGCCGCCATGATCCAGAGCAGCGCCGCCAGACGGCTCGGGATATAGTTCGCCACATCGTCCAGTTTTGCAGCAGCGCGGCCAAAATAGAGATATTTCTCGCTCTTGTAGCCCAGCATACTGTCCATGGTGTTGATGGCCTTGTAGGTCAGGGCCAGCGGCGCACCGCCCAGCAGCATATAGAGCAGCGGCGCGATGACGCCGTCGCTGGCGTTTTCGGCCACGGTCTCCACCGCAGCCTTGGTCACGCCCTCGGCAGTCAAGGCTTCGGTGTCGCGGCCCACGATGCGGCTCACAGCCTTCCGGGCGGCGGGCAGGCTGCCTTTTTTCAGCTCGGCATAGACATTCGTGCTCTCCTGCACCAGTCCCTTTGCGGCCAGTGCCTGCCCGCACCAGAACATCTGGACGGCCAGCCCCAGCAGCGGGTGAAGCATCGCCGCGCCCCAGCAGACAAGGCCCGTGAACAGCAGCGTCCCCACCGGCAGACAGAACGCCACCACTGCACCGCCCAGCAGCTCGCCCTGCGGCGTTTTGGGCAGGCGGGCGCGGAGGAATTTTTCCAGCCGGGAGATGGCTTTGCCCATGTACACCACCGGGTGGGGCAGCCACGCCGGGTCGCCGAAAATGGCATCCAGCACGAAGCCTCCCAGCACAGCCCAGGCGGTCATCATACGCCGGCCTCCGCGTCTTTCGTGTACTGCACGGTCTTCACGAGGCGGAGCTGGCGCTTCTCGGCCCAGTCGGCGGCATCCAGCACATAGCCGCCCGCGTTGGGGCCGCACCACGCATAATAATCGCGCCTGGGCAGGGCGTACCGCTCCATCGCCGCCATCTGGGTGCCGCCGTGGGCCAGGATGACCAGCAGTTCTTCGCCGTCGGCCAGCGCCTTGTCCACCAGAGCAGAGAAGGCGCTGCAGATGCGGTTCGAGAAGTCGTCCTTCCGCTCACCGTCGGGGCATTTGCTCTCGCAGTTGGCCTGCACCCACGCCTGATAATCGGCGTCGTGCTCCATCTCGACGTAGTTTTTGCCCTCGAAGCTGCCGAAGCACATCTCCTGCAGGTCCTTCACGACCACGAGCTCTGCCTCCGGGAAGAGCACCCGGGCCGTCTGGGCCGTCCGCTGCAGCGGGGTGATATAGACCACCTTCGGGTCGATGTCGGCCCGGCGCAGCTGGCTCAGGCCCTCCGCCGAGAGCGGGATGTCGCGCTGGCCCTGATAGCGCTTCTGGGCGTTGTATTCGGTCAGGCCGTGACGCAGCAGATAGATCAACATTGGGGTAATTCTCCTTTCAATACTGTCGGGATGCCGCAGAACATCTGCACCACGCAGTCGGCGCGCTCTGCCAGCAGGCAGGCCAGCCGTCCGGCGGCCTCCCGCCCGGCGCGCTCCTCAGCATCCATCGGGACAACACCGCCGCCGACCTCGGTGGCGATGACAATATCATATTCCGCCAGCTCCCGGGCCAGCGTTTCGAGCTGCTCCGGGGTCTGAGTCTCGGCGGCGGCGTCCTGCACATCGGCGATGATGCTGCCCCGGAAGTTCCGCGCAAAGGTGCGCTTGCCGCTGTAAAGCGGCCCTGTGATAAACATCATTTACAGCACTCCTCCCCACTGGCTGACGGCCAGCGCCGCCAGCATCCACAGCTCGGCCCGCTGTAAAAACCACCCGGCCAGGTCGCCGGTGATGCCGCCAAACTGCCTTTTGGCCACGAAATAATAGCGCCACAGCGCCAAAAGCGCCGCCGCCGCCAGCCCGCCGCCGCCCAGCGCCGTCAGCGCCAGGATGAGCAGAGCCGACAGGCCGCAGAGGAAGCGGCAGACGGTCTGCTTGTCGGCCGCTGTGGCAAAAGTATGGGCGAGGCCGGTGTCTTTCGCCAGCGGGAACGCCGCCACGGCAAAGCCCGACAGCGCCCGCTCCAGCACCAGCGCCAGCGTCCAGCACAGGCCCGCCCGGGGTGTGAACCGCACACTGCCGCAGAGGCCGAAGTAGGCCACAAAGTAGCAGCACAGCCGGATGACAGCGAAGGCCCCACAGTGGGAGTCTTTCAGAATTTCAAGCTTTTTTTCGCGGTCGCCGTAGCTCGAGAGGGCGTCCGAAGTGTCGGCGTAGCCGTCGAGATGGATGCCGCCGGTGACGGCCACCGGCACGAGGCAGAACGCCGCCGCCCGGGCCAGCTCCGGCAGGGGCAGGACGCCGCAGAGGCACCACAGCCCGCCGCACACCATCCCGATGAGGGGGAAGGCACACATGGCGTACCGCATATTTTTTTCGTTCCACTCGAACTGCGGCACCGGCAGGGCCGAAAACATCGCAAAGGCCACCGCGATGGTCTGCAAAACAGTCACAGCTTTTCTCCCCCTTTGTAGTACACCGGCAGGCCGCAGACCACCCGGCAGACGTTGTCCGCCCGGGCGGCGAAGGCGTTGTTCACCTGCGCCAGCGCCAGCAGATACTGGTCGGTGTCGCCTGCGTAGTCGGCACCGCCGCTGAACACCTCGTTCGATACGACGATAAGGTTATCACACCCGGCGGCGAGGCGTTCCAGCCCGGCCAAAACGGCCTCGGCGGTGTGCTTTCCTGCCCCGCCGGGGCTGTAAAGCTCGTTGGCGACGAGGTTGCCGAGGTCTTCCAGCAGGACGGTCCCCCGGCCCGGCAGAGCCAGACGGTCGAGGTGGAGCGGGCATTCCAGCGTTTCGAACTGCTTTTGCGCCCGCATTTTCCGGTGCTTTTCCACCCGGGCGGCGCACTCGGCATCCCAGACCTGCATGGTGGCGAGGTAATAGCGGGGCAGGCCGGTCTTGAGCACAAGGCTCTCGGCGTAGGCGCTTTTGCCGCTGGCCGCGCCGCCGAGCACCAGCGTCAGCATCCTTCGCCCTCCTGCGGCGTGTAGGCTTCGATGCCGCCCTCTTCAAAGGAATAACAGCCATTGTAGACGGCCAGCGCCATGTCCCACAGCGGGATGGCGGCCACCGCGCCGGTGCCTTCGCCCAGATGCAGGCCCGCCGTGATGAGGGCTTTTTTGTTCAGAGCGTCCAGCACCAGCTTTGCGGCCGGCTCGGTGGAGCAGTGGCTTGCAAAAACAGCCTTGGCCGCCGCCGGGCAGAGCCGGACAGCGCAGAGCGCCGCCACACAGCTGATGAAGCCGTCGGCCAGCACCGGCACACCTTCCAGCGCCCCGCCGAGGAAGACGCCGCAGAGTCCGGCAATATCGAAACCGCCCAGCTTTGCCAGCACGTCCAGTGCATCGGCAGAGTCGGGCTGATTTTTTGCGATGCCGCGATGGATGGCGTCGATCTTCTGGGCAAGTCCCTCGTCCGAAAGGCCCGCGCCCCGGCCCGTCATCACTTCGACGGGCTGGCCCAGCAGCACAGCGGCCACGGCGCTGGATGTCGTGGTGTTGCCGATGCCCATCTCACCGGTAGCCAGCAGGCCGACGCCCGCTTTCTTCTGCTCCTGCACCAGCCAGATGCCCCTGCCGATGGCCTCCACAGCTTCAGCCCTGCTCATAGCCGGGCCGAGGGTGAAGTCCGCTGTGCCGGGGGCGATGCGGCAGTCGAGGACGCCCGGGACCGGGTCGCCCGCGATGCCCATATCCACCGGCACCACCTCGCACCGGGCGGTCTGTGCCATCCGGCAGACGCTGGTGCGGCGGACGGCAAGGTTCTCAGCCACGGCGCGGGTCACGCTGCTGTCGGTCTGGCTGACGCCCTGGGCCACCACACCGTTATCGGCGCAGAGCACCAGCACCGCCCGGCGGGAAATATCCAGCTTTGCGCTGCCGGTGAGGGCGGCGGCGTCCTCGATGGTCGTTTCCAATTCGCCCAGCCCGCCCAGCGGCTTTGCAAGGCTGGCCCAGTGGGCGTGCGCCGCCGCCCGGGCGGCTTCGTCCGGCGGCGTGATGGCCGCACAGAGGGCGGCCAGTTCTTTCTCAGTCATGATCTCTCCTGTAATTTTCAGCCGCGGCGGCAAAGCGCTGCGGCAGGGGCGTACCCGCCCAGTACAAATGCGGGAAGCCCGCATAGAAATGCTCGTTTACAGATCCGCACCGCCACTCTGCGCCGCCCACCGGCTTTTTTGCCGCGAGAGCCGCGCCGTTGGCGGTGGAATCCCAGTGGTGGAATTCGTGGATGGGAAAGCTCTCCCCGGCCCGGAAGAGCATACTGTCCGAGTCTGCGCTCAGCGCGGCGTAGCCGAAGCGGACGAGACGTCCGGCATCTTTTGCTTCGCCCGGCAGAACGCCCACCATCGGCCAGCTCTGCCCCTCGGCGTCCGTAAGGCTCTGCCCCAGATAGAGGAAGCCCCCGCACTCGGCCGCTGTGGGCAGACCGGACTCGATTTTTTGCTTTATCTCGCGCAGAAGCAAGGTATTTCCACTTAATTCTTTTGCGTGAAGTTCCGGGTAGCCGCCGGGCAGATACAGCCCGCCGATGTTTTCCGGCAGAGCCGTGTCGCGGAGGGGGCTGAAAAAGACCACCTCTGCCCCGGCGTCCCGGAAGGCTTCCAGCGTCTCGGCGTAGGCGAAGCAGAACGCCTCGTCCTGCGCCACAGCGATGCGGACGCGGGCCGGAGGCGTCTCCGGCTGCACCGGCAGGACGGGCGGCTCCTTTTCGCAGAGGGCCAGCAGGCGGGGCCAGTCGATGTGCTCCTCCGCCGCGTCGGCCAAAAGGGCCAGCTTCTGCTGTAAATTTTCCACTTCCGCCGCCGTGTAGAGGCCCAGATGGCGGGAACCGATGACGGCCTCCGGGAGTTTCGGCAGAAAGCCCAGCACCGGCAGACCCGTCTCTTTTTCCAGCATCGGGGCCAGCAGAGCGTGCATCCGTGCCGTACAGTTGTTCAGCAGGATGCCTGCGATGTGGCTGGGAGCGCGGAAGCTGTCGAGTCCCTTCAACTCTGCGGCCAGCGTCAGGCTCTGACCTTTCGGCTCCACCACCAGCAGCACCGGCAGGTCCAGTGTGTCGGCCAGATGCCACGCGCTGGCTCTGTCGCTGACGCCGCCGAGGCCGTCGTAAAAGCCCATGGCCCCCTCGCACACCGCCGCACCGTGTCCGGCGGCACCCTTCGCGTAGAGGGTGCGCACCGTCTCGGGCGCAGAGAAAAAGAGGTCGAGGTTGCGGCTCTCCACCCCCAGCACGGCCCGGTGGAACATAGGGTCGATGTAGTCCGGCCCGCTCTTGAAGGCGCAGGGCGCACAGCCCCGCCGCTTCAGCGCCATGAGCAGGGCGCAGGTCATGGTGGTCTTGCCGCTGCCCGAGCGGGGCGCCGCCAGCAGAAACTGTATCATGTCATTCTCCTGTGATGAGATAGATGGGGTTCTGGGCCATCATAAGGTGCAGTCCGCCCACGGCCCTGGCCCGGCTGACGGCGATCTGGCTCACCTGCACGGTCCGGCCTTTGGCCGTCAGCGCGGCCACCGCCGCCGAAAGGGTCTCGAGGGCGATGGCCGACACACAGATACGGGCGTCGGGGTTCTTATCCAGCGCGGCGTCCACGATGGCGGCAAGGCTGCCCTTGCTGCCGCCGATGAAGACAGCGTCCGGAGCGGGCAGGTCCGAAAGGGCGGCGGGGGCAAGCCCCTCCACGAGGACGAGGTTCCGGGTCCTGAATTTTTCGCGGTTGGCTTTGATGAGCACACATCCCTCCGGCCTGCACTCCACCGCGTACACCCGGCCTCGGGGCGCAGCCAATGCCAGCTCCACGCTGACGCTTCCCGTCCCGGCCCCCACGTCCCACAGGATGTCTTCCGGGCGGACGGCCAGCTTCGCCAGCACAGCGGCCCGGACTTCCTGCTTGGTCATGGGAACGTCGCCCCGCTCGAAGGCTTCGTCCGGCAGGCCCGGAGCGCGGCGGAGCAGCACCTCCGCCGCCTCCACGAGAAGGACGCTCAGGCTGTTGAAGCGGCCTGCGGCCAGCTCTTTGACGCTGCCGCGGAAGATCTTCTCTTCCGGCGTGCCGAGGCACTGGCCCACGACGGCCTGCACGTCCCCGAAGCCCTCTGCCGCCAGCTGGGCGCAGAGGGTGGCGGGGTCTTCGCTGCCGCCGGTGAGGAAGAAGGTGGGTCTGCCCTGCATACACTCGGCCACCGGGTCACAGGTGCGGCCATGGGCCGAAACAAGGTTCCACCCCTGCCACGGACGGCCCAGCGCCGCCGCCAGCAGCTGGATGCTGGAAAGGCCGGGCAGCACCCGGGCGCGGACGCCGAGGGCCTCCAGCTTTTCCATCATGGAGGACGCGCCGGAGTAAAAGCCGGTGTCGCCGCTGTAGACCAGCACGGCGTTCTCTGCGCCGGAAGTCTGCAGCAGCTCTGCCACCTCGTCGGGGCGGTAGGCGGCGGCGCGGTTCTCGGTGCAGCCGGCAGGCAGAACTGCCAGCAGACGCCGTGCGCCCAGGATGAGGTCGGCCTGCCGCAGTGCGGCCAGGCCCTGAAGGGTCAGGTTCTCCGGCTGGCCGGAGCCCATGCCGATAAGTGTCACGTTCATCTTATCATCTCCTTGCAGCGTTTCAACACCTCGGAAGCCGTCTCGCCCTGCTCGGGCGGGCGGCGGATGACCACCAGCTGCGCCCCGGCGGCAGAGGCGGCGGCGGCTTTTTCGTCGAAGCCTCCGGCCGCGCCGCCGTCCTTTGTGACGAGCCAGCGGATATGGAACTGCTCCATCATGGCCTGATTGAGGGCAAAGCTGAAGGGACCCTGCATGGCGATGATGTTGCGGTGGGGGATGTTCGCCGCCTCACAGGCCGCGATGCTTTCCAGCGTGGGCAGGACGCGGGGGTAGAGCCGCTCGGGCGGGATGGCCGCAAACTGTGCCAGCTCCTTGGCCCCGGTGGCCAATAGAAGGTTGCCCTCTTCTGCAGCCAGCGCCTCGGCTGCCTGCTTTGCGCTCTCAAAGACGAGACAGTTTTCCGGCAGCGGACTGGCCGGGCGCAGCAGGCGGAGGTATCCTACCCCGGCCTTCTCTGCCGCTGCTTTGATGTTTTTGGTCGCCTCCACTGCGTAAGGGTGGGTAGCGTCGATGCAGAGGGCGGCATCCCCTAAGAGCGCGGCCATCTCATCGGGCAGGAGCCGCCCGCACTGGACGGTGACGCCGGGGGCGCTCCCCTGCTCTTCCTGCCCCAGCGGGGTGGCCACGCTGACGGTGACTTCGATGCCCAGTGCCGCCAGCTGGCGGGAAAGCTCCCGCCCCTCGGTGGTGCCGCTGAAAACGACGACGTTCATCGGCGGTACCCCCTCGGCGTGACCATCCGCCCGCTCAGCGCGCGGGTGGCGGCGTTGCCCACAAAGACGGTGGTGAACATATCCACCTCGGTGTCCCGGAGCTGGCTGAGGGGCAGGATGTGCTTTTCCTGCCCTTCCCGGCCAATGTTCCGCACATAGCCGCAGAGGGTGTCCGGGGCTTTGCCGTTCGCCAGCAGGATGTCCACAGCCCGGCGCAGATAATCCGGGCGGCCCTTGGACGAGGGATTGTACAGCGCCAGTGCGAAATCGCCCTGGGCGGCGCAGGCCAGCCGCTTTTCGATGACCTCCCACGGCGTGAGGCGGTCCGACAGCGAGATGACGCAGAAATCGTGGGCCAGCGGCGCACCCAGCACCGCCCCGCCGCTGAGGGCGGCGGTCAGGCCGGGGACGACCTCCACGTTGACGTCCGGGTACTCTTCGGCCAGCTCCAGCAGCGGGCTGGCCATGCCGTAGACCCCGGCGTCGCCGGAGCAGACCAGCGCCACGTCCCGACCCGCCCGGGCGGTGTCCAGCGCCCAGCGGCAGCGGTCGATTTCCCGGGTCATGCCGGTGGTGTAACACTCTTTTTCCGGGTAGAGGGGGCGCACAAGGTCGATGTAGACCGTATAGCCGCACAACACCTCGGCCTGTTGCAAGGCGCTCTGCGCCTGCACGGTCAGAAACTGTCCGCCGCCGGGGCCAAGCCCCACGACGAACACGGTCTTTTTACTCTCACTCATTGCTCTGTCCTCCAATCGGGTGCAAAGGGGCGGACGGCCAGCGCCAGCGTCACGCCGCCGCCTGCCGTTTTGGGCAGAAGGAGCGTCCCGCCCGAGGCTTTTACCGCCGAGCGCTCACAGACGTTGTCCACGCCGGTGACACTTGCCACAAAGGCCGACGGGGTGAACTGTCCCGGCACGGCCCGCAGTTCGTCGGCCGGATAGAACGTGATGGGCCAGCCGTGGGCTTTGCAGAACTCTGCAAGCCCCGGCTCATCTTTTTTCAGGTCGATGCTGGCGGCGGCGCAGACCGCCGCCGGGCTGAGGCCGGACGCGGCACAGAACGCCGCAAAGGCTTCTTCCAGCTGCTGGGCCGTCGTGCCGCGGCGGCACCCCACCCCCAGCACCCCGATGCGGGGGACGAGGTGGAGCGCCTCGCCCTGCGGCGTGAGGGTCAGGGCAAAGTCGGCGGCTTCGGGTGCGTCAGCCTTTTTCACTCCGGCGGGGGCCTCCCCCGCCACCGGCCACGGCGACCAGTACCGGACAGTCTGCCCGGCCAGCAGGGCGCCGCTGACGCGCTTGATGCGCTCCGGCTCAAGGACAGCGCAGTTCTGGGCCTTGGCCCAGAGGTCCACGGCGAAGAGACCGTTGACGTCGGTGGCCGTCGTGATGACCGGCACCGCGCCGCACGCTTTTGCCAGCGCCCGGGCCAGCGCGTTGGCACCGCCCAGATGGCCCGACAGGAGCGGCACGGCGAAGTTCCCGCCCTCGTCCACGACCACCACCGCCGGGTCAGCGGCCTTGCTCCTGCAGTGGGGCGCGATGGCCCGCACCGCGATGCCCACAGCTCCCACAAAAATCAGGGCCTCGTCCTGTGCAAAATGCTCCGCCGTCCAGCCTTTCAGGGTCACGTCTCCGCCGCAGCGGCTCACGTTGCCGGGCAGAGCTTCCGCCAGCCGATGGGCCAGCGCCTCGCCTTTTGCGGTGAAGGCCAGATATGCCCGGCTCACTGCCCGGCCTCCGTCCCCTGCCGGAACTCGGTGGTAAAGGCGGGGTCATAGAGCTTGCTGCGCTCGTAATTTTCGCCCAGAAAGTCGCCTACGACGATGAGGGCGGTCTTTGTGATGCCGTTTTTGCGGGTCTCCTCGGCCAGTGTGGAGACGGTGCAGCGCACCACCTTCTGCTCGGGCCAGGTGGCCTTATAGACCACAGCGGCAGGGGTATCGGGGCGGTAGCCGCCGCTCTCGAGAAGGGCCTGCTGGACTTTGTCCACCAGCCCGATGGAGAGGAAGATGACCATGGTAGCCCCGTGAGCAGCCAGCTTTTCCAGCTGTTCGGCCTCAGGAACAGGAGTGCGGCCCTCCATCCGGGTGATGATGACGGTCTGGCTCACGTTGGGCAGGGTATACTCGGCACAGAGTGCCGCCGCCGCGCCGCAGAAGCTGGACACGCCCGGGGTGTCGTCATAAGGGATGCCGTCAGCATCCAGCGCGTCCATCTGCTCCCGGATGGCCCCGTAGAGGCAGGGGTCGCCGGTGTGGAGGCGGACCGTGGTGCCTCCGGCCTTTTCGGCGGCGCGGATGGTGTCCAGCACCTGTTCCAGCGTCATTTCCGCGCTGTTGTAGATGGCACAGCCGGGCTTCGCCAGCCCCAGCAGGGCCGGGTTGACGAGACTGCCCGCGTAGATGATGCAGTCGGCATCGGCCAGCAGGGCCGCGCCCCGCCGGGTGATGAGGTCGGGCGCACCCGGCCCGGCTCCTACAAAATGGACCATATCTTACCCCTCTTTCACCAAAATCGTTGCGAAATAGCCCGCCGACCGGGCCGGGTCGTAATCGGCCAGGTCGGGCCAGACCTCCTCGTTCGGCAGGCCGCAGTTACAGACCATCGCGCTCCGGCTCAGAAGCCCGGCGTCGGCCAGCGCGGCCAGCGTCTCGGGCAGCTGACGGCCCGATTTCATCAGCACTTTCGCGCCCGGTGCGGCCAGCACCTCAGCGGCGCAGCGTCCCGGGGCGATGGTCAGCTTCTGCTCCATGCCGCCCGTCAGAGACTGGCCCAGCCGGGCCGCAGCAGCGCAGAAGCTCGTCACGCCGGGGAGCATCACGGTCTTGCAGCCCTCGGCCTCCAAGATCTCCTGCAGGTAGCCGAAGGTGGCGTAGACGGACACGTCGCCGAGGTTGAGCATGGCGACATCCTGCCCGGCGTCGAGATATTCTTTCACGGCCCGGGCCGCCTCGATGTGGGCGGCTTTCTGCACCGCCGGGTCAAGGCTCATGGCGAAGCGCAGCGGCAGGATGGTCTTGCCGCTCAGCTCCACCGCACCTTTTGCGATGTCCAGCGCCAGCATCCCGCCCTTTGGGGTCTGGGGCGCGGCGATGACCGGACAGTTTTCGAGGCGGCGGACAGCCTGCAGGGTCATGAGCTCCGGGTCGCCCGGGCCGACGCTGACGCCGTAAAAAGTGCCTATCCGTTTTTCCATTCGTCCAGCAGCTCCTTTGCAGTTCTGGTCTGGCCCAGCGGGCCATATTGATTCGAGAAGAGCACCGCGCCCACCCGGAACGCCCCGGCGGCGCGGCGGTCGAGGTGGAGCTGGATGGCGTCCAGCAGACTGGACAGCACCGGCTCTCTCATCTCTGCTTTGTCTAAGATCTCCATGCAGGCGTCGGTGGTGGCCGCGTTCATCAGGGCCGCGCAGACGTCCCGGGATGCACCGCAGAGGGCGGCGTGGGCGCAGAGCAGCTCGGTGCGGCAGTCGGCTGTGCGGGAGTGGGTGTTCATGACGCCGCCCGCCAGTTTGACCAGCTTGCCGATGTGGCCCACCAGCACCACCTCTTCGAAGTGGGATGCCGCCGCCATATCCATCGTATCCCCGATAAAGTTCGAGGTCTTGACCACCGGGACATTCTTCAGGGCGGGCATCTTCTCATGGAGATAGTCGAGGCCGTAGTTGCCCGGGGCAAGGATGAGCCGCCGGGGGCTGACCGCCCGAAGCGCCGCCTGCCCCATTTCCAGCTGGATGGTGTCGAGGATGGCCTGCTGGCTCATGGGCTCGACGATGCCGCTGGTGCCGAGGACGCTGAGGCCCCCTTCCACGCCCATATGGGGGTTGAAGGTGCGCTTCGCCGTTTCGGCCCCGCCCTCGATGGAGATGGTGACGTCAAAACCGCCCGCGTACCCGGCAGATTCGGCCTCTTTTTCCAGCGCTTCCTTTATCATGGCCCGGGGGACGTGGTTGATGGCAGCTTCGCCCACGGGCTGGTCGAGACCGGGCTTTGTTACCCGGCCCACGCCCTCACCGCCGTGGATGCGCACCTCGCCGGACAGCTCGGGCCGGAGGGCGACACTGGCGATGACCGGCAGACCGGTGGTCACGTCCACGTCGTCGCCGCCGTCCTTCCGGATGGCGCACTCGGCCCCCTCGTCGGACAGGCGGCAGAAGATAGGCTCTACCTCCACCACGATGCCCTTCGGGGTGCGGAGGGCCACCGTCTCGGGGGTGCGGTCGGTGAGCAGCAACCGTGCCGCGCCCGCCGCGCCCAGCGCCGCACAGGTGCCGGTGGTATAGCCGCAGCGCAAGAGCTTCTGGCCGCTGCGGACGTAGTGCTCAAAGAGCGGGCGCTTTTCCTCCGGCGCTTTTTCTTCGCCGTAGAGGAATGCGTACTGCTCATCGGTCAGAGCATAAATTTTGCAGATGTTTTCCCGGGCAAAGGCCTTTTCCGGCGTCATGACGTCCGAGACGCCCGCTGCCGAGACGCAGACGACCTTGTCGGAAACTTTCTGCGCCAGCTCCAGCTCGTGGAGGCTCAGGATGACGGCCATCTTCTTGTCGCGGGCGAGGCTTTTCAGGATGGCCAGCAATTCGGCCTTTCCCTTGATGTCAAGGAAAGACGTAGGCTCGTCCAATAATATCAGCTCCGGCTGCTGGCAGATGGCCCGAGCCAGCAGGACGCGCTGGCGCTGGCCGTCGCTGATGCGGTTGAAGTCCCGGTCTGCCAGCGCCTCGGCCCCCACGAGGGCCAGCGCGGCGTGGACCTGGCGCTTATCTTCTGCCGAGAGGACGCCCAGCCGCCCCGTGTAGGGGTAGCGCCCGGCGGATGCCATCTCGAAGCAGGTGATCAGCTCGGTGCGGCGGGTGTGAGGCACCATCAGAGCCATTTTGCGGGCGCGCTCCGGGCCGGAGTAGTCCGCGAGATTTTTGCCGTCCAGCAGGACAGCGCCCCCCTGGGGGGCCAGCTGCGCTGCCAGCGTCTTGAGCAGGGTGGATTTTCCCGCGCCGTTGGGGCCGATGAGGGTGAGGATGGTCCCCTTCCCGACGCCGAGTCCGATGTGCTCTATCAGGGGAGTTTTGCCGTAGCCGATGGCAAGGTCCTCGGCGCGGCAGTAGAATTTCGGATCGCTCATTCCCGGCCCTCCTGTATCTGGCGGCGCACCAGCAGCCAGATGACCACCGGCGCACCGAAAACCGCCGTCACCGAGCTGATGGACAGCTCAGTGGGCGCGAACAGGCTGCGGGCGATGAGGTCGCAGAGCAGGCAGAACGCTGCCCCGCCCAGACAGCAGCCCGGCAGGACATAAAGGGGCTTTGCGCTGCCCAGCAGGTTCTTGACCAGATGCGGCACCGCGATGCCCACAAAGGAGATGGGGCCTGCAAAGGCCGTCACGCAGGCGGAAAGCAGGCTGGAAAGCAGCACGAGGGCCGTCGAGAAGGCCCGCACCGGTACGCCGACGCTCCTGGCGTAGCTCTCGCCCATCTGGTAGGCCGCCATGGGCTTCGAGAGCAGGAACGCCGCCGCCAGCGCGGGCAGCACCACGCAGGCCGCTGCACCCACATTGGCCCAGGTCATGCCGGAAAAGCTGCCCATCGACCAGTTGTGGAGATTGACGATGTTGGAGTCCTGAGCGAAGGTCACCACGATGTCGGTGACAGCCGAGCAGATATAACCGATCATGATGCCGCAGATGACGAGGATGCTCATCCGCGGCACCCGCCGGGCCACCACCAACACAAAGGCCATAGCCGCCATCGAGCCTGCAAAGGCGGCGATGATGAGGGTGGCCGAGCTGGTGAGCAGCCCCTGCTGTAAAAACACCACCATCGTCAGGGCCACTGCCAGCTTTGCGCCGCTGGACACGCCCATGACGAAGGGGCCGGCAATGGGGTTGGCGAAGAAGGTCTGCAGGAGGTAGCCTGCAGCCGAGAGGGCCGCGCCCAGCAGCACGACCATGACCGCCCGGGGCAGACGGAGCTGGAGCACGATGCCCACGGCCAGCACATCTTCGCCCCGGCCCAGCAGAGCCGCCGCCACCGCGCCGGGCGTCAGGGACACACTGCCCCAGAACAGGTTGAGTGCAAACAGCACCGCGACCCCCGCCGTGAGGGCGAGGTACGCGAGGCTGAGGCGGCGGGTGGTGGTCATGACAAAGCTCCTTTTATACGATGCGCTGTAAGAAACGGAGGGACGCCGGGTCGGGCGAGCCCTCGGTGAAGACGAGGTTCATATCCGAGATGAGGTCGGCCAGCTCCATGCTCTGCTGGAAGAGGCTCTGGGCCGTACACCAGCAGTCGCCGGACTGGACGGCCTTGAAATCCGCCAGCATCGGGCATTTTTCGATGAGCTGGTCACGGGTCTCCATCACGCCCTCGATGGTGCTGTTGTAGATGAGGACGTCGGCGTCCCTGGCCCGGGCGTAGAACGTCTCCAGCGGCAGTTTGATGGTGGACTGGGCCGACGTCTCCCCCTCGAGGTCGTCGAAGATGTAGACGCCGCCGGCCATCCCCACCATCTGGGCCACATAGTCGCTGGTGCGGCGGACGGTGATGAGGTTGTTGGTGGTGATGGAGAAGAAGGCCGCGGTCTTACCGGTGTTCTCCTGCTCGAGGATGGGGGCCACCTGCTCCACCTTCTGGCGAAAGACCTCTTCCGCCATCTCGGTCTTATTCAGCAGGATGCCGTAGAGCTTGAGCCACTCCATCCGGGCCAGCGGGCCGCTCTCGTAGCTCGAGCGCTCCACGAGGACCGGCACGCCGAACTTTTCCAGCTGCTCCTTGACCTCGGGGTCGTGGAGCACCATGGTGTTCTCGATGGCGAGGGTGCAGCCGGCGGCAAGGATGCGCTCATAGTCCGGGGCGCTGTACTTGCCCGCGTAGGCGATGCGGCCCTCCTGCATGGCCTGTTTGGCCTCTTCCACATACCAGCCCTCGGCCTTCGTGCCGGAGAGGGCGATGCTGTCCAGGGCGTCCAGATGGACGAAGAGGTCCATCACCGAGGTGGAGACGAGATAAATATGATCCAGCGGCTGGCGCAGCAGAACGACATCTTCGGGCAGGTCGTCTACCTCGGCGGCCCCCTCGGGGACGACGAGGAACCGCCCGGCGTCCGGGATGTCGATCATCACATAGCCGCCCTCATAGCAGTCAGCGGAAAACTGGGCGGCATAGTCCAGCGGGTAGCTGTGGTCGAACACGAGGGATGCCGTATTGGCCGGGGCGGTCTTGTGCTGCCCGCAGCCCGCAAGGGTGAGGGCGGCGGCAGGCAGGGCTTTCAGAAAATTGCGGCGTTTCATCGTCACTTTGCCTCGATCAGGGATGCAGAGGCGAAGGTCAGCGTATACTCGATCTCATGCGGGGTGCTCATGGCGACGGTATCGCCCACCACATCCAGCGGGGTGTCGAGAGCCGCGACGGGGATCTCGAAGGTAGAGTTGCCCTCGGTGTTGGTGGGCAGATACTTTTCGCCATCCACCAGCATATAGTCGTAGTTGGGGCTGGACCAGACGATGGTGGCGGTCATCCTGCCGTCGGCCACGGTCAGGGCCGCAGGGCTTTCCACGGTGGCGCGGCCAGAGCCGCCCTCAAGGGTCACGTCACAGGTGTAGGTGCCGTCGGAAGGTGCTTCCGCCGCAGCAGGCTGGGCGTTGGCGACACGGACGGTATGGTCGTACCACTTGCCCTTGGAGCCGAGGATGGCCAGCTGGAAGTCCTCGTCCAGAGCCTTCACCGGGAGGTCGAAGCCGTAGACCTCATCGGACAGGCCGTCGGAGTAGGTGACGGTGTCGGTGGTGGGCTGGAGCCAGTCCCCCTCGTGGGCCTCGGCGTCAGCGGCCATGCCGACGTAGAGGTTGACGATCTTCTTGGAGACGAGGCTGACGTGGAAGGTCATCTGACCGTCCTTCACAGTCAGGGTCCCCTTGCCGTCATTGGCCTCGTTGGCATGGAACATGGAGCTGTCGGTGTCAAAGTCGGCGGTGTAGACGCCGTCGGGCAGAGCAGCCTCTGCTGCCGGTTCGGAAGCTGCCTCGCTCACGGCAGAGGAAGCCGCAGCCTCGGAGGAAGCGGCAGAGCTGGCCGGGGTGCCGGATGCGCCGCAGCCGGTGAGTGCGCCAACCAGCATTGCACCGGCCAGCAGAAGAGCGAATTTATTGTTCAGTTTCATGATGATATACCTCGATGTGTCTATTTTACAGAAAAGATTATAACACGCAATGGCCTGAATTCAAAGCAGACGGAAAAGAAATTGCCCGAAAAGGCACTCCTTTCCGGGCAATCATAGAATCAGAATCAGCCGTTCAGGGAATCGACAGCGGCCTTGGTGTGTGCGACGTAGAGCTGCTGGATGTCAGCGATCTCGCCCAGACCGGCGATCTGGCAATCGACAGAGTCGAATTCGCCGGATGCCTCGAACTGGCTCTTCCAGGAATCCTCGTCGTCGCCAGCCATATCGTTGTTGGCGTGGTCACCTGCAACGACCATCAGGGGACGCAGGACGACCTTGGTGTAACCGGCGGCCTTGACAGCTTCGATGACGTTCTCGCAGGCAGTCTCCTCAGGCTCGCCCTCGACGGTGCCGATGAAGACATTCTTGTAGCCCAGAGCGTTCATCTGAGCCTGCATCTGGCTGTAGCTCACCTTTGCGGTGTGGGAGGTGCCGTGGCCCATGAAGACGAAGGCGGTGCCGTCCGCAGCAGCGGCGTCCAGACTGTCGAAACCGGCGGTCTTGACGGCCTCAGCGGTGATGGCCTTGGCGACAGCCTCCTTGTCGGCGTTGATGACGGTGGCATCGCTGCCCACCTCGCCCAGCAGAGGCTCGGCGATGGCGACGGACTCGAACTTATCGCGGTAGCTGTCCACCATCTCCATCATCTCGTCGTACTCAGCGCCATGCATCAGATGGGTGGGCTGGACGACCAGATTCTTCACGCCGTTGGCAACAGCGCGCTCCATGGCCTGCTCCATGTTGTCGATCTTCTCGCCGTCACGGGCCTGAACATGGTTGATGATGATCTGTGCGGTGAAGGCGCGGCGGACAGACCAGTCGGGGTATGCGGCCTGGATGGCGTCCTCGATGCCCTTGATGTCCGCTGCGCGGCTGTCGTTGAACGAGGTTCCGAAGCTGACGACCAGGATCTCGTTGTCGCCGATGTTGTCCTGGTTGCGGGCGTCGTCCTTAGAGGCGTCGCCGGTGTCGCGGCCAAAGTACTCGGGGCTTGCCTCTTCGCCCTCGACCATCTCCTTCTGAGCGTCGGTCAGAGCATCCCATGCTGCCTTTGCAGCCTCACACTGAGCGTCGGTGTTCTCGTTGCGCTCCTGCACATAGATGGCGTCGATGAGGTCTGCTACGTTCTTTGCTGCCATTTCATCAGCCTCCTCGCTGCTTACTTCGCTGGCGGCGGCGGAGCTTGCGGCGGTGCTGCCGGCGGCAGTGGAAGAAGATGCACCGCAGCCGGTGAGGACACCGGCACACAGGGCCAGTGCGGCGGCAGCGGCGGTGACGCGCTGCCAGTTCTTGTTGGTTGCCTTACGCATTGTTTGAGTCCTTTCTGTTTGTGTGGAATGTACTTTTCCGATAGAAAGGGTACGAAACGGGGGTCAGCTCAAACGAAAAAAGAGCCTTTTCACCGCGCGGAAGGCACAGCAAAAAGACCCTTTGAACTTTCGGGCTTTTTGGTACGACCAATTCCTCGTGATCCGGAGCCGGACGCTCCTGTACCAACAGCGGGCAGGTTTCCTGACTGAAAGCTCACCGCCCGCTGCCGCCTTCCCAGAGGCAAAGCCTCCAGTGACCGGCGCTGAGCGCCAAGGCAGCGGACTCCCTTATCACAGTGACGAGATCGCGCGGGACTCGCACCCGCTTCCCTTTTACCCTCCCGGCCGGGGACGAGACCCCGGCGGCAGGCACCTGCTGTTTTCTATTCAGACGAGGTGAAGTATACCACACTCCGCCCTAAAATGCAATATCTCAGCCCTCCTGCGGCACGACCCAGACCATGCCCAGCGCTTCGAGCTTTGCGATGCGCTCCGCCGTCAGCTTTTTCTCGGCACAGGCGTAGTTTTCGCGCATCCGGCAGACCCAGTCACCGAGGCAGAAGCCATCTTCGGTCTTATAGTTCACCGGCACCAGCAGGTCGCCGTGGGCGGCGCGGTACTCTTCGGCGCGGCGGAACGCCCCGGCCCACTTGGCCTCCCGGGCGTCCCACTGCATCCCGATGGCGTCCAGCAGAGCGATATGCTCCGGCGTCACCTGAAACGATTCGGGCCGGGCCTTGCGGGCAGCGCGGAGGTTCGAGATCCAGACGCCCAGACGGAAGCCGTTCTCGTCCACATATCCGGCAGGCACGAGGAGGCTGCCCTTCTTCTCGGCGTAGAGCCTGGCGCTCTGGTAGTTATCCAGCCAGTTCTGTTCCCGCACGCTGCACGCGGGCGGCACCGGGGCGCTGAGGCGTCGGCCTTTTTCGCCCTTGAACAGCTCTTTCAGAGCCGCGCGGCGCTTGGCGGAAAGCTTTTTGCCCTCCCGCAGCATCTGCTTCTGACGGGACAGCCAGCTGCCCAGCCAGATGCCGTCCTCCGTCCGGTACTGGGCCGGAACGGCCAGACTGCCGTGCTCCCTTTTGTATTCCACGGCCAGCTCGTAGCGGTGCTGCCACGAGTCGGTCTTTTCCCAGTTCATGCCCAGCTCGTCCAGCAGAGCTTTCCGCTCCGGCGTCACCCGGGCGCTGCTGCGCTCGGGGTTCTGCCATGCGTACCGCTGGCGGGACACCCACTTGCCCAGCAGGATGCCGTCTTCGTCGATGTACTCGGTGGGAACGTCGAGGTTCCCGTGGGCGGCGTGGTACTTCACGGCGGCCTCGTAGGCGGTCTGCCACTTGCGGTCGTTCCGGTTCGTCCAGTCCACTCCCAGCGCTTCCAGCTTCTCGATCTGGGCGTCGGTCAGCACACCTTCTTTATAAGCAGCACGCTGACTGCCCAGCCAGACGCCCAGCGCCATGCCGTCCGGCGTGACATACTTGACGGGAATTTCCAGCGTGTGATTTTCCAGATAATACTGGACGGCGGCGGCATAGCTCTTCTCCCAGAGGATGCTGCCGGTGTCCCACACCATGCCCAGTGCCTCGAGGCGCTCGACGCGGTCTGACGGCAGGTTCCCGCCCAGATAGCGCTGGCGGTTATAGACGATCCACTCGCCCAGCGCAAAGCCGTCCTTATCCTTATAATGGACCGGCACCAGCAGGTCGCTGTGGCTGCCGCGGTACCGCCGGGCCGAAGCACAGCCGTTCTCCCACGCCAACTCGAGCCGCTTTTGCCAGTTCATGCCGATTTTGTCCAGCCGGGCGGCCTGCGCGACGGTGAGGCGTCCCTTTTTCTTTCCGGCCCGGACAAGGCGCTGGTTTTCCAGCCAGCGGCCCACGGCCACGCCCCCGAAGCTGTAGGAGCGAGGCACGTCCAGCGTCTTTCCCTCTGCCGTCATCTGCTTTGCGGCGGCATAATAGCGCTCCCAGTCGGAGTCCAGCGCGCGGCGGAGCTGCCGGTAAGCCCGGCGGCAGGCAGAAAGGGGCTCTTCCAGCGGGAAGGCTTCTGCCCCCGCCGCGCTGCACTCCTTCCGCAGCTGCTGCACACAGGTCAGCGCCTCAAAGACCGCGCTCAGCTCTGCCACCGGCACACTGCCGCAGGCCGCAAGGGCGCGGGCCAGCATCTGCCGGTATGCGGTCGGTTCAGCGCTGCGGCGCACCAGCACCACGCCCGAGATCCCGGCCAGAGGAGCCTGCACCGCCGGGCCGTTGGCACAGACCAGCAGCCGGAGGGTGGCCGCTTCATCGGCCGCAAAGCCTTCTGCATCCTTATAAATATGTGTTCCTGCACCAAACAGCTTCTCGGCCTGCTCTGCGGTCTGCGCCGCCGCTGCATCATCCTCGCAGAGGACGAGGCAGCGCCCGGCAGCATCCGGGAGCCACTGCGCCAGCAGCTGTTCCACCGGCAGAAGCTTTTCTACGGCGAGGCTCAGAGCCTGATATTTCTCGGCGTTGGGGTCAGGGCAGCCCGGCAGATGGAGGTTCTTCACCTCAGCACGGAGGCGGGCCAGCGCATCTTCCAGCGGCCAGAGCAGGGCCGTATAGGAGGCCGGCATGGGCAGCAGACCCTCGGCCATCGCCCCGCCCAGCGCCAGCGGCTCCACGATGGCGTCGGCCAGCATCTCCTCGTCAGCGCGGCAGCTGTCGCCCGGGGCGTCCGGCTCCCCCAGAGCCAGCAGCTTTGCCCCCGGGCAGAGGCGGAACAGGGGCTGGACACAGTCGGTCCAGTCCTTTGCGCTCATCTCCCTCCAGCCGTCCAGCACCAGCAGGCCGGGCCGGAACTCAGCCAGTGCCACCCAGCCCAGCGCATTCTGCACGGCCAGCTGCTCGCAGCTCATCAGCCGCACCCGGCCGCCCAGCGTCCGGCCCAGCCGCTTTGTCAGGGCGCGGCGCAGTTCCAGACGGGCAGCGCAGGACACCACCCAGAGCACGCGCATCTCGGGGTGGGCGTCCAGCAGCTCCCACACGATGCAGCCTTTGCCCGTACCCGCCGGACGCACCAGCGCAGCACAGTTTTTCTGCTGCAGTCCAGCCTCCGCTGCACGGCAGGCTGTTTTATTTGAATCATCTACCAAAATCGACATATCTTATCCTTTCTGCCCCTTCCGAGGGTTCAGAAATTCGCTTTTTCTGCAAAAAAGAAACGCGCCTGCGCAAAGCCGACTCTCCTGCCTGCGCTGCGCCTGCGTTTTTCTGCAAAAATGTTACTTTCATGCTCTATTTTTATCATAAAAGTTTATTTCTTGTCAAGATGATTTGCGTAGATTTTTCCAAATAATTTTACATCCCCTTTTTCCGGAAATTCCGGGACCGTTCCCTGCTGCCCGTTGACGGCGGGGACAGTTGGTGGTAGACTTTTTTCATCGGCTCCCCTTTTGGCGGGAGACTCCCCTATTTATGATATGTGAGGTAATCGATATGAACATCATCAGCACCGAAAAAGCTCCCGGCGCCATCGGCCCCTACTCTCAGGGCTACACCGTAGGCGGTCTCGTCTTCACCTCCGGCCAGATCCCGGTAGACCCCGCCACCGGCACAGTCGCCGAGGGCATCGCCGCACAGGCTGACCAGAGCTGCCGCAATGTGGGCGCTATCCTCGAAGCTGCCGGCGTGGGTTTTGACAAGGTGGTCAAGACCACCTGCTTCCTGGCCGACATCGCCGACTTTGCCGCTTTCAATGAGGTGTACGCCAGGTATTTCACCTCCAAGCCCGCTCGCAGCTGCGTGGCCGTGAAAGACCTGCCCAAGGGCGTGCTCTGTGAGATCGAAGCCATCGCTGAGGCCTAAACCGCCTTTTCAGCATAAAGAGGGGCCGTCTGCACTCTATTTCAAGTGCGGACGGCCCCTCTTTGTCTGCCTTCGATTCCAGTTTTTCATGCTGTCCAATTTTCCCCGCCGAAGAAATTGACTTCGTTTTTTGCTTTTGTTACAATAGAATCGAACTGTTGTAAAAGATTTCCGGTCAAATTTGAAAGAGAGGTCCCTGCCCATGTCCAATTCCCGTGTTGAAAGCCACAGCCGCGCCGAATTGCGCAACAAGATCATCAGCGCAGCCACCCTGCTCGAGATCCTGTTGTCCGGCCTCGTCCTCATCGGCCTGCTGCTGTCGATGGTGCCGCTGCTGCAGTGGATGCCCGGCCTGCTGTTCGACGGCAACGACGTCGAGGTGAGCATCTTCTTACAGCGGGCGCTGGACATCGTCATCGGCATCGAGTTCATCAAGATGCTGGCCAAGCACAGCCCCGGTTCCAGCCTCGAAGTGCTGCTCTACGCCATCGCCCGCCACATGGTGGTGGGGCACGAGTCCGCCATGGAGAACCTGCTGAGCGTGAGCGCCATCGCCCTCATCTTCATCGTGCGGAGGTTCTTCTTCGTGCCGGCCTTCGGCGCTCATCTGCCCGACGGCCACCCCGCACCCGACCTTTCCCCCAGCCAGAGCGGCATCCCGTCAGAGGAATTCGCCTCCCGGCTGCGCAAGCACCTGCATCATAACGACACCGACACGGAGCTTGAAGTCGCCATCGAAGACCCCAAGTACGAGGACAACACCGACACGCTGCTGGAAGCAGACCCGAAATGAGCCTGACAACGTAAAATGCCCCGCAGGACGCTCGTCGAGAGCTGCCTGCGGGGCATTTTTTTGCTTAGTTGCTCTTGTGCTTCTGGCCGAAACGGTACTCCTTGCCGTCCCGGATGCGCTGGATGTTGGAACGGTGCATCCAGATGACCATGCCGCCCATGATGGCAGCGCCGACGGTGCAGACCACCACGTCCTGAGTCGGCAGGCCGCGCATGAGGCTGTACACCAGCGTCAGGACCGGGTAGGCTGCGGCCATGGTGATGCTGCCCAGCGACACCATGCCGGTGGGGACCAGGCAGACGAGGAAGATGAGTGCCAGCACCGGCAGCAGCACCGGCTGGACTGCCAGAATGGCACCGGCAGCCACCAGCACACCCTTGCCGCCCTTGAAGCCGAAGTAGATGGGCTTGGAGTGGCCCACCACGGCGAGGATGGCGGCGAGGTAGACGCCCAGATAGGGCGAGACGGCAGCGTCGGCGGGCAGATGGCCGAACAGCCACCGGCCAAGGCAGACGGCCACGACGCCCTTGAGTACATCGCCTACCGCCGTGAGGGCAGCGGCTTTCTTGCCGAAAGTGCGCAGCATGTTGGTCATACCGGCAGCGCCCGAGCCGTGGGTGCGGACGTCGTCATGGTACAGGTATTTGCTGACGAGGATGCCGGTGTCCACGCTGCCCAGCAGATAGGCTTCGGCAGCGACCGCCAGCACAATGAGAAATGCGGTCATAGAACCAGTCTCCCTTCCTTATACGTCCTTCGCGCCCACTTCGCCGGAGCCGCGCTCACGCACGACAAGGCGGATGGGGGTGTGCTCCAGACCGAAGTTCTCGCGGATCTGGTTGATGATATACCGCTGATAACTGAAGTGGAACAGGTGCTTGGCGTTGACGAAGGCCACGAACGTCGGAGGCCGGGTGGAAGCCTGGGTCAGGTAAAAGATCTTCAGGCGGCGGCCCTTGTCGCTGGGCGGCTGCATCCGAGCTGTGGCACGGGCCAGCATCTCATTCAGCACACCGGTGGGCACGCGGGCACCGTTCTGGCTGTCCACGTCGCGGATGAGCTGCATCAGCTTGTTGACGTTGTAGCCGGTCTGGGCCGAGATGAAGATGATGGGAGCGTAGCCCATGAAGCTGAAGCACTCGGCATAGCCCCGGCGCTGCAGTTCCATGGTGTTGGTCTCCTTGCCCTCCACGGCGTCCCACTTGTTGACGACGATGA
>OOAQ01000491.1_pt1 | contig 33078 bp, 29 predicted proteins | sample 1671051 | NCBI WGS metagenome assembly OOAQ01 (sample SAMN06348117, study PRJEB24527) | human gut metagenome | biome: human gut; feature: ankylosing spondylitis patient; material: feces | host: Homo sapiens | place: China | collected 2015-10
TTGTATAATCTGACGAAAAATCTGACTGCGCAATATACGCACCAGATTTAATCAGCGCTTCCTTAGGATTGACTTTTTCAGGAAAAGCGGGTATAATAGAAAGACCAAAGGAGGGTGCTATATGAAAAAAAGAATCGCGATACTATCTGCGCTGCTTCTGCTGACAGGCTGCACCGGGAACGTCACATCGCCAGGGAGCCAGACGAGCCAGTCCAACCAGTCCAGCCAAACCAGCCAGTCCGGAACTGCGCCGAAGGAGTCCACGCCGGAAAGCTCCGCACAGGCGGAAGCCACCGCCGAACCGCCGAGCACCGAGCCTGTAAATACCGCGGAGCCTCCGGAAACCATGCCGACCGGGGAGCTTCCCGGAACCGGAACGGCTGAGAGCCTTCCGGTAAAGGCGCAGTACCTAGAGGACGTGCCGGAGCTTGGAGAGCACGACACATTCAGTCAGACCGACGGAACCGAGGTCAGCGAATCAGCCGTAAAGGTGGTATTCTCCGCAGAAAGCGCAGTCAGCGACTTCAAGCTGCTGTCGATAGCAATGCATGACATCGACGAGAACGGGATCTTCACGTTCTCCGCCGAGGAGCTGTACTCGCAGCCCGAGCTTACGCCGGAGCGTCCGCTGGAAGCGGGTCTGGTGTTCCTGGGAGATATCCCGAACAATGGGATCTCCTTCACCGACGCCGATGGGAACGTAAAATACTGCGCCGTGGATATGAGCGGCATGGACGGTTCCCTGATACTCTGGGAAATAACCGTAATATGAAAAAATCCCGCAGCCATACGGCTGCGGGATCTTAATTTGTTGAACTATCAGAGGTTGGCAGAGGCGTCAGAATCACGCAGCGTGAAGTTCCCTATAAGGCCCTTCATCGTTGCAGCCTGCGCCGAAAGCTCCTCGGAAGCCGCAGCGGATTCCTCCGCAGTCGCGGAGTTCGTCTGGACTACGTTGGAGATCTGATCGATTCCTATAGAAATCTGCTTGATGGAATCCGCAGCCTCCTTTGTGGAATCGGAGATCTTGTTGTTGATCTCCTCGACCTTTGCAGAGGATTCTACAACCGCCGTCATCATCGCGGCTGCTTCGTTCACGATGGCGCTGCCGTTCTCAATTGCGGAAACGGTGCCTTCGATCATGTTCGTGGTGTTCTGTGCAGCCTCGCCGGACTTGGCGGCAAGGTTGCGCACCTCGTCAGCCACGACCGCGAAGCCCTTTCCGGCTTCACCCGCACGCGCGGCTTCTATCGCTGCGTTCAGCGCGAGTATATTCGTCTGGAACGCGATGTCCTCGATGGTCTTGATAATGTTCTTGGTCTCTGCGGAGGAATTCTTGATCTCCTCCATTGCGCTGATGAGGTTCTCCATCTTCGCAGAGGTGTCGCCGAGCTTCTCGGCGGCTTCCTTTGTGCATTTGCTTGCATCTTCTGCGTCCTTGGAATTTTCGTGTATCATTTCGGATACCACGTTGATGGTCGCAGCCAGCTCCTCAACGGAGGAAGCCTGTTCGGTAGCGCCCTGTGACAGCGCCTGCGCGCCTGAGGAAACCTGTTCGGAGCCTGCCGCAACCTGGTCGGCGGCGGTGCTTATCTCGGACATGGTTGCGCTGAGCTTGTGGTTGATATCGCGGACATAGTGGAGCAGCTTCTGGCAGTCGCCGACATAGAACTTTTCATTCTCAGCAGTATGTACGTTCAGGTTGCCGGTGGACATTGACTCGAGAATGCGCCCGATATCGCTGATAATGTTGTTGAGGTTGCTGACGACCGTCTTTGTCGCCTCGGAGAGACGTCCGGTCTCGTCCTTGGAATGAACCTCGGGAACCGGGCTTGTGAGGTCTCCCACGGCGAGCTTCTCGATACGCTCGGTGCATGCTTTTACGGAGGAACCTATCTTCTTGCCGAGGCAAACTGAGATGAACGCTGAAACGACGCATGCAACAATAAGAAGGATCACGGTCATCACAATAGCGCGGGATGTAGAGTCCATAAAGTCGCCGGTGGGAGCGTAAACTGCAAGCGACCAGCCGTTTGAATCATGGATCGGGGCATAGGAAAGGAACTTGCTTACGCCGTTGAGCGTGTACCGCGCAACGCCGGATTCGCCTGCACGCATGCTCTCGTGCGCCTTTGCAAGCGTCTTGTATCCGGCCTGACCGGAGGTGTCCGCAGCCGCAAGCTGTTCGATGTTCTCGCCGCGCTTTACAAGATCGCTGTCGAGGTCGGCGATGGTGTTGCCGTTCTTGTCGATTATGTAGGCTCCGCAGTTATCGCTGACCTTTATGCTTCTCACGATATCGTTGAGGAATTCGGGATCAGGAACGATGGTAATGCAGCCCACTGTTTCGCCGTCGGTAATGCCGTTTTTCCAGATAGGAGCCGCGATTATGATCATCAGTTCGCCGGTCACTCTGGAAACGATAGGCTCGGTTACGGTGACATTTCCTTTCATCGCGTTCTGGAAGTACTCGCGGTCGGAATAGTTGTTGCCGTCGAAGCTTTCCCCGTTAGGCTTGATGATGTTGCATTTCTGCAGTTCGTGACGCTCAATGATCTGCTGAACTATTTCGCTGAGTTCGCTGTCGCTGGTCGACGAGTCTGAGAGCTGGGACATTGTGCCAAGCTCCCTTGCAATGTTGGTATAGGAACGCATCTCCCAGTATGCGCGCTCCGCCGCGACCTGCGCCGAAGCGGTCATGCTGCTGTTTACCAGACTTACGGTACTGTTGTAGGTCATGATGCAGGCAAATCCGCCAAGCGTGAACAGCGATATCGCGACTGTAAGGATACAGCTTACCAGTATCCTCATACCGATAGATTTCATAGAAAACCCTCCCTTTTTTTGCGGCGCCGCGCAGGTACAATCCGGATCGTACGGCGCTGCATATCACACCGCGAGCCGAACATTTATAGAAAATGCCCTGCCGTGATGTAATTTTCTTTAATTAATAATACCACAAAAGTCATGATAAATCAAGCGGTTTTCCACACATTTTCCGGTAATCTGGTGATTTTTTGTAGATACTATATAAATCTAGGCGCTTAAATTATACAAACACGAACTGCACCAACAGCATGTAGATAACCGTCCCGGCGGCGATGGACAGCAGCATGCTGCGCTTCCACAGGTGAATTCCGACCGTGGCGGCTCCTGCGATAAGCTCAGGAAGACCCCAGCTATACTCCGTCACGGAAACGCTGCGCAGGCAGTAGACGATGAGCATTCCGAAAATTGCGCCGGGGAGCACCTTCCCGAGGTACTGTATGGATTTCGGAGTAGGCTTGTCCTGCCGGAACACCAGGAACGGCAGGAAACGCATTGCCATCGTCCCGAGGGTGCACATCGCGATGGTGATTATCTGTTCGGCGATGGTCACTTTTCCTCACCTGCCTTCCGCCCGACGGGCTTCCTGAACGCGGTGAGAAGCAGCAGTATGCATATCATCGCGGGTATCATGAAGTTATCCTTGCCGAATATCAGCAGGCAGGCAGCGCTGCTCGCCAGACCCGCCCATTCGCTGAAATGGTGCTTCTCCTTGAGCCACTGCTCCAGGAATATCACGATGAACATTGCTGTCATCACGAAATCCAGACCCTTCGTGTCGAAGGTGATGAGATTCCCGAGCAGACCTCCCAGTGTGGCTCCGCCGACCCAGTAGAGCTGGTTGAGCAGCGTTACGAAGAAGTAGAACCAGCCGCGGTCGCAGTCCTCGGGGATCTCAGCGGTGCAGTTTATGCTGAACGTTTCGTCGCACATGCCGTAGATGAGGTAGAATTTCTTCCAGCCCATGTCCTTGAAATTGTCCAGCATGGAAATTCCGTAGAACAGGTGCCGCGCCTGTATCATCAGCGACACCATCAGCACCTGGAGCGGCGCGAACGGCGAAAGCAGCATCTGCGCCGCGAGGAACTCCAGACTGCCGCCGAAAATCACCGCCGCCATTATCATCGGGTAAACAAAGCTGAACCCGGAAACGTTCATGTAGATACCGTAAGCCATTCCCAGAAACAGGAACCCCGCAAGTATCGGTATAGTGCAGGGAAACGCCGCCCTGAACGACCTCGTTATAATGCCCTTGTTATTTTCCATGTCGTGTAGTGCCTCCATTCCGAACAGCTATGTATTATATCATATTACTGGGTATTTTGCAAGAGAAGATAAGGAATTCCCGCCAGTATATGTAAGTATTCCGGGTCGTTTATACCTGTGCGGCGCGGTAAATAGTACTTTACAATCCGCGCAGAATATGTTATAATTAATTATATTATGTTCGGAAAAGGGGAACCATATATGAAAAAGCTGACCCGCCTTAAATGTCTGTCTTGCCTTATCCTGGCTCTGGCGGCGGCGCTGTCGCTGACGGCATGCTCCGCCGATACGGCTTCCGGGGGATTCCCGGAGCTGTCGCAGATAGTCGGCGAGATAATACAGACCGCAGAGGAAAGCTCCCCGGTAACGCGGGAGTTCTTCCAGACCCAGGAGCCGGAGGAGCAGTCCGCAGAGCCTGAGCGCCCTGACGTTCCGCAGACCCCCGGCGAGGGGCAGGTTGGCTTCCCGCAGACCGATGAGGAGTCCGTACAGCCTGACGCGCCGCCGGAAAGCTCCATCGCCGAGGACGGCAGCTACACCACCAAGGAGGACATCGCGCTGTATATCCACACCTACGGGAAGCTGCCGCAGAACTTCATCACGAAGAAGCAGGCGCGGGAGCTTGGCTGGGGCGGTGGTTCCCTGGAGCCATACGCGCCGGGCATGTGCATAGGCGGCGACCGGTTCGGAAATTACGAGGGTCTGCTGCCGGAGGGTCACAGCTATACCGAGTGCGACGTAAACACGCTGGGAGCCTCCAGCCGCGGCGCGGAGCGGATAGTATTCTCATCGGACGGGCTGATATACTACACCGGCGACCACTACGCGAGCTTCACATTATTATACGGAGAGGAATAAACCATGAAAACACTTATCATCGACGCTGCCTCCATCGACAGCATGTACACTATCCACGACAGATTCATTGCCGCGTTCGATTTCGCGGAGTGCTACGGCGAGACCCTGGATTCGCTGCACGATTACCTCTGTGAGATAAATAAGTTCGACGCCCACGTGAAAATACTGAATAATTCCAGGCTCGAGGAAGCAGTAGGCGCGAAGGAAGCCGCCGCGCTCCGCAGAGTGCTGACCGACACCGAGGCAGAGAATCCCAGGTTCACAGTTGAGTTCGTTGACTGAGCAGGAAATAAAAAACTAACTGCGCCTTTATGGGCGCAGTTTTCCTTTTTGACCGTGCTATAATATGTATCAGCAAATGCGCAGAATAAATCACGGGAACCTCTAAAAACCGGTTTGAAAAGGGAAAATGGGTAGAGTGCGCCGAATGCGATGAAAGCCGACGAAGTAAGGCTGTATGCCTTACGAGGAGGTTTGAAGAAGCAGTCGGTGTGCTATACACATTTTCACTCAAACAAGGTTTTTAGAGGTGACCTCACAAAGGAGCGTTATTAATGGCAGAGAAGGACACCAGCGCACAGCGGCTCAAGCTGCTTTATCTGCGGGATATTTTCCAGAAATTCACCAGCGAGACCGAAGCCCTGACCAGAAACCAGATAACCGACATTCTCTCGGACTACGGGATAACCGAGGGCCGCAAGGCGTTTTCCGAGGACGTGGAGGCGCTGCAAAAATACGGCATGGATATCCGCATGACGATGGGCAGGACGGCTTCCTACCAACTTATGACGAGGGATTTCGAGCTCGCCGAGCTGAAGCTCCTCGCTGACGCGGTAAGCTCCGCGAAGCTGCTTTCCGAAAGCCAGTCGGCGGCGTTGCTCAAGAAGCTCTCCACCCTGTGCAGCGACAAGGAAGCCGCGCAGATAAAACGCACGGTGTACGTCTCCGGGAGGGTCCGGCAGAACTCCAACAAAGCGGTGCTTTACAACGTGGATACTATCCAGCGGGCGATATCGTCTGCTCCGAAGAAGAAAATATCCTTCCGGTACTTTGAGTACGACATGCGCAAGAACAAAAAATACCGCGACGAAGCGCGGGTGTGCACGCCCTACGCCCTGGTGTGGGACAACGACCACTACTACCTCGTGGCGTGGAACGACCACCGCGGGACCTACTCAAACTTCCGCGTAGACCGCATGGAGAAGGTCGAGATAATCGACGAACCCGCGCGCCGCGCCGACCCACATTTCGACCTTGAGGACTACATACTGACCCACGTTTCAATGTTCAGCGGCGAGGAATCCGACGTGGTGCTGCGCTGCGACAAATCCCTCGTCAATGCGGTTCTGGACAGGTTCGGCATGGGGGTGCGGATAGTTCCGGCGAAGGACGGCGGGAGCTTCACGGTGTACGCCCCGGTGGTCGCTAAGGAGCCGTTTTTCGGGTGGGTGTTCCAGTTCGGCGGCAAGGCCGAGATAATCGAACCGGAGAGTATCCGCAGCGAGTACCTCGCAATGCTGGACAAAGTCCGCGCAGGCGCCGGGGAGGCTTGACGGAGTTCCGGGCGCACTCCTGATGGAATGCGCCCGGAAAATTATTTGGCTGACTGCTCCGGAGCGCGGCGGCAGTTCTCGAGAAGATCCCTTAGCTGCGCTATCGGAACGAAGAACGGCTTTTCGCTGTCGTTCTCCATCTCAATTACCATGAGCGCCTTCGTACCCCAGTCGTTGAGGGTTATCCGGCGTACCGTGGAGGCTTTGTCCGACTTGGTGTTGATCGACTTCAGCAGGTCATTCATGCGGACGAAGCCGTGTATCCTGCCGCTGCTGCTCGTCCTGAAGGACAGCTTCTTTGCAAAGGGTCTCTCAATGTCGATTATTACCTTTATCTCGGTTATGCCGCCGGGCAGGTCCGCCTCCGTGCGGTGCACCGTGCGGAACATCTTCACCGGAATGTAATCCTCCAGCTTCACCGTGGGAGCGTCTGCGTAGTGCTGTGAATTAGCCATGCTTCATCGATCCTTCCTTTTAAAGAGTTGCGTCTACCTCGGCGAGGACCTCGTCAAGCTTCACCATCTCCTCGCGGAGCTGCTCCGGAGTGATGATGAGCGGCGGGCATACAAGTATCATGTTCTCGTGGGAGTAGGTCATGAACTTCTTCGCCTTGAGCTTTCCGATGATGCCGCCCATTACTCCGAGCTTGTCGCCGCCGTAGGGCACCAGAGGTTCCCTTGTCGCCTTGTCCTTTACCAGCTCCACTGCGGAGAACAGACCGATGTAGCGCACGTCGCCGACGCACTTGTGCTTTGCCTTGAGTTCCTCAAGTATCTCGCCCAGCACCTTGCCGCTCTTATTTACGTTGCCCAGGATATCGTTGTCCTTGTAGTAGTTCAGGCAGGCAACGCCGGCTGCGCATGCGAGGGGGTGTCCGCTGTAGGTCAGGCCGCACTGCAATACGTTATCGTCGAAGTAGTCCGCGATCTTCCTGCTGACCGCAACGCCGCCGAGCTGAACGTAGCCGCAGGTAACGCCCTTCGCGAAGCTTACGATATCGGGCTTTACGCCGAAATTCTCAAACGCGAACATCTTGCCGGTGCGCCCGAATCCTGCCATTACCTCGTCGCAGATCATCATGATTCCGAACTCGTCGCAGATCCTGCGCACGCCCGCAAGGTAGCCCTCCGGCGGGATAATGATGCCGTTGGAGCCGGTGATGGTCTCCATGACGATGGCGGCAACCGTGTCGGGGCCTTCATAGATGACCTGCTCGCGGAGCTTGTTAACGTAGTACTCGCTGTACTCCTTCTCGCTTGCGAACGGGAGGTTGTCGCGGTACATGTACGGATCGAAGAACTTCACGAAGCCGGGGATACCAGGCTCCAGCGGATACCTTCTCGGCTCGCCGGTGAGGTTGCCAGCGCCGAATGTGGAGCCATGGTAGCTTCTGTAGCGGGAGAACACCTTTTTCCTTCCGGTGTACATTCTCGCCATCTTGATGGCGTTCTCGTTTGCGTCGGCGCCGCCGTTGGTGAAGAACACCTTCGCGATGTTGTCCGGCATGAGGTCAACGACCATCTCGGCGAGCTTCGAGCGGCTCTCGCAGGCGTAGCTCGGGCCGACGAAGCAGAACTTCTCCGCCTGCTCCTTGATGGCGTCGATGATGGGGCGGCAGCCGAAGCCCACGTTCAGGTTGACGAGCTGGCTGGACATATCGGTGTATCTGCTGCCGTCGTAGTCCCAGAAGTAGATACCCTCGCCCTTTTCCACGGCGATGGGGTTCAGCCCCTTCTGCTTTGACCATGACTGTAAATTGTACTTGGTGTGGTTGGTTTTGATCTCAGTTGCATTCATAAGAATCGTCCTCCATTATCAGCTTTGAGTTTTCCATGTTGAGCAGTTCCCTCGCCCGGAAAGCCAGAAGCAGATTCATTTTATCCTCGTCGCTGAAGCTGCTGCCCAGAAGTTCGCGGATCTGTTTGAGCTTGTAGTTCACCGTGTTCCGGTGAACGCCGAAGATATCCGCGACCTCCTTCACGCTGCAGTCGTTCTCGAAGTAGCAGCGCAGCAGATCGGCGCAGTCGGTGTTGTTCTTGGCGTCGTAGTCCAGCAGCTTGCCGATGGTGCTGTCCACGTAGTCCGAGAGGATACGGGAGCTTTCCACGCCGAAAAGCAGCTTGTAAACGCCGATGTCACGATAGTGCATTACCGGAGCCTTCTTCATCACGGCGAGCCTCATCGCGGAGACCGCCTCGCGGTAGCAGGAATGTATCCCGTCGTACCCCAGCCCGTTGTCTGAAATGCCGATGTGAACTCCCGCAGGCTCGGAGCAGTTCTCGCTCACCGCGGCTGCAAGCTGTTCGGCGAGCCTCCCCGCCTCCTGCGGAGTGATATGCTGCCGCACTATCACAAGGTAGTTCTCCTGTATGAATATGCAGGAGGGATACTGCGGGCTTGCGCATATCTTCCGCACCAGGAACCGCATGCCGCGCCACTCGTCGCCGCTCCCCGGCTTGTCGGGGTGGGAGAGCTGCGCCGCCAGCAGCGTGTAGCTCACCATGTCGTGGAAGCCCCGGCGCTCCAGCACCGGCGCGTACTCGTCGCGGTTCCCCGGCGCGAAGAACAGGTTGCGGAACGCTCCGGCAAGGCTGGTCTCGCTCTCCTCGTTGGAAATGATCCGGTGGCAGAAATCGTAGGTCAGGTCGATGAGCCTCACCGACCACGGCACCACGAACAGCGGGAGCGCATTGCACTCGCAGTATTCCATGACGTCCTTCGGAACGGCGTTTATGTACGGCCCGATATTCACGACTACGCCCGCCGCGTTCTTGCCCTTGAGCTGCCGCACGAAATCCAGCAGCCAGCCGCTGCCCTTGTGACCGATACCAGTAGTGAACACCAGCTCGTTTCCGTGCATGAAGTCCGGAACCTCGCTGTCCTCAACGATGTGTACCCAGCGGACGAAATTATCCATTCCCGCCCTGCCTGCGATGAGCTTCATGCCGTAGGTCTTTTCAGCGTTCGCGCATATTCTTGCAAGTGTGATCGCCATAAACGCCCTCCTCTCCGATCATCTTCCGGGCTTCTTCACCCGTTTGCTGTGGGTTATCGAGCCGGTCGGGCAGACCAGCGTACACAGCAGGCAGCCCACGCAGTTCCCGCCGGTGAGGTGCGGCTTTCTGTCCGCGCCCATCGCGATCGCCTGGTGTCCGCCGTCCATGCAGGAGATGCAGCATCTTCCGCAGCCGACGCAGCTTTCCCGGCCGAACACCGGATAGACCACCGTGCTGCGGTCGAGGTCGTCCGCCGGAACTATGTTCGCGAGCGCCGAACCTGTAAGCTCGCTCAGCCGTGACATTCCGTGCGCCGCCAGATATGCCCTCGTTCCCGAGATAAGGTCGTCGATTATCCGGTAGCCGTACTGCATTACCGCTGTGGTTATCTGGATATTCTCACAGCCCAGCGCGATGAACTCCAGCGCGTCATGCCAGCTCTCTATGCCGCCGATACCGCTCAGCGGCGTTCCGGAAAGCTCCGGACAGACCGCCATATCGTGAATGAACCGCAGCGCTATCGGCTTCACAGCCTTTCCGGAGTACCCCGAAACGGAGCACTTCCCGTTAACGCCCGGGCAGGAGACCATCGTATCCAGATCGACGCGCGTCAGGCTCTTTACCGTGTTTATCGCGGCTATGCCGTCCGCGCCGCCTTCCTTCGCGGCTGTCGCGGGGACTTCCATGTTGCCGATGTTCGGGGTCATCTTCGCCAGCACCGGGAGCTTCGTTCCGCGCTTTGCCGCGGCGGTGTAGGCTCTCACAAGCTCCGGGTTCTGCCCGACGTCGCTGCCCAGCCCCTCGCCCACCATCTGCGGGCAGGAGAAGTTGCACTCGATGATGTCGCAGCCCGCCTCCTCGGATAGCCTTGCAAGCTCCGTCCATTCCTCCTCGGTGCTGCCCATTATGGAGGAAACTATCACCTTCGACGGGAACTCCCGCTTCAGCCGCCGGAGTATCTCAAGGTTCTCATTCAGCGGGTGGTCGGAGATCTGCTCCAGGTTCTTGAACCCAACGAACGGGGTGGATTCCTTGCCGATGGCGTCGAACCGTGGCGAAACCTCGTCCGGTCTGATGAAGCCTATCGTCTTGTAGACTATGCCGCCCCAGCCGGCTCTCAGCGCGTTGGCGCACATCTCGTAGCCGCTCGCCACCACTGATGACGAGAGGAAGAACGGATTCTCGCACTTCACGCCGCAGAACTCCATCGAGAGGTCTGCGGTCAGTTTCTCAGCCTTCACCGGCTCCGGAGCCGCCTTTATCATCTCGCGTATCTTCACCGGAGACTCGTAGTGCAGGCAGGCGCTCTCGCATTCGCCGGAGCATTCCGCGCACCTGGCGGCTGAGACGTACCCGGCGCCGACCGCCGCGTTCTCAAACCTTGCCGCCCTGACGAACCGCGCCGGGTCGAAGCCCTCCGGACAAGCCGCCGTGCAGGGAGCCTCCGCGCACAGCATACACCGCGCCGATTCATTGTTTAGTATCTGTTCTGCGTATTTCATATCGTTACCTCCTGCACGGTAAGTTTTTATTTTGCCTTATGTTTTGCACATTTAACGAACCTGCCCCAGCCGCGTTCGCCGACGAACTCGCCGTTATCGAACACCAGCCTGCCTCTGGAGTAGGTCTGAACGGGATAGCCGTGTACCTTCACGCCCTCCCAGATGGTGTGGTCGCAGTCGGAGTGCATGTTCTCCTGATGTATCGTGAACTCCTTCGCGGGGTCGTATATGACGATGTCCGCGTCCTTGCCGGGAGCTATCTCGCCCTTGCCGGTGCAGCCGAATATCTTCGCCGGGTTGGCGGAGCACAGCTCCACAGCCTTCTCGAAGCTGATAACGCCGTCGTTCGCCTTGCCGAGCATGTAGGGGTACATGTTCTCGATCCCGGCGCAGCCGTTCGGGATCTTCCGGAAGTCGTTCAGACCCCAGTCCTTCTCGCTCTGCTGGAATGGGCAGTGGTCGGTGGCGATGGTGTCGATGTCGCCGCGCTTTATCGCTTCCCAGATGGCGTCCTGCGACTCCTGACCCTTCATAGGCGGCGAGCATACGAAGTTCCTGCCGTCTGCGCGCTTGTAAACGCTGCTTGTGAATTCAAGGTACTGCGGGCAGGTCTCGGCGTAGATCTCATAGCCCTCGTCCTTCGCCTTTGTCACCGCCTCTACGCCCTGCTTGTTCGCGAGGTGTACGATGTACAGCGGTGCGTTCGCAGCCTTCGCAAGATTGATGGCGCGCTCGTCCGCCTCGCCCTCCACAAACTCCGGACGGCTCATGTAGTGGTACCACGCGTCGGTCTTGCCCTCGCTGATGTACTTCTCGGTGAGGGTGTTCACCAGCTCGTTGTTCTCGGCGTGCACCGCGATGAGCGCTCCGAACTCCTTGGACTTTGCAAGGAGCTGATAGAACACGCCGTCCTTAACGCCGAAATCGTATACCATGAACACCTTGTATGATGTGACGCCGATGCCGCAGGCGTCCTTTATGCTGTCGAGGAGGTCTCCGTGGATATCCTTGACGCCGATGTGGAACGAATAGTCCACCGCCGCGTCCGGAGCCGCCAGGGCGTTCCTGCGGTTAAACGTATCGGTCATAGTCTCGTTGAAATCCTGGAGCGCGAAGTCGAACACCGTTGTGGTGCCGCCGCACGCCGCGGCTCTTGTCCCCGCGAAGTAGTCGTCGGAGGAAACCGTGCCGCCGAACGGCATTGCAAGGTGCGTGTGGGCGTCTATAGCGCCCGGGAGCACCAGCTTGCCCGCTGCGTCCACCACCTTCGCTCCGGGGATATCCGGGATACTGCCGACTGCGGCGATCTTCCCATCCTTTACCGCGACGTCAGCCTTGTAAGAGCCTGTCGCACTGACGACTGTGCCGTTTCTGATTATCATGTCCATATCGAAAGCCTCCTTATATTGTTCTGGCAAACTTGCATTTGTCGGAAAACCAGGCGGAGCTGCTCCCCGCCGGGCTTTCCGACAAACCCTCGCAGCAGCGGGGGTCTGCCAAAATGAAACCTGTTTACTTACTTATGAAATCCCACATACCAGGGGTGGTGAGAAAGGTGCCTTTATCGCCGCCCCGCCAGCCCGTCATCCGCCGTAGTTGGAGTTCTTGTATACCAGCACCAGACCGGATCTCTGATATACCTGAGCTACTTCCAGCAGCTCCATGCCGCCCGCGTTGGCGTTGATGAGGTTTGATACCCATGTTACGCCGAAATCAACGGTGCCGTTGTAAACTGCGGTGGTCTCGGAGATGTCGCCGCCGCCGGAGATGATGTCCACGTCAAGACCGACCTCGTCGTAGTAGCCCTTAGCCTTAGCAACGTAGTAGCCCATGAACTGAGCCTGCGGCAGCCACTTGAGCTGTACGGACACGGAGGTCTTTTCGGGAGCGCCGTCCGCTGCCGGGTCGTATGCGAGGTAATCCGCGCTGCGGATATCGTCCAGGGTCAGGGAAGCCAGCTTATCCTTTGAGGCGCTGTCCTCAAGAATGATGTACTGCTTTGCGAGGTCGAGGGTCTGCTGCATTGCCGCCTCGTCCATATTGCCCACGTCGGAAGCGGAAACGGTATTGCCGCTCATGTCGGTCGTTACCAGCTTAGCGACCTCGGAAGCCATGTACGCCTGGTGGTCTGCGGATACGGAGGAGCCTGCCTCGAATACGATCTCCGCTGCCTCGTCCGGGTGCTCGCAGGCGTAAGCCCAGCCCTTCATCGAAGCGGATACGAACGCCTTTACGGTATTCGGATTAGCCTCTGCGAACGCCTTGGAGGTGAACAGGTTGTCCTCCAGCATCGCAACGCCCTCGTCGTTCATGTCGATGGTGCTTACGGTGTCGCCGTAGCCGTAGCCGCCGTCGTAGTCGTTCTTTACAAGACCCAGCTCGTTATAGGTCATCGCGGAAGCCAGCTTGACGCTGTCGCTGTCGAACTGGTCCATTGTGAAGTCCTGTGTGATATAGTCGGCAGGGAGTCCGTACTTTGTCAGCAGCGCCTGGATCTCGTACTCGTTGCCGAGACCCCAGTTGCCGACAGTGCTTTCAGCCGCCGCGGACTTGATTATCTCCTCGTGGGTCATTGCTCCTGTGGAAGAATCGGAGCTTTCCTCAGCCGCAGAGCTGTCTGCTGCGGAAACATCGTCTGCCTGAGCGCCTCCATCAGAACTGACGGAGGAAGTGCTTCCCGTGCTTGAAGTTCCGCCGGAACATGCTGTAAACTGCATGCATGCGAGGATAGCTGCGACTCCTGCAAGTAAAAATCTCTTTCTTTCTGCTTTCATAGTGTGTACCTGCCTTTCTTTAATACCTTTTGTTCTATACCAAACGGAAGCGTTACGCCTTTCTCCGTTTCAGCACCAATCTTTCAACCAGCATGAGGATTATGTACATTCCTATTCCTATCGCACATGCCGTCGCGATATACGCCCACGCGGTGGGGTACTGTCCCTTGACGATGTTCTCGCGTATCTGCCTGCCGACGCCCACCGTGTCCTCCGCGAAATACTCCGTTACCAGCGCGCCTATGACGCTCGCCGGAACGCTGACCCTCAGCGCCGTGAAAACGTACGCCAGCGAGTTCGGAAGCCGCAGCTTCGTGAAAACCACGATCTTCGGCGCCGCGTAGGAGGTCATGAGATCCTCGGAAAAGGGCTTCAGCTCGGTAAGCCCGCGGAACGCATTGACGCTCATCGCCGCCGTGCAGGATATCGTCACAACGATTATCTTTGCGAGCGTGCTTCTGATGGAAACATCATTGCTGACGTCGCGCGTCCAGTTGTTGATAACCGGAGCCAGAGCCACGATCGGGATCGCGTTGAACGCGGATACTATCGTAAGTCCGCCGGCGCCCCACTTGCGGAATATCGAAGCGATCACCGCGATGAGGTACCCCAGGATACTTCCTGCTACCAGTCCGCCCAGCGCGACCGTCAGGGTCATTTTGACCTGGCTGCCGATGCTGTCCTTGTTCTGCGAGATTATCTCGCCTATTCTGGTGGGGAGCGGAAGGGTTATCGTGTCAGTGCCGAGCCAGGAATGAAGCGCCTGAGTCTGCCACAGCACGAATACGATCACTCCGAAAAGAAGCGGAAGTCCCACGCTGGACATCATGCCCAGCCATTTTTTCGTTCTCATGATATCCCTCCTTAGTCACCGGACCTGTTTCGCTTGTAGGGACAGAGCAGCCTTTCAATCAGCCCCATCAGCACGAAGCTGAGTATGCCGATCACCGCGCTTATCAGCACGATATCCCAGAAAACCAGACGGGTCATGCCGCCCTTGAGCGACTGTGAGAGCATACAGCCGAGTCCGTTGCCGCCCTGGAGCGTATCCACCAGTATCGAAGCGGTTATCGCCATCGGCGCCGAGATCTTCAGCCCCGTGAAGAAATACGGAATGCACGCCGGGATAAGCGTTTTCGTGTAGAGCTGGAACTTGTTCGCAGCGTAGCTGTACATCAGCTCGTGCTTCTCCTTCTCAACCGACCTGAACCCCGCCAGCACGTTCGTTGACACCGGGTAGAAGGTCAGTATCGCCGCAATGACTATTCTCGCGGAATTGATGTCGCCGGTTATCGAAAGGATTATCGGAGCCATTCCCAGAATAGGTATCATCTGAATTATCATCAGATACGGGAACGCTATCTTCTCGACCACCCTCGACAGATTCATCAGCAGAGCCAGTATGTAACCTGCCGCGATACCGGCAAGGAATCCTATGCCCGCCCGGGAGAGCGTCTCGCCGCACGCCGTGCCGATAAGCTCTATCATCGTCATCTTGCCGGTGACCTTCTTGTCGCTGAAAAACGAGCCGATTATCTCGTAAAGGTGCGGCAGAACGTTCACCGGGGTGCGCTTTGTCGCCGCCACGATACAGGCGAATATCTCCCAGACGGCCACTATGCCGAGTATCCAGACCAGCGTCACCATGTGTTTTGAATGTACGAAGCGCTTCAGTGCCGGGAGCGGTCCACCGCGCGCCTTTTTTACTGTTGTCATGCCGTTCCCTCCTCAGACGCCCTCGAAGCTGCCGCGCACCTTGGCGACCAGCTCGGTGAATTCCTGCGTGTCCGTCATATCCAGCGTGCGGGGTCTCGGCAGGTCGATGTCGACCACTGCGGAGAGCCGCCCGGGGTGCGGTGAGAGCACGCATACGCGGTCGGAAAGGAACACGCTCTCGGAAATGTTGTGCGTTACGAAAATTACGGTCTTGTTCGTCTTGCGCCAGATCTTCAGCAGGTCAATGTGGAGCTTCTCGCGGGTGAACTCGTCGAGCGCTGAGAACGGCTCGTCCATCAGCAGTATCTCCGGGCGTATCGCCAGCGCCCTCGCAATTCCGACCCTCTGCTGCATGCCGCCGGAAAGCTGGTTCGGATAGTGGTTCGCGAAGTTCGTTAGCCCTACCATCTCGAGCATTCCGTCTGCGATGTCCTCGCGCTCGCCCTTCGGGACGTGCATTATCTCCAGCGGGAGCATCACGTTCCTGCGGACTGTCCGCCAGTCGTAGAGCACCGGACTCTGGAATACGATTCCGTACCGCTGAGCCAGCCTCGCCTCCCGGGGAGTTACTCCGCCGACCGTGATCGTTCCGGAAGTCGGGTGGAGCAGGTCCGCGATTATTCTGAGGAGCGTCGTCTTGCCGCAGCCCGAGGGACCGAGCAGCGAGATGAACTCGCCCTTCTTGATGTCCAGCGTCACGTTGGTGAGCGCCGTGACATCGTTTCCGCCCTGATCCTTGTACACCATGCCGATGCTGTCCAGCATGATCTCTGTTTTCTCGTTTGCCATATCGATCACTCCTTAAAATAAAAATCAGGGCATTAGCGACATCTGCGGCGCCATTGCCCTGATCCTCTGATCTCTTTAATTTTGCAGGATTTGAAGATTTGTTATTCATTTCTTCGTTCCCTTGGTTTATGATACAAGTATACAGCATAATTTCTCTGTTGTCAATGTGCCGGAGAACATTTAGGAGATTTCCACAACAAAAAATATGCATTCATGGTTGAAATATAGGGAAAACATACACACCGCGGCGAATTGTGCTGCCGCATAACCACGCAGCTTGTGCTATGGCACAACAAAAATGCTGCCGGAATATCTGTCCGGAGCCTCCATGCTCTGACCCTCCCGTGCAGGAACGCCCCGCCGGAAGTTTCACCACGTGCGCCAGGACGTTCAGCCGGAACCGCCCGAGCCAAACGAGCCAAAAACGAATTTTCAACTTATAAATTATTCATTATGCGCAGAAAAGCTCCGGACAGCCGAAGCCGCCCGGAGCATTGTTATTCAGTTAAAACCCGCAGGACCGGATATCAGTCCTGATCCGCCTTGAGGACTGCGTTGAGCATTACGGTAGCGCCCTCGGTGCAGTGCTCCACGGAGCTGAACTCCTTCTCGCAGTGAGAGAGGCCGTCCTTGCTCTGAACGAACACCATCGTTGTGGGTATCATGTAAGCGCAGAACTGAGCGTCGTGACCCGCGCCGGAGTGGATATACTGATGCTTGATGCCGGTCTCCTCGGCGGCAGCCTTGACGTAGCTTACGAGCTTCTTATCATAATAAACGGTGTCGCGGTTCCATGCCTTGACTACCTCGCAGGTACAGCCGGCCCAGGTCTTTTCGGCACAGCTTCTGACGATCTCCAGCACCTTTTCAAGCACCTTCGGATCCTCGTGGCGTGCGTCGAACGAAAAATCGAAGAAATCCGGAACGCAGGTGTGCACGCAGGGGTGACATACGACCTCGCCGGTGGTGTAAACCAGATCGGAATATCCCAGCTTGTCTATCTCCTCGTGGAGGTAGCACAGCGCCTGCGAAGCCGCCAGGAATGCGTCCCTGCGCTTCGGCATGGGGAACGTTCCTGCGTGGGTGGTCTGACCGTAGAACTTAAGGCGGTAGTTGAACATTCCGAGCACGCAGTCGACAACGCCGATATCGTTTCCGGCGTCCTCGAGGATAGGACCCTGCTCGATGTGGGTCTCGAACATATACATGTACTTCTCAGGAGAAATACGATACTTCCTGTCGCCCTTGAATCCGGACTTCTCCAGCGCCTCGCCGAACGTAGACTTGTTGTCGAGAATGCTCTTTGAAGCCATCATGTCCTCAAACTTGAACTTGCTGCGGATATCCTCCGGCAGGTAGTCGTAGCAGATAATGCCGGAGCACATCATTGCCGGCGGATACAGCGAGCCTTCCTCGTTTGTCCAGATCATCGCGGTCAGCGGGTGCTTGTGCGGTATCTTCTTTTCAGCGACTGTCTCGAGCACCTCCATCGCGCTCATCACGCCGAGGATACCGTCGTAGTTGCCGCCGTTCTTTACGCTGTCCACGTGGGAGCCCATTACGATGCGCTTTGCGTCCGGGTCGGAGCCGGGGAGCGTCGCATACATGCACGCAACGTCGTCCACTTCGATGACCGCGCCGATCGCCTCCATTCTGCGGCGGAACTCGTTTCTTGCCTGGATAGCTTCCGGCGAGAGGGAGTACCTGGTGATACCGCCGTGGCCTGCGTCGCCGAATTTGCTGAAAGTTTCGATCTTGTCCTTCATTCTGTCATAGCTGCATGTGTACATAAAAACTCTCCTTTGCTTCTGTATTTCTGTCTGATAAAAAACAAACGGCGCCTGAACCCGTAAGGGCTTCAAGCGCCGTTGCTTTATGTACTGATTATAGCGTGTTATTTGTGCTGTGTCAACCTTTTTTGCGAAATTCGCTCAAAAAACGCCGTTTTTGTGCCTCTGGCACAGTGGCTGACTATGCTGCGGCACATCGTTTAATCCCAAAGAGAGGCGTAAATGTCAAGAATATCCTGCTTGGCGACCTCCCTGATGGTATTGGCGGGGCTTCCGCTGGCGAGGGCGTCGTCAGCCATCTTGTCCATTGCGGCGAAGAATTCCCCGCGGTCTATGCCGTACTCCGCGAGCGTGGGTATCTCCACCGCCCCGCACAGCTTCTCAAGCGCCGCGAGGAAGTCCTGCGCGGCGGCGCTGTCGTCAGCATTGCAGGATACGCCGACCGCCCGGGCAGCCTCTGCGAACTTCCCGGGAGCGCCCTGCGCCGCAAATCCCAGGCACTTTATATCCAGCATAGCGTTGGATATCCCGTGCGGAACATGGAACAGCGCGCCGATAGGGCGGCTCATTCCATGTACGATGGTGACGGAAGCGTTGTTGATACATACCCCCGCCTCGTATGCCGCAATGAGCATCTGTTCCCGGGCGGTTTCGTTTTCCGGCTCGCTGTACGCCGTGGGGAGGTTCGCGAAAATCCGCTTCAGCGCGGACAGCGCAAAGGTGTCGGTAATGGGATTCGCCTTCCTGGAGGTGTAGCTCTCAATGGCGTGGGTGAGGGCGTCCATGCCGGTGGCGGCGGTCACTGACTTCGGCGCGGACAGCGTGTAGGAATAGTCCAGCACGGCGAGATCCGGGAGCAGTTTGTCGCCCTTCAGCAGCATTTTGATATCTTTTTCGGTGTCGGTGATTATCGTGAACTTCGTAGCCTCGGAGCCTGTCCCTGCCGTGGTCGGGATAAGCACCATCGGCGGGAATTCTCCGTCGATCTCTTTTCCCATGTAGTCCGCGATGTTCCCGCCCAGCGCCGACATCGCGGCTATAGCCTTCGCGCTGTCAAGGGCGCTTCCGCCGCCGATGCCGATGACGTGGTCGCAGGAATTCTCATGATACGCCGCGACTCCCGCGTTTATCATTTCAACGGTAGGCTCGCCGGTTATGCCGTCGAAAACAACTCCCCCCGGCGCGTATTTCAGAAGCTCCGCCGCCGCCTGCGACTTCGCGGTATGTTTTCCGGTGACGATAAGCGGCTTCTTTCCGTATTTCTCAAGCCCTGCGCGGGATAAAGCGCCCTTGCCTGCGATGGTCTTTCCGGGCAGCACGATCTGAAAATCCATGATGATTCCTCCTTGTTGTTCTGCACATATGTTTATTGCGGGTTTCCCCCTGCAACAATAACATACCACAAATCCCCGGGAATTTCAAGCCCTTTCCGGAAAACAGCCGCCAAAACGCGCCGTTAAGCCGATTGCGGCGATTGTTCCCCGGCACGGAACGCTCCGTGCTAGAGATCTCCGCCGTGCGCCCCGGAGTCTCTTACTGCCGCGCCGCACCGCGCTTCACGGAGGAATTCCGCGCATGCGGCGCAAATATGCGGAGTTACGCCGCACCTGTTTTTTCGTGCTCCGGCACAGTGCGCGCTTGACAATTCCCGCCTAAAGTGATATGATATCCTGGCGGGTAAAGGCAACGGTGCCTCCGCCGCGCTGGAAAACAATAATTCAACGATAATGATAAGGAAATAAAATGAATACAAAGACGTGTTCTATACAAATGACAACAGGCTCGCTGTGGAAGAACATACTTCTGTTCAGCCTGCCGCTTATGATGACCCAGGTTCTGGAGGTGCTCTTTAACCTCAGCGACGTAGCGATAGCCGGGAAATTCGCGGACTACATAGCCCTCGGCGCGGTAGGCTCCACTACCCTGCTGGTGTCGCTCTTCACCGGATTCCTCATCGGAATGGGCGCGGGCGTTAACGTCCGGGCGGCGCACAGACTGGGCGCAGGCGACGACGAGGGCGTCAGAATGACGGTGCACTCCTCGCTGCTGGTGTGCGGGATAATCGGGGTTATAGTCTGCCTGGTGTGTCTGTTCCTGGCGGAGCCTATGCTGACCCTCCTCAGGACGAAATCCGAACTTATAACCGAGGCAGTGACCTACCTGCGGATATACTCCCTGGGAATGCCGGCGATGGCGGTGTACAACTTCGGCAGCGGAATACTCAGCGCCTGCGGCGAGACCAAGCGCCCGCTGATATACCTCTCGATAGCCGGAGCGCTCAATGTTGCGCTGAACCTTTTCTTCGTCATCTGCTGCGGAATGGCGGCTTCCGGAGTCGCGGCGGCGAGCGTTATCTCGCAGTACCTTTCGGCGGGGCTGATAGTGGTACACCTCGTGCGCCGCAGGGACTGCTGCGCGCTCAGACCCTCCCGGAAGTACATCAGCCGTAAGGCGTGCGCCGACGTGCTCATGCTGGGAATTCCGGCGGGTATACAGAACGCGGTTTTCGCCGTGGCGAACCTGTTCGTACAGACCGGCGTGAACCACTTCGACACGATAACGGTTTCCGGAAACTCTGCGGCAGCCAACGCGGACGCGGTAATATTCAACGTCCAGGCGGCGATACACACCGCCTGCGCCAGCTTCATAAGCCGCAACCGCGGCGCCGGGAACCACTCCCGAATGATGAAGAGCTACGCCGTGAGCCTTACCTACTCCTTCGCGGCGGGCGCGATACTCGGCGGACTGCTCATGCTGTTCGGGCGGGGGTTCCTGTCGCTGTTCGCGAACGACGCGGAGGTAATAAACGCCGGAATGGAGCGGCTCTACATAATGGGCTGGAGCTACCCCATCGCCGCCTTCATGGACTGCACCATAGCCGCCGCACGCGGGATAGGCAGGACAGTAGTCCCGACCATCATGGTGATAATGGGCTCCTGCGTGTTCCGGGTGGTGTGGGTGTACACTATATTCGCGCACTTCCAGACGATAACGTCGCTGTACCTGCTGTACAGCTTCTCATGGGCGATAACCGCCGTGGCGGAGATAGCGTACTTCCTGCCCGCGAGCCGGAAATGCAGGTTCGCGGAAGATAAGCCGGCGCTCGGAAAATCTGCATGATTCCGGCAACAAACGGCGCCGGCTGTCGAAATAAACTATTGGTCGCCTCTAAAACCACATCTGTACTGTGCTGACGAAGGACGGCATTGAATACACTCCGATAATCAGCACGACAACGGCAATTATCAATTTCAGCATGGCGTTTTTATCGGTTTTTAGAGGTTCCCATAATAAACTGATTTGATTATAACACAAACTCACATGGATTTCAAGCATGCCGTTTTTACTAGTCGTTCGCATTTTTTGTCGAAACCGCATGAATAATTCCACGGAAAAGACAGACAATAACTCCACAGGCAGAAATGCTGTTATTTTTAAACAACGGAGGAATTTATATATGAAAGCTACCGGAATCGTCCGCCGTATCGACGACCTCGGACGTATCGTTATTCCCAAGGAGATCAGAAGAACCATGCGTATCCGCGAGGGCGACCCCTCATTGAACACATTGATACAGTCCGAGGTGCTGGCTGTCGCACTGGATAAGACCTCGGGGAAGGATACATAACAACAAAACATCTGTCATTATGGCAGGTGCTTATGTTTCTCGTTATTCAGATACGGATAAAATCATCTTTTCCATCTCCCGGCAGGCGACGCTCATGGTGTGACCCTTTTTCCTGAGATAGCACACCTGCCGCGAGGGTACGGTTTCCTGAAGCTCCAGACGGATAATTCCCTGATTCGGGTATTCCTCCAGAAACTCCTCCGGAACGAAACCTATACCAAGATTGTTCTTAACCATCGGAAGTATCTGGTCGGCGGTCGCGGCTTCGATATCCGGCGTGAAATCGCATTTGTTAGCCCTGAACCACTCGGAATACGCCTCGTAGGTTTTCGTCTGCTTTCCGAGTGAAATCAGCGGATATGTGGACAATTCCGAAAGGCTCAGCTTCTTTCCTGCAAGCTGTGAAAATGCCGTTCCGCACACCGGAATTTCCATTACTTCGCATATTTCCTTTGATGTCAGGGAGTTCAGCTCGCCGGTCGGAGTAGTGACCACCGCAATATCCACAAGCCCGTTTTTCAGCGCAGAAACCGCCTGCGGCGTGGAGTGATTGAACACGCGAATACGTATCCCCGGGTACTTCTGCCGGAAATCCTTCAGCACCGGAAGCAGGAAGCACCGCAGCGCAATTTCACTTGCGCCTATTGTCACAACGCCCTTTGAGAGCGTCCGCTCAAGGCAGATTTCCTCCTCGCCGGACTGGATATGCTCCACTGCCGCGGCTACATGGGCGTACAGCATTTCTCCCTCCGGGGTCAGTTCAACGCCCTTTCTGGAACGTACAAACAGCGTGCAGTTAAGCTCGCTTTCGAGGTTCTTTATCGTCCGGGAAACATTGGGCTGGTTGTTCATAAGTGCTTCCGCCGCCTGCGAAATGCTGCCGTACTTTGCAACATAATAAAACGCCCGGTAGTAGTCAAAGCTGATGTACATATCAATTCTCCATTTATTCCTTAAACCGGCAAAAGCGCCTGATAAATTCGTCAGGCGCTATGCTTTTTACTTCAACATCTTGTCAATGCTTACGATCTTCGTGCAGAGCGCAAGCACCGTGACTGCGCTTTCTATCTCCTCGACAGTTGCGAATGACGGAGCCAGCCGGATATTGCTGTCCTGCGGATCGTTTCCGTGTGGGTAGGTCGAGCCTGCCGGAGTGAACTTCACGCCATGCTCCGCAGCCATCTCAACGACCGCCCGCGCGCACCCCGGGAGTGTATCGTAGGAAGCAAAGTACCCGCCCTTTGCGACCGTCCATTCTGCGATTCCAAGCCCGTCCAGTTCCTCGTTCAGCACCTTGTACATCGCGTCGAATTTCGGTTTCATTATCGCGGCGTGCTTCCTCATGTGTGCGCGTAGTCCTGCGGAATTCCTGAAAAATCTCGCGTGGCGGAGCTGATTTATCTTATCCGGGCCTATCGTTGCAAACTTCAGGAACGCCCGGATATCAATGAGATTTGCCGGGCTGGAAGCCACCGCCGAAATTCCCGAACCGGGGAACGTTATCTTGCTTGTGGAGCAAAATTCATACACGAGGTCTGAATTTCCCGCCTTGTCGCATTCGGAGATTATATCCGGAATTTCGGCGCACTTTCCGTCGAAATTATGCACACAGTAGGCGTTGTCCCAGAAAATGCGGAAATCATCTGCCGCAGGCTTCAGCGCGGCAAAACGGCGGACTACATCGGCGCTGTAAACTATTCCAGTGGGGTTTTCGTACTTCGGAACACACCAGATACCCTTTATCTTATCGTCGCTGCTTACCAGCTTTTCCACTACGTCCATATCCGGACCATCGGAGTTCATCGGCACCGGAACAAGCTCGAATCCAAAATGCTCGGTTATCGCGAAATGCCGATCGTAGCCCGGAACAGGGCAAAGGAACTTCCTGCCCTTGACCTCCTGCCATGGCGTGGAGCCGCAGATGCCGTCAGTCATTCCGTGGCTTATAAGCTGGTACATCATCGTAAGGCTGCTGTTTCCGCCGATTATCGTGTTGACGGAGTGCGTGCCCATCATGTGCGCCAGCAGGCGCTTTGCCTCAGGGATTCCGTCAAGTCCGCCGTAGTTGCGGCAGTCCTGACCGCTTTCGCTGTCCAGCAGGCTGTGGTGGTCGAGAACGTCCAGCATTTTCATCGACAGCTCCAGCTGCTCCTTTGAGGGCTTTCCTCTGGAGAGGTCGAGGGAGATGTCATCTTTGGAGTACTTGCTTAACCGTTCAACGCACTTCTGTTTTTCGGCTTCGAGCGCCTGTTTGTCCATTTCGCTGTATTTCATGGTTTTCGCCTTTCATTTCATTTGAGAAAGAACGCCCAGCACTGCCGCAGCAGCGCTGAGCGCATATAGGGGGAGAAGATTTATCATTAAGAAGCCTTAATAAAGCTTCTTGTAGATATCAAGAATATCATCGCGGCTGAGCGGAACGAAGTTGTTTGCAGTCAGTCTGCCCTGCGTTGCGAGCACGTTTTCGGTGAATACCGGAATATCCGCTTCGGTAACGCCGTATTCGTGCAGCGGCTTCTTCGGGAGAATGTGGTTCAGCAGGTTTTCAAGCTCGTTGTAGACATTCTTCACGTCGCAGTGCAGAAGCTCTGCAAGGTACGCGTTGAGATGTGCTATTTCTCCGTCCTGCTTTTTCTCCATGTACTTGTACAGCACTCCGGTGAACAGCGCGTAGTTGCTCTCGCCGTGCGGAACGTGATATGTACCGCCGAGGGGGTAACTCAGCGCATGGACTGCCGCGCAGCCCGCTGTGCCGAATGCAAATCCAGCCATGTTGGAAGCGGTAAGGAAGTCGCCCATGTACTGCGGGAGCTTGTCCATGCCCTCACTTACCAGCTTCTGATAGCCAGTGATTATCATTTCGATAGCCTTGTAACCCATCAGCTTTGTGTATACGGTAGCTTTCGGGGAGAGCGAGGATTCAACAGCGTGAACCAGCGCGTCAATGGAACTTGCGCCGAACACCTTCAAAGGAAGCTTCGCGAGCAGCTCCGGAACCAGCACTGCGTAATCCGCGAACATATTTTCGGAGGTCAGACCCATCTTCACGCCAAGGCGCGTGCGGTTGATTATCGAGATGTTCGTGACCTCGCTTCCGGTGCCGCAGGTGGTCGGGATTATAACGAGCGGGTGCAGCTTTTTAATGCTGTCCTTGTGGTCGTAGAGCGAATCCACCGAGCCGCCGTCGGACACGGAAAGCACCTTTGCAATGTCGATAACGGTACCGCCGCCGATGGCAATTACGCGCTCGAAATGCTTCTTTGAAGCCTCGGAGATTATCGCGTCTACCATAGTGTCGGTAGGCTCACCGCCGCCGAATTCCTCCTGATAGATCACCTGCGCGCCGCACTTGTTGTTATCGGAATACGGATCGTAGATGTACTTGTTCGTCAGGATAAGGTCGCTGCCGCCTACCTTGAATTCATCGGTAAAGGCTTTCAGCGTGTCGAATTTATAAAGTTTCGGGCGGAAAATTATCTGTTCCATAAAAACTCCTTAGTCCGTTCAGCCCCAGATCTCCTCATCGGTGGGAACTGCCGCGTCCTTATTGTAAAGACCTATCTGAGATACATTGATGAGGTGAGTGTAGTTCAGGTTCTCGGAAATGCTGTTGTTGCCCCATGAGCCGCAGCCGAGCGTTGTTGTCGGAGCAAAGCCGTTGTAGAGGCTTCCGCCTGCGCCGGTGGAGGACGGCTGATTTACTATCAGACGGCTTACTGTCAGCTTCTCGCCAGCGTACTTGATATGCTCCATATCGTTGCTGTGCAGGGAAGCGGTGTGACCCTTGCCCTCGCAGTCGAGGTCGGTCTGCGCAAGCTTTACTGCGTTCTCGAATGTGTCGTAGGAGGAGGTTATCATTACCGGGCACATCTTCTCGCGGCAGAGGGGCTCGTCCTTGCCGATGCTTCTTGCCTTGATGAGTATCATTCTGGTGCCGTCCGGAACGTCAACGCCAGCCAGCTTTGCGATGGTCTGCACGCTCTGACCTACGACCTTTCTGCTGATAGGACCGTTCTCCGGGAAGATAGCGTCCGCGAACTTCTTAGCGGTTTCAGCGTCGTCAACATAGAACACGCCGTTCTTCTTGAAGATGTCGATACCCTTTTCGAAAGACTCCTCCGGCAGGAATACGCACTGCTCACCGGAACAGATGATACCGTTATCGAAAATTCTGCCGCTGATTATCTTCGGGATAGCTTCCTCGAGGTCAACGCCACGGTCAACTATCACCTGAACATTGCCGGGACCAACGCCGAGCGCGGGCTTGCCGCTGGAGTACGCGGACTTCACCATTGCTCCGCCGCCGGTCGCAACTACAACGTCAACGCCGTGCATGAGGGCTGTTGTCGCGTCCATGGAGCACTGCTCAACGGTCTGCACGAGGTCCTCGGGAAGTCCGAGCTTCTTCAGCTCTGCGCGGAACAGGTCGATAACGTATTTGTTGGTTTTCTGCGCTCTGGGGTGCGGAGCTACGATGATAGCGTTCTGACCCTTGAGTGCGAACATCGCGTTGCACATCGGGGTAACTACCGGGTTAGTTACCGGAGTTACGGAGCCAACAACGCCCTTTGCCTTTGCCACACGGATAATTCCGGTCTGCTTGTCCTCGCCGATGATACCTACGGACTTCTTGCCCTTTAAGCTGTTCCAGATACACTTGGACTTGCCGTGGCACTTGGCTACCTTATCGGCGTAAACGCCCATGCCGCTCTCCTCGCACGCCATCTTGGCAAGCTCCTCGGCGCGGTCGTAGACTACCTTGCCTATCGCGCGTACCGCTTCGTCTGTCTTTTCCTGGGAGAAGCTCTCGAACTGCTTCTGAGCCACTCTTGCCTTTGCTATGAGTTCATTTACCATGTTTACTGCCTGTTCGTCCATTGTTTTGTCCTCCATCACATTGCTTTTTCAAAGTTAAGAGCCGCCTGCATATCTACGGGGTTTTCCTTGTATTTGCAGGTGGATTCTGCATTGTCAAGATATTCGTGAAGCGCCTTGCGGAACTTCGGGTGCGCGCATTTATCAATGATGAGATTTGCACGCTCTACCGGGTCAAGACCTCTGAGGTCTGCAACGCCCTGTTCGGTTATCAGCGCGTGGATCTCGTGGATAGTGTGGTCAACGTGGCTGACCTGCGGAACTATGCAGGAAAGCATGCCGTCCTTCGCAGTGGACTTCGTAATGAATATCGAAAGCCCCGCGTTCTCGCAGTAGTCGCCGGAACCTCCGACGCCGTTCATCAGGCGGCAGCCGTCGATATACGAGGAATTAGTATTGCCGTAGATATCCGCCTCAATTACGGTATTTATCGCGATAACGCCCAGCCGTCTGATTACCTCCGGGTGATTGCTTATCTCCTGCGGACGGAGTATCATCTTGTCGCGGTATTTTTCAAAGTTCTCAAAGAATTCATCGCGCTTGTCCCACGAAATCGTGAGGGAAGTACCGGAAGCGAAATCCACCTTGCCAGCGTCGATGAGGTCGAAAATCGAGTTCTGGAGCACCTCGGAATACACGGTGAGATGTTCGAAATCCGACTCAGCAAGTCCCTGCAAAACCGCGTTGGAAACGCTCCCGACGCCCGCCTGAACCGGAGGAAGCGGATTGCACAGCCTGCCGTGCTCGACCTCGCTGTGCAGGAATCCGATGAGGTTATTCGCCATGCTGCGGAACTCGTCGTCCACCGGGGAAACCGTCCTGCCGTTGTCCGGAATGTTGCTCTCGACCACCGCAACTACCTTTGCCGGGTCGCACTTTATGTAGGTAGTTCCGACCCTGTCGCTTACCTTGGTTATCGGAATGGGCTGCGTGTGCGGAGGGCGCTCCGGCGAATACACATCGTGGATTCCCTCAATACAGCGGGGAACGTAGGTGTTCACCTCAATGATGATCTTATCCGCGTATTCGGCGTAGATATTCGAGGTTCCGACCGATGTGGTGGGGATAATGTTGCCGTTTTCGTCAATTGCAGCGGCTTCGATTATCGCAACGTCGATGTGCTTCAGGAAGTTGTTCTTGACCCACACCGGCATTTGTCCCAGCGGAACGTCGTGATAGGATATCATACCGGCGTTTATCGAATTACGCAGATCCTTGTTGGTCTGGTACGGCATTCTCGCTTTAAGAGCGCCCGCCCTTGCAAGCTCGCCGTCGAACTCCTCACCAAGGGAGGCTCCGGAGTACACCGTAAGCTCCAGCTTTTCGCCGTTCCTTGCGCGTTTCGCAAGCTCTCCTGCGACTGCCTTCGGATATCCCGCGATGGTGAATCCGCTGACGCCGAGCGTCATTTCAGGCTTTATGAATTCCGCCGCCTTTTCCGCGGTCATTATTTTGTCGTGATATCCGGGATACCTTATCCTGCCCAGGAAATCTTCATGTGTATCCATGTTCATCTTCTCCTTGTTGTCTTTGAGAACTCAGCGCTTTTTCGTTCTGTGGTTATTATAGCACTTGGACAGCTATGTGTAAACTGTGAGATGAATATAATCATCATACCAGAATTGTATATTAAAATGCACTTGATAAATACATTACATCATTCAGAAAAAGAATAAGTGCCGCCATTTCTGACAGCACCCTGAGCTCGGTTCATATACAGATTTCCCCCACAGGTCAAATGCTCCTGCAGGGGATATGTTATTCAGCTTACTTTCCCCAGACTTCCTCTGAGATGTCGTTTATCAGCTTTATCTTAGCCCACTGCTCTTCCTCGGTGAGCTTGTTGCCTATCTCGCAGGAGGCAAATCCGCACTGCGGACTGAGGTACAGCCTGTCCAGAGGAACTATCTTCGCAGCCTCGCGGATACGGCTGATTATAGACTGCTTGTCATCCAGCTTCCGGTGAGGTAGGTGTCGTCTATCATCGCAGCCTCGCCGTGGAAGGGAAGTCCCTGCCCGTGCAATGAACAGCAGACCGTCAGCTCATAATGTTCTGCCACAGTTGAACTGAATATGAGCAGGAAAGTGCCGAATACAGCGAACCGCCGTTTTCCATGAAAGCGACGGTTCGGCATTTATGAGGTCTGAAATTACTTTACGATAAACTGCTGTATCTTTGAGGTCAGGTCAGCTATAACGTTCTCGTCTGTGGAATGTATCCGTAAAACCAGAGTTTTGCTAAGGTCAAGACTAAAAATGCCCATTATTGATTTAGCGTCAATAATATATCTGTCCGCAGCGATATCCACGTCGCAGCTGCAGAATGTTACAGCGCTTACGAAGTTCTTTACGTCGTTTACCGACATCAGCCTGATAGTTATTTCAGTCATTGGTGATCCTCTCCATTCTTTCGTTTATTTCTGCGGGGAAAGGCATAACTTTTAACGCTCCCCTGCGTTCCGTAACGATTCCTGCTGCGGAATTTGCATAGTTCAGTATTCCCGTGAGTTCCTCGGCGGAATAATTCCTCAAACCGTATTCCAGCACCTTCGCCAGGATCCCACCGCAGAAAGTATCGCCCGCGCCGGTGGTTTCTATTGTGTTTGCGGGAGCCGCAGGCGCGAATGCGCTGTTTTCGCCGCAATAGGCGCGGCTTCCGTTCTTTCCGAGGGATAAAAGCAGCAGCTTTATATTGCCGTATCTGCCACGCAGGATTTCCACCGCGCGGTCAAAATCCTGCTCCCCTGTGAACCACTGTATTTCGTTATCCGAGATTTTCAGAATATCGCATTCGGATATTCCGTAAGCGATTTTTTCCCGTGCCTTGTCAAGGCTGTCCCACAGATTTTCACGAAGATTGGGGTCAAACGAAATGATCGCGCCGCTTTCCCTTGCCGTTTCGACAGCCTTTTTTGTAGCCGCTTCGCATATTTCGCCCGTCATTGAAAGCGAGCCGAAATGAAAGATACGGGAGTTTTGTATCAGCTTATAATCTATATCTGCTTCGCTCAGCATCATATCTGCTCCCGGATTCCTGTAAAATGAGAACTCTCGGTCTCCGCCGGGCAATGTGTGGACAAAGGCAAGCGTTGTATTTACAGATTCGTCCGTTACCAGTCCGTCTGTATTTATTCCCGCTTCCTGCACTGCCGCTTTAAGCTGCCTGCCGAAAATGTCGTTTCCCACCTTGCCTATGAATGCGGTTTTGTAGCCCTGTTTATTCAGCATTGCAAGCACATTGCAGGGCGCACCGCCGGGGTTTGCTTCCATGATAGGATTTCCGTTCTCGCTGATACCGTTTTCGGTGAAGTCAATCAGCAGTTCGCCTAGAGCGCATACGTCAAATTCAGCCATAATTATTCCTCCGCGCAGGCAAGTCCGAACAGTTCGGCATTGCCGCTCAATTCGTCTGAAAGATCATACACTGCGTTCGTTATAACATACTCTCCGTTGTTCACGAAAACCTCTATCATATTTCCGTCAATGTAAGCCTCGATTTCCGCAGCGCCGTCCAGCGCCGGAGTTTCAAAGGTGCTGCAGATCTCCGTGTGATTTCTGATAACTGCGCTTCTGTCGGTAATTATACGGTTGTTTTCATTTCTTACAACATACCCGCCGATGTTGAGCGATTCGCCGTCAGAAAGCCTTGATTTTACCATGAATATGCCCTCCGGAGCGGAGATTTTCCTGCTGAACCTTGCCTTTACGCTGGGGTGCGGTCTGAAGAAAATGTGTCCTTCCTTAACTTCGCAGACGCGGGGCATACTGAACATTCCTATCGTGTTGTCATCGGCAGGCTCAGGCATTCTGAGCCATGCGATCACTACTCTCCGGCCATCCCTGTCCGTGGTGCTCTGTGGCGCATACAGGTCCAGACCGTAATCGAGGAACTGAAAATCGCTTCCGATGTTCATTGAACAGGTTTTTTCATCAAAATCAACCAGCGTGCAAACCGCCTGATTTCCGTATTTTGTACCCATTGGCGAAAATACCAGCACATCAGAGCCGTCAACTCTGAAATAATCGGGGCACTCCCACATCCAGCCGTAGCCGTCAGCCGCAGCGTAATTGACATACTCCCAGCTGGTAAGGTCGGCGCTTCTGTAAAAAAGCAGCCTGCCCTTATTGTCAACGGTCGTTCCAAGAACTATGTAGAAATTTCCGTCCTCGCCCTGCCAAACCTTCGGGTCGCGGGTGTGGTTGCGGTCGCCAGTCTTGCTGTCGGTAATCGGCGGGATAATCGTAGTCTTGCCGCCGAAATTATCGAAGCTGTACCCGTCCTCGGACGAGATATGAAGCTGTGCGGCGGTGAATTTATCGTCCAGACAGCAGTTCACATTTTCGGGGTCGGGAACGTTGTAATTCACGCCCGTATAAAACAGGTGCATAGCGCCGTCTTTTTCGATAGCGCTGCCCGAAAAACAACCGTCCTTGTCGTCCGTCTTTGTGGGGAAAAGCGCTATATCAAGGTGCTTCCAGTTTGTCAGGTCACTGCTCACGGCGTGACCCCAGTGCATTCTTCCCCACCTCGGGGCGTAGGGAAAATGCTGATAGAAAAGATGGTATTCGCCGTTGTAGTATATGAATCCATTGGGGTCGTTTATCCAGCCCCGGGGCGCTTTAAGGTGTAATTCACTCATTTTTTTCCTCCTTAGAAAAGACAAGTTTCGGTTTCATTGTCAAAGAAATGCAGCTTTGAAGGCACAAACACGAAATCAATCGTATCGCCGGCGCGGCTTATCTCGTATTTTGACACTCTTGCAACAGCCGGAGCTCCGCCGAATGTAAATTTCTGTGGATCTATAATATGAACAGCTCATTTGAAGCTGACTATATCGTCTAATCCGCACAGAACTATGCTGCCGTTACTTCTCCCGGATTCTTCAACGATTTTTTCATCGAAACCTGACTCCGAGAACAGATAATAGTAAAATTCAGCCTTATCTTTGTAGTTTGACAGCTTTGCAGTCGTGTCAAGATATTCTGAATATCTGAATGGCTTCCCCTTGAATTTGCATTCACCTACCATGTACTGGTCAGACTGCCTCGATATTGCAAGAAGGTCGATTTCTGTATCGGCAAGTTCAGTGTCCTGACCTCGTCTTACTGTTGTTCTGCCCCACCATCTGCCCATTTTAGCATATCTGAATGGCAGCTTACCAGCCTTTTGCAATTCTCTGACATACTCGCGGCAGACGTCCTCAAATGGCATCGCTGCAAATTCATGAAGCAGCGGTTCAATCGAGTACTTGTATACTCCGTCCACATCTCCGCCTTCCAGTTCAGACATATTCGTGAACACAAAGGCGTACCAGAAGCGGAAGAAATTATCCGTTATCCGATACAAGCCCTTGTTTGAATTTGCTTTTTCCTTTATACTTTCCGAAATGGAAAACTCACGCTCGATAATTCCAAGCTCAATGAGGTTTTTCAGGTACACGCTGGTTTTAGAGGTGTCGTCTATAAGCGACTTCATACTGATTTCATTCAGCTTTGTGTTTCCGAGAGCAACAGCCTCAATAATGGAGTTATAAACAGGCGTTTCGCGCAGCTCCTGCCGCAGCAGAAATTCTACCTCGCTGTAAAGAGCGCAGCCCTTTGAGAGAATGCTCTTTTTGATATTCTCTTCAAGCGTCCTGCTGCCATCGAATTGGTTCAGATAGTGTGGAATACCGCCAAGAATAGAATAAGCTATCACTTTTTCCTTTGGAGAATAATCCGGGAAAAATTTTGCTGCGTCATAAAACCCCATCTCGGTCATTTTGTATATTCCGGTTGCACGACCGTAAAGCGGACTCTTCTCTGCGAGCAGTTCTTTTTCAATAAAGCTCATTGCACTGCCGCAGAGAATGAGCATAATGTTTTCGTCTTTCAGCAGGTCGTCCCAGAGATTCTGCAAAACAGATGGAATGCTCTCATTGCCTTTGCACATATAAGGAAACTCGTCTATTACAACTAGCTTTTTCTTTTCGCCGTAAGGCAGTTCGGTTATGCTGCGGAATGCTTTCTCCCAATCTGTAAACTCAGATATATATGCGCTTGCGGGGATTTTCTCCTTTAACAGCTTTTCTGAAAAATTCTTCAGCTGGAGCTTGTCTGTGCATTCACGGCAGGAAAAGAACAGATGGGGCTTGTCCTTGCAGAATTGTTTTAACGTTTCGGTTTTGCCGACGCGCCTTCGACCGTACAATACGACCAGTTCGCCTTTATTACTGCTATAACGCTCTTCGAGGAAATTTAGTTCCGACTCTCTTCCAATAAACATATGAGCACCTCATCTTTGCTAATCGCGATTTACTAAATCATGATTTGATTATATTATACCCTGTTTTTTTGAAAAAATCAAGTGGGTAATCATTATCTCCGTGGATAAATGCTCAGACAGAACACTCCTCACTGGAGAAGTCAAATAGTTTTATTAGCTGTTTTGTGGTATCATAAGGTCACCTATAAAAACCTCATGTGAGCGAAAATGTGCAGTGCGCGCCATCTTCGTCGTCAAACC
>OOAQ01000536.1_pt1 | contig 31815 bp, 35 predicted proteins | sample 1671051 | NCBI WGS metagenome assembly OOAQ01 (sample SAMN06348117, study PRJEB24527) | human gut metagenome | biome: human gut; feature: ankylosing spondylitis patient; material: feces | host: Homo sapiens | place: China | collected 2015-10
AAGCCTATTTTAAGTACCGAGAACAAAAACGAGAAAAGGAACGAATAATGAACCTGTGAACCACTGTTCTATTCACTATGCTATCCCCGGAAGGAGATCACATTATATAAAATCTTTTTCACGACGGTTGACCTGTTTCATGTAATAGGTCTTTTCGCCTTTCGACTCTGCGCTATAGTCGGTTTTCTCAGTAATGACAAAACTATCATATTTTTTCATCAGTGGCTTTAGCATCATAAGTTGCTCATAATGTCCACCAGATGAAGCCGCAAAACATATCTTTATTTTTTTCTTTTCATCCATCTCTAATAACCCACACTTATTAATCTCTACCAAACAAATCTCTTGTATAAACTTTTTCTTTCACATCATCTAGGCACTTGTCATAACGGTTTGCAATGATGGCGTGACTCATTTCTTTGAACTTCGCCAAGTCATTGACCACCATAGAACCGAAGAAAGTCTCTCCGTCCTTCAAGGTCGGTTCATAGATAATGACCGTTGCTCCCTTTGCCTTCACACGCTTCATAACACCCTGAATAGAACTCTGACGGAAGTTGTCCGAGTTAGACTTCATGGTCAAACGGTAAACGCCAATCGTGACAGATTTCTCCTTGTCCTCATCAAATTCGTTCTCTGCATCATATCCATAGTAGCCCGCCAGCTTCAGAACTCGGTCTGCAATAAAGTCCTTACGAGTACGATTTGATTCCACGATTGCTTCAATCAGGTTCTCCGGCACATCGGCATAGTTTGCCAGCAGTTGCTTGGTGTCCTTGGGCAGGCAATATCCGCCGCCCGATGTCAAGTCTTGGACAACTTTTTTCACAAATAAATTTGAAAAAACGCAAAAAATAAGCCCCACAAGACTTTCAATCGGTTTTGAACCAATTTGAACCTTGTAGGGCTTATCTGTTTTCTATATTCTGTTTATCTTATACCGCCTGCAAAGGAGTATTCTCCATTACCTTTTCAAACTGTTCGACAGTCATTTTTGCTTTTTCAGCAGCACGTTCCAGCTTCAAATCTCCATCTCGAACAAACTGCATGCGCATCCTGAGTTCGCCTCGTTCTTCGCTTTCGTTCATCATTTCCTCAACAGCTTTGCACACATCAATCACCTCCGCGCCCTTTGGAATATCCAGCAGTGTATTCATAACCACTTTAACACGCTGCAATAAAGTTATTCATTCATGCCATGCTTTTGGTAAATCCAAACAAGAATGTCTGTGGTCATTCTAATCATCATTAGTGCGTCTTCGTTCCTGGCCACTTCTACCGTTCCCTCTAATCGATGTGTTCCGTAATCTGACAACATAGAATATATACTGTAGATAGCCTTTGTTTTTTTATAAGACCCCTCTAAATTTTCATCAAAAAAATCTGCTATGTCTCTTTTTCCCATTGCCTCAATCGCATTTTTTATTGGAGTCATCTCGGAAGCATCTGCAGGCTGTGTTCCTGTAAAATCCCCAGTTATTGTTGCCATTCCAAGCATCCATCTTGCATTTTGAAAAGGCACTCCTTTATATTTAGAAAATATCCCTGTCAATGCTGTTCTACATGATTCAATTGCAGCTCCCATGTCACCACGTTCAAATGAATTTAATGCACTCTCATAGGAAGCATATACATCCTGATATTTGTTTTTTAACCACTGCTCCATTCCAAAAGATTGAATAATATGATTTCCTTCGTTCAAATATGGCTTAACCTCAAACTTAGAAGAATATTCATCAATTTCTGTCGAAACTATCTGCAAGCCCATCAAATTATATAACTGGCACAGCCTGTTAAAATCATTGACAAAATCTCCACCATCACACAAAATATTTCCTTGAATGTGATTACCCAACTCCGTTAGCAACGAAATAATTTCTTCACCTTTATGCGCATTTAACAAATCCTCAAATATCGAATTCAAACCAACAAAAATTCTATATGACTCAATATCATTTTGAAATCCCCGATTATACCAGTATGGTTCAAGATATTTTGCATACTCATCATAGTATTTTCCTAATCCAACACACTTCAAAATCATTTCCATTTGACCCGTTTTCACTTTCACAAATGGTGGTTTATCATATATTGCGCTTATTTGAGCCAAAATAATTTCCTGACTGTTATTCATTCCATGCTCCTCGATATTATTTTTATCCAGTTATATATAAGCCCCACAAGAACTCAATCACTTTTGAACCAAATTGAGTTTTGTGGGGCTTTTTATCTCTACGTTTTATACAGCCTGCAACGGGGTATTTTCCATTATCTTCTTAAACTGTTCGACTGTCATATTGGCTTTTTCTGCAGCGCGCTCTGGCTTCAAATCTCCCTCTCGGACGAGCTGCACAAGCATTCCTATCTCCCCAATACTAATGCCCTCTCTCCGGCCTTCTTCTCTTCCCTCGGCCTTAACACCTTGACTAAGATTGCACATAATAAGCACCTCTCTTTCCAGTTCTTCGCTCATTGCAACGCCAAACTCTTCTTCGAGAATTTTCTTTTTCTCCGTAGCTGCTCTTGACGAAGAAAGCAGCACATCCAGAAACTTCAAAATACCCGTATAGTTTTCTGCATCAGGTTTTCCGAGACAGATCGTTACCACACTCATCAGATCATAATTTTCTGATTTCTCAGTAGCGTTTCCAATCAACCGTTCTGGCCGAATCGAATATCTCGTAAGCGTATTCTGAAATTCATCAGATGGTTTTGTACAAACCCATATAGAATACACTTTTCGGATTTTTCCATACTCCGATTTTTTGAATATCGGCCCATGCTGTGCAGAGATCATTCTGCTACAATAATAGATTGCACGTTTTGTCAGCGGGTATCCCGGATTGAATGCAGTCTGTGCTTCCACGTTGATAATAAGGCGAATCACATCCTGCTGTGCTGCATCATTCGCTGTGGCCGGAGCAATCGCATCAAAGCGAACATCATAACGCACCGTTCCCTCCGTCAGCGTAGAATCCTCATTATTGCTTCCAGTTATTATTTCGGGAGCCTTCGGAGGTCTATTTGTATCATCAACGTGAACACCAACCGTGCCAACCTCTGGAGTTCCCTCGATATACTTTTCAGCAATTTCGTCTACGGAACATTCACTGTATTCATCTACGCAGCCCTTCATAATCTGCGCCAGGATCTGCTTGTTCGCCAGCAGCTTTTTGGCAGTCTTATCATAGTCCGAATCAAACTCCGTCTGAGTTATCGTGTGGGCAAGCTGATTTTCTACCGTGTTCTGCTTTTCCATCGGCATTCACTTCCTCGCAGTAGATTCAACAAGAGCGTATAAGCTCTTATTGTACTTTCATCTTACCATAAATCGCTCCTCATATCAAGCTGTACAACTCCTTCATAATCCTTAAATTTTTACGAACAGTTGTCCATAATATAACATTGTCGTTGATGTTATAACATGGGCAACCGCTTGATGCTGCTCCCCTGCCGTGCTATACTTACCCTATACAAAATTATCAAGAGGGAGTGCATTGCTATGAGCAAAAGACTTGTCGCCTACTTTTCTGCCAGCGGTGTCACCGCAAAAGTTGCCGAAAATCTGGCGGATGCCATCGGTGCAGACATTTTTGAGATTCAGCCGGAAGTTCCATACACCAAGGCCGATCTGAACTGGATGGACAAGAAGGCCCGCAGTACCATCGAAATGAGCGACCCGACCTCTCGCCCTGCTATTGCTGCCAAACGTGATAACATGGATGAGTATGGCATCATCTTTATCGGCTTCCCTATCTGGTGGTATGTTGCTCCAACCATCATCAATACATTTTTAGAGAGCTACAACTTAAAGGGTAAGACCATCATACCCTTTGCTACCTCCGGCGGCAGCGGCATGGGTAAGACCAATGAGAAACTTGCGCCGAGCTGCCCCGGTGCAAAGTTGCTGCATGGTAAGGTGTTCAACTCCTATTCCAGTAAAGCCGACTTATCTGCATGGGTAGAAACGCTCAACATCTAACCCTCCCATTCCTGCGGAATGAAACACCCGCCTAGCCGAGAAGATTCACAAATCCTCTCCCCTAGACGGGTGTTGCTTTTGGTCTACTTATCCATCATCGTACAGCTTTAGTAATAAAGCCACCGCATACCATCCCAATATGGCTGAACCTCTCCTCTGGATTCATGTTGCTCATCAAAAAGATCAAATGCAATCAGCCGAGCTGTATGGAAATCATCAATTCTACGATTATTATATCGAAACACGCTTTGTCCTCCATAAAGAACACCCCAGCCTGCTCCAAACTTACTTTTCATAATCGTTATATTTTCGCCCTTATACCGTAGCACATATTTTCCTTGATTGCGTTCCTGCCATTCCCTTCGCATGAAATTTTTCTTGCGATTCAGGCGATTTTTCAGTTCTCGCTCAGTCTTTTGAGGGTTGATATAGTCATCAGTCATGCGTTCTGCACATACGCATCCCACACGCAGTTCACCATTAAAATTAGGATGTTGCAAAATGTGAACATAGCGAATCTTCTCTTGTCCACACATTTCACACTGTTCGTATTCTACGTCATCCCCGGACTCTAAATCCTCACCCAAATCTTCTATTCCCATTTCTTTCCATCCTTTATGCGGAATACCTTCTCGTTCCCATCTTGCCAATTTATTCACCATCCTTCTTTGTTATTATCCATGTAATTATTCATGCAGTTCCAAGGGCAGGCCATCCGGGTCAAAGAAAAATGTCATTTTCTTTTTGGTGTAGCTATCCAACCGAATCGGTTCACATTCAATTCCCATCTGTGCAAGTTCTTCCACGGTAGCTTCCACATCATCCACCCGGAACGCCAGATGCCGCAGACCACAGGCTTCCGGCCTGCTTACACGTTTGGGTGGGTTCGGCTCTGCAAAAATCTCCAACTCAATCGCATTGGCTCCGTCACCGACACGCAAATCCAGTTTCCAGTCGTTCCGCTCCTTGCGGAAGTTTTCTCTCACAACTGCAAAGCCCAGTTTGTTCACATAGAAATCTCTTGCTTTTTCATAGTCGGAAACGATGATTGCCACATGATGAATCGCAACTAATTTCACTATCTGTACGCCTCCCTATTTTATATGTACCATGCCTGCCGAAGCATTACTGCCGCCAGTTCCAGAAGTACCACCACGACGCCGACCACCTGTGGTATCATAAAAATCGCAAATCCACCGATCAGCATTTGAAGTGCTTCCACCCCTTGCGACTGCTACATCAAGAACGAAAGGACCGCCGTTGCCAGTAGCACACTGCCCAGCAGATAGAAAATCCATGCAGAACAGTGATGCAGAAATACCACAAACCACTTTGCCAGCCATACAGCAAGGATCAGCGGGAGGGTTATCATCACCAGTATCAATTTTAACAGCCATCGAATCGCTTTCATAACGTCCTCTTTCTGGCTGGTCTGTTGCCCATATTATAGCACATTCTTTGATGTTACAACATGGGCAACGCAGCCTTTTTGAAGTTTAGTCCGTGTGCAATGCTTTTACAGTATCCTGTATGCTCTGCTCATATTTGAACCGTACCACGATGCGCCCTCCATCATGCACAAAGACATTTTCGATAAAGGCCGACACCATACCCGCTGTGAGTCTCGTCCCGTGTAGGAAATTTTCTGCCTGCTCCGCTGCTGCGCGTACCGTTCCCGGCACAACGCTCTCAGCGGATTCTTCCGCTTTTGATTGTTCAATTTGCTCTTGCACCTCTGAAATTCGTCTGTCACACTCCTGCTTTTTCTGCTTGTAGGTATCCAATGGGAGTGTTCCTGCTGCATATTCTTCATACATCCGCATCTTCTCACCTTTCAGGTTTTTAAGTTCCTGCTCCATCAGAGTTTTGCGGCGGTTTGCCTTTTTGTGGGCTTCTTTCAAAGCCAGCTCTTCCTTTTGCATATCACCATAAAGGGAATCCAGCAGAGAGAGTTCCTTTTTCAGTGCCTGAAAGACAGCACTTTCAATATCACTGACCTGAAATATCTCAGATGTGCATTGGGTCTGCCCAACCAGTTCCAAGCCCTCTCTGCACCAGAATGTCGGCACAACCTGTTTAAAATTGTGCGCCATCACTCGCCTGCAATTTCCGCAGCGGACTTTTCCTTTTAGCGGGAAGTCCACGCCGCCCATCAGCACTTTATGGCTGTTGCTTTTTATGACAAGCTGCGCTTTTTCAAATTCTTCACGACTTACGATTGCTTCATGGGTTCCCTCCGTAATAAACTGCTGTCCTTTGGGAACTGTTCTGACAATGCTTTTGCCGGAAATCAGTGTTTTTGTTTTGCCCAAAACCATTGCCCCAGTGTACACATACGCCGTGAGGATTTTCCAGACACGAGAGCTATCCCAAAGAATCACTGGGGCGATGGTATAGGTTGTCTCCTTGCCATACGCCTTATTTTCTTTGTTATATACGCTCGGCACAGGAACATTTTCGTCATTGAGCATCATTGCTATCTCTCTTGTACCTAACCCCAGAATCGCAAGGTCGAAAATACGCCGCACGATTTTTGCGGCTGGCGGGTCGATGATAAATGCGCCCTTTTTGTCCGGGTCGAACTGATAGCCGAACGGTGCAGCAGATGCCGTTGTGATGCCTGTACGCCACTTGACCTGATTGGCAGTCCGCAGTTTCTTTCCTGCATCCCGGCAGTACATAGTATTTACCAGATTACTGACAATCACATCCATGCCCAGCGTTGTACCTTTATAATTATTGCTGTCATAGTTATCATTGATGGCAATGAGCCTTACCCCCAGCAAAGGAAAAATCTGCTCCATGTACTCACCCACGCCGATATAATCACGGCCAAAACGGGAAAGGTCTTTCACGATGATGGTATCAATCTTGCCATTGCGCACACCATCCATCATCTTCTGGAATCCAGGTCTGTCAAAATTGCTGCCTGTGTAGCCATCATCTACAAAATCCATCACAGGCACATTTTGCAGACTTTCTTTGCAGGAGATATACCGCAGGATCAATTCTTTCTGGTTCTCTATAATATAAGCCATCATAATCCATAATAAATATGGAACAGGTTTACTATGGATCCCGAAGATTCTAAAAAGAAGCACAACCAAGAACATTGCTGTCAAAACTGTCAAATACCAATGTGCTCCATCAATGTATGGCATCCCCAATAGATGATTAATTCCAAGCCAATTAGTTATTAATTCTTTTAATCCATATGTTCTTCCGGGCAATTCTCTTATTTGTGTCAATAAGTATGTAATTAAAACACAAACCATGTATGTCGGCCATATCCTAAGGAAGAATTTTTTCAAAGCAAATACAACTTCACTCTTTTTGCAAGACGCAGACTCAGGGTCCACAGCAAAAAATCCTGATATAATAAGGAATATAGTCACTCCAAAGCTTCCCCAAAAATCCATCGCTCGAATATTCCGACCAAAGTATATCTGCTGAAATCGATCTATCAGATGGTACAAGAGTACAATCATTATTGAAATTCCCCTTAGACCTTCAATTTGATAATTTATATTTTTTCCCATATTTATCATCTATCCCATTATTTGCAACATACAGTGCAAAAATCAAAATGACCGTCAAATTTCTATAAATATATGTAATCTGATAATATTCTAAAAAGCAAAATGCTATTAAATTAATTATGTAATAGGTATTATCCCACTGCTGTATTCTCTTTTGGATTTTTGACGCAAGTAGTTTTACAAATATAAACACATATTTCGCATAATATATTGCCGTACCCACCACGCCAAAACTAACCAGAAGCTCATAGTAATTATTGTGACTATAATATCCTCCACCATTATAAACAGCCGAAAAAGCATTATACCCCTGCCCTAAATAAATGTTATTCTTCCATGCATATATTGCTTTTTCGGCCAACTCATTTCTCATGTTAATCGAGCTGTCTGTTCCATTGTTACTTCTAAGCACTGCCTCTAAAGCCACTTGTAGCCTATATCCTATAAAATTATACAATGTTGGAACTTTCATAAGCAAAATGTCTTAAATTTTCCTTTGTTAAGCCATGCTATATACCCAATAAAACAAATACAAAAGAAATATCCTATAATCGTGTTCGGAGCAATAGCCATACCCACAACCATTAATAGATACATCCACTCAATTGGTTTTAATTTTTTGTATTGAATTATTGTACCATGCTTCATTTAATCACCTTCTTACTATGATTTTGATTCTATTGATGAATTTATGGGCTTCAGGATTTTTAAAATTACAAATGAAAAGTACTCCTATTGACGCCATCCACGCAATCATACCCTTTAAAAAAATTGTTCCCAGTAAACTAGATATATGAATATTCTTACAAACCGCAAAAGCCACTGCACAACATAGTATTGCTTTCAGAGAATATCCCATCATTTTTGCAAACACTTCACCTGCGCTTATCTTAAAATAATATTTAAATAAAACATAAGTAGCCCAAGGGATATTAATCACAATAATGCTAATAATTGTGGACAGAATAACCCCATTTACTCCAAGGTGTTTTACAAGTAGAATGTTCAGCGTTAAATTTACAATCGCCTCAATAACTGGTCTTAAACGATCCTCCCACCAAAGACCTGCTGATTGTCGATATATTGCTGTCACATCACCTAGTCTCATTGAGAAAAAATAGATAGAACATAGTATCACACTGCTAAATTGAAGTTGATTTTCTTTTCCAACCCAAAACGTTATAAAGTCTTGCATCAAACAAAACATGCAAGCAACAAAAATTGAAGCTATACTGCCATATTCAAATAACAGTTCCTTATAATTCATATAATTTTTCTGCTTAGATTCTGAAGCAATACCATTTCCAATCCCAGCCCCAACCGCAGTCATAATAACATTCATAATTATTGTTAACGCGCTAACAATATAATAATAGTTTTGATACTGTGCAAGGCAGACAAGGCCAATAAACGAAGAAATAATAATGCTGTCAAACGAATTCCTAAAAACTTGCGATATTTTATTGATTGTCAATCCCACTACACATTTTCCAAGGTCATAAAGATCCTTATGGCTAAGGCTTCCTTCACACTTTATATCCGGATATTGACGATCAACGACTATCGAGCGATAAATATTGATAACAATTGTACATATCGGCAAAAGCAATGCATACAGAGATACCGGATTATCGACCTTATCATCCGTGCTGTAAGGCACTTTTTTATTGCTACCGTATACGGAAGAACTAGACGCATAAACCAGATGCTCCACCGGGGTATGCCCCTCATCGTAAGAATGGCGGCAGGCTTCCAGAATGTTATAGAAGCCAATCAGGTTTGCTTCCACATAGGCATCGGGATTCGTAATGGAATACCGAACGCCTGCCTGCGCACCGAGGTTTACCACAATTTCCGGCTTATACTGCTCAAAAATAGATTCGATCACAGCCTTATCAGCCAGATTGCCTTTTACGAAGCTGAATTTTTCAAACTGCTCCAGTTCCTTCAAACGTGCTTCTTTCAGGCGCACGTCATAGTAATTGTTCATGTTGTCCAGACCCACGACCTTGACACCCTCCACCGTGGAGAGCAGCCGCTTTGCAAGGTTGGAACCAATGAAACCCGCTACACCCGTGATAAAAATGCTTTTGTTTTTCAGATCAATTTTTGTTTTATTTTCCATCATAGTTTTTCTTATCCTCCCTTGTTGAATCCACTACCTATTTCATTGCACGACAACAAGCCTGTATACAGATTGCAGCAACAATCTATACGCAGGCTTGTCCTCGTACCTCCTTATTCTGTTTTCTGCTCTATCAGCTTTCGCTGTGGTGGGTTAAGTATAGAGCGCAACCAGAAGCCATTAGCACCTGAAATCACGCTGGCCGTAACTCACCATGACAGGCAGAAACAGGTTGAGGTGAAAAGGTCAAGCCGCGTAAACCCTCATGAAATCAGGCTTTTCTCTGGTTGCCCATATTATTTCACACTCCCCCAGACTCAGAACATCAAGGCGCAGCGGCTCGTCCGGGAAATCGGCGATGCCGTTGCCAATGCCGTGGCCGCGATGAACCAGAGATACGTCAACGACCTCAAAGCCGCCGGGACGTTCAATGAGGCGGAGCAGAAGGAAGCCCTGATGCGGGCCGTGTCTGCTACCCTGAAAAGCATGAGCAGCGACGCGTAGGACTACATCAAGAGCAACTTCGGCGATACGACCCAGTACCTCGAAAATCGTATTGAGGCCCAGATCGACGCCAACCACGTCGCCGCCAAGCAGGCCGCTGCCAAGGCTACGCTGAATCTGGGCTGAGTCAGCGCAAAGTCAGCGTAAAATGAAAAAGTCCCCCGTATTTGACCCATAATAAGGCAAATATGGGGGATTTTTTGTTGTTAGTGTCTAAAATATGTGCTATAATAATCTTGAAAGCACCATAGTATATCGGTATAATTATAGAACTGTTAAGTCGGTGGCATGTATGAAGAATGTAACCCTGCTTGAGCGGCAATTGCAGAATGCGATATCTGCTAAAGCGCATATCCCTGTTTTCTTTCCGGATGGAAAATCCTGTATATTTTATGGAAATCAGCAGGTGTTGACAGTCGATACGGTCTCCGAACTCATCGCGGGGCTTTTTCTTACCGTTCACAGCAACAGCCTGCTTTCATCAATTATAATTGCATTTCCGAACGGCGTGTTCGACGAAAAATTCACATACGTTTTGTTAGAGTGTTACCTAGAACATATCATTGCTGACCACGGTATATCTGTACGATTGCTTTACAATAAGAAAGAAACGAATATTTTTACCGATGGCATCGGGCAGTCGCCCCTATGTGCCCTGGAGAAATCCACACAGTCTAGCATGGATTTTGTCCGTCAATTTAGATTTGACGTTGGCAAGAATTACTATCGTAAGCTTTTTTTAGCAAATGAAAATTCTGACGAAACATTGTCGTCGGCAATTACAACGTTGTGTTTGTTCTTTGAGGGGCTTGGAATTACAAAGACTCGCAGCGACTTGCTTTCTGAAGTTGCTGTAGAACTTGTTGGAAATGCGCTTGAGCATAGTTGCTCAGATTGTTTTCTTGATATTGATGTGACGCCACGCGACTATGTTCGCCGGAATAATCCAAATGGACCAAAGTATTACGGCGTAAATATTTGCGTTGTTAATTTTTCGCCGACCTTGCTTTCGTCTCAAATACAATCAAAGCTATGTGTCAACCCCGAGTTGCGCGATAAGAGTGACAGCGCCCGGTATTGGCGATTGCGTAAAATCTATATGTATCACAGACGGTTTTTCAGGGAAGACTATGGCGATGACGAATTTTTCATGTTAAGCGCTTTCCAAGATCGCATATCCGGCAGACCGAACGAATATCTTACCGGCGGAACCGGACTTCCGACCTTGATAAAATGGCTTGAGACTCAGGCCGATAGCAACAACTGTTATGTGCTTTCGGGACGACGAAAGATGCAATTCTTACAGCCGCTTTTGGAGTATGATGCAGAACATTGGATTGGAATGAATCAGGAGCATGACTTCCAGCATTGTGCTCCGGATAAGAATGTTTTTTTGCCATTTCCGATATATTTTCCCGGAACCGCATATAACCTGAATTTCGTGATGGAGACGGAGGAATGACTATGATTGAACAAAGGATTGCTCTTGAGATAAAGGATAAGAGTTTGACAAAGCTCGCTGGAAATAGCTACGGTCGAAAACTGTTCAATGAACAAGTCAATGGAAAAATCGACCTTGAACAGCCGTTTGTAATTGAATTCCCGGAGCAAATCGATTATCTGGCATCTTCGTTCATTCAGGGCTTTTTTGGGAAAATCTATACTGAAATCGGGCGGGAAGGAATGGAAAAGAACTTCGATATTATTGCTCCCAAAATCGACAGTCCCAAAAGAGCCGTTCTTAATCGATTGATGCTTATGTAAAGGGCGGTGCAGTAAATGATTGACATTATTTCTGCTGCTCTGTCTCTTTTTGCAATCGTAGTATCCATCTATGCTGCGTTTACAGCGAATAAATCGGCTGCTGCTGCGATTCGCTCTAGTAATTGCGGTGTTATTTTTGATGACTACCTCATCAAGAAAATTCCGCAGGCCAGAACGACGCTTAGGTTTGATGATAAAGGCATTTTATGCAATGGAAACAATCTCTGTGATGCCTTGGCTGACATGAGTATGGCTGCACTCTTTTACAGGTACGACGATAAAATATTTTTTGATAAGCTGGTAAAGGAATGCAGCTCGCTTGAAGATTTGATTGTCGAAGCAGGAAATAAGCCAAAGCGATTTGAAGACAATCAGCATGAATTCTGGCAAGCGGTTCAAAAATCCTTGGAATCAATTTACCGGCTTATCGATAAAAAGCGCGTCGGTGGCAAATTATAAATCCTACATAGAAAATCCCCTGTTGGCAATGAAAGCTAGCAGGGGATTTTTTTGTTTGTTAGAACTTCATCAGCGCAAGTATATGCCTCATTTCTTCCGTTGCGGCTTGAATCTCACCGCAGAGCTGTTCAACCTCTGCAACGCAGCTGACCAAGTCAAGTGTCTTGATATGTTCGATTTTTCGCCCTATATCTGAGAATTTTTGTCCAACGCGACCCAGCTGTTCTTCTGGAAAGTTCATACATCCACCGTTCTGTCCTTTTTCTCAAACCGATTTCACGACAATTATCTATTACTTAATTCATTGAAAATTTTGCCCCAAACCCTTAATTCTCGATTTTGAGCACCTCATATTGCGGTTTTTGTTGCGGTTTTCTTCGCACGCGTCAGCTTAAATAAGAAAAAATCCTACAAATCAGTCAAATTTTGACGTTGATTTGTAGGATTTTTGGAGCTACTGATCCGATTCGAACGGACGACCTGCTCATTACGAGTGAGCTGCTCTACCGGCTGAGCCACAGTAGCACATTGCGATCTCTGCAACGTGTGATATTTTACCATAAAAGCCGGGAGCTGTCAAGATTGATTCGCAACTTTGTCCCTCTGTGTTTGATTCGGCTCCTTTGCAAGGACGCGGCTCAGCTCACAGACCACAAAGCAGCAGCCGAGAAACACCATCAGCGCACAGTCGGGCGGGAGGCGGCGCATCATGGTCACGCGGCCGCACAGGGTGCTGAACGTCTCCTGCGCTCGCTGAGGAAGGAGAAGATAAAATACCAACAGCGAAAGCGGCAGATGGAGCAGCCGGGCGCGGTAGAGCGGGCGGAGGGTCATCTCGGGCGGGCAGATGGTCCGCACCTGCATCAGAACAGAAAGCCCCTGCACGCTCAGCGCCGCGCAGCACAGCATACTGGCGAACCGGCCGCTTTTCGCAGCCAGGTCACAACCAGAGCAGACCTCTAAAAGCATCGCGCATAAAACGCCTGCACCGGAGGGCAGTGCTTCCCCCGCTCCTGCGGCCAGCATCCGGAAAAACAGGACGAAACCGCAGAGCTTGAGGTAGGTCTGGGACGCCTGCGCGATGATGCCGTCCAGCCGGAGAGGCTGCGAAGCGGTCGGGACAGCGGGGTGCGCCATTGACCCAAGCGTCCCTCCCAGCCGCGCCAGAAGCGCGGCGGACAGATAGCCCGCCGCCACCTGTGCAAGGAACAGCAGGACACCCAGCTCTGCACTGCCCAGCATGGACTGCCCGACAGCCAGTATCACAAAGGACGGGCCGGAACAGACACAGGCCGGAAGGAGCGCATCGGCCTCCCGCGCGGTGAGCTGCCCGGAGCGGACGGCCCCGGCGACGGCACTTGCTGCGGGGGCAAAGCCGCCCAGAGAGCCGATGAGCAGCACCCGCCCAGCCGCCGGAGCGCGGACCCCGATGAGCCTTGCAACTGGGCAGAAGGGCAGCCCCAGCACATCCGCCGCCGGGCATTGGATGAGCAGCGTGGACACGATGAGGAACGGGAACAGCGAAAGCAGCAGCGGGCCGCCGCAGAGCGCCAGCCCCTCCCGCAGGGCCTGTGCGCAGGCATCCGGCGCGGCAAACGGCAGCAGACCCGTGGCCAGCGCCATCAAAAAATACCCCACGCCCCGGATTTTCTCTTTCTGAATCATACGCGCACCCTCCATTTCCATATATATGTGGTAATTGGCAGCGGTTTGCATGGCGGGAGGGAGCAGCGTGGGAAGGAAACGAGAGCAAACGCATTCCCTGCGCGGCTGGTTCCGGCGGATGTTCCGTCAGCCGCCCGGGGACTTCTACGGACGGGCTTCGGTCTACCTGAGCGGCAGAAGGATGGAGATCGAGCAGTTCCGGCGCATCCGCTCCTACGAAGAAGGCAAGCTCTGTCTCGAACTGGGGCGCGGCACTCTGACGGTCTACGGCAACGATTTGAAGATAGAAACACTCTCCGCCCGGAGGCTCACCCTGCGGGGGCAGATCTTGCGGACCGATTTTTCAAAGGAATAGGAGCTTTCTACCATGGAATGGACTCAGCTCTGGGCAGGCGTCACCTTTGCGGCGCAGAACGGCGATGTCGAAGGTCTGCTGACTGCTGCGGCCGCAGGCGGGCTGCACCTCTCCGACATCGTTCCCCGGCCCGGCGGGTTCTCGGCCCGGTGCGCCGCATGGCATTATCGGAAACTGGCCGCTCTGGCCCGCAGACGGCGGGTGCGGCTGCGCATCCAAAAACGACGGGGTCTTTTCTTTTGCATCCGTCCCCTTCTCCGGCGGCGGGGACTCTGGGCCGGATGCCTTGTCTTTCTCCCTCTGCTGCTCTGGCTGCAGGGCTTTGTCTGGTTCGTCGAACCGGTGGGCCTGACGCCCGGCCAGCAGGCGCGGGCCGCCGTCGTCCTGTGGGAGGCAGGGCTTTTCCCGGGAAATGCCGTCACACAGGAAAAGCTCACCGCCGGAGAATACGCCCTGCTCCAGAGCGGTGAGTTTTCCTGGGCCAGCCTCAACTTTATGAAGGGAAAGCTGGTGGCGGAAGCGGCTGCGGCTAAACCGGTGCCGGACATCGCGGCCGGGACGCTCCACGGCCTCCGGGCCAGGGTGTCCGGCACGGTCGTTCGCACCAACCTCGTCAGCGGGACGATGCTCGTCGTCCCCGGCCAGGCCATAGAAGCCGGTCAGGGCCTCATCGGGACAGCCCGCGCCGAACGGGACGGAACGCTCATCTTTCAGCCTGCGGCGGGCAGCGTCCGGGCGCAGTTCGAGTGGGAAAACGAGCAGGATACTGCCCTCCTGCTGCCCATCGAACAGCTCACAGGGCAGCAGGCCGTGCATCGGACGCTGTTCTGGGACGGTCATGCGATCGCTCTGCCCTCCCTGCATCCTGCTCCAAGCAAGGCAGAGGCCGAAGCCATCGTCCGACACTACCAGCCAGAAGTCTTCGGACATCCCGTTCCGTTTTTTATCGAAGAAACGACATATTATCACAAAACCCCCACTAATTTAGAGCGGACCGAAGAGCAGGCTCTGGCTCTTTCCAGACTGCAAAGTAAACAAGCTTTACAGCAAAATTGGCCTGATTTTGAGCTTCTGGCCCGCAAAGAGGACGTCTCCGTCGAAGAAAACACCCTCCACTACCGGGTCGTCTACACCATCACCGCCGACATCTGCAAATGAAAACGCCGCACAGCCCCGAGCACATCTGCTCCGGCCATGCGGCGATTTATGATTATGGATTTTTGTTACTTTTCTTCCGGAGTCGTCTCGGCCAGAAGCTCGTTCAGGTCGAACTCATACTTCGTGTGGCAGAAGTGGCAGACCACCTCACACTTCGGGTCTTCGTCCCGGAGCTTTACCAGCTCTTTGCGGCCAAGGCTGAGGAGCATATCCTTCGTGCGCTCCTCGCTGCAGTCGCACTGATACTTCACCTCGCGGGTATCGAGGACCTGCGGGTCGAAGCCCGCCATTGCCAGCTCCATCATATCCTGCGGGGTCTTCCCTGCCCGGAGCATCTCGGTGACGGAAGGCATGGCGGCGATGTTCTGCTCCAGACGGGTGATCTCGGCATCGGTCGCGCCCGGCAGGAGCTGCAGCAGATAGCCGCCGGCGCAGGCGATGGACAGATCCTTGTCCACCAGAACGCCCAGCGCACACACGGTGGGGATTTGCTCGCTGTAGGCGTAGTAGCTGGTGATGTCCTCGGCGATCTCACCGGACACCAGCGGCACCTGACCCACCGTCGGCTCCTTCTGGAGCTTGTTGTCCCGGATGACGGTCAGAACGCCGTCTTTGCCGACTGCGCCGCCCACGTCCAGATGTCCGTTCTCCTTTGCGGGAAGCTCGACCAGCGGGTGGTCGATGCAGCCTTTGACGTTGCCGTGTGCGTCGGTGCAGGCGATGACGACACCAGCCGGGCCGCCGCCGGACACGCGCAGAGTGATGGAATCGCCATCATCCTTGAGCATCGCACCCATCAGGGAGACACCGGTGAGCAGACGGCCAAGGGCTGCGCTGCAAGTGGCGCTGGTGGTATGCAGCTTTTCTGCCGTGCGGACGATCTCAGTGGAGTCCACGCCACAGAACACGACACCGCCGTTTTCAGAAATGCCGCGGATAAGATTCGACATATTATTGTTCCTCCAGTTGGGTATACTGTTTGACTGCGCAGAAGAAATAGCGCTCGCTCTCGTCGGTCAGAGGGCCAAAGCTCTCGCCGTCGCAGACGCTTTCCAGCGCAAAACCATGCTTTTCCAGAGCGGCGCGGATGGTGTCGAGGTCGTAGGTGTACTCGTAGAACTGCTCGTGGAAGTGCTCCCCCGTCTCGCGGTAGTCGATGTCCACGCTGATCTCCACCCGGCGGTCGGCGGCGCTGTAATGGTTGCGCCAGACGCAGGAGGCGTCCTCTTCTTCAAACGTAAAGACGTTTTCGCCCAGCACGTTCTGGTGCTTATAGGGCGTGTTCATATCGAACAGGAGCACACCGCCTTTTTCCATAAAGAAACCGGCGTTGGCGATGGCTTTGTCCAGGTCCGGGATGTGGTTGAAGGTGTCGAAGGTGGACACCGCACCCCGGATGGTGCCGTAGAGGTCGAGCTTGAGCAGGTCCTGCCGCAAAAGAAGCAGGCCGCCGGAAAGGCCAAGCTGCTCAGCCTTGTCCCGGACGACGCAGAGCATCTCCTCCGACTGGTCGATGCCGATCATATCGTAGCCCGCCTGAGTGAGCATCAGGGTCAGCTCTCCTGTCCCGCAGCCCAGGTCGGCGAGGATGCCGTCATGGATGCCGTGGGCTTCCAGCTCTTTTTTGATGTGGGCATACAGGGCCTCGTAGTCGGCCTCGCCGTTGAACTCATCGTAAAAATAAGCAAATTCGTTGTAAGCCATTGCGTTACTCCGCGTCCTCTGCGTTTGCCTCGTACTCGGCGGCGACGGCTGCGTTCAGCACAGCCTGCAGCTCCGGGATGCCGTAGCCGCTCTCGCCGCTGGTCAGCACCACCTTCTGGCAGCCGTAGGGCAGGCAGAGCTTTTCGAACTCCTCCTGCGTCTGGGCCAGCTGGCTCTTCTTGAGCTTGTCGGCCTTGGTCAGGGCCACGACGAAGGGAATGTTGTGGTAGTGGAGATAATGCAGCATCTGGATGTCGTCGGCGCTGGGGGCGTGACGGCAGTCGATGAGCTGGACCAGCAGGGTGTGGTGGCGCTGAGCCTCGAAGTAGCTGTTGATGAGGTCGTCCCAGCGCTCACGGTCGGCGTTGCTCACCTTGGCATAGCCGTAGCCGGGCAGGTCCACGAAGTAGCAGTCATCCACCGCGTAGAAGTTGATGGTAGCCGTCTTGCCCGGCGTGCTGGACACGCGGGCGAGATTCTTGCGGTTGCAGAGCTTATTGATGAGGCTGGATTTGCCCACGTTGGAGCGGCCGGAGAAGCTCAGCTCCGGGCGGTCGCTCTCGGGCAGCTGGCTGGAAATGCCGTAGCTTGCAATGAAATCCGCTTTGTTATAGTTCATAGCTTCGCTCCTTTCGTCTCAGCAGACCGTACCCGGCTGCGGCTTTTCAGCGGTCTGCGGCAGGGCCGCAGCCTCAGCGGGCTTTACCTTCCTGGTGCGGGGGTGGCCCGCAGACACCGTCTTGGGCTTGAGGAGGGCTGCGGCGAGGACCTGCGACAGGTTGGACATGGGCAGGAACTCGATGTTCTTCTTGACCTCGTCGTCCACCTCGTACAGATCGGACACGTTGTCCTTCGGGATGAGGACCGTCTTCATCCCCTCGCGGTAAGCGGCCATGCTCTTCTCGCGGAGGCCACCGATGGGCAGCACATTGCCGTGGAGGGTGATCTCGCCGGTCATGGCCACATCGCCCCGCACCGGGATGCCGGACAGGCAGGAGATGAGGGCCGTGGTCAGGGTGACGCCGGCAGAGGGGCCGTCTTTGGGGACTGCACCCTCCGGGGCGTGGATGTGCAGGTCGCACTTCTTGAGGCGCTCGGAGTCGATGCCGTACTCTGCGGCATGGACGCGGGCATAGGTGATGGCCAGCTGGGCGCTCTCCTTCATCACGTCGCCCAGAGAACCGGTGACAGTGATCTTGCCGCTGCCGTTGTCGATGACCTGCACCTCGATGGGCAGGGTCTCGCCGCCGATGCTGGTCCATGCCAGACCGTTGGCGATGCCGATGGCGTTGGTGCGGTTGAGGAACTCGGGCTTGACCATGCGGGGTCCCAGCAGCTTTTCGAGGCTGGTGCCGGTGACGGAGACATTCTCCGCCTCGCCGGAAGCAATTTTCCGGGCGCACTTGCGCAGGACGCTGGTGATGGTGCGCTCCAGATTGCGGACGCCGGCCTCGCGGGTGTAGCCGTCGATGATGCCGTAGAGGGCGCTCTGGGAGAAAGTGACCTTGCCGGTCAGGCCGCAGGCATCCAGCTGCTTGGGGACCAGATGCTTCCGGGCGATGTTGTACTTTTCCACCCGGGTGTAGCTGGGCAGCTCGATGACGTCCATGCGGTCGCGCAGCGGGCCGGGGATGGCGCTGAGGTCGTTGGCCGTGGTGATGAAGAGCACATGGCTCAAATCAAACGGCATATCGATGAAATGGTCGTTGAAGGTGCTGTTCTGCTCGGGGTCGAGGGCTTCCAGCAGAGCGGCCGCCGGGTCGCCCCGGAAGTCGCCTGCCAGCTTGTCGATCTCGTCCAGAAGCATCAGGGGGTTCGAGCTCTTGGCAGAGATCATGGCGTTGATGATCTTGCCGGGCATCGCGCCGATGTAGGTGCGGCGGTGGCCGCGGATCTCGGCCTCATCCCGCACGCCGCCGAGGCTGATGCGGACATACTTGCGATTCAGGCTCTCGGCGATGGAGCGGGCGATGCTGGTCTTGCCGACACCCGGAGGGCCGACGAGGCAGATGATCTGGCCCTTCACATCGGGGGCCAGTTTGCGGACGGCCAGCACCTCGAGGATGCGGTCCTTGACCTTCTTCAGGCCGTAATGGTCCCGGTCCAGCACGCGCTGGGCCTTGGCGATGTCCAGATCGTCCTCGGTGAAAGTGTTCCAGGGCAGGTCGAGGCAGGTGTCCAGATAGGTGCGGATGACCGTGCCTTCCTGATTGCTGCTCTGCATTTTGGAGAGGCGGTCCACCTCTTTGAGAAGCTTCTTTTCCCGGTCCTCGTCCAGATGGAGGGCCGTGATCTTCCGGCGGTACTCCTCGGCCTCGGCGGTGGTATCGTCGTCCTCGCCCAGCTCCTCGCTGATCATGTGGAGCTGCTCGTGGAGGTAGTAGTCGCGCTGGTTCTTGTCCATCGCCTCGTCTACCTTCTGGGCGATCTCCTTATCGATCTCGAGCATCCGGCGCTCCCGGTGCATCTTCTCGATGAGCAGATGCAGACGGCCCATCAGGGTGCCTTCGTCCAGAATGGCCTGCTTATCCTCGAAGCGGAACAGGAGGTTGGCCGGGATGTACTCGGACAGGAAAGCGGCGTCGGTGCTGGTGGTGATGGCAAACACCACGTCCTTGCCGATGTGGGGGTTCAGAGCCAGCAGGTCGTCAAAGCTCTTTTTGACGTTGCGGACGAGGACATCCGCCTCAGGCAGCTCCTCGGGCTTTGCCATCTTGACCGGGGCCGGGCGGACGGTGGCCAGCAGGAAGCTGCCGTCGTCCTCCATCTCGGAGAGTTTGGCGCGGTATTTGCCTTCGACCAGGATGCGGACGAGGTCATTCGACACCCGCATCACCTGCTTGACCTCGGCCACGACGCCGTAAGTATAGAGGTCGGCGGCCTTGGGGTCCTCGACCTTCATCTCTTTCTGTGCCACGAGGAAGACGTCAGAGTTGTTGCTGACGGCCCACTCCACGGCGGCGATGCTCTTCTCGCGGCCCACCTCGAAGTGGAGTAGATTGTTGGGGAAGACCACCAGCCCGCGCAGGGCGATGGCCGGAAGGTGGAGGACGCTCCGCTCCACCTTGACCGTAACTTTTTCAGACATAGTACAAAACCTCCCAGCCGTCCCTCGGATGCGAGTCATCCATAAGGGCGGCTTTTTTGTAGGGTCATATCAAATCTATCATTTTATTATAGCGAAAAATGTTTGCAGATGCAACTGTTCAGCGCTTTTCCCGGGTGTTGTAGCCCAGTCTGCCCAGTGCGGGCAGGATGGCCCGGAGGGTCAGCGACGTGAGGGCGCCCATGACAAGGCCCAGCACCAGCATCACCGGCGCATAGTACAGCGACATGGCCGAGGACAGGATGAGCCCCGCGCCAAGCAGCTGGCCGATGTTGTGGGACAGTGCGCCGCAGACCGACAGGATGAACCATGTGGGCCGGAACGGGAGCTTATAGTAGAGCACCCACATCACCAGCAGGGACAGCAGTCCGCCGCAGAGCGAGAGGAAGCCTGCCGTCCAGCCGGAGACGAGAAAGACGAACAGCGCCTTGAGCAGGTCGAGATAGAGCGCCTGCCGCGCCCCCATGAAGAACAGTGCATACATCACCACGATGTTCGCAAGGCCCAGCTTCATGCCCGGCGCAAGGCCCGGGATGACCAGTGTGCCTTCGATGAAGGAAAGCGCCATCGCCAGCGCGAACAGCAGGCCGGAAAGTGCGACCTCGTGTGTTTTCTTTGGGTCATGGTTTCGGTTTGCCATCGGCTCTCCCCCTTTGCTGCATCGGTCATTCTTCGCTGCCGGCGGTCTGCTCGTACTGCTCCTGCTCCTCGACGGCGGCTTCCCATGCGGCGAAAAGCTCGTCCTGATGGAAGCGCAGGTCGCTGAGCTCGTCGCTCTTTTCCCGCAAAAGCTGGGGGTCGTTGTAGACTTCCGGCGAGTTTATCTCGTTTTCCAGCTCCACTTCGCGGGCGCCGCAGGCTTCCATCTCGTCCTCGCAGGCTTTGATCTTGGCGCGCAGCTCGGCCCGGCGGCGGCGCTGCTCTTTGCCGTAGCCTGCCTTGGCGGGTTCGCTGCTTTTCTCGGCCACGGGGGCGGGAGCGGCGCGGCCCATCAAGGCGTCATAGCTGGGGTAGATGACCGCCTTGCCGTCCTCGAGGTAGAGGATGGGGCAGGCCAGACTGTTCATCAGGTGGCGGTCATGGGTGACGAGGAGCAGCGTGCCAGTGTAGGCCATCAGCGCCTCGGTCAGGTTCTCGCGGGTGTAGATGTCCAGATGGTTGGTAGGCTCGTCCAGGAACAGCAGGTTCGGGCGTTCCAGCACGATCTCTGCAAAGCGAAGTCGGGCCAGCTCGCCGCCGGACAGGGCCTCGCAGGGCTTGAAGACCGTCTCGCCCCGGAAGCCCAGCTTTGCCAGATGGCTGCGGACTTCCAGCTCAGTCATCCGGGGGTACTTGTTCCAGATGACGTCGATGACGCGGCCCGCGCCGATGCGGTTCTGCTGCTGGGCGAAGATGCTGGGCCGTGCGCCGGTGCCAAGGCGCACCATGCCGCCGGAGGGGCGGCGCTTGCCGTCCAGCACCTGCATCAGGGTGGATTTGCCTGCGCCGTTGGGGCCGGCGATGATGAGCCGCTGGCCGCGGCAGACCGTATAGGTGAAGGGCTCCAGCAGGGTGCGTCCGCCGATCTTAATGGTCAGGTTCTTGAGCAGCACCAGCTCATTCCACGGCTCCACGTCGTATTCGAAGCGGAACTTGAGCTGGTTGGTCTCGTCCTGAGGGGCCTCGGTGATCTCCAGCTTTTCCAGCTGCCTGCGGCGGCTCTGGGCCATCTTGGTGGTGGAGGCGCGGACGAGGTTGCGGTCGATGTAGTCCTGTAATTTTTCGGCCAGCGCCACGTCGGCGTCGTGCTGCTTCTGGCGCAGGGCGTCGGCGGCTTCCTTCTGGGGCAGATAGGCCGAGAAGTTGCCCTTGTAGGTGGTCATGGTCTGGAACGAGACTTCCCAGATCCTGGTACAGACGTTGTCGAGGAAATAGCGGTCGTGGCTGACCACCAGAACGGCACCGGAGTAGCCCTTGAGGTAGTTTTCCAGCCACTCCATGGTGGCGAAGTCCAGATGGTTCGTGGGCTCGTCCAGAATGAGGACGTCCGGCTTCTCGAGGAGGAGCTTGGCCAGACGGAGACGGGTCAGCTCACCGCCGGAGAGGACGCCCACGTTCTTGCTCCAGGTATCCTGCGCAAAGCCCATGCCGGACAGCACCTTCTTGATGTTGACGTCCATGTTGTAGCCGTCGGCGGCGTCGATGATGTTCTGCAGTTCGTCGTGCTTTTCGAGAAGGGCGGCGTCGTCGGGAGAGGCCGCCATCTTCTTTTCCAGGATCTGCATCTGGGCCATGGCGTCCAGCACAGGGGCGAAGGAAGAGCGCATCTCCCCGTAAATATCCAGCGTGACATCGAGCTTTGCGTTCTGCTCCAGATAGCCCAGCGTCACGCCGTGGGTCACGCTGAACTCGCCGTCATAGTCGGTGTAGACGCCGGTCAGGATTTTGAGCAGGGTCGTCTTGCCTGCGCCGTTCTGGCCCACGATGCCGATGCGGTCTTCTTTTTCCACGCTGGCGCTCACGTCGTGCAGGACGACTTTCTCGCCAAAGCTCTTTCCGAGTTTTTCCAAATGAATCAGCATATCGTTCTTCCGTGTTCTTTTCCAGTAGGGTGGATCGAGACATTCCCGCCGTTACAGCTGATGACGGCGGTGCTTGAGGCCGAGGTTCGCCAGCTCTTCCGGCTCCATCACCAGCGGGTAGAGCTCTTCCAGCGAGGCGATCTCGTAGGTGGGGCTCACCTTGCCCGGGTTCTCGGCGTGGCCGGGGTTGAACCAGCAGGTGTCGAGGCCCGCGTTCACGCCGCCCTGAATGTCGCTGGTGAGGCCGTCGCCCACCACCAGGACGTGCTCCCGGTTCTCCACGCCCAGAGCGCGGAGGGCGGAGTCGAAGATGCGGCGGCTGGGCTTCTCGCTGTCCAGCTTCTCGGAGATGAAGACGTCCTCAAGGTAGGCCCCGATGCCGGATTCTGCCACCCGGCGGCTCTGCACCTTCTCGAAGCCGTTGGTCACGATGGCCAGCGTCGCCACCTCGGAAAGCTCCCCGAGGACGTCCAGCACATTGGGGGTCATCAGGTCGGGGTGGGAGGACAGGTGGTCGAGGTAGCAGCGGTTCATCTCCACGCCGTCACCGGCTGCGTTGATGGCCTTGAGGAAGCGGGTGAAGCGCTCCCCCATCAGCTTGTCGCGGCGTATCTGGCCCTTTTCCAGCTGACGCCAGAGCTCCGAGTTGATGTCCCGGTAGGTCTGCACCGTCCCGGCGTCCGGCTCGATGCCGTATTCCACCAGCGTCTCAGCCAGCGCCTTGTTCTCGGCGGCGTCAAAGTCCAGGAGCGTATTGTCTGCATCGAAGAGGATGCAATAATATTTTGCCATGTTTCTTTCCCTTCTCTATCATTTTTCGAGCCGCCTGCCGCCTTGAGCGGGCGCGGCTGCGGTCTGCGGTTTAAGAACAGCGAGAAGCCAGCCCCGCCCGGCAGAGCTGGCTTCTCGTATTTTTTATCATTCCAACGTCATTTCATAGGTTTCTTCGTCAGACTGGTCCGGCAGGTTCCCGCTGCACTTGCAGTGTGGCGTGCAGGCGCACTCTTTTGCGATGCACTTTGCCATCTGCTCCTCCGTCACGCCGTTCTCGACGTTTTCCCAATCCATGTCGTAGTAGTCCACGCTGCCGTCGGTCACATCTTCTGCGCCGGGCAGGCCGAGGACTTGCATTTCTTCACGGAACATCCGCTCGCCTCCTCTCGGCTCAGCCTATGCGGCTTTGCAGAGGAAGGTGCGGGGCGTCATTCTGCCTTGCTTTCGGCTTCCTTGCTGGCGGAGGCTTCCGACTTGCTTTCGGCCTTGGGCTCGGCTTTGGGCTCCGAAGCAGCTTCCGACTTGGACTCGGCCTTGCTTTCGGACTCCGACTCTGCCTTGGAGCTGCCAGACGACGTGCTGGACGATGCCGACGACGAACTGCTGGTGCTGTGGGAAGAGCTGCCCGAGCTTGCAGAGGAAGACGAAGAGGATGTACTGCCGGAAGGACCGGCATGGGACGAGGACGAACTGCTGGTGGAGCCGGACTCGCTGGTCACACCGCTGCCGATGGTGATGGTCAGGGTGTTGCTGCTCACCTTGCAGTCGTTGTAGGTGACGACGGCGTGGATCTTATAAGAAGCGTTGACCATGGAGTTGTCCACCACCACAGTGATGCTGGACTTGCCGGCGGCCTGCGTGACCTCCTGACCGTTGGCGTACCAGCGCAGGTTCTCGGTCTTGGCGTACTTGCCGCTCAAGGCAGCCTTGAAGGTGTAGGAGCTGCCCACAGCGCCCTTGCCCTCACTGGTGATGTGGACGGAGGCCGTGCCGAAGACTGCCGTGACGTCCAGATTCTGCTTGAAGTCGGTGTCGGTGCGGGTCTTGCTGGTGAGGCCGTCGCTCCACTTGACGAAGACGTGGCCCTCCGCCGGGACAGCGGTCACGGTGATGGATTTGTCGGGGTCGGTGACGGTGTAGGTCACAGAGCTGTTGCCGGTGTCATTGCCGACGCTCAGAGTGCCGCCGCCGTTCTTGTCCACACGGTAGCGGGCCTCGAACTTTTTCTCCTCGCTGGTGCTCTCGCTCGAAGAACTCTCCGAGCTGCTGGCGCTCTCGGCCTGACTCTCGCTGGAGCTGACAGCCTCCGAGCTGGGAGCGGCCACGGCGGAGCTGGGGTTGGAGACATACTCCATGGTGCGGGTGGGGATGTTGTTGGTGTCGGGGCGGCGGTCCTCGGTCTGCAGGGCGTGGGTGCGGAGATAGCTCAGCACTGCCTTGAGGCCGGCGCTCTTGAGGTGGATGTCGCCGCTGGTGTAGTAGTCCGCGATGCCGTAGCCGTCGCTGCCCTTGAGGGCCTCGGCGGAGTTGAGGAAGCGGACGCCCAGCTGCTCGCACAGATCCAGAAGGGCCATGTTGAAGTCGTCGATCTTGGCCTGATCCATGTGGGGGTAGTTGGAGTGGTCGACCGGGACCGGCGGCACCGTGTTGACGATGATGTCGGTGTAGGGGTAGCTCTGCTGGATGGCCTGGATGAGGGCCGTGTAGTGGGCGATGAAGTCCGAGACTTCCATCCCGGTGTCGTTGGTGCCGAAGGTCATGACCACACGGCGAGGCTTCATCATGGCCACCGCCTGAGGGATGGTGTAGTGGTTGGAGTCCTTCTTAAAGGTAACGATGCCCTCGCTGAGCGCGACCTGAGTGCCGATGCCCTCTTTGGCACAGAACTGCTGCAGGGAGATGAGGCCGTTGTTGTAGAGGCGGACGGTGTTGGAATCGCCCAGAAAGAGGGTCTCGTTCAGGTAGTCCGTGCCGGCGTCGGCGGTCTCCGTCAGCAGAGCGGTGGAGGCGTTGTCGATCTGGTAGTGGCCCGACAGGTCTTCGCCGGAGGTGGGGTCTGCCACGGACTCCGAGACGGAGGGGGCAGGCTCCTCGCCGCCCTTTTTGAGGAGGGTGGTGGTGATGCCGAAGGTCAGCAGCACCGCCAGCACGCAGAGGATGCAGACCAGAACAGCCCGATGCTGCATGGGAGTCATGGTTTCGTTTTGTTGTTGTCTTTTTTGACTCATAGATTCAGTCCCTCTCGTTTCAGGAATGGGAAGGCTCGTCCACCGGGCGGAGAGCCCAGTCCGTCAGCTCTTTGCAGTCAGCGGCCATGAGGACCGGCGCAAAGGGGGCGACCTCTTCCCTGCCGCCGTAGCCGTAGAGCACAGCGGCGGCGTCCAGGCCGCAGTTCACAGCGCCCTGCATATCGTCCCGGCGGTCGCCCACCATCAGCACCCGCTTACCCTGCATGACGGGCTGGGCGAGGACGTGGCGGATGACGTCGGTCTTATTGTCGCGGCTCTCATCCATGGACGCACCGCCCACGAAGGAGAAGTAAGGCGCAAGGCCCTGCTCTTCGAGGATGGGCCTCACAACGTCGGTGGGCTTGCAGGTGGCCGTGCAGAGGGTCAGGCCCGCAGCCTTGAGACGGCCCAGCATCTCCACCACGCCGGGGTAGACATCGCCCTCGTGGCAGCCCTTGGCGGCGTAGCTCACGCGGTAGCGCTTCGTGGCCTCCTCGATTTTTGCAGGGTCGGAGAAATGCTCGCCGAAGCTCTTGCGGAGGGGCGGGCCGATGTAGCGGCCAAGGTCGCTCCGGGCGACGTCAACGCCCATGGAGCTGAAAACTTCTTCCAGTGTATTGAGAATGCCGGGGGCGGAATCGATGAGCGTACCGTCCACGTCAAACAGGATCGCATCGTAGTGCAGCAAGGTCAGGTTCCCCTTTCTCTTTGGATAAACATTATATAGTATAGCACAGATTTCGATATTCAGCAATTCCAACAAAACACTTTTCCGACTTTTATACATATTTTTAGGCAGCCCCGCCCCGGAAAGCAAAAACTGCCCACCCATTGCGGGCGGGCAGTCGCATTTTGACATCAGCTCTCGGTGGCGGTGCAGTTCCCCGTCGAGGGGTAGTAGAGGTTGTTGGCGATGAATTCCAGCTTCTCTTTCAGCACCAGCTCAAGGTTCGCCACGGCGTGGACCATGTTGGTGGCGGAGTCGTTGACTTCCAGCAGCTTGCACAGGTCCAGCTCCTCCATGCTGAGGGCGGCTTTCATCTTCTGGCTCTCGGCGCAGAGGATGTGGCTCAGGGCCGACTCCTGCAAAGCGATGCTCTCCATCAGGTCAACGACGGCCTGGTCGAAGGAAACTCTCGGCAGCGCGGGGCAGTCGCAGGAAACGCAGGGGGTGCAGTTGGTGGTATCAGCCATAAGAAGGACCTTCCTTTCTATAATAGGAATAGGGCGCAGTCCATCCTATGTGCCTCGCCGCCCGGATGTCACTCCGGCTTTGCGCTCTTCTGTACCTTCTCGATGGTGTCGCGGTAGCCGCCGGAGCCGTACTGGATGCAGCGGTTGATGCGGCTGATGGTGGCGGTGCTGATCTCCACGGCCTTTACGATCTGGTCGTAGGTGCTGCCGCCGAGCAGGAGTTTGGCCGCTTCCAGACGCTGGGCCATATCGGAGATCTCCTTGACTGTGCAGAGGTCTTCGAAGAAGTTGTAGCACTCCTCCCTCGTCTCAAGACTCAGGATCGCGTCAAACAGTGCGTCGGTGGTGGGGTTTCTTCTGGGATTCTTGTCCGCCATAGCTGCCTCCTTTAGGGCAAAGTGCCGCGGGATGCGGCACGGGTCTTTCTATCACTCTGTTACTTTAGCACTTGAAAGTATAAAAGTCAAGTATTCGGTCTTTCTTTCCGGAAGTTTAGCAGATTTCACCTGTGGAGGTGTTCAGTTTTATTCATCTCACATCTGAACAAAAATCGCCTAAATTTTCTTAGTTTCTCCCCCGCAAAAATGGCACAGTCTCCTAACTTGCCCAAAATATATTGACAAGTTATGAAATCAGGACTAAAGTATACACAATCATTCGGCAAATGCAATGAACAGGACATGACTTTTCGCATTCCCTGCGCTCAGAGAGCCGCCATTCCGGTGCAAGACGGCAGCACAGTGCGATCAGCCCTCACCTGCGAGCAGCCTGTGCGAACCCGCTTGCGGCAGTAGTGCATGGCCGTTCAGCCCACGTTACAGGGCGGCGTATCGGCGGCCAAACGCCTGTACGCGCAAGCGGCTGCTCCCGAAAGCAGCAAACGAAGTGGTACCGCGGAGAACGACCGGTGCAGATGCACCGTTTGGCCTTCGTCTTCGAGGAAGATGGGATACATCTTTGTGTCTCTATCTTTCATGAGGACGGAGGCTTTTTTCACCCTCCGGGCCGTTTCGCCTGCCCTGCTTTTGGGCACAGCCGTCCTGCTTCGGCCATTGCCGGTGTGAAAGAAAGGAAAGAGGTATAAAGAAATGAATACGCTGGTCATCGTTTTGATCGCAGCCGTGTGTCTGTTCGGCGCTTATACGCTGTATGGCCGCTGGCTGGCCAACAAATGGGGCATCGACCCCACTGCCAAGACCCCCGCAGTCGTCCATGAGGATGGCCGTGACTATGTTCCCACCAACGGCTGGACCGTGTTTGCACACCAGTTCAGCTCCATCGCCGGTGCAGGCCCTGTCACCGGTGCCATCCAGGCTGCTGCTTTCGGCTGGCTGCCTGTCCTGCTGTGGGTGCTGCTGGGCGGCATCTTCTTCGGTGCTGTCACCGACTTCGGCGCTCTGTACGCTTCCGTCAAGAACGACGGCAAGAGCATGGGTATGCTGATCGAGAAGTACATCGGCAAGACCGGCCGCAAGCTGTTCCTGCTGTTCTGCTGGCTGTTCTGCGGCATCGTCATTGCAGCGTTTGCTGACATGGTGGCCGGCACCTTCAACGCCTTCGGCGCCGACGGCGCTCTGGTGGAGGCTGCGCAGACCAACGGCGCTGCCGGTATGGTCTCCATCATGTTCATGGTCTTCGCTGTCGTCTTCGGCCTCATCCAGAAGAAGTTCAACTTCTCCGGCTGGAAAGAGAGCGTCATCAGCATCGTTTTCATCGTGCTGTCCTTCGTCATCGGTGCGAACCTGCCCATCATTCTGGGCAAGGCTGCATGGAGCTACATCACCTTCGTCTACATCTTCTTTGCCGCAGTTCTGCCTATGTGGCTGCTGAAGCAGCCCCGTGACCACATGACCACCTTTATGTTCGTGGCCATGATCGCCGGCGCTGTGGTCGGCCTGCTGGTCGCTCATCCCACCATGAACCTGCCCGTCTTCACCGGTTTCACCAACGAGAAGCTGGGTACCATGTTCCCCATCCTGTTCGTCACCGTGGCCTGCGGTGCTGTCTCCGGCTTCCACAGCCTCGTCTCTTCCGGCACTTCCTCCAAGACCGTCGAGAACGAGAAGGATATGCTGAAGGTCGGCTATGGCGCCATGATCCTCGAGAGCCTGCTGGCTGTTCTGGCTCTGTGCGTCGCCGGTGCTGCTGCCGCTGCTGACGGCACCCCCGCCGCCGGCACTCCCTTCCAGATCTTCAGCCGCGGCGTCGCCGGTTTCTTTGAGATGTTCGGCGTCCCCGCTTATGCCGCTACCGTCTTTATGACCATGTGCGTTTCCGCACTGGCTCTGACCAGTCTGGATGCCGTGGCCCGCATCGGCCGCATGAGCTTCCAGGAGCTGTTCAGCGTGGATGACATGGAGCACGCTGAGGGCTGGCGCAAGCTGCTCTGCAACGTCTACTTCTCTACCTTCATCACTCTGGTGTTCGGCTTCATCCTGACCAAGATCGGCTACGCCAACATCTGGCCGCTGTTCGGTTCCGCCAACCAGCTGCTGAGCGCTCTGGTTCTGGCTACCCTGTGCGTGTTCCTGAAGGTCACCGGCCGCAACAACAAGATGATCTTCCCCCCGCTGATCATCATGCTGTGCGTCACCTTCACCGCTCTGGTGCAGCGCCTGATCGCCATGGTCAAGGCCATCAGCACCGCCGCTTCTGTGACCATCCCCGCTGGCGAGACCACCTGGGGCGCTGTGTTCATCGCAAACGGCCTGCAGCTGATCCTGGCTGTCCTGCTGATCGTTCTGGGCCTGAACATCGTGGTCCACTCCTTCAAGGCTTACCAGAAGGCTGAACAGAACAGCGAAGTCAAGGCCTGATCTCTCAGATCGGCGCATCGCTTAACGGAATAGGCAAACAGCCGCTGACGGTTTTAAAGGCCGTCAGCGGCTGTTTTTTGTTATTCTTCCGGCAGTTCCATTTCGTGTTCCATCGACACAAAGCCAAACCGCTCATACAACGGCCTGCCCATCGCGGTCGCTTCCAGCGAGATGGCCGTTACTCCGCGCCGGTGCGCATCCTTCACCAGCAATGCAAGGGTATGCGCCGCAACACCCTGACGCCGGTACTGCGGTGCCGTGTACATGTTCATGATGTATGCCTTTTGACCGGTGGGGTTGTGAACGGTCGGCATGACCTGAAAATAGCTCACAGCGCCCGTGCCAACCAGTGTATCTCCGTCCCAGACGAGATATGCCGTGTGGGTGTCCTCAGCAAAGGCCTTCCGGTAATAGGCCCATGTCTGACACTCTACCTCCGGCAACGGAGCATCATCCGGCAGCAGATTGGCCGCCCGCAGCACCCGGCAGCGCACCGTCACAAGCAATTCCAGATCTTCCAGCGTGGCTTTCTGATATCTGAGGTTCAGCACTGGTGTTCCTCCCAGCTCTGCAGCACGGCAAGCTGTACTTCAGTGTGGAACCAGTGTTCCCCGCCCTGCAGGATGGTCAGATGTGCCCCGCTCTGCCGGCGGAACCGCTCCATCACCGCACGGGAGGTCAGCGCATCCTTGTCGCCGTACAGCACCTGGGTGGGTGTATGCCACAGCAGGGGATGCTCCCGCACCCAGCACAGATACGGCCACGAAAGCGTTTCTCCCATCTCCGTGGGGATCTCCCCTGCTGCCTTCAGCTGTTCTTCGGTGACATGGGCGCCCTGCATCATGCTCAGGATGAGGGTTTCCATATCCACCACCGGGGACACGAACAGGGCCCTTTCCGGCTTTTCTGCCCGCAATGCCTGCATAGCCAGCCATGCCCCGATGCTGACCCCATAGAGCCGGATATGCGGCCAGACCGGCTGCATCCGGGCATAGACTGCCTGAATTTCCGGCACCACCGCCCACGGCAGCAGCTGTTCCGGGCGGTCCCTGCGCGCTCCGTGTTCGGGCAGGTCGATGGCCAGCACCTGCCAGCCTGCGGAACAGGCGGTCTGGGCAAAGCGCTCAGCCTCTTCCTTGCAGCCGTTTTTCCCGTGGACATAAAGATACACCTTGCGGCTGCGCTTGCCGTACAGGATGGCCGGAACGCCCGCAAGGGTAAGATTTTGTTTTTTCATAGAGAGATTTCTCCTTCGTCATAACCCCGGCACAAAAATGCCTGAGAGGGTTCTTTTCTCCATGATAGCACATCTGCCGCACAAACACAAACAAAAAGGAGCCGCAGCACCTTTCGGTACTGCGGCCCCCGGTTTGCCTTAGAAGTAAAACTTACTTCACCATGCTTGCAACTTCAGCAGCGAAGTCATCAGCACGCTTCTCCAGGCCTTCGCCCTTCTGGAAGCGAGCAAACTTGACGATCTTGATGTCGCCGCCCAGGTCCTTTGCGACCTTTGCGGTGTACTGAGCAACCGTCAGGTCGCCGTCCTTGACGAACTCCTGATCGACCAGGCAGTTCTCCTTGAAGAACTTCTTGATCTTGCCCTCGATCATCTTCTGCTTCACAGCCTCAGGCTTGTTGGCGGTCTTGGGATCGCCAGCCATCTGGACCAGCATGATCTCCTTCTCCTTGGCCACGACCTCGGCGGGGACAGATGCCTCGTCCACATAGCCGGGGTTGGCAGCTGCGACCTGCATTGCGATGTCCTTGCCGTAAGCAACGAACTCGTCCTTGGCCTCGATGCCATTGGTGGTCTCGAAGTTGACCAAGATGCCGTGGGTGCCGCCGCCGTGGACGTATGCAGAGCAGACGCCCTCGTAACGG
>OOAQ01000569.1_pt1 | contig 30748 bp, 41 predicted proteins | sample 1671051 | NCBI WGS metagenome assembly OOAQ01 (sample SAMN06348117, study PRJEB24527) | human gut metagenome | biome: human gut; feature: ankylosing spondylitis patient; material: feces | host: Homo sapiens | place: China | collected 2015-10
TTTCAAACTGGGGCTTGATTATGAATCAATTTATGCTTATGTTTGAAAACAGAATTCAGATATAAGAACAAACTTACAACTGAATCCTGTTTCCATTTACACAAAATTTTGGACAGTGTCCAAATCAGCTTCTATTGTTAGTGAAATTCCAGAAGGGGCTAAAGAAGTTACATTTTAGAATATTGACATGCCATCTAATTAATCTATATCCAATAAAGTAATTTTCTTCCATTTTGTCCATCCATTTGTGTACCAATATACTCGTATGTAGACTTCTGGTACCCCATAATAAAATTTTTGAATCCCAATATTGGTACTTGCAAATACTGTTTCCAGTATACCTTGTGTTTCTGGAGTATTAGAAAGCCCATTGACCTCATATATTGAGTCCCTAATATCATTAGCATCACCTTCATACAGTGTTCCTTTAATTTTTATACACTGATCAGTCTCTAAAAGTCTCTCCCACAACTTTTGCGAGGTCTTCTTTTTCCATCCAATAACCCTTACCGTCGTCACCTACTAAACGTATTTTTTTACCGTCCATGTTGGTTGCTTTAGTCATGTCAATTTCTCTCAAATCTCCTGCCATAATTTTATTGTTTTAATTGTTAATACTAAGACATTGTCTATTTATTTTCCTACAATGTAGAAGGCCTACTCCCTTCAACTACCTTAAAGTAAACAGGTACTTTTTCCGTATTATCTACATCTGTTTCCATGTAGTCAATACTTAGCAACATAGGTTGCTGTAATGGATTTTTATCAAGTGACAACTCGTGAGGAGTTACTACTTCCACCAATAAACCGTCTACCAGATATTTGTATCCTGCATACGCATACTGCCCAATACTATTCTCCCAATCAGGGAAATACTTCTTCAGAGATAAGGCTTCGTCACTATTAAGTCCAAGGGTGTTCATTTTCTCAGTTATGAAAGAAACCAAAGAATCCACCTTTTGAATAAAATCAAAGTTTAGTTCTTCAGGATCGAACAACTTTACTTCTTGCTCGTATTTCGTTTTTTCAGACTCAGGGATTTCTTTCCAGTTTGCAGCTTCATCCATAGAAACCACTAACATACTCTTTTCAAATCTTCTTTCTTTGAATGCTACCTCCCCACTCTGAGTGAGAAGGCATCCATTACTTGCTTGTATTATCATATCGCATAGTTATTTTATAAAATCTTTTTCCAACCGTGCATTTTGCCTGATGAAACAATAAATATAAAACCATAAACAGTATGCGCCGGTATAGGTTGACTATACAAATCGGTTCCATCTGTCATAAGATTTCCGTCCCCAGCATTATAGATATATACTGTAATACCGCTCCAACTTGAATCTTTTGTCGGGAAATATATATAAGTAGTCTCTCCACTATTTGCGGTGACAACAAAGTTTGATTTTCCTTCATTAAGTAGAGAGTCTATTTTATATTCAATCCGACCATTAGATGAATTATAAACACCTGTCATACCTGAGAACGGTGCTGATATTGCTGTTTTTATCTTTAGTAATCCTTGTTTATTCCATGATATATTACCGTTTGCCATGCTTGCGCTTCCGTCTTGATTGATTACGTTTGCCCCATTCCCTATATCTATAGTTCCTTTAAACAATCCGTTCTCAGAGTACAAGTTTCCAGCCTCGTCTACTCTGAATGGAGCCGTATCAGGATTTTTACTTCCTGCCCAAAAACGGGTTTTTGCTCCAGAATCACTACCTGACAAACCTGCAGTAATAGTTCCGTCAGGCTTCTGTATCGTAAGCTGGTTGCCTTGCAGAAACTGAATCTTTGCGTTTTTGGCAATTATCAATGAAGTAAAGATAGCCCCTACGTTTAAGCCAAATTTTTCCCAATACGAAGTATTAGCATACGTGATACTAAACGATGCGACATGAGTCAGCTTACATCTGTACACATCCCAACCAGTTTCTACTGAATCATTTCTAACCAAGACCACATCGATATATCTTATAGGTAGGCTTCCATCTGTTATGTTACTATCGTTGCGATACTCAGTACCAATGGCACATTCACTATCACGTACCACGCAGCCTTCAAGTCCTTGTTTACCATCCTGTCCATCCCTTCCATCTTCACCTTTTTCTCCCTTCTCGCCTTGTTCTCCTTTTTCAGCAAGCACGTCATATTCGGCTGTGTTCATTTCTCCGGTGAGGATATATCCGGATTCTGATTTCAATCGATTCCCGGCATTATCCAGCAATGTGAACAAAGGTGGGTTATATGTAGCTACCTTAGCTACATAAGAGCTTCCGGCCATTGTGACAACACCCATTTTCGGAACAAGTAATCCAGTATGCCAAGCGCCTAAATTAGTATATCCTTCTCCTTGTTCACCTCTGATTTTAGACCACTTGTAATCAGAAGTAGTGCTGCTATCATTTGGATTTGTATCAGTGTATACGCCTATGAAATCGCCGCTATCCTCTCCATCGTTTCCCGTAAACGTTGAACCTCCGTCATTTGAATACTTTATATGCAAATAGTAGGTTTTACCGTCTGCACCATTGTAACCTGGAATGCCTTGTTCACCTTTCGGGCCTTGAATGCCTTCAAGTCGAGCCCAGGCATATTTGGTTGGGTCATCGCTGTCAGCCTGCTCGAAATCCACATAAGTACCTATGTAGGTAGACGTCGTTTCCGTCATTGGATTCCCATCCGGGTTAGGTGAGTATTTTATGTGGAAGTACGTTGTTTTACCGTCTTTTCCGTCTTTACCTGGAATTCCTTGTTCACCTTTTTCACCTTGCAGACCTTGTAATCCATCCTGACCGTCTTTACCATCCTTTCCATCGGTTCCGTCCTGAGCTATTAACTGATATTCTGCATTGTTTATTTCACCCGTAATAATGTAACCTCCCTCAGTCTTGATACGATTGCCATCATTATCCATTAATGTGTAGTATGGTGGATTGTAAGTTCCGTCTTTCTTAGTACACATAAACGTAGCGTTTCCCATGCGCACGACTCCAAGGTAAGGAACAAATAACCCATTGTACCACGTACCCATATTCTGTACGGATTCCCCTGCTGGACCTTGAATATTACCGACGTTTTTCCATACGTTATCTCCAGTCCAAACCCACAATTCACCTGATATAATATAAGCGTCTCCAATATTATTCCCTTCTTGCGGTAATTGAGATGGGTCGTCTTTGCTTCCCAATATCTTGAATGATGTTCCATCTACACCTGCATCACCTTTGCTTACCTCCAGTAGCCAGTTAGGGTTATCTTCAGAAGGTTCCGTATTCGTTCCACTTTCATTTACACACAGCCAAATGCACCCGTTATGTGATACACGGTCATAATAGAAGTACTGTGTGTTATTTCCCCATGCTCCACGGTCGTTAGCGGTGATAACCGGTGTTCCATCCGGTTTTACCTATGTAATGGTTCCGGCAAAATACACGCTATTGGTATACTCAGAGTATCCTTCCATATTCATACCGAATACATTAAGGTTACTTAAATCGCCACTTTGTTTGGCAATATTTGCAACCCCGATTTCCCATGTATTCTGCTTCCAGAGATGTCGTGTATAGGTACGAGTTTCATAAACTGATGTCTGTCGGTCTTCACGCGTAAAGCTTCCGTATGCTACGAAATTCATTTGGGCAAACGGGTCGAAAGCATACTTCCAACGTTCAGACACAGGACGAATCTGATACTTGAACTGCTCGTTCCGGCTTCCTATTACTTCTGTGACGGTAAAATACACGGTACAGAATCCGGCAAAGGTCAGGTTACCTCTGCTGTCATCCGTATCTTCCGTAGCGTTGTCTGATGAAGTCAGAGAGTGAAATATACCCATGCAAATGTCTCCCACAGCCACTGCTCCTATTTCCCCCTCTTCCAGTTTCAGTGTACATATTCTGGATTCCGTATCAACCGATTCGATAATACCAGCACCAGGTGCACGCCATTTGTCTCCAACCTTCACATCTACTCGGTTATATCTAAGCTCCGGTGTCTCAATAAATCTTCTGGATGTAAGGGATTCTACTTCTGCATTTCCGTTGTCGTCAATTTTCGCTCCGAAACCGGTAAGACCAGACGCAAAACCATTTTTCCCGAAAACTGCTCCAGCACGGAATAATGCCGTCTTCAAGAATGTTAGCACTCCTATAACGGTGTCATTGAACTTTTTTGAGATAAACTCAACTCTTGAGCGCAAAGATGAAAACACATTGCTGTCAGAAGGTGCAGTCGAGTCGTTTACTTTAATTACATACACGCCGCTACCTCCACCTGTATAAGTCTGTCCTTTATAGGTGAGTGAATCCACCTTATCCTCAATCTCTCCGATTCGCGAGTAAGGCATGCTTTCTCCAATCGTATAGACTGGAGAATCCCAAGGAATATCAAGATTCATTTCCCATCCTAAAACACGTGAGATACGCCCACTTTCGAAATAGGTGTCATCAACGAGGTTGATTCTTTGACCAAACTCAAATGTTCGTGAGACTAAATCCTCTTTTACCCATGAACTTCTGAGGGTAGTAGGGTAGGTTCCGTCATCTTTATTTACTTTATCGGCATACTTCTGCGCCTTTTCCTTCAACTCCTGTTCGGCGTCTGGGATATACTGGTCTGACACCAGTTGGATGTCAAATCCTGAAAGAACATATTTATCACCGTTCTCGGGCCTCATGGTATTATCAGGAAGCATTCGCCCATAGTCATCATTCCTGACAATCTCCCAAAGCTGCTCGCCACGGGTTTCATCCTTTGGGGTCGGATTGAAGATAACGCCGAACTCCATTCCGTTCAGCTTGCCGGACTGGAATTTTATTTTCAGTTCTTGTCCTTCGATGATATATTCATCCTTGAATACCAGCCCGGTATCCTTGTAGCGGTAGTAGGTAACGGTTTCTTTCGTGCCGTCCTCGTTGTTCACTTCCTCGGTACGAGTGTGCACATCAGATAGAGTGCCTACCCGACGGGGATAAACATCGTCGAAAACCACCACATCTTCGATGGCTTCTTCCTGCGACATTCCTTCATATGCATCAATATAGGGAGTATCGGCCGGAAGCATAAGCCGTTTCTGGACTACACCGTTCACCACGGCCTGCTCGTCAGTCGGACGGTAGTTCGTAGGGATATTCTTTGTTGAGCCAAACGCATAGATGCGGGTGGCATAAGTGCCCTGACTTTCGCTGCGGGTGATGGCCGACGCTTCGACACCACGCTCGATTTTAACGGCATCTCCGAACTCATTTCGCCCAAAATGAATCACGTTGTCCGTTATCCAGCAATCACAGTCCCACTTATCCTCACCCGCCATAGAAAACAAAGCATCCAACAGGTTTATGTTGTCGTAGGTCATCGCCACTGCCTTATTCTCTACAGTATCGTCTATGCTGAATGTGAAATCTGTCCCTCGGTAGGTATATCCCAACGCTTTCAGGTTGCGGAGGAAAACACCTAACTGCACGTCGAGAGCTGCAGTTAGCGACCATGACGCTTCGCTGCCTGCATGTTCCGGGGTATATTTGAAAACCTTGTTCTTCCACTTCCAGTAGTAGGCATCCAGTTTTAATTCGTAATCATATCCCCCAGTAGAAGTGTTGTAGGTTGGTTTCTGAATGTCGGTAATCTCGTAGATTTTAGCCAGCTTTCCGCCAAGCGATTCATCCAACTCTCCAGCTAGGTCAACATAATCACCAATTTTGAACGGAATGGGGGAGGGCATCGAGAAAGGAAGGATTATGTAGTCCTCTTTCATCAGTGTAAACTTTCCCTTCGCCCCTTTGTTGATTGGGGTGGAGAACCTTGTCTTTCCGGATATGTCCTTAATTTCAATCATATCCCCAAAGTTCATAAATAGCAAATGGAAGCCCTAAAAATTCGGACTTCCATTTGAAACAATAAAGGAAATGTTTGTTATTCGCTTCTATCCATGGGATTCGGTTCGCAAAACTTACTTGAAACTTTACCGAAACGCCTGTCAATACTCAACCCGTAAGAGATGCTTTTCCCCAGGTAAACCAGCTTGTAGACTTCGCTCCCAAGAGCGGGGATTTTGATGTTTACGACTCCCTTCTCCAGTTCTGACTGAAAGGCTTTCTTCTTTGTCCGATAGTCACCTTCTGAGTCTCCTTCTATGGTGAACTGGAGAGTGATTTCACGCGATGCTACTTTTGCATTGTCGGTTATTATTCGCTTCCCGTGCTCCAGACGGCTCTCATCTTCGATGTAGTCTTTCATCAGGTTGAATCCGTCGATAGCATCGAGAAAACCGTCACCCATGCGGACACCCCATGTGCTCCAGGCATCCTTCCCGTTAATAAATAAATCTCCTGTCATAGTCTTGCTGTATTACGTTTCACTTCGGCAATGTCGGCCTGCATCTGTTTGATAGGCTTGACAATTTCGCCTGTGTTCTCTCTGATTTGCTGTAACTCTAAATAGGAATTGGCCAGGATGGTACGTGTCTCGTCGGCGATGTTGTATAGGCCGGTCACTTGTGATGTCAAGGCACTGATGGAGCCTCGCAGTTCGGTAATGGCTACTGTCTGTTGCTGCTCTGCTGTCTCTATCCTAAGATTGGACTCATACACGGCAGTGAACCGACCGCTCAGTTCTCCGGCATCCTCGTGCGTCATTTCTGTACCGAATCCACGGCTGGAAGCCGACTGCTGGGAGCTGCTGCCAGCCTTGTCGTATCCGGTAGCTGCGGCAAGTTCATCCCGTAGTTTCAATGCTTCATTCACGTACCCCATATATTCGTTTTGGAGTGAATTACGTTCACTCTCACTCAGGTTTCCGTCCTTCATACTTTCACCGAATCTGTTCCACCAGTCTTCAAGCTTCTGGCTGTACATGTTACCGATTTTATCTGAAAGCATGGCACGCATAAAGTATTCGGATAGGTTATCCGCAAAATCTTCCGCCGAGGCATCCATATCCATGAGAGTATCTATGAAACTGTCATACATGGAATCAAAACTTATTCCGGTAAGCTGTTCGAAAAGACCCTCTTTCAGTTCTTCGAGGTTTCCGGCCAAGTCTGCATATTCACCTAGTGCATCAACGACAGCATTTCCATAGCCTCCTTTCCCTGAATCGGCCATTTTCTGCCACAAGTCTACATCCTGACGTAATAAATCCATCTGCTCCGGAGACATCTGCCACAAGGAATCTGTACCTGTGAACTCTGCCATGACATTTTCCCGAATCCATTGTATGTCACTTTCCGACCAGCCCATGTAATAGGCCCAGCTATGATGCTTACTGTGATAGCCAGCATTGGCCTGCGCTTTTGCAAGAACATTCTTGTTGTATTCCTCCTGATACTTGATGGCTTTATTGTACTCTGCTACAGATTTCTCGCTTCCCTTGCTGGACTTCATTTCTTCTGTAAGGGATTCGATGGCAGACTGCAACTTTTCGTTTCTGTCCGTGAGTCTGTTGATTGTATCCTGCACCTCTTTTTCGTTTCCTCCAATACCGAAGAGTTTGCTGAATCCTCCGAAAGTCAGGGTATCCCATATTCCACCTACAGACTTAAAGACACTACTGAATATGTTACCTATGAAACCATCCAGCCCCTGTGTCCCGATGGCATCTAAAAGAGAAAATGCAGCTCCAATTATACCTCCAAGTTTCTCGCTCTCTTCTGCAAATATGTCTACTATATTTCCGGCCAAATCACCGACCTGAGAGAGGGAAATTTCAGAGTTTGAACCAAGCTGGGTAATGACGTTTGACAATGTGACAAGGTTGCTTGTCGTTTTATCTGTCGACTTTTGTACATTGACCTGAGCGTTCTGCTGTCTTTTCTGGGCATCATTCAGTTTCTTCGTGGCCGCTTCCTTCTGTTCATCTGTTCCGCTTCTCATGGCTTCGTTGTATTCCTCCTGAGCTTGTGACAGCTCTTCCTGTGCCTTGGCCAATTCGCTTAACTGTTCGGGTAGGTCGGCCAGCAATCCTCCTTTATCGATAAGAGTTGACTGGATGTTGCTCAACGCCTCGTCAATGACCTTCTTCTGGTCAACAGCCATGTTCTTGTATTCTTCGGAGTTTTTGAAATCCCTAAGCTGCTGTTGTACTTTGTTCAGGGACTCTTTGGATACCTTGTCCAAGTCACCGAAGATAAGTTCCCAATTGATTCTCTGTTTCAGCTTCTCAAGATTAAGAGAGGAGAGGGCTTTATCCATTTCTTTCTGGAGTATGTCCTTGTCTACCTGAGTAGCAGCCTCCGAGATTTTACGGGTGTACTCAGCAATGATTGCATCACGTTTCTGCATAAATGTACCATAGCTTTTCAGGTAACGTTCATTAGCCTCGATTGCAGCCTGATTTTCGGCTTTCGTAATTTCGGCCAGCCCTTTTTCACGTGACTGCATGGCATTAGACGCACGACTTCCTAATACTTCCCGCTGTTCAGACGTAAGCTTTCCTCCTTGCGCATCTTCCCATTTTTTGCGCTGTTTCCTAATTTCATCGATTTCTCGCTGGTAATCCAGCTCAATCTGTCTGCGCTTCTTTTCAGAACCTTCTTCCATCAGGTTGATTTCTTCCTGCAGATTTGTTCTGCGAAGCTGAAGGAGTTCTTCTGTAAGCTGTTGCTGCTCTTTCTTTTGTCGCTCGGCATCTTTCTTTGCCTGATTCTCTTGTTTGGTCAGAGTGTCTCCTGTTACACCACCGAGCGATTTATATGATTTTTCTGCTGCTTCCAACTCTTCTACAGCTTTCTTATAAGCAGATTCAGTGCCTTTTTTAGCATCCTCTACAGCCTTTAATTTTGCTTCGTAAACAGCTTTTGCTTCTTTATATGCTTGCTGATACGTCTTTTCCGATGCTTCCCTTTGCGATTCCAGGCCAGATATGGTGCCGTCAATCCCTTTTAGCGCTGCTTGCGCATTATTAAACCGTATTTGAACGTCAATAGGAATTGTTGCAAAAGGAAAATTCTTAATTTTTTCTTGCTCTTCCTGCAATATTTGTCTTGCTATATTGTATTCGCGTATAATCTGCTCACGATTACTTCTTGCTTCCATCAGCTTGACTTCTACAGGTTTCGCGTTTTCCTCTGTTTCCTTTTTCAGTCGATTATATTCGCTCAGGGCTGATTTCCACTTGTTAAGATTTGCTTTTGCTGATTCTACTTGTGAAGCGATTAATGGGGCACCTTGCCCCGCATTTTTTAAAGAAGCATTTAATGATTTTATTTTCTCCTCCCATTGTTGTATATTCTTTAGTATGTTTTCATAACTGTTCTTGTCTCGTTCCTTATTCAGTTCTTTATTTGCTTCTGCAAGATTAAGTACAGCCAGCTGTTCACGGGTATAAGCAGAAGAAAGTGCAGGAGAATACCTTTGTAGTTCCTCATAGGCCTTGATCTTTGAAAACTCGGTTTCTGTCTCATCTTGGATAACGCGTATCAGCTCTTCTATTTTTTTCTTGCGTTCCTCTTCCTGATTCGCAAAATTCTTTTGTTCTTCATTGAATTTTTGTTGTGCCTTTTCCGATGCGGTTGTGCTGTCATGGAAGGCCCACATTGTAGCAACAAGACCGGCAAGAACCGTAGCTACCAGGACATACGGGTTGGCTTTCATAACCGTATTCAAAGCCTTTTGTGCTATCATTTGAGCTTTGGTAACCAAAATTGCAAGTTCCATTCTGGCCGTTAATGTATCCTGAGCTATTCGCACTACAATAAGAGCGGTTTTGTATGTCCCGTATGTAGCAATCAGTCCTATCAAAATCTTACCAACAGTTTCATAGTTCTCAATAAGACCTTTCAAGCCTGAAATACCTGCAGAAGCAATTCCCTGAGTATCTTTCCCAATCTCATTCAACATTGTATCCCAAGCATCTCCAAGGTTACTCAACTGCCCTGTAAGAGACTTAGACTGTTCTTGCATCAGGTTATAATAGATTCCTGATTCACTAGTCATATTTTTAAAGGCCTGTTCTACTTCTTTAAATCCTACCTTGCCTTCCTTTACTAAACCGGAAACTTCATCTTTTGTCACACCAAGCACTTTTGCCAGTTCCTCGTAGATGGGAATACCACGTCCTGCAAACTGACGAATATCGACAGCATAGGCCCTCCCTTGTGTCCTTAATGTGCCATAGAGATAGGCTATTTCACTAAGCTGGGAGCCAACACCGGCGGCTACATTCCCCAACATTACAAGTTCATCACCCACATTCTCAGCTGACGAGCCGTAAGCAATCATTTGCTTGGCAGATGATGCCACCCCTTGAAGGTCGAAGGGTGTCTTTGCGGCAATATCCACCAGCTCTAACATCAGTTTATTTGCTTTTTCCTTACTTTTCAGCATGGTTGAAAAAGCAATTTCAAGCTGCTGGAATTGTCCTCGTACATTGACAAGTTCTGTGGCAAAGTTTTTCAAGGCAGTTACTCCACCTATTACACCAAGTACTTTGGTTAAGGAAACAGACATCTTTTCATTTGCTTCGACCGTTTCACCTGCTTCCTCTTTAAACGCAGAATATTCATCCTTCAGTCTCTTTACTGAAAGACGGGCTTCAGCTTGCTGTTGAGTCAAACCAAATAAAGTAGCTTTTTCTTCATCGAGAGTCTTCTTTGCAGATTGGTATTCTGATAATAAGCCTGCAGCTCCCGTCGGATTTCTTTTTAAAGCTGTTTTATAAGCATTGCCCAACCGCTTAACATCATGTTCTACGTCTTTGACAACTCTTTTCTGGTCAATAATTTTTTGAGTAAAATCATTTACAGATTGTGAGGCATTGTAAATATTGGACTTAAAGTCTTTCTCCATTACAGCACCAGCTTTGGCCGCCTCGGTCACCAGCCCCATCATTTGTTGGCGAGCAGATGCCAGTTGAGTTTCCAATGCCTTGGCGGCTGCGGGTGATTTGTTTACGTCCATCTTCTTTAACTGGGCTTCCAGCTTACTAATCTCATTACGAAGTCTTATAACTTCATCATATTGTGCGCTTACGCGGAATACAAGTGTAGCCATATATTATAAACTGAATATTAATGTTTGAAGTTACACCTCAATTCATTAATATTCAGTTTTTACGATGATTAATACCAAACAATAAACCTATTGTTGCGTATTTGTGTTTTTCAGTGTTTTAATAAAAAAGGCGCATCATAATGATGCGCCAAATTGTCAATTTGTTCTTTAATTTATATCAAAGCCTCACGGCTGGAATATCAAAACTTGACAAGTTCCATTCTTTTAAGTATTTCATTGTATTTGGATTGTATATATGCTTTCTGTTTCTCGGAAGCCGTCACGATCTTGCCTTTATATTTTCGCATCACAGATTCATTTAAACCTATTTCCTTTGCGAACTTACTGGCATTAATGAACGGAAATGCCTCAAAAAATCCACTTAAGTCATACACATACTCCACAGAATAGCCAGCTTTATACCAACTTGGAAATTCACCATGTTTTTCTTTGTAATATTCTGCCTGTTCCTCTAAAACAGAAATAAAGTCCTCTTTCGCTTCTTGTTCTGTAAGCCCAAAGCCATACGCACCGTTTACATCTTCAGAATAGATAGAGATTCCTCCATCATCTGCTTTTTCAATAATAGCCTGAATCCTCTTCATAATCGTGTATTTTAAGTTTTGTCAATTAAATGCACCCACCGAAGTGGGTGCTGTTCTTTTACTTCTTTAACCCCGCCTTTTTCATCATGCTGTCAAGAGTACCTTTAGGTATCTCTTTGGCCGGATGTCTGCCTACAGGGATAAAGTAGTCAAAGTCGGGATGAACATACTTGTGATGTTTCTTTCCCTTTTCGATTGTCCAGCCTGCTGACTCAATCAATTTGTAAAACTCTGAAAACTTCATAAATCAAAGAACTTTTAATTGACAATGCAAAGGTAACATTTTCGTTACTATTAAGCAAACTTTGTAACGTAAAAAAAAAGTAACGTTTCTGTTGCTTTTTAACATTCTAATAGAGCCATATCTATTTCTTGTTTCTTCTTCTGCGCGAAGCCATGTCCTTACCCTTCACCTTCGTAACCTTGGTTCCGGTAACTATATGGAGCTTGTCACGCTGCATTAATACTAAATTCCTGTATGGTATCTCATAGACCACTTCCCGGTATGACAGATGCAGATTTTCCATGAACGATGCAATCTGTCCCAAGAGAGTATCATTTCCTACGACCTCGGTTTCGCTGCCAGCAGACTTACGTTCCTCGCCAAGCTGACAGCTTTGAGAAAAACCTTTGAGTCAATCATAGAGAGTGCTTCATCTAAAGCATTTACGTTTTCTTCGTATGTTCCTTTGGCTAACTCTTCACTCAAGTTTTCGTCACCAGCTATCAGCCAGGAAAGAGCCCTGCTGTAGGCCTCACTTTCTCCCAGGGAGAGAAGAACTTCTTTCAAATTGTCTGCTTCTTGTACGCCTGACAAATGGGAGATTGCTCCGGCCAGTTTGTTGATAGTAGGAGGGTAGACCGTGTAGGCTTTCCCAGCGACAAACACCGTTCTGAAATCACTTCCGATAATGGATTCAGTTACTATTTTTGCTCCTTGATTCATTCTGATAAAAGATAAAAATTAAGGGGTGAAGCCATAAAGCCCACCCCTGTTATGGAATTCAATCTCTACCTATTGGATAGGCATTAAGCACCTGCTGTTACTTCAGATGAGTCAAACCAGTATTCCGGTGCAACTTCTGCATTTTGTGGTTCCAGTTCCACCGCACTTACAGGAATACCGACAGCCTTGTCTGTTGTGGCTTCACGTGCACCGATGTCAGCACGGGGAATCACACAATACTGGTCATCGTCAGTCAAAGCGACAAGTAACTTCTCAATGTTTACCTTGCCTCTTGCTCGTTTCCAACCCTTATCAGTGTTAATAATATCACCACCCATAAGGTCTTTCTTAGTAGGATAGTCGTATTCTCCAATAGTGAAGTTTACAGTAACATCACCCATTTCCTTATCACTTCGATAAGTCTGATTCGTGAGCTGGTTCTTGTAATTTGTACGACTTGCTTCTGCTTCTTCAATCGTCCATGTATCCTGATGGATATTCTTGATTTCTTTCAATGCTTCACCCTGTAAAAGAGTATGCAAGGCTTGTCCTGTCAAATCTGCGGTAATCTCGCTTGTTTCGCCATACCAAAGCTTCTTGATATTCGCGGCTGTGACTTTCTTTGCTTCTGCCATGTTATTTCACATTTAAAACTTCAAACAAAATTCTTACATTCACATAGTGACACTTTAAGGATGTGTCCTCCTCAGTTCCGATTGACTCGATGGAATAATGATAGGTTGTACCGTCATAGCGTCCGGTCACTCCGTCAAACAATTCTTGCGCCTGTTTCTCCAGTTCGTTCAGTCGGATGGTGTTGGCTTCACCTTCTTTTAAGTCAGGAACGCAAAGATTCACCTCAACGAAGGATTTCTTCCAGTACGTCTCCGGTTGCTGCTTCTTAGAGTGAATGACAATCCTTTCGGACTTCATCGCACCCGTCAGTTTCTTGCCATGAGGGACAACATCAATGCCGAAAGGCTGGCAATCACGATAGAGTATGTTCGCTATGTCGGTGGTTACTATCATTGTACAATCTCCCAATCTTCTGCAAATACATCACTAATGGACGGAACCCATGAGTCAGCACGTCCAGTATTCTCATTGTAGATAAGACACTGGCTTGTGTAGTCGATAAAGCCTTTACCTTTCAGAATAAGGTCTTTAGCTGACTGTGGAAGTGACTGCATTTTCGGAATGATGTTGCTGTCAATATGCGCTGGAACTTGCTTAATAACAAACAATCCTTTACCGTTCCAGCCTATTCTTCGGATTGCACCACCTTGTTTCAGGACTTCAATAGCATCACCGAAGCACATATTTTCACTTTCTTCCGACACTTCACGATACGAAGCTTCAAACGGTTCTGCTGGCGACCAGCTTTCATAACCGTCTTTGTACTTCACATGATAGCCAGCTTTATCCTTTTCGGCTTCTGATGGAACTTTGCCAGCTTGCAGAAATCCTTTACTATAAGCATTACCCATTGTCATAGGTTCTGCTTCTACTTGTTTTGTTCCAATGTATTTCTTCATTTGATTTCCTCCTTTAATCGTTTCTCAGCATATATGGCTGCACCAGTCAAGACTTCGTAACCTTTGGATTCAACGAAAGAAGCGTATTCAGCTTCATTCCTCAACTCCAGTCCATCATCCTGGACTGAATACTTGTTTGACTTGCGTAGCGTTCCGGTCCGGTTCTGGTAACTGCCATGCTCTATCGCATAATCGACCGCTTCCTTTCCGACCTTATCCTCAACGGCTTTCACCTCGGCATAGCCTTGCTCGAAAAAGCTATCTACATCCGAAAAATCAAACTTTACAGCCATATCTCTGAGTAACTAAAATAGTTCGTATTCTTCACCATGTAAACCTTGCCTGTTCCCCGGATATTCTCACCGTCCATACATCGGACTTCATCACCAGCCTTCAAAGAGATTTTCTTCTCACAGACCACATGGTAATTCGGTCGGTACACCTTTCCGTTCTCCGAAGTAAACTCCTTGGTCGAGTTATCATCACAACGGCATTTACATACGTCCTGCCAGCTTTCTCCACCGGTTCCGGGAATAGGCCTGCCGAACTCGTCCGTTTCCATCGGAGTAAAGACCTTAACCTGTAATGTATGTGGAGCAAATATCATAGGAATCTGACTTTAGGTTTATCTGACAGCGTGTCTTCAAGGCCGTACTTCTTGCACAAGAATGAGTAGTATTCCTTCAAGCCTTTGGTGTCCCAGGACATAGAGAAACCGTTCTCGCTGATGGAAGTAGCACGAAGTAGAAGAGAGGGGATAAACTTCGCCATAGACACCGAAACAAGTCCGATGTTTGACGGGCCCATCTCATCCTCTCCGCTTACTTCTGAAGACAAACTTATCTCCAAAAGGTCAGCCTCCGACAAGTTGATGCCGAAGGTCTGAAACTTCTGTGATATGTAGTCGTTTACTGTCATGCGTTCATGGTTGACAAATCAAAGTTCACAATCAGATTCGGGTTCGTAATCTGAGGAATCCACTCTGCAGTGTATTCCAAATAACGACCGTTCTTGTCCTTGTAACCGGAAATAAGCATATCACCGTCTGCCTGGGTGTAGTTACGTCCCGGTACGCCGTCCACTGCTTCGTACGGAGTGTGGAAACGCATATAACCGACCTTATCCTGCGGAAGCAAGGTGATACGGTCGTCTGCATAAATCTGCACGTTCTTCCCGGTCTGGTCTTTCACGTAATCTTCCTTGATTTCAATGGCCGGAAGCCCGATGCCAGTGAATACTTGGGAAGCCAGTTGAGATGTAATCAAACCAGTTGAAAGATACATCTCATTTCCTGTAAGCTGCATCTTGAACTTGTCACCAAACTCAGCCGACCCGATGATATTCTTCACGAAAGTTCCTCGTGACATAATCATCTTCTGGAAATTACCGTAGTCCGCTTTCAGTGCATTAATCTGCTGCTGCAAATAGGTGATGAAGTTCGTCTTCGCACCAGTATCAGGCTTGATGAACTTGAACGGCAATTCAATGTTGAGAAGGTCAACGCCTCCGGCATTGTCGTCCTTGTTCTTAACAGCTGCTTCTCCGGTCATCAGAAGTGAACCTACGATAATATCCATGCGCTTGTGAGCTGCCAAAAGTACCTGGCGGTAATCGTCATAGATGAAATTCACGATTTCCTGCATGGCTGCTACCTGGTCAGCAGGTTTAGCTGCGTTAAACTTGTCAATCAAGTCCTGAAGTTCGGACAGGCGGTCAATGGAAATCTGGTAAGCATCGCCAAGATAAGCGATTTCACCATATCCTGAACCGATATTCCGGCGTTCACGGATAGGCTTCTCGCCGTATCGTGAGTTAATAGAACCGGCCATCACTCCAGTAACCTGACCGATGTAGTCCTTGAATACACGGGTAGTCGTTCTACGGAAATCAAGATACTGCTGCCAGTAGATTGTATCCTTACGAGTCTGAAGGACGCGCTGGATAACGGCGTTTACGATATTGGGGTCATTAAACAGAGTATGAATAGTTAGCATCATGTTTTACCTCCTTTCTTTATTTGCTTGCAATTACACCTGCTGTTCTCAAAGATGCCAGAAGGGCATTCAATTTTGTATGTGCATCTTCCTGCCCAGTAGCATCATCCACTTTAACACCCTGTTTTACACCTCCGAGAGCAGAAGATGTTGCTGCAGACAAAGTGAATTTGTTGGCTTGGGATGCGATACCATCCAATTTAGCTTTGTCTTCTTTACTCATCAAGCCATCTTGACTGGAAGACGCTTTGGCAACTACAGCCTTTCCACTTTGAGTAACGTCAGGAGCGTTGAACTGGAAATGCGGCATGTTGGCCTTGTCAATGTCAGAGAAAGGCATAACCAATTTGGTAGGCTCAATCTCGAATGCTCGCATCAAAAGAGCAACTAATACAATTCCTTCTTCTACTTGTACTCTTCCGTACAAGGCTGAGTTAGCAATGACTTTCGGAGTTGTGCCGCTTACCGCTGTAGCTTCATAGAGTACAATACCAGCTTCCAATGTTTCGCCAAAGTCGGCAGACAGCGTCAACTTATCGAAATCTTTGTTTGATTTGTCAATACTGTTGATGGTAGCCCCATGAGAACCATTACCCAGATGCATACCCACATAAGCCAAAGAGTTTTTCTTGATTTTCAATGTGGTATTGGAACCGGTGGTAAACTTTTCATAGATTTCTACACGGATAGCCACCTGAGCGGTCTTCTTCACCAAGTCGGCGGCAATCGGTGTGAAGGATGGAAGAAACGAACCAGCGACAAGGTTGGCCGTATCCAGCTTGTAAGACCCTCTGCGTCTTACACCGGTAGAAACATCATAGCGTTCCTCGATGGACGGTTCAGGCTCAATGTTGTACTTAAATCCTGCTGACATAAATTACTTGTTTTGTTGTTCGACAATAGATTTTGTGTCCGCCTCAATCATTTTGGCGAACTCGCTCGCTTCCTTCTCCTGCTTCTGTTCGGCAGTTTCAGGAGCTTTGGAGAACTGAAAACCGTTGTTAGACATATCCTGCTTCATGTCCTTGAAATAAGTGTCCAAGTCGGTGTTTTCGGGAATGTTGCGGTCTTTCAGCATAAATTCGGGAATACCGTACTTCTTCGCCACTACTGAAATCTGAGAATTGCGCTGCGCCTGCGCTTCATTTTTCTCCATTTTGGCCAGCTTGTCGGCAAACGGCTTGATACCGGCGGCGATGCCATCGGCAATCATCTTTGCGATGTCTGTCTCCTGCGGCTTTGGAGGGTCGTTTGGTTTCGGTGGTTCTGGTTTCGGATTCTCGATTGGTTTTCCGTCTTTCAGTCCATGCTTCTTCTCGTAGTTTGAAACAGCGGAAGTCTGCGCCTGTCCTGCACGGAAATCACCATAGTTTTGCATCACGTCCTGAAATGAGATACCCTCAACGATGGAGGTCACCTTCGTTTCGTCCGTTACACCCTCTGCCTTCTTTGTGGCGATACGGGTGAGTGTGGCAGTGTCCACCCCAGCGAATTTCTGTTGCAGTCCTGCCAAGATTTGTTCAAAGATTGTCATACCGTATGAGTTTGATTAATAATTTCATACGGTAAATTTACTTATAGAGAAAGGGAAGGGGAAATTTTAAGGCTAACGATACGAAACAATTGGGAGAATGTTCGTTTTTAGACAAAAAGAAAGCGTGACTACCTAAGTAATCACGCTAAACTGATTATTTATTAAGTTATCAATTTGTTCCTTATACTTCCACGCGTTAAAATAAATATCGGAATTAGATTTAAAATAAACTGCAATGTGTAATTTATCCACGGACGATTAAAGAATATAGGTAATAGCCCGAACATCCATTGTGTTACCCAAATTAAAATGGACATTCCACTAATCCCTATCACCATTCCTAATATTAAACCCCATTTATTTTCAGGTGGAGCAAATGGAGATATTATAAGCATAAACAAAAATATTATTAACCATATAATCCAAAATAAAGAAGAAGATACTGTATGCAAAATTTGATTTCTTTGGATATTTTTCCTATCGATTTCTTGCATATTATTAGAAATCTTATCTTCTAATGTAGACTGATTATCAAATAATTCAAGAAATTGCTCTACTACTGTTTTCCTATTAATAAAATCATATTTCATTTCATCAAGTAACTTACAAGTTATTGTATCTTGCTTTAATGCTACTTTTGTTTTTTCAATTTTTAATAAATAATCAAGTTCTTGAGAATTTATGTATAAGTAAGAAAATCCTACAATATTATCAACAAACAATATTGATAATATTATCAGTATAGTGATGGATATTTTTCTTGGGACTGAAATTCTTTTATTTCCAAGGAAATTCCATATTTTAGAAATTAGCTCAGACATAAAATCACAACAAATTTATAGCAGACAGTTCTTCTGTCAGAGCATTAATACCTTTCTGAATCTTCTCCAACTGCTGTTTACGTGGTTTGTGTACTCCAGCCGCATAATGCCACAACTGGCGTTCATTGATTCCGGTTATCCGGCTCAAAGCAGCTTTGGTAAAGATACTGCTGTAATAGTTGATGAAGGTGGCAGCATCTATCTTGAACTTCAATGTGAACTCTCCCTGCAAAATTTCCACTGGAACGATGTTCATTTCATTACATGAATCCAAGTAAAGTTCAACAGCCTCCTTCATGTTCTTTTCGATTTCCTTCACGTCGTTACCGACAGTAATCACCGGAGCACCTTCAATATAGGCACTAAGATTATTTCCAGCATGTTCTACAATCACTTCTACGATTTTCATACTGACCTCCTTTTTATCGTTAAACAAAAGAGGCGGGGGCTATTTTAGCCCCGCTTGCCTCAGAATGTTGTAATAAGTGCCTTTCTCAACGCCTTTCTTGCCGTGGTCTGGGACAATCACTACATGGCTACCATCAGTGTAAACCATGTGACTGCCTTTCTGCCTCACGAACCAAAAGCCATTTTCAGTAAGCAGCGTTACAACGTCTTTAACTGATTTGTAGCTCATAGCGTTTAAGACTTAATTACGATGCAAATATAGTAAAATAACGAATAATTACAAAGAAGTATTCATGTTTTTACTATGATAAAGAAAATAGCGATACCTCGAAAGATACCGCTACTCAATTGGTAAATATTTTAGATTTATATCATTCTATTTTGTATTATCCCCGTAAATATTCTGACTGGGTTGTTCTATTCTTCAGATTTACTGCTGGAACTTTTAAGAGAGGAAAGCTGTTTCTGCTTCTCGATGTCGTTCTTCTGTTTCTCAGACTGCTCTTCCTTGATGGCTTCAATCTCATCCAGAACTGCATCCACGTTCCCCACAAAGGTAATGGCCCGCTGTTGAGACCAGATTTCACCGTCCTTAGCCTTGATAGCAGTGTCTATCTTGTCTTTGATGTCCTCCAGTTTATATGGCTGCATCTGCACATCCACATCAATAGTCTCGGAGGCTTCTTCAAGGGTGGAATTCACGGAACCCAACGCGGAGACAAGGAAATTTACACGTCGTTGCATGAACTCGCCAACGATCTCGTTCAGATTTTCTACGTTAAGGTGGGTGGACATAAACACATAATCGAAAGTCACACCGGAAACGGCGTTCCCTGTACCTTTCAGGGAGTCAAAAGAGATTCTGGGCGTATTGGTCAGTCCGTATATCTGACTTAACAGCGTCTCCACCTCGAACTTGACAGTATCTGGTACCTGTGACCAGGTAAGATACTGGGCATTTGCTCCCTAGCCGGTCAGCTCGACTACACGATTCTTGAACTCACCAGAGAAGTTCTCCACGTTCCCAAAAAGCATGAGAATAGGGAAGAAGTGGTAGTCGATACAATCTGCATAGTTTGAAAGAAGTTTCTCCAGTCTTACACGGAGACTCTTTATCTTTTCACAGTACGCTTCCGGACGGTACATATAAATCACCGGCATCTTCTTGAATCCATGAGCAAATGAGCCTTTGTCAGTCCAATTGCTTGTCAGTTCCCACTGATAAACCATGTCTTTGGTAATGGTCATGAAACAGGTAATCTCCACGTCGTTCAGGTCTTTTTTCTTATATTCACGGGATAGGGCCACCAAATCCCCCTGGTCATTGAAGAAAGGGTAGAGCTTGTCGCCACGGAACGGAGACCAGATAGCACTCTTCAGACGGTACTCAGGCTTTGACTTTCCGAAGATTCCTGAAATCTTTCGCTTAAGCTTTGCCCAGAAGCCGTCATCCTTCACCACATACCAGTATTCGGCCACTTCCTGCTCGGCCAGCCATGCCCGGACTACTTTCTTGTTCTGGTATTTCAACTTGTTTTTCTTGAACACCTGCTTCAATGTGGAAAGAAGGCTTTCTTCCGACTGGTCCGGCTGGCAATCAAGGACCGGTTCTGTTCCCACGGTGAAGGCAGTCTGAATGTTCACGATGTCCTGCTCGATAGGAAGAGCAATCCTGTTCGGGTCAACTTCTTTCCTTACCGCCGGCTCAACATATTCTTTCCCGGTTGTAGGGTCTGTAATCCGTTTCTCAGGCTGGGTCGTAATTTTGATTTTCGGGTATTTCTCTTCATCTATCACTATCTCGTGCTTGTTCGGATTCCAGTCGTTGTAAAGAGCGTGAGCGTTTGGTTGCTCGGTCTTTCGTCCTTTTTTCAGATAGTAGATTTTTCTCTCTACTTCCGGCATAGCTAAAATTTCTTCTATAGTCATATCTCAAAGTTTAATGTCCAAATATTCCTGAAACGTCTTTGGGTTTCATAATTCTACCGAGAAGTTCTCCCAGCACATAGTAGCGTGCAGCATCTATGCCATGATTATCGTGGTCTTCCGGCTCGTTGATGTAGTTTCCATCCTTATCTTTTGCCCAGACATAATTTCTGAACTCCCTTTGCAGGTTATAAGAACGCTTGGTAATGAATATTTCCATTCCCTGCATCTTGTCAATACCGGCATTGACAGAACCTTGCCCTTTCTCTACCGCGTATATTTTAATCCCTCCGTTATGAATCTCCTGGATGAGTCGCGGGTCCGCACTGTCGGCAATCACTCTCAAATTCCACGGGCGTAGCGTCTTTATAATATCCCCAGAAAGTAATCCAGTTCTATAATCCACTTCATCCAGATAAAGCGCATTGTCAATGATTCCACACCGGATAGAAGCCGATGGGTCATTGGTATAACCAAAGTCCTGTCCAATAGCCACTTTCTTGCACCACATGGGGAACTCGTCCACAATACCCCATTTCTTGAACACGGCACCTTCGGCCACGTCTGCCCATCGGCCGATAACCACATGAGCGTACTTCTCCGGATTCTTCTCTTTCATTTCCTTGACTTCTCTCAGGAACTCAGGAGAAAGGTTCTCGATATTGTCGAAATAAGTCGTATGGATATGAAGCACATTCGGATGGGTGGAAATCTGTACCTGGACGCCGTCAATCTCCACCAGCCGGTGAGTATTCTCGATGTATTTCTTGTAGATGAAGTGATTGGAGTCACAGGGATTCATGATGATGATAATCCGGTTCTGGATTCCCTTTTTACGGATGGAGAGCATAATCTTGTCAAACTCGTCCTCACTGGTCCATTCCTCTGCTTCATCACAGACAAAGGTGGTGATACCCTGAATTGATTTCAACTTGGCCGTCTGGTTCCCTGAAGAGGTTTTGATACCACGGAACATGATACGGCTGCCGGTCATCCGGTTTACTATATCGGTTTTGGTGGTCTTGAAATACTTCGTGGTTCCATCCAAATCTATCTTTTCCATCATTTCAGGAATAATAGACATCCCGGCAGATACCATCGTGTAACGGGTATATAGAATCTGGTGGACTATCTTCTCTGTGGGAGTCATCTCGAACGTCAGCCGCTCTATGAAGGTAGAAGCGTTGAAAGACTTCCCCGAGCCACGGCCACCAGTAATGAGAATAATAAACTTCTCACCATCAGTGTACAAAGGATGATATATCGTCTGGGGTACAATCATTTCAGTTTGTCTTTAATCCATGAGTCGATAGAAATTCCGTGGTTAATATCCTTTGGAATATCTGCGTCTTCGTCCTGACGGCGTTCAACCTTCCTCCATTCATCGTCGTGATGATATAGCCAGACAGACATTGCCTGAAGGTTGGGAGCCAGCTCGCTTTCACTTACCTGAAGCTCTTCTTCGCCTGTCAGGTTTCCGTCCTGGTCTTTCAGCTTTCTTACTACAGTACTCTTGGTCTTAATACCGCCCAAAGCTACAGCAAGGAACTTGGCACGTACAGCTGCAGTGATGGTCGCACGCCCGCGCGCTAATACTTCGCATAATTCAGAGTGCTCATTCTTCTTCTCACAAAACGTTTGGGGAGCCAAGCCTAACGCAAAAGCGATTTCTCTGTCCGTGAATCCCTTTTTGGCATACGTCTCCACCTGAGAGAGGAATTCCTCACTCTTGTAATCGAATTTGGGCTTTCGTCCTGTATGTTTGCTTTTTTGAGATTCACTTTTCATAATTAATCATCCGTTATTGTTACCCATATAAATGCGGCGAGAAACAGGCTTATCACCATAAATATCAATTCCTCTCTTTGAGAAATAGCTGTCTATCCTTGCCGCATATCTTTCCATTATAGACTTCGTTCTGTCTCTTATACTTCTTTGTCTGTCTGTACCAAGCCCGTATTGCCTTCCGGCGTTGTACATTATTCGTCTTGACTGTTGATACAACTGACTATATGTTTTTCTTCTAACTCGGCTTTCCTCCTAAAATTTCATGTTGTTATTCAATTCTTTCTATCTGTTCATCAAATACCTCACCCTTGATAAACTTGGAATATGGATCATATCCAAATCTTTCACAAAAAGCAGCTTTGGCTTCAAAAGTATCAAAGGAAAGCATCAGATAAGCGTCCATATCCTGTGCCTGTTTCTGGGCTGCATCCTTAACCTGCTGCTTGACTTCTTTCATGTGGGCCACCTTTTCGGCTTTTTCCATCTGCTTGGCGGCTTTCTCGGCTTCTTTCTGTTCGGTAACTGGTGCCATCATATCTTCCAAAGCATTTGCGATGGAGTTTTCTTCCTCTGTCTGGAGAAGGAAATCACAGCCAATCATGTTAAGGTCGGCAGCTGTCAGGCCGGCATCTTGGTAATCAATATCTGGAACTAACCGCGCCAATGCGTCATAGTCCCATGCACCCTGCGCGTTTGGATTGTTCATCAGGATGTTTAATTCCTTTTCCTGCTTTTCGTCCACGTCAATGACATCTACACGGATTCTGTAATCGTTCTCAGGAAATTTCTGCAGCTCATCCATGACTGTTAGACGCTGATGGCCGGACACAACAGTAAGGCCAGTTCGCTTGTTGACTACGATTCCACCAACCAGACCGAACTTCTTAATACCCCGCTTCAATGTCTTACGGGATTCCTCAGACAGTTTCCTGGGGTTATAATCAGCGAAGTGAATGGCGGAACGATTAAGTTCCACCGATTCACTCTTTATGTATTTGCTTAGTTCCATACCTATTGTTTTTGTTTATGCTCCCAAAGGATTCTCTCAGCCATCGGGAACACCTTGTAAATTCTCTGTAAATCCTGCGGGTAGTTCTTCTCCAGCCATAGCATGCAATCCAAATTGAAGCCTACACCCGAACTAGCCTTGAGTGAATACCTCACAGGCTCCGGTAGGCTGTTCTGCTTCATGTAGGACAGGATGTCTTTCTGAGTCCAGTCGGCCAAAGGATAACACATTCCGTTATTCTCATACCCGTTTGCTTCGTAACCTTTCAGCATGAGGCGGCGGTTCATGCCGTCAGCCTTCTTCATTCCCAAGAATGTGTAGTAAAGTCCGTATCTGAGCTGCATTGCCTTCACCACATCGGCCAACTTCAGCAACTTCACTTTGGGATTTGGCACACAATACAGGCCACCGCGAAGAATGTAGGTAAGGTTCCAGTGGGGTACCTGAACAAATTCTATCTTCGGATATTTGGCTTTTACCCAGCCGATCCATCTTTCAATATGCTCTAAACCTTTGACAAAGTACATGAACACACAGACGACTCTATCAAACTTTGGGTAGATCATGTCCAGTAAGACCAAAGAATCCTTACCCAAGGACAGAAACAGCAAAACCCCGTCAGTCTTCTGTCTGACGAGGTCAATATGGCTGTATGTCCTTTCTTGCAGTGTCATTATCCGCCACTCATTCCAAGTCCTGTACGGACGTTATAATACTGCTGTCTTCGGGTGATGAATCTGCCACCCTGAGAGAGACCACCATTCTCTGTGGTCAAACCTCTACGGCCACCACGGTAGCCACCAGTTGAAAATGTGCTTCTGTTTGTTCTGACTCAACGAAAAATTAAAGGGTTAAACATGCTTTTCTATAATTCTGCCAAGGTCATAAACGACCTGTGCTGCCAAATATATCTCACCCTGATAGGTATATTCAATCAGATTGTGATTCTCATCTTCAAACAGCTCTATTTGGGCGTCTTTGACTTCTACCAATGCACTGGCCCTGTCCTTATTGTAGCCTACAAAAAACTGTATTGCATCGTAGTGCTTTGGCTGCAAAACACCGTCTTTCTCGACACAATACCCGTCTGCATCAAGCTGACAGTATTTCTTCTGTGTCGTTGGTCTAATTTCTCTGAATTCTTGTGTTTTCTTGCCCGACAATATTTCGTCAAAAAACTTTTGTTTGATGATAAGCGTAAGTATCTCCATAATCGTGTCAAGTTTAAATGTTAGTTGCGGGTGATGGATTCGAACCATCGGCCTTCACCAAGTCAAAGTGACGAGCTGACCACTGCTCTAACCCGCGATGGCATCTATACAAAGATACCCCATTATGAAGACAATTATTAATACCAATTCAACGCATACGAAACATTAAGCCAAATGTTTGCTTTTTAGCCATGCGTCACGTTTCTCCCTGCACTTTTCCAGTGTTGGGGCACAACAAGTAAACAACTCACCTGAATCTGTTTTGTAATCATACTGATACATTTTTACTTTTTTACCTCTTAATCTGGTAGTATAGGTACAATAGTTCTCACTACCAGGTTGACATACGCTACAACCATTTACGTTTATTGATTTCATAGCCATCTTAAATTATCCGTTTACAACTTCTGGTATCTTATAATAGTCACTTTTTGATGCTTTACCTTCGGTTATCCAACCTATACCCACCCAGCATTTTATTTCACCGTCATGAATCACTTTGTAATCTGCATCTACGACTTCCTTTGGTGGGTTTACACTCATCTTTATCCTTTTTACATCTGATGCTTTAACTGTCAGCTTTTCTCTTCTCATAATCATCTTAAATAGTGGTAGCCCGAAGGCTACCGGGTTTATAACCAAAGTATCTTTGCCAGATCGAAATTCTTTTGAGCTTCGTTTACCGCTTTCTTTGCATACGTCAAAGAGTATGAGTGCTCACGTGGATATTTGCCGGATTTCAGCCCCTCATGGTACTCTTTAGCTGCTGCTAACTTATGCTCATAATAGTCCACGCTTTCAGGCATTGAAAGGTTTATAGTATCAGCCTTGTTTGCCCAATACTGAGCTATTCTTTCATGCTCTCTGGCTTTCTCGTCAAACTCACACTCTTGCCCATATTATTCCAGGCATCTTCAATGGCTTTTCTGTGTCGTCTTTCGCTATGATGGCCGATTTTAATAGGTTCACCCAACGAGAGAAAATCGCTGTCTTTATTCGACGCTTTGAAGTATTCTTCACTCTTTCGTTCTGCAGTGGCAGCCCAATCCAACCGGCGTTCAGCTCTTCGCTTCGCCCATTCCTGAACATTAAATCCATCAGCGCGAACTATCGAGTAATAGAAGAATCCGTCACGTTCAAATATCAGATTAAACACTATGCTTTCATTCTCTTTGCCGTATTTGGTGGTTACAAGAATGGTTTCACCTTTTTCATGCTTAGCATCGCATTTAGCAAGAAATACGTTTAGACAAAATTTGTAATATGTATTCATAATCGTGTAGGGGATTATGCAGGGCTTTCGCCCTGCTGGTTAAACTTAGAACTTCTCAATTTTTAGATTGCTATTGATAATAAATTTGCGGCCACATTCGCAAACTATATGCGTGTCAGTAATACGTGTTATCTTTCGTACTACATCTTCGTGCGTTATGTAACTACCGTTCTGTAAATCGCCAGAAACTCTGTATCTCAAACCTACTTTTACTTTACTAATATCAATATTCATAATCTTCTTATATTATGGCTACCCCGAAGGATTGCCGGTTAAACTTATTTATGTGATTCTCTGAAATCAAGTTCTACAATCTTGTGATACTTGTTTATATCGTACAAACCGATACCACAACCCATAGCCGATGCAAGTCTTACAACTTCTTCTAAAGCAACCATCACGTCTGAACTTGCGTTTATAGCTTCTTTTTTAGATATCTCATACTCTCGTGTATTAGATGTTGTCACTTGAACCTTTTCAGCTTCTTGTATTCTTTTTAGAGCTTCATTGATAACTCTGATCTGTTCTTTGATCTCTTTGATGTAATCACTGCTAATAGTCTTCATAATCGTATGTGTTTAAATTGTTATTCAAATTATGTTTTGATTTTCTGATTGTAAATATCAAACTTTATTTTGAATAAACAAAACTTTTAGCAGAAAATTTTCAAATTATTTTTTGATATTATTCTTTGATATATCTACTTATGATTTGAAAAATGTTCCTATATTTGCATCAAACTATAATTTGAATAACATGTTACGAGTACAAGAAATTTGTAAGGAACAGGGAATAACTATGCAAGATTTGGCAAAGAAGATGGGAGTAACTTACCAGGCTTTATATGCAGCTGTTTCCGGCAATCCTACCATCGGAAAATTGGGAGATATATCAAAAGCGCTAGGGGTTAGTATTGTCGATTTGTTTGCAGAGAACTCTCAAGATTCCGAAGTGAACGGCTACGTTAAAGTAAAAGGAAATCTATATGAAGTTCACTCTTTTGAAGATTTAAGGAAGTTATTGGAATTGAATGTTTAATCTATAAAAGTAAATATTATGAAAGACAAATTTATTGTATCAACAACGGAGAATATTGAAAACGGGATTATTAAACAATATATTGATGTCATTTGTAGTAATATTGTAGTTGGTACCAATATTTTTTCTGATTTTGCAGCCTCCTTCTCTGACTTTTTCGGTGGTAAATCTGATTCTTACCAAAGAAAATTAGAATATATATACAATGAAGCCTCTAAGGACTTAAAAAATAAAGCTGTTAAAATAGGAGCTAATGCTATTGTAGGTTTTAAAGTGGACTTTGATGAAATATCAGGAAAAGACAAATCTATGTTTATGGTATCAGTGTCAGGTACTGCATGTAAAATTGAATATAATGCAGAATATGAAAGGAATGTGAAAACAGATACTATTAGTCAATCAGATCTAGACAGGGAAATCAGAAAACGCTTCATTCAAAAACAGCTTCAAAACAAGGAACAGATTAGAGAAGATTGGGTACAGTTCCTTATTGAAAATCCCCAAAAAGAAATAATAGAAGAGCTTGTAGATTTGTATATAAGAAATAAATCTGATTTATATATAAAAGCTGCAGAAATGATTGAAAATGTATTGGCAACGTATCCAAAATCAATAATGGTTCCATTAATGTATGATTTATACATCAAAGCAGATAGAAAAGATTTGCTTATATCATTAATAAGTAAATGTAATTTGTTTGATGCTGCCTCCATATTGAAAATTTGTAATCAAGACATACACGAAGCTATCAAATTTTTATCGTTAAAATCAGATTATTACGATAGTAATGAACTGATTTTGATGAATAAAATATGTGATATTTTTGATAATTTGCCAGACACGGGAAAGATAGAAAAGGTCAAATCTGGTGTTTTTAGTAAGAAGGAAGAAGATAAGTTTATTTGTGAGCATGGCCATAAAAATCCAGTAGATAAAAGGTTTTGTGAATCCTGTTCTGTAGATATAAAAGGTATTCATGTTGATGAAGCGAAATTGATAGATGAGTTTAAAGAAAAAGTGGAAATTCTCAATAAAATGCTAAAATAATGGCATTATATATTGCAATATATTAAAATAGAGAAAGGGGAATAAACAATGGCACTATTTTCAGAAAGATATGGATACATCAAACCATCAGATGTAATTATTAGGGAAAGAATTACACCAGAAATGAAAAATGCAATTCTAACATGTTACGACATGCTTTTTGAAAGACTGAGAGATTATAATATGCTTGATCTATATTATGATATGAATAAAAATATCTGGATTGAATATCTTAATTTACGCTTATTTGATTGGGAAAGTAATCGTATGGTTATAACAAATTATATTATAAATGACAATAACGAATGGTTTAAGAAACTTGATATTATAGAATATTGTATCAAATATTTATATTCATCCTATGAAAGGAGCAAAAAACAACGAATTTCTATTTCTGCGGATATTTTTGTCGGTGAGTTAAATCATTGTTTTACGAAATTGAATTTTGCTTATCGCATTGTAAACAAGGAAATTGTAGAAATAACAGCAGAGGAAGAAATCAAATCAATAGAAACAGCAATAACCACAAGTGATAGCAACATCAGAGAACATTTAAGCAAAGCATTGGAATTGTATTCTAAAAGGCCAGTGGCTGATTATAGAAATTCCATAAAGGAATCCATATCTGCTGTAGAAGCAATTTCCCGAAATATAACTGGGGAAAATGTACTTAACTTTAAAAAAATGGAAGAAAAAGGAGTCGTTGTTCCTACTGTATTAAGGAAAGCTTTTGAATGTCTTTATGGATACACCAATGACAAAACTACAGGCATTCGTCATGCACTGATGGATGATACCAATGCTCCTCAAGCAGAAGAAGCATTATTCATGCTTGTGTCTTGTAGTGCTTTTATTAATTACCTTAACATGAAAATCAAATAATATAAATAATTTGTTATGATTTCAATGGAAAAATTAAAGCTGGAGAATATATTAGGCTTATGGGAATCTGAAAATTACACACTCGTTATTACTCCAGAATCAGCTACTTTAACTAAAAAAATAGAAGAAAAATCTTCTGAAACAGAACCTATTATATGGCACTATATATTAGAAAGAGAGAACGAACAGCATTACAACACGATTCAATTATCAAAATATATTTATATACATCAACTATTGGATGATGATTTGAAAGAGATTATTATTAAGTATAATGATGTCAATTATTCTTTTCATCGAGTTGAATTAATTAATAGCTTTAAATTCTATAGAAGCCCAAAAGATGTTGAGAAATTTGTAGCCATACGATGGCATAGCCCCTGGAAATATGTAGCAATGATTGAATTTCAAGGTTTTGAAATAAAAAGGATACTTAAAGGTGATAGTAAAAAGGAACAAGATGAAATAAGGCGTTGCTATTGGGAAGAAATACTTCCTGAAAAATGGAGTGAATTAAATTTTGAAACATATTTTCCTCTTTATAGACAAATTGATATTATAAATGAGATTAAAAGTAAAATTCCATATTAACATACATGAAGCCGGAAGCATAACGCTCCGGCTTTCATCCTTTCAATTGAAAATAAAACATAATCAATGATGAACAATAACTTACTTGAAAAGGCGCTTGCTATTGCTACCAAAGCGCATGAAGGACAGACGGACAAGTCTGGTGTCCCTTACATTCTCCACCCGATACGTGTATCAAACAGATGCAAGACGGATGAAGAAAGAATAGTGGCCATACTCCATGATACGATAGAAGACACGGACGTTACACCCGATTATTTGCTTTCGGAAGGATTTCCAAAGAGCATTGTAGAAGCCGTATTGTCTGTGACTCGCAACGAAGGTGAAAGTTATGAGGATTTTGTTATACGTTCAAAACAAAACCCGATAGGTCGCCAGGTCAAGATACACGACCTGGAAGACAATATGGATATTACCAGATTGCACAGTCTGTTGGAAAAGGATTTGGAACGGTTGAATAAATACCTCAAGGCATATAGGGTCTTGATTGAATAAAATACCCCGAGCCTTTCGGAACGGGGTTACTTGATTAATCCTTTGACCTTCAATCTTTCTACAATCTCGTTGTAAAGATACTCTATATCCTGCCGGAAATCCTTATACTGTTGGTAGATAAAGGAAACATCGGCGATATTGTTCGATATTACACATGGGGAAACATCCGGGAACACGCCGGAAATTTCTGCCCGGATACCGTTCGGCAGCCGTCCGCCGGCGAGAACACTGGGGGCGAAGAGAAACAACACGATAAAGAGAAACTTCTTCCGCTGGGTAACACTTTCCGGATTGGGCGGACAATCTGCCTCGGAAAGTATCTCTCTGAACCACTCATAAATCTCCGAGATGAGAGTAAAATCAGTCAGGATGGGGGAGGATAACTCCTGCTCACGTTCTGATAATCTTGATTTCTGTTCACGTATTGATTTCAGCTCCACGATTGATGAAAATTCTTTTGTCATAGCACGATTTATTTAGTTGGAAATTCTTATATTTGCATCATAATCATGTGGGGGAGTTGGCTTCTAATCGTGTGGGCTGGCTCCCTATTTTTATGCCAAGTGATATGCGTTCAGGATGGCGAAAGCGTACACAATGTAAGCAATTAGTAAACCCCGTCTTGCAAGGTCTATAAACATAAAGAGATGCCTC
>OOAQ01000583.1_pt1 | contig 30293 bp, 20 predicted proteins | sample 1671051 | NCBI WGS metagenome assembly OOAQ01 (sample SAMN06348117, study PRJEB24527) | human gut metagenome | biome: human gut; feature: ankylosing spondylitis patient; material: feces | host: Homo sapiens | place: China | collected 2015-10
AAACCTTTCTTTTTTTGCTTTTCTTTAATAAATTTATAACGTTTTGAATTCTAAACTCCTTCTCTTCTACATTCATTCCATCATCCCTTTTTATCGACTGTATGACGCGAGAAAGGTCAATTCTGTTGTCTTTTTTCGGATTTGGTTTTTTGATCCCTACATTGTCACTATCTAATGGATGCTTTTTCTTCCATTCATCAACTGAATAATATCTTTGATTATTAGCGTTCTTGTTTGACGGATTTCCGACAAATGTTATATTAAACCCCTTGCGTGGAACAATTATTGCAGAAGGAGAAGGCGCGCAACTATTAGCGCCCATATACTTTTTCCATCCCCCTTGTCGTTTCTTGCATTTGTAGCAAAATCGACCGTTAACGCTGAAAATTTCATTTGTTACCTGATATCCTATTCCCTCGTATAGAAAAGTTCTCTTTACGGGAAATCTACGCCCGTATCTCTTATAATCATCTTCATTAATCTTTTTTAATTCTGATACGAGAAAATAGATAGTATCCGGGGACGGTTTCTTGCTCATTTAGATATAACCAAGCATTGTTAAATTGATGCTCATTTCTGAATGATGCCTTATATTAGGTATCAGCATCATCATCGTCATCATCGGGCCCGGTGTAATAAAGCCTTGGTTCCCCCTGCGCATCTTCCTTGAAATTATTACTAGCGGGATTACTGCCGTTATCCTTTTTGCTGTTAGCCGGCATTGCCGATAATGCAGCCCCAAAACATTGTTGGTTTAGACCGGTGCCTCTCGCCAAAGCCTTACTGTTGTATAACACGCGACCTCGCAGTGTCCTGAACTTATATCCGCGGCCGCTGCGATCCGTCACTCGTATCAGATTGTTCTTGCACTCTGTATAGGCATTGGTTAGCTTTTCATCAGTCTCCCAGTAGTTCAGGATAGCCTCCCGATGGTTTCTGAAGGTTTCTGCGTTTTTACGGAACGGATCAAAAAAACTATCTTGGGGAATCGCTTTCTCGAATCCCTCAAGGGCATATAACGCATCGTCTCTGGTCCCGCGCTCATAAATATCGAAAAACATTTCCTTCAGTCCATAAGCCATAAATAGCTCAGGGCTAAAGATTTTCAGATACTTGTTCACGAACTCAAGATGCTTTCCTACGAGATTCCTTTTCCGTTTGAGAAGAATCCATCTGACTGTTTTCTTTAAGGCCAATCCGCTGAACTTGGCATTAAAAACAGGATCAGCTTGAACGATTTTCCGAAGCTCCTCAAGTGACAAGTTCGCCTCTTTGACAACATGCCACTTATCAACAATCCATTTGGCATTCGGGAAAAGTTCGTTGAGAGGATTCTCAAAAGGTCTATACATGTCAGTGCAGACCACAACTACGTCTTCGCGTTCAGTATCGCTCCACAGACCACCCAAGGCTGTTTTGAGATAGTCACCCTTTCTATCCGGCAGGAGATCAACAAGCGTGTGCTGTGCCAAATTTGTCACTGTGGTTCGGAACTTTCCGCCAATCTTGACCTCATCCAATCCAAGGAATTTGGGCACTGGAAATTTCACATTTTTTTCAAAATACTCAATACGCTCATTGGTGTAGCGTTGAATGACTGTATCAGAAACTCCGGTATCGACTTCCAAGTCAATAAGCTTCCGATCCAAACAGAGATTATTTAGACTGTTGGTCAGCGGAGCAGAAAAATTATGTTTCTCAGGACCTTGCAGAATAGCCGGCAATGGGGACGGTGTTGTTTCTCCGCATGAGCCACAAACCCAGCGCCTGCGATAGAAATGAACCTTGCAAGGTTTGCCATGCATCGGAGTATGCTTAATAAACTTTAACGTATAACCGTTAGCCTTGAGTATGTTTTTCTTGTGGCAATGGGGACAGTCTGTTAGAACAGGCCCGCGTGAACGGGCTGTAATGATCATTACGCCTTCAGATTCGGTAGTTGAATAAATGTCAATATCCGGCATACCAAAGGGTTCACCAGGATAGATTGGCCCATCGGGCAATTTAGCGCTTGTATTCTTTGCCATGATAGCCTCCCCTCAGGCATTGCCAAATTGCAGGACATCAGCTGGCAATATGCGTCTGTCGATCTTCAGAAGTGCATAGATAATGTTGAGAAGTTCATCTTTCTTGACATCATCCTTAGACACCATGGCTGTCAAATCTTGGTTTTGAGCCAAAAGTTCGAATACTGCCTTAGTTACAGCGGAATTTAGAGCTCCTTTCTTGGCAACTTCACGCGGATTGTTGCGGGTCTGATGAACTGCCACAACATTGTTGCTGACCTTGTCTGCAATGCTGTAACAGTAATTGAGTGCATCCTGTGTATTGGCAATATCGCCTGCAAAGTTGCTGACTTGCTCAAGGATGTCGCGCAGATATTCGGGCAACTTACCCTGCGGCTCACTGCTTCCGCCGCCAGCTACAGGCCTAAGATCTGCAGGCTCGTCATTATTGTCCAGTTTGGAAATCGGTTTGATTGCATAGTGAGCAAGAACAACGGAGGAAAGATCAACATCGCTGAACTTCACGCCCAGCAGAAGTTTATGAAGCAATGCACAATAGGCAGAGAAGGCTTCTAGCTTGCCTTCATTTATGGCCGTAATTTGTGCGATGTAGTTGTACGAGCTAACAAATCGTCCAAGGTTGGTCTTGAATCGCCGGAGCGTTTCGTAGTCCTTGCTGGCTTCCTTGAGGTAGGTGTCAATCAAGTTTGCACGCTTTTCATTGCCGACTCTCATGGCATTCTGGTGCTCGAATTCCAACGAACGACACTGATCGAGGGCATGCTCTAGTAATTCAGCATACTTCTGAGCAGGCTCAGCAAAGATCTTTGTCAGAAGTTCATGGCCTCTGCCCTCAAAGACTTTATTGTTCGCAACAGACTGAAGCTGAGGCTCGTAGTATTCCTTGCAGAATTCGTCGACTTGTCTCGCATTAAAGATACCTACACCAAGAATGGTCTGACGCAGCGATTCCAGAACCTGCGGATCTTGGACTTCGCAAATCTGAGCACCGCTGTCGTACTGCTTGAACGCAGAGAGAACGTTTTCCTGTTTATTTACGAAGTCGATGATGTAAGTCTTGTCCTTACCGGGGAAAATGCGGTTCAAGCGACTGTATGTCTGCACAATCTCAACAGGATTGGCAATAACCTTATCGACATACATGGCGCAGAGTTTCGGCTGATCGAACCCTGTCTGGAACTTGTTGGCGACAATCATAACGCGGTATGTAGATCCGTCAAACGCACGTTCCAAAGCCCCATCCTGAGCAAAGCTCACGTCCGGATTCAGGGTCTGCTCCGTATAGACTTCGTCTTCACTGATGAGATTGACCCATTCCGCCTGGTTACTCTGATCAGCGTCATTCATGTGAATGGCATCCTTTCCCAGGACCTCACCGGAAAAGGCGGCAAGTGGAACACCGATACTGACGACCTCAATGTCGTTGTAGTCAGGATTCTCCTTCAAAAACTGTAGGAACGCCTTCTGGTAACGCACAACGGCGGCTCTGGACGAGGTCACAATCATGGCTTTGGCTTGACCGTCAAGCATGCCGGCAACGTTCTTACGGAAGTGCTCGATGATAAATTCCGTCTTTTGAGTGACATTGGTCGGATGAAGCGTCTTCCACTTTGCCAAACCGCGTTTGGCTGCGTCAGGATCAACACGGACATGATCTTCCTCATGCCCTTCTGCCTGAGAGAGCTGATAAGCCGTTGAGTAAGGCATATATCCCTGAAGGACATCAAGAATAAAGCCTTCCTCAATGGCCTGACGCATCGGGTATTTGTCAAAGCTGACAGGGCATACGCCCTCATCTTCCTTGCTCAGCTTGCCGTCAGCTGTCAGATCAAACGCCTCTCCGTTCGGCTTACGCCCGAACAGCATGAATGTCTGGTGTTTCGGCGTGGCAGTGAAGCCGAAGAAAGACACGTTGTCGGGGCGTCTGCGGCTCTTCTGCAACTTTTCCAGAAGATCATCAACAGTTTCATTGACAGTTTGTCCCTGACCGCTCTCTCCGAGAGCAGCGTTAAGACGGGCGGAGCTTCGGCCGGTCTGAGAGTTGTGAGCTTCGTCGAAGATAACGGCAAATCGCTTCCCCTTGAGCTTGTCATTGAGGATGATTTCCTCCATGGCAAAGGGGAACGTCTGGATCGTCACCACAACAATTCGCTTTCCTTCCTCCAGCGCTTTAACCAAAGCCTTGGTCTTCGATCCTGACTTGGACGTAATAGGCTGAATCAGGCCGTCGACGGTATTGAACTGTTGAATAGCCTTGCCGAGCTGCGTGTCGAGAACCTTGCGGTCCGACATGATCAGGATCGTGTCGAAGAACGCATTCCCGTCATCATCACGGAGGTTCGACAATTGAAATGCTGTCCACGTGATGGTTTTGGTTTTGCCGGACCCGGCAGAATGCTCGATGAGATATTTTTGGCCGACCCCGCGCTTTTTCGCATCAGCAATCATGTTCGTCACGGCACGCCACTGGTGATAGCGCGGGAAAACGAGCGTTCGTTTCTGCGCGGTAAGGCCGTAGGAGTCGACGTACTTGGATTCCTCAACAAAGGCGAACTTATGGAAAAGACCCAGCCAAGCGTCCTTCTGACCGATTTCCTCCCAGAAATAAGACACCGGGTACGGGTTGTCCTCTGTTGAGGGAGGATTGCCCTTATGGCCGTCGTTCCCCTTGTTGAAGGGTAGGAAGCGCGTTGTTTCGCCTTCGAGCTTGGTCGTCATCTGGATGTCGGTTTCGCTGATGGCGAAGTGCACGATTGCGCCGCGTTCAGCTCGGAGTAAAGCTGATTCAGACGTCTTGTTGTTGGGCTTCGGTTTGCGCTTAAGACGGTACTCGTCAACCGCTTCATTGATGTCCTGAGTGAAGTTGGTTTTGACTTCCGCAGTGGCTACAGGAATGCCGTTGATGAAGAAAACCAGATCGATGGAATCCTGCTTTTCAACACGGAAATGCACCTGCTGAACCACGCGAAGAATGTTCTGCTCGTAGCGCTGAGCAACAACCGTATTGCGCGAGTCATCCGGCATGCTCTCGCTCATCTTGAAGAAGCCGAGACCAATGATGCTGATATCGTTGCGCAGTGTCCAGAGCGTTCCTTTGTGTCTGAGCGTCTTTGCAACCGCCTCGATAATCGCCTTGTCAGCATCCGGACGCGATGCAGCGAAATCCTCGTATTTCGAGGCGTACGCAGTCTTCACCCAACGAATGATGTCAGGAGTGTACAGAGCCAGAACACGGTCATAACCTTCGTCATTGGGTGCAGAGAGCCAACCTTGAGCTTCAAAACCTTTGACGATGTCGTTCTCGAAGGCTTTTTCTTTATGAGCGGAGTTCATAGTCATGCGGAGGCCTCTTCTTCAATGGTAAGTTGTCCCGTGACGGCGGCGGAGATTAAACTGGACCGATATTCAGTTAATTTCTGTATAGATCGAATAATATTGCTTTTAGCGTTGTCAATAGCAAAAATATTCTTTGAAATAAATTCCGTAATTTGCTTTTGTTCTTTTAATGAAGGGATCGTGACCCAGTATCTGGAGAGCCTTGATAATGTTGTTCTTGGCATGGCTGCCCCCATCATCGTTCTTTGTATTTGATGCTGAACAGACATTGAATCAAGCACATATCTTAAGTATCTCGAATCAATAATTGCTGTATTGGGAGTAAGCATGGCGACAGAAGATAACGTGACGCATTCAGCATCATCTATCATCAAACCCGTTCTACCTGTTGTTGCCCCGTCTTTAACCAACAGAACATCGTCTCGATGCGGTCTGCAATTCTCTTGCACCAATCTCCGATAATCTTCGATAGATATTTTTTTTGTATTTTTATAATCAATACCTTCTCCATGAATATCTTCGGCTGTTATATAAGGATAACCTTCCGAAATAATTTTTGGAGAAAAGTGCGTTCCATCACGTAATTTGCACACCATTCCCAAACGAGCAACATGCCAATGTGACGGAATTTCTCCGAGTTCTTCTACACCACTATCCTTCAACTCCACATTAGGATTAAGCCCCTTCGTCACGGCGCGGGTGATTAGGGATTGGCGATAGGAGGAAATCTTTTTCAACTGTGCTTGTTTTGCCGTAATAACTTGCGACACTTTAGCAAGGTGCTCATCGAGCCATCTTGTAATCTGCTGTTGGGTCTTAAGATCAAACAGCGGGACAGTGACAGAGGTCAGATAATCATCAATGGATAAATTTTGAATACCCGTTGTCTGTTTGATGCAGTCAAGATTTTTTCTCTGGCTATAAGCTGCCGAAAGAACATAGCAAGCGAATTTGGGGTTGAGCATTTCACGGTTAATGGATAAACGCTCAATAAAGTTGGAGCATATAGCACCATTACCCCCAGAGTAATAAACAGCACGACCAACTGGAGTCTTTTCGCCGCCGCCTGATTTTTCAAGCAGAATATCTCCGGCATGGAGTTGACTTTTTTGAAGCTGTTTCTCCGTAATGGATCGAATCGTGCTCGCAGTTGCTCTCGTTTTCAAGTTGGCATAGTCAAAATCTGCCACTCTAATACAGAGTGCGTCGAACTCATCTCTACCGGGTTCACTTCCCCACATGCCACCGTTGCGGGTAATGAGGAATCTTTTGAAGGGGACGTTTTTCATTCAAACAACTCCTTCATCAGCTTGGTCGTCTCTGCTTCCAGAGCCTTGATCTCCTGAGCAATCTCTTCAGGATTGCGAGGCGGGACGTACTTGTAGAAGTATTTGTTGAAGTTGATCTCATAACCAACGATGCCCGCTTTACTATCCTTTTTATCCGCCACTGTCTGATCAACCATGGCATCGGGAACAAAAGGCTTCACTTCTTCCTTCAAATATGTCTCAACGTCAGTTGTCAGAGGGATGTTCTCGACCTGTTTTGATTCGGGATTGAAAATGACATTCCCCTTACTGTCATGGCAAATATCTCCGGTCGGATTTTCTTCTGCCAATACCCCATCAATTGCCTTGATGATGGGCTTGGTAAGTTTGACCTTGAAAATTTTCAGTTCATCAGTGAAGTAATCGAAGAAATTCGCTTTGGCTTCACCAATCCGAAGCGTTAGTCGATCTCGAAGAATATTTCGCGCGTTTTCAGAGAGCTTTTCCTTAACAACGGAAAGATTCATCACCTGTTCGATCTTATCTTCGGTGATGACGTATTTGATCCTTCTTGGGCACTGAATAGTGACGGCCCGGTACCCGAGTTCACGGTAGTCAACAACCTTAGAAATATCGGTATCAACGAAATCTCTGAAAACAACAGCTATTTGCTCGATCTGTTCAGGCGAGATCATGTAACGCTTGTTGCCGATATTACGAATGGGCGTCTTCAGAGAGGATGCATCAATCAGAAGTATCTTGTTCTTACGGTCTTCGGACTTACCGGAATTGAGAATCCACAGATAAGACGCAATAGAAGTGTTGTAGAACAATTCGGTAGGCAGCTGGATAATGGCTTCAACTTTGTCCTTTTCAAAAAGCCAGCGGCGGATTTCACTGGGGCCGGAGCCAGCTCCGCCAGTGAATAGCGGAGAGCCGGAGAGAACAATCGCCCCGTGACCGCTTTGAATAACCTTGCCTGTTTCGTCTCTTACAGGAGCCTTCATCTTCTGAGCAACGTGTGCCAGAAACAGCATCGAACCGTCGGATTTAGGAGGCAAACCCATTGCAAAACGCGGGTCACTTTTAACAAAGTCATACGTATCGCTCCAATCCATGCCGAAAGGCGGATTGGAGAACACATAATCATAAGTTTCCCCAATATGTAGATCGTTTTTCAGTGTGTCACCACGAAGGAGACCCTCAGATCTGTCCAAGGTTGATGCAGATTCGCAGCCGGTCAGAAGGAGCATGGCCTTACCCATAGCCCAGGCTATATCGTTGACTTCTTGGCCTGCCGGCTGAAGCTCTGTGCGCAGAGGATTGTCGGAAGTCTGTTCTCGGATGAAATCCATGGAATCTGTGATAAACCCGCAGGTTCCTGCCGTCGGATCGTATATGGTCCGGATAAGTCCATTGGTAGACGTCAATGCTTGTTCGTCAGAGTCGAAAACCAGCGTTGTCGCCAGATGCACGATGTCTCGCGGAGTCAAATATTCCTTACTGGCTTTGTGCTTGGTATCGGCAAACTTCCAAATAAGTTCTTCATAGAGATTGCTCATAGCGCGGGGCTTAACATTGAAATCGAGCTTTCTGAAGAACTCGACCACGGGATAGGTCTTCTCATGCTTATCTAGTTTCGCGCAGATTCGATCAAAGTCGAAATGATCAAAGATGTTGCGGACGTTCTTAGAGAAACCGTTCTTGTAAAAGATCAGATTGTCTTTCGTATGTGCCGAGCCAAGCGTTTCGAGCGTGAATTTGGAAGTGTTGTAAAACGGCAGACCGGAGACAACGCAGAGTTGGTCGTACTGGTCGTCGTCTGTCACACCGATGTTCGTCAACATCATGGATGCGTTCCGCACATCTTCACGCTTTTCAGCCAAAACGCACTCAAAACGACGAAGCAAGGCAAAGGGAAGAATGACCTCACCGTATTCGTCGTCATTGAACGGGCCGTGAAGAATATCGGCGACAGCCCAGATTTCATTGGCGAAGTTCTGCGTTTGTTCCTTGAGTGTGTTTACGTCTGCCATGGAAACTTGCCTCGGATGTAGTTTTGGTTGAACGATCTTATAACCGTTCACTCATGAAAATGTGCTCTGGAGAAAAACTTGTTGCAGGGTTCAAGCATGTTCGGGTAACTCCTGCTGGAAGAAAATCTTCAGACGTTGGTAGTTGAATTTGCCTGATGCCGCCAACTCTTTGGTACACGCGGTTTCAAGAGCTTCTCTTTTACTAGAATCTCTGCCGGCCCAATGAAGAATGGCCTCACAGCGTTTGAAGCCCCATACTTCAAAACGCCCGCTCCTGAGAATGGAGTCAATGACGGCATGGGTATTGGGACCGATCGAGGCCGCCCAGGCACGCAGACTGTGAGCAGATGTCTGACCATAAGGTATTGAGCGATCTTCGGGCAGATGAGATGCCACAGTGATGTACTTGGTCGCATCTGACCCAACCGGAATATCGTGGCGAACAATCAGCTCATCGTCACGGAAGATCTCTACAGTCTGATTCTTGACCACTGCAGTGAGCTTCTGTTTATAGAGTTCAGACGGGACTGAGTAGTAATGTCCGTCTATCTCTACATGAAAATTACTCTGGACGACCGGATAGAACGTCTCAACCAGATCGCAACCCTGCACTTCAGACTGCTTTAGAGAAGATTTCTCCAATGCCCATGCACCCTCCGCAGTAAGCCTCTTGTCGTATCCGTCTACTGGCAATTCATTCAGCTTGCCGATGATTTCCTGAAGTTTGTTGTTGTCAGGGGAACCGTTCAGAAAAGCAATGATTTCAGCCTTGATTTGTTTGTCCGTTTTGGTAGGAGTCAACTGATCACGGCGTTTCCAGTTGAAATGCTTGGTAAGAGCCTGGATTGCTTCTTTCTCAGCCTTCTTAGCCTTGCCCAGAAATATGTATTCAGAAGGAATCCTCTGAAGTTGTTGGTACACTGCGTTATGTGCCTGCACCCATTTTCTAGGCTTGAAATCCTGCAACAGAGTTCCAATGAGGAATCGACTGCGGCCAATCATAAACAGCAGAACGAAGTTCTTAGAGCCGGGAGAGATTTCAAAGGTTTGACTCCATAGCCGGGCAGAGAGGCCCGGAGTTGGCTTAATTGCAGGACCGGCAAGGTTATAGAACTGAGTTCTTGAACAGGGTTTAACACCGGTGCTCTTGCATTTCTCCAAATATTCGTTATACAGGCTGAGACGCGATTTCAAGCCAAGTTCGAGTTGAAGGCGAATCTGAGGGATATTAGGGACTTCGTAACCGACGGTCGGTCTCAGTAGCTGCTTGAGCTCGAGATCAGATAAACCATCTGCGGTTTTTAGCCCTATGGCCTTGGCATGGTTAAACACAGAGACGACTGTCTGCCGAGAACACTTCAGAATGCGAGCGATCTCGGTGTTGGTCTTGCCGTTTGCCTTGAGTGCAAAAATGGCCGCGTACTGTGTTTTGGTATCGCGCTTCATTTACAAAATATTGGTCGTCCAATTTTCTGTAAATCTTACTGCTCAGAATCGGGAGTTGGCTATGACGGGAACACGGTAAAGATCTTCTGTTGAACAGAAGTAACACGCAGAAATCCAATGAAGATCGTCACCGACAACCACGCGGTTGAAGAAAGATGTCGGTTTTATACCAAAATATTAGACGTCCAAATTTCTGTTAAACCGACGTTAGGACTCAATGACTACAACCTGTCGGCAACTGCATCTGAAGCGACACAGTCAGATCCAGCCATTTGGAGCGAGATGAAGTGTATTGATTTTTAGAAGAACACAAACCGGGTTCTGCCAGACACAAACTTCGACTATAGAAATTGTTTCGCGGATTGCGGCGTCACAGCGTCAGACACAGACTATGGGAGATATCCTATAAAAGGCCGCCAGAGATCGGTGACGGATGCTCAAATTGAAGAGATACGAGCTATGATGAAAATAGGAGTGCCTTTGTCGGTGGCGGTAAGAAAAGTTGGGATTAGTCGGACGACGGCTTACAAGTATTTAGATCAAAAGACTTAAAGGAGTCTTTGTATCAAGGCAACTACTTTTGTAGGATGATTTGCATTTACGGTTGTACGATTTGGTATGGCTCATTACTTATGAACTAAAACATATTATGAGAGAAAGACTTATTAATTTTTTTGGGATGACATTGATTACATTATATAGCTTGGCAACACCTGCCACGTTTATATATATCATTGCTAACGTGCCTAACTGGACATTGTTAAATGCCATACCTTTAGTTTTGTTTTCAGCAGTTTCGTCGATATTCTGGTGGATATATTGGCCTATTCATTTATTCTTTAATATTTAGCGAGATGAGCAAATGGTAAAAAACTTAATGGCGACTATGCTTTCTTTGGCTTTAATGTCTACATCTGCAATGGCATATGGCCAAAAAGAAATCAATGATATGAAAGATGCGATTATCTGAACTTCTCATGAGATTTGGCCTCAAGTCCCAATTTATTTTCTAACTTCTTAATTTTCTATATAAAAATTCTTGTATTTTTAATTTTCTTTTGCTATAATTAAGTGTAGCGCTAGACTCAATTATGAGGTCGTTATGTTTAAGGATTTTCTCGTTTCCACCCCTGACGAGAAGGGAAAGATTACAACTCAAACTCGAAAGACTCAGGCCGGCAAGACGGTCTATATCCTTTATGAAATCGGGCGTACTTATAACGCCGCTAAAAAATACAATGTTCCTCACCGAGTAGTCATCGGCAAGGCTGACCCTAACGATCCGGAGAAAATGTATCCCAACGAAAAGTACTTCGAACACTTTCCCCAGACTGTTGATAAAGTCGAACCGACCGAAGAAAACTCTCTTAGGAGCTGCGCTCTGGAAATCGGCAGCTTCATTGTCATCGATAAAATCATCAAGCATTACAAGCTCGATAAAATCGCTTCCGACTGGTTCGGCAAGGATGCCGGCCTCTTTCTGGACTTAGCCGCTTACATGATTGTCACGGAAGATAATGTCGGCCAATACTATCCCGGGTACGCATTCAACCATCCTCTGTTTACCGAAGGAATGCGTTTGGTCAGCGACTCTAAGGTCTCGCGCTTTCTCTCCTCGGTAACTAAGGATCAGATCTTTGGCTTTCTCGATGACTGGAACGAGGATAAAGACCACCAAGCTAAGGTATATATCTCCTACGACTCCACCAATAAGAACAGTCAGGCCGGTGATTTGAACATCGTTGAATACGGCAAACCGAAGGATGACAAAGGACTGCCCGTCTTTAACCTCTCCCTGGTCTTCGATCAGAACAATCGTGTTCCTCTTTTTTATGAAGAATATCCCGGTTCTGTAACTGATGTCGCTCAGCTTAAGTATGTCATCGACAAAGTGACAGCCTACGGTTATAAGAGGATGGGTTTTATTCTCGATAGGGGTTACTTTAGCCGTGAAAATATCCGCTATCTTGATGAAAAGAAATGTCCCTTCGTCATGATGGTCAAGGGCTGCAAACAGCTTGTAAGCTCAATCATCAAAGAACATAGACACAGATTTGAATCTAAGCGGAATTGCTTTATCAGCGCTTACCATGTTTACGGAACAAGTGTGAAAGCAGCGATCCCCGGCATGGAGAAGGAACATCAAAGGTATTTCCATCTTTATTACAGTTCCGGGAAAGCGGCCGGCGAGAGGAAAAAGCTTGAGAATCTTCTGGAGAAGATGAAGCAGGAGATCCGGAAAATGGAAGGAAAACAGGTCCTCTTCGGCGGAAGGTACGAACACTACTTCGACTTCCATTACGGCAAAAATAAAGAGCTTCTCTTTGCACGAGAACGCCCGGAGGTAATCGAGCAAGAATTGGATTTGTGCGGTTACTTCAGCATCATTACTTCAGAGGAGATGTCAGCTCAGGACGCCTATCTTCTCTATAAGGGACGGGACAGCACGGAGAAACTCTTTAGAGCGGATAAGTCCTACCTTGGTTCAAAGAGTTTGCGGATTTGTTCGAACGCGGCCTTAGATGCAAAGACGCTCATCGGCTTCACGGCTCTAATTATAAGAAATCGGATTTACTCGCTGCTCAAGCACCAAATGCTCAAGCTAAACATTAGACGCAACTACATGACGGTGCCGGCCGCTATTGTTGAACTTAATAAACTGGAGATGGTAAAACTCGGTCAGGGGGATTATCAGCTGCACCACGCTATTACTAAAACACAAAAAACCATCCTGTCTTCCTTTGGCATCAGCTTAGAAGACGTACAGGTGTACGCCAATCAAATTGCAAGAATCCTCAAGACGAAAGTCAAGGAAGCAGAACTTGAGGATGAAGATTACGAGGACGGAGAGATCTGTGATGAGGCGTACTAAAACTTTGAAATCCAGGATTAAATTAACAGAGGCGGCCCTCGTAAAGTTAAAGGAGCGATATGAAAGGAAATCCCGAGAGCTGCTGGCTATGAAGAAGGAGCTGCAAACCGCCCAAGCCGCCGAAATCTTGTCGGCTCTCCGCAAAAGCGGCCGAAGCTATGAGGAACTTATGACCTTCCTAAAAGGCTAAGGTTAGAGTCGGGGTTACGGATTTGAGTGTAAGCAACCCCGAGAAGTTCAGATAATACCCATAAAGACGAAAGAGAAACTTTTACATCTTCTAAAGAGTTTGTTCGGTCAAAACGGTACCAAAAGTGGGTAATGATTTTCTACCGCCTTCTTCGTATCTTCACTAATCGTCCCTTAACTCCTTGGTAATACTTCTCATTTCGGATTTTTTGAGGCCTAAATTCGGCCTTCTGAATTTATCGCTGGTATTTAAAGGTTAATTGCGGGTGATTTCAAAACCATCTTTGAGACAAAAACTTGGTCCAAAGCTGCAAAAAAAGGAAAAATTTGTCAGAAATTTGAGACCTCAAGCGATGATTTCCTACTGAATCACGTTAAAGAACCCAAAAGCGGCATATACAATTACTTCAATCAATTTATAAATAGTCATTTTTTGTGTCACTTTTTAGAAGGGAGTCTTCAATGTCTGATGCACGCTCCAACTGGAGTTCCAAGACCGGCATGATCCTGGCTGCAACCGGTTCTGCCGTCGGTCTCGGAGCCATTTGGAAATTTCCGTACATGGCCGGTGCCAACGGCGGTTCTGCTTTTATTATTCCGTTCATCCTGATGGTGTTGTTTTTCGGCGTTACCTTGATTCTTGCTGAGATCATCATCGGCCGAGCCGGACGCGGCAGTTCCGTCACGAGCTTCCGACGTATCGGAGGTAAGTTCTGGGCTCCTTTGGGGTTCGTTGGAGTGCTTTGTGCTTTCCTCATCATGACCTACTACAGCACGGTAGGCGGATGGTGCCTCACTTATTTGTTCGAGGCCATCATGGGAAATGCGGCTTCGTCTGACCTAGCGATGTTGGAAAAGACCTTCCTTAAAACCGTCAGCACTCCGGTTTCTGCCATTCTTTATCAAACCCTTTTCCTGGCGATCACTGCCGGCGTCCTGATCTTCGGCGTGAACAAAGGTATCGAACGTATATCCAAAGTGCTTATGCCGCTGCTTTTCGTGCTGATGATCGTCCTGATTATCCGCGGACTGACGTTGCCGGGCGCCTGGGAAGGCCTTAAGTTCCTTTTCTCTCCGAAATGGGATCAGGTCACAGCAAACTCTCTGCTCAACGCCATGGGCTTCACATTCTTCTCGCTCTCCGTCGGCATGGGCATTATGGTCACATATGGTTCTTACATTTCTCATAAAGAAAATCTGACCACCACTGCTCTTTGGGTTTCTGTTTTAGCCTTTATTTCCTGCATTCTCGCCGGTCTAATGGTTATTCCCCCGGTTATCGCCTTCGGCCTTAACCCGTCTGCAGGCCCAGGTCTGACATTCATCACGATGCCGGCCGTGTTCTCGCACATTCCGTTAGGCGACGTATTTGCCGTCTGCTTCTACGGCTGTCTGCTGGTTGCCGCCCTGACTTCCATGATCTCTTTGTTCGAAGTTCCGCTGGCCTACTTAATGGACGAATTCCATTTCTCCCGCAAAACAGCTTCCGTGCTTTTGTTCATCGTTCTTTCCATCTGCTCTATTCCCTCAGCTCTCTCGATGGGTCCGTGGGCTGATTACAAGATCATGGACAAGAACATTTTTGATGCGATAGACTTCCTCTGCTGCAACATCCTGATGCCGCTGAGCGCCCTCTTCGTCGTTGCAATGACAGGCTGGTTCTTCTTTGACCGCACCAAATATGAAATCAACTCCAGCGTTAAGCATTCCGACGGCTTCATGAAGTTCTTCCGCTTTATGCTGGCCTTCGTTGCACCCTGCTTCATCGTTGTGGTTGCAATCTTTAATCTGATCTAAAACCGAGGAAGTATTCTCAGATGTCCCAAGCATCAAAACAACAAGAAAAAACATTTACCGGCAAAGTTGGGTTTGTCTTAGCCAGTGTCGGCGCAGCCATCGGTCTGGGCGCAATTTGGAAGTTCCCATACATGGCCGGCGCCGAAGGCGGAGCAGCCTTCCTGCTCCCCTACATTATTTTTTCCTTTACCTTGGCCTTCGGCCTTTTGCTCACGGAAATTACCTTGGGTAAAGCCGGTAAAGGTGGAATCGTCACGGCTTACCGAAACTTAGGCGGACCCTTCTGGTCGGTCTTGGGTTATCTCGGCATCATCATCGGTTTTGTGGTGCTTTCGTTCTATTCGGTTGTCGGCGGCTGGTGCCTTCTGTACTTCTTTGAAGCCATCATTGGGTTCCCCTCCGCCGATCCGGAAACGCTCGGTGCGCTTTTCGGAAGCCTGTCCTCATCTCCTTGGGTCGCCATTTCCGCGCAGGTCGGCTTTCTTGCCTTAGTCGGATTTGTGGTTGCCTTCGGCATTCGAGGCGGCATCGAATTGTGTTCCAAGATCCTCATGCCGATGCTGTTTATCTTCATGATCATTCTGATCATCACAGGTCTGATGCAGCCCGGTGCGATGAAAGGCGTGGAATATCTCTTCCTGCCGGATTTTTCCAAATTCAGCTGGAAGACGCTTCTCGATTCCATGGGTCTGGTCTTCTTCTCGTTCTCGGTCGGTGCCGGCTGCATGATTACATACGGCGCCTATATCGACGACAAGACAGAACTTGTCAGCTCCACTTTCTGGATCGTTGTTCTTTCTCTCCTCATCTCTTTGATGGCAGGTTTAATGATTCTGCCGGCAAACTTCGCATTCGGTATGGATCCGGCCGCAGGCCCCGGCCTGACATTCATTACGATGCCGGTGATCTTTGCCAAGCTGCCTTTCGGGTACCTGTTCTCTATTGTCTTTTTCTTCTGTCTGATCATTGCTGCTTTAACTTCAGCCGTATCGATGCTCGAAATTGACATTACATGGATGGTCCAGGAACTGAATATGAAACGTGCAACTGCCGTGACCGTCTGCCTGCTCTTTATGCTGATCCTTAGCATCCCGTGCGCTCTGTCTTTCGGCCTTCTTGCTGACTACAAGATTTTCGGCAAGACCGCATTCGATTTAGCTGATTTCTTTGTCTCTAACCTCGGGCTTCCGATCGGAGGCATTATTGCCTGCCTTCTGGCGGCTTGGTTCGCATGGGACAAGGTTCATACCCATTGGACGTCTCTTCAGAACTATCCGGGCTGGAAAAAAGTGCTCAGAGTCTGCATCGGCATTCTGTGCCCAGCTCTTGTCCTGGCAGTCCTTATCTCCGGACTGATGAACTAAAATATCCGAAAATTTTTAGAAAGGAAAAAAATGGCCCTCCCTATTGAACAGCTCTACAAAGCACGTGATTTCTTGAACTTAAAGAATATCTCTGCCAACCACGTTGAGTTATCTTTCAAGAATCCTGTGATTGCAATGCTTGCTAAAGGCAAAGTCGCTGAAATTGCCTCTCAGTGCTCCCCGGACGGTGCCTTCACAAAATGTGAAATGCACGGCAATGACCTGCATCTGGATTTCAATCCTGAGTACGTCAGCGAACGTCTGATGGCTGAGATCTTTGACGCAGCGCCTGAAAGAGCCAGAGACGCTGCACGCGAACTGGCTGCCTTTGTCGCTGAAAAGACAATGAAGGCCTAAGAGGTTTTCTAAAGAAGTTGAGCCGGAAATTTTCCGGCTCTTTTCATTTCTAGCGCCCGAATGCAATTCGGGCTTTTCAGTTAGCTTTCTACTGCTCTGATGTGAGTGAGCTCTGATTAGAAACCGGAGACGGCAGCGACATCGGCTGATCCTCTTCCTTATCGCTCTCGGAAGCAACTTCCAGCTGAAGATTCATTTTTCTCGTCTTGGTTTGGACGATATCCACGGTTTTAGCCACCGTTTCAACCTGAGACTTAAGTTTGTTGAGGACTTCGCCGTACTTTGCAAACTCTGTCTGCACAGAAGACAAGATCTTTCTGATTTCAGAGCTCTTCTTTTCAATAGCAAGCGTCTGGAAGCCGGCTCGGTAAGCGCAAAGAGCACTCGCCAGCGTTGACGGACCCATGATGTAAACACGGTAAGAAGTGAAGAGCTCGTTGGTTAAACCTTCGAGCGCCAAAGCCTCTGCATAAAGACCTTCGGACGGAATAAACATAATGGCAAAATCTGTGGTCTCCGGCACATTGATGTACTCGGCAATGGATTTCCCTTCGTTTCTAAAACGCGTTCTTAATTTCGAACGAGCTTCAGCAACACCTTCTCGGTCGCCTTCGTCTGCCGCTTGCAATAGTCTCTGATAGTCCTCAACCGGGAACTTCGCATCAATCGGCAGCAAGCAGGTTCTTCCGTTTAGGCCCGGAAGTTTGACGGCGAATTCAACCACCATCTTCGGCTTTGACGGAACCGGATGAACATTTTTAACGTACTGGCTTTCCGTGAAATATTCTTTCAGTAGCGCTTCAAGTTGGACTTCACCGAGCATGCCTCTGCTCTTGACGTTGACGAAGACGCGCTTAAGGCCGCCGACTTCTTCGGCGAGCTCTTTCATTTGACCTAAGCCTTCATAAACACGGTTTAACTGCTGCGTCACCTGCGAGAAGCTTTCTCCGACTTTGCTTGTCAGCGTGTTTTGAAGCTTTTCCTCCACGGTCTCTCGAATCTTCTCTAACTTAGCCTCATTATCTTTATTGAGTGCCTTCAAATCGTCATCGATCTGTTTGCGCAGTTCATTAAGCGAAGTATTTAACGTCGAAGACAGCGTCTCGAAGCGCTGGTTTACGCCGCGAATCTGTTCGTCATTACGGGTGAGCGACTGATTCAGCGTATCTTGAACAGCTTTCAAATTTGCAAAAATTTCTCCGCGAAGTGTCTTAGAGAGTTCTTCAAAACGCCCATTGAGACTCTTAATCTGCTCGTCATTACGAATCAGAGATTGATTCAATGTGCTTTGAACCACTTTCCCGCTTTCAGCGATCTCTTCTCGAATGTTTTTGGAAAGCTCCTCAAATCGCTTGTTCACGGAACTGATCTGTTCATCATTGCGGGTCAGAGACTGGTTAAGCGTGTCCTGCACAGCTTTGAGACTTGCAAAGGTTTCGCTTCGGATTCCGGCCGAAACCTCCTGAAAGGAGCGTTCCAGCGTGCGTTCCGTCTCGATGAAATTCGGCTTCATCCGATCAGCAATCAGATCTTTACTCTGAGTCACCGCGGCACCTAAATCTTCGCGCCAAGCCATACGAGCTTGTGCAATCGTCTGAAGCGTATTGGCACTGATGCTTCTTAATCTGATCAGACAGTAAATAATGCCAATCGCTAAGAAAATCAGCAGAAAAAATGCCATGAAGCCAAGGATAAAAATTTCGGAAGGGATACCGCTGGCGGCAGAGACTCTAGTCAGCCAATCGTTCATTTTATTTTTAGTGTTTATTCAAAAAGGAACAGAATAAACCAATCTTTTTCTGAGCGGTTTTGCCTGTCAGACAGAAAATTCGTCAGCAGCAATGCGCCTCCGAAAGTATTAAGTAACAACGAGTAAGCAGTAACACTTATAATGACGACCTTAAGCGGCCTTGCGGCCTTCTTTATTTATCTCAAAAGGTATTTTTATGACTCTAACCGCCTGGATTGCGATTGCCGTAATCCTGGTCACGGTTTACTGCCTGATTAAGCGTTATGAAACACGCTTGGTGCTGTTTACCGCCGGCCTTTTCCTCTGCTGCATTGCCATGAAACCGATGGCAGCGCTTGATCAATTTGCTAAAAGCATGGCAAACGCTTCGCTCATCATGGCGATCTGCTCGTCCATGGGTTTTGCCTATGTAGTAACGACCACAGGATGCGATAAAAATTTAGTCAAATTCTTAGCCGCCCCCCTCAATAAACTGGGCATTCTTCTAATCCCCGCCACCACCATCATCACAAGCTTCATCAACGTTGCCATTCCGTCTGCATCCGGCTGTGCCGCTGCCGTGGGTGCAACCTTCATCCCAGTGATGATCCGCGCAGGCATCCGTCCGGCCGCTGCCGGCGCCGCTGTCCTGATGGGCACTTTCGGCTCCAACATTTCTCCGGGAACAAGCCACAACAGTGTTGTTGCCAAAATTGCCAATATGGACATGATGGACCTCATCAGCCTGCACACACCCTACTCCATAGCAATGGTCTTAATCGGGGCTGTCGGCCTGACAATCGTCTGTCTGATTCTCAGAGACAACAAACCAACTGCTAAAGAACTTGAAGACTACTACACCTCAGCAGACCACAGCGGCGGCATTGAACGCATCAATCCGCTCAAAGCCATTGCACCTTTGGTCCCTCTCGTCATTCTTCTGCTCGGTAACTCTTACGTTCCGGTCATAAAGATGGGCGTGGCCCAGGCCATGGTCATCGGTGCCATTTTCGCATTGATTGTTTCTTGGGTGAATCCTCAGCAGTTCACCAAGGACTTCTTCAAAGGTATGGGCGAAGGCTACGGCTCCGTCATGGGTATCATCATCACAGCCGGTGTTTTTGCCGCAGGTTTAAAAGCCACCGGGTTAATCGATGCCTTCGTCGAAGTTTTAAAGAGCTCCAACGAGATCGCCCGCTGGGGCGGGTCTTTCGGTCCGTTCATCATGGCAGCCATTACCGGTTCCGGCGATGCAGCAACTTTTGCCTTCAATGAAGCAGTCACCCCGCATGCCGCCTCTTTTGGTATGCCGATTCCAAACCTCGGCGCAATGGCCCTTATCTCAGGCCAGATGGGCCGTACGATGTCCCCCATTGCCGGTGTTGTCATTGTGCTTTCCGGTTTGGCTATGGTACCCCCGATCCAATTGGTAAAACGCACGGCGATTCCTTTGATTGTCGGTGTCGTCGTTTTGGCCCTGACCATCGTCTAAGGACTTCTTTGATCTCTCGAAGCACCTCGCAAATCGCGAGGTGTTTCTGTATATACATTCTCGACTTATTTATCAACTTTCGTTTGAGCTATGTAAAAAAGACTACCAATCAATCGAATTCACTCATGAATTGCTCACATTTTTATCTTCAAGTAAAGAGAAATATTTTTACCTTTGAGCTCGAGTTGAAAGAGAAAAAGGCAAGTAGAGAGCTAAAGCTCTTAAACTTTCAGCCTGACTTTCATTGAAAATTTGCATGTATTCTGTTTACCTAATTATTGTCTTAGGAATGCTCTCGGCCTTCGGTCCGTTTGTCATAGATATGTACCTTCCGGCAATGCCGGAAATGACAAAAGTATTCTCTGCTTCGGTTTCTTCGGTCCAATTAGGTCTGACCTTCTGCATGGTCGGACTCGCTTTCGGTCAAGTTATATTCGGCCCCTTAAGCGATAAATACGGCCGCAAACCGGTCTTATATTTTTCCCTTCTCCTTTACATCGTCAGCACCCTTTTTTGCTGCTTATCCCAAAACATCGATACTTTCAACATCGCGCGTCTTCTTCAAGGTTTAGGGGGCGCCGGCGCTATTGTTTACTCGCGCTCTGCCCCAACGGATTTATATTCAGGTAAAGAACTTGCCAAGATCATTGCCATTGTCGGTGCAGTAAACGGAATCGCACCGGTAGCTGCCCCTGTGATAGGAGGATCCGTAGCAAATCTTATTGGATGGCGTGGTATTTTTTACATACTTTTAGGAATCGGTGTTGTCATTACAGCAATGGTGATTCCGGTTAAAGAAACGCTTCCTAAAGATGCTCGTGAACAAGGCTCTTTCCTTCGTTCGTTTGAAGGTTTTATTTTGGTGTGCAAAGTACCGAATTTTGCCGCTTTCACAACTGTGTTCGGATTAAGTATGGGAGCCCTTTTCGCCTATATCTCCTCTACGCCTTTTATTTTGCAGAACGAATTCGGACTCTCCCAGTTCCATTTTTCGCTTCTCTTCGCCCTCAATGCCATTGCCATCGGTGCCGGCGCTTTGCTTGCCGTCCGTTTTTCCACAACGGCTAAAGCCACGTACTTCGGAACGGCGGGAAGTTTGATTGCCGCAGTTTTAGGTTTAGTCTTCGGATTAACGACCAAAGATCTTTACACCTATGAAGGCTCCGTTCTTCTAATGGTTTTTTGCCTAGGCTTTATATTTACCGGCGCTACAGCCACTGCCATGAATTTGGGGCGCAAATATGCCGGAGCGGCTTCGGCCATCATCGGAAGTATCGGTTTTTTGCTCGGAGGGATTGTTTCTCCGATCGTGAGTTTAGGAAATATTCAAGTGACGTCTTTTGCCGTGTGCGTGGTCACGCTCGGCTTAGGAGTGCTTTTGCTGCAGTTTTTCACCACTGAAACCCACGGCACTCCGACTAATCGCACTCATCAGTCCTGATGGAACAAATGCTCTCGGCCGCTAGGCGTCTCTGTTGACGCTCTCCGGCAAGCCTCTTCTGTGAAAAGGGGGTTGACGGTTGTCTGCGTTACCCAAGACAAGCCGTCGGCCTCTCGAACTCTTGTGATCTTCAGGCAAACCGGAGTCTTACCGGCAGTTAAACCGGCGGAGTGCTTTTCAAAGTCAGGATGGAAGGGCTCTATAACCACGGACGTCACTGAAATACTGTCCGGCTCCGGAATAATGCCTTCAATGAGATCTCCGTCCGAAGAGGCATAACACAAACCGAACTGACCAGCTAAGACAGAAGCTACTAACAACGCTTTGATTTCCATGAAAAATCAGTTCCTTCCGAGAGCTAAAAACTTTAGAATGCATGCACCAAAAGAATAACCGATTTGAGGCAGTTTTGTATTCCGCTCGGTTATCCATCGTGCAATATTTAGAAATACTCTCGAAGGCTATATGAACATTTCTGTTTTTGACATGTACCGTATCGGTATCGGTCCCTCATCTTCCCATACCGTGGGGCCGATGCGTGCAGGGCGCAACTTTATTTCCCTCCTGAGAAGTCAGCATCTCTTCCCCGAAGTTGAAGGAATCAAAGTAAAACTAATGGGGTCGCTGGCTGCAACAGGTATCGGACACGCCACTGACAGTGCAGTTCTGCTTGGCTTAATGGGTAAAAGTCCTTCCGTAATCGACGTTGACTCAATTCCCGACTGGATCAAAGACATCAAAGACAAAAATCGTTTGCTTCTCGACAGCTGCAAGCCGATTTCTTTCACCTACAGCAAAGACCTCACTTTTGAACCTTCTGTCCTGGATTCCTACCATACCAACACGCTGATCATTTCGGCCTTTGATGCCAAAGGCAGCGAGCTCTTTTCTCGAAAATATTATTCTGTCGGAGGCGGCTTTATCGAAACGGAAGAAGAAGCCAAGCTCAAACAGGAGCCCCGCGCCCTCCCTGCGACGGAAGAAGATAAAAAAGCACTGCCCTATCCTTTCTCCACGGCCAATGAACTCATGAAACAATGCCGTAAAAACGGACTGAGCATGGAAGCCGTGATTCGGGCCAATGAAGAAGTCATCCGCAGCCATGAAGTGATCGACGATACCTTAGATCATATTTGGTCTGTAATGAGCATGTGTATCGACCGCGGGTTGAACGCTAAAGGATGTTTGCCCGGCCCTCTGAAGGTAAAACGCCGTGCCAACGAACTCTACGAAAAGCTCCTCAACAGCCCGTTGAAAGTCGCTGACGATCCCCTTCAAGTGATTGACTGGATCAATGCTTACGCTTTTGCCGTGAGTGAAGAAAATGCAGCGGGCGGCCGAGTTGTTACTGCTCCAACGAACGGAGCAGCCGGCGTCATTCCCGCCGTCATTAACTATTATCGCCAGTTCATCCCGCAGGCAAATAAAGAAGGTATTCGCACGTTCCTTTTAGTCGCCGGCGCCATCGGTGCGCTCTACAAAAAGAACGCATCTATTTCCGGAGCAGAAGTCGGCTGTCAGGGCGAAGTCGGCGTGGCTTGTTCTATGGCAGCGGCCGGATTAGCCGCAGCACTCGGAGCGACCAATGAACAAATTGAAAACGCCGCCGAAATCGGTATGGAACACCATTTGGGCCTAACCTGTGATCCCGTCAGAGGACAGGTACAAATTCCTTGCATCGAACGCAACGGTATTGCCGCTGTCAAAGCGGTCAACTCCGTCCGTTTGGCCATGATGGGAGACGGCTCCCATTATGTCAGTCTGGATCAGGTAATCGAAACCATGATGCAGACCGGCAAGGACATGGCAAATAAATATAAGGAAACCAGTCTCGGCGGCTTAGCCGTCTGCGTCGTCGAGTGCTAAAGGAAAAATATGAGTCGTAGAGTCCCGGCGTTTGTCACCAAACATGCCAATTTAGAAAGAATGTGGAATTTCGGTATGTTCGTGATGGAACGTATCGACAAAGCCTCTTTGAAACAGGTCGCATCCTCGCTGACGCTAACGACTCTTCTTTCCATTGTTCCTGCTTTAGCTGTCATCATGGCGGCTTTTTCTGCCTTTCCGCTGTTCGCTCCTTATCGCGAAGCCTTTGAGCAGTTTATTTTTTCAACCCTGCTGCCTGAACAATACAGTGACCAGATCTTAGGTTACATCAAGCAGTTTGCCACTCAAGCCGCCGGTTTAACTGCCTTCGGTTTAATCGGTTTGATGGTATCTGCACTGCTTTGTATTGCAACTATCGATTCAGCTTTAAACTCGACTTATGAAGTTCTCAAACTTAGAAGTTTATGGCAGAGAGTGCTGATGTACTGGGCTCTCCTCACGCTTGGGCCCGTTGCTATCGGCATCAGTCTTGCAGCCTCTTCCTACCTAACCGGAATGGCGATGTCGGGACACTTATCTGTCTACGCCCAGTGGCTCATTCCGATCGGCCAATTAATTTTTCAATCTATTATCCTTGCTGCACTATATAAATACGTTCCAAACTGCCGGGTTCTTTGGAGAGACGCACTCGTCGGGGGGATTCTGATTGCCTTAGTTTTTACGGTCTTCCGATGGGGCTTCGGCATCTATGTCATGCGCGGTTCCTACACGACGATATACGGTGCCTTTGCCGCGATTCCGGTTATGCTGACATGGATGTACATAAACTGGATGTTTGTTCTGGCCGGTGCGGCTATTACAGCGACGCTGCCGATGCTGCGCGCCAAACGCTATAAGGATTTCGATAAGAGCGGAGACGAGCTGCTCTCAGCGGTTGCCCTCCTTCGAATCCTTATGTTAGCTAAGGAGTCCGGCAATCCTCAAATGACCAACATCGAACTTGCCGATAAGATTGGAAGTTATCCGGAAGCTGTCGATGCGCTGCTCTCCAGACTGATTCAGACCAATTATGTCGTTAAAATCGGTTCAGATGCGACCAGCAGCTGGGCGCTTCTTGCAGACGCACACAGCAAGACGCTTGAAGAATGTTTTGAGGAATTCTCAATGGACATGAGCAACTCGCTGCTGCAGGGAGATACAGCTGAGAGACGCTGGGTTAAAGAAGGTCTGAACGATCAGTGGCTTCAAACTCCGATGAGAGAAGTTTTGAATTAATCAAGCGTTTTAGTTATATCGACCCAGCCTGTGCAGCAGGAAGATTTTTCCAATTCAGGAATCGTCAGTTCAATGCCGGTATCGGAAGTCCCGCATGCCGGAAGTACGGAATCCATACTTTTAAGAGATTCGTCCAAATAGACCTTCACACCTTCATTGATTCCGAAAGGACATACGCCTCCGGGCGCATGTCCGATGATTTGTTCACATTCCTCCGGCTTGATCATTTTAGCTTTGGCTGCAAAAGTATGTTTGAACTTCGCGTTATCGATTCGCGCGTCACCGACTGCTAACACTAGAATCGGTCCGCTTGGAAGCATGAACGACAAAGTCTTAGCAATCTTCTTTTCTTCACAGTCAAATGCTTTGGCTGCAAGCGCCACAGTTGCTGTTGATTCCTTTGCAATTCGAATTCGATCCGAGAGGCCGAATTTCTCCAAATGCTTTTTCGCTTTTTCTAATGACAATTTCTGCAAACCTTACTTAAGTCAGTGCAGACAGTTTCTTATACGCACCGTTTTTTATCACATGTACTTGAAGAATGAAAGCGCTAATACCACTACAACGCCGCTCATCAGAGGAACCCACGTGCGCTTGACGAGAACTAGAGGATTTACCTTCACAGAAGCCGAAACAATAATGATGACCGCTGCGACAGGAGACATAGAGCGGAACAAATTCGACATGCACTGCATCGGAAGTGCAACCATGATTGGGTCAATACCGGCTTTTTGCGCAATCTGAGGAATCAGCTCAATGAAACTGTAGAACACAGCATTGCCTGAGCCGCTGATAAATGTGATCAACCCCGTAATACCGGAGAAAGCCAGCATCAGGCCAACTTTGGCATTTTCAAAATTGGAAATGGAATTCGAAATCGCATCGATCAAACCCATGACACGAAGACCGAACACCATGGAAGAAGCCGCAACGATTAGGACGACTACCTTCGAGAAGCCGTCTCCCATTCCTTTGAAGAAGATACCCAGATCTTTCATGCCGGCTTTGATATTGCGTTTTCTGATCAACTCGCAGGCAAAAGCCAATATCAGTGAGAACAACGTAATTTCAACCAGACCGACTTTAGCTTTTCTAAAGAACACCCAGAAGAAAATCACTAAAACCAAGGGAAGGATCGGGAAAATAAAGTACCAAGTCGGCGTGTTTTTCTCAGGGCGTTCGGCTTCGATAAAAGCTTCTTTATCCAGCTCTTTTAACATTCCTGCGTCTTTCTTATCCAAATAAGTCTGCCAAAAATAATGAACAATACCCATGACAAACAGAGCGGGTATGGTTATCGGGGCCAAATGAAACGCGACATAGTCAACGACATTATCAAAGCCTAGAACCCGGGCCGCGACCACATTGTCACCACCCAGCGGGGTCGGAACAATGGTTGCCGTGGTCGCAATCAGTGCCGCAGCCGTTAATGTCGACATTCCGGCAGCTCGAAGAACCGGGAACAGCGTCGCCATTAAGATGACCGCAAGAGAGGCGGCGCTAGGGATAATAATCTGAAGGCAGGTTCCGACCCAGAAAACCATGGGGATCAGGATAATCGGTTTGCGAACATAGGAAAGAGGCTTGGTCAGCACCTTGATGACCATATCGTTTGCCCCTATATGCGACATATAGGCCGCGAACCCGAAGAGCGTCAAGATGATTAAGCCCGCATTACCGTACTGACGCACGAACTGATCTTTAATAACCTTGAAGGGGTCCACCCAAGATAAGCCGGTACTTGCTTTTGCTCCTAGAACGTTGTGTCCTAAAAGAAGTCCCGAGTAAAGAAGAACAAGGGCTGCAATAAACAAAACAACTTTAGCGTCGTAGTTTTTTGCGATTGCCCAGCCTGCAAGGATGAGAACGATAACGGCAAGGATGCTGTCGACCATTTGAACTCTCCGTGGGATGCGGTGATTTCGTTTTTAAAATATGATCAAATTTTAACGATCCCTTTCTTTATGAGAGACTTTTGATTTTTAGAACTAGGGTTTTGCCTTATTAATTCATTCTTTGTAACGAACTGATACTTATCCATAAGCTTTGGAAGCATTCAGTTGTATATTTAACGAGACTCAAATCCAAAAAAGAGGGGCCATATGCGTTCTGATAATCCCGGCTTTGTTCCGGATTCTCCTTTCTCAAAGCAGCTTCCCGAAGAATGGCTTAACTTTTTCAAAACTTTCCCCAAGCTCGAATTGCATTGCCATTTATTAGGTACTACCAGTAAGGAAACTTTTGAAGAGCTTGTCGCTGAATCCGGGGCGGATGTCAGCCAAGAAGAGATCAACAATTTCTATACGAGAGGTGATAAGCCGGTCGGTGTTTTAAGAATTTTCAGGTGCTTGGAGAGCAAAGTCCTTTCCAAGCCCTCTTTTTTAACTCGAATTACGCTGAAACATATCCAAAGAGTAGCGAGTCAGGGTGTTAAATATATTGAGTTCTACTGGAACTGGACGGGCTTAAAACATTTCATGACCTATGATGAAGCCCGCCAAGCTATTAACGAAGGTATCAGACAAGGCATGCAGCGTTATGGTGTCACGGCTCGTTCTATTCCTTCCATCGACCGCGAGGACACTCCGGAAGCGGCCGTTGAACTCGTTGAAGAAATGACTAAACATCCTGATGATTACACGATCGGACTCGGAATCGATTATCGAGAAACCAATCACGAACCGGAAAACTTCTGGAAAGCTTTCAAGATGGCCAAAGAGGCAGGTTTCAAAATCACCATTCATGCCGGAGAATTCGGTGAGCATTGGAGAAACGTTGAGACCGCCATGAAACTTCTTGGAGCCGATCGAATTGACCACGGCTACACGATTATCGACAATCCGGAGCTCATCAAGGAAGCAAAAGCTTCCGACATGCACTTTGCCGTCGTCCCGACAAATTCTTACTACTTAAGAACATTGTCGGATGAAGAGTGGGCGATCAAGCATCCGGTTCGCAAAATGGTTGAACTGGGACTCAAAGTGTTTCCCAATAGTGATGACCCGACGATGCATCATATTTCTATTTCAGAGTCATGGCTTCTGATGCATAATTGGCTGGATTTCACGTTACCGCAGCTGCGCAAAATGCTTGAAAACAGCATTGAAGCAGCGTGGGTAACAGACGAACAAAAAGCCATTTGGAAAAAAGAATGGCTTAAGGAATTTGATCGCCTATCCGTTGATCTGCCGCCGGTGAATTAAAAAGTATTTTTCTGACCACCCGAGCCGAACTTGTGGCTCGGGTTTTCTTTTTAGAAAGTGTACTTGATGCCTGCCTTACAGGAAAAATCCACATTCAGGCGATTGCCATGTTCTCCGCCGATCTGAGCAAACGCTTTCCATTGGTTCCCGAAAGCATACTCTCCTCCAACCCCGAAATAAAACCGAGTGCCTAACGAGCGGGTTTTAAAATCAAATTCGTTCATACGAATCTTAGTTTTGCCTAGGAAATCATGGTTGACTCCGGCTTTGACAAATAAGCTGCCTGTCCTCTGACCGTCAGGGCTGTTAAAGGCACGACCTGCCGCCAACCCGACCCTCATATTCAGACTGTCGGAGGAATTAACCTTAACTTTCATACCATGCGAAAAAGAAAAGTCTTCTCCAAGCAATCTATAGTAGGAGAGTTGCGCCTGAGGCTCGATAAACCACACCGAACCATTTGCATTCTCCAAAAAATTGAATCGAATTCCGCCTTCAGAAGAGATGCCAAATCCAAAGTTATGATAGGCAGCGTGCGCAGTGGTTCCTTCCATTAAGTTGGCTCGCATTTTCTGCTTGTGGCGATTAAAGGTCAGCACTGTATCAACGTAGGCATCCTCCTTAAACCACGTCAGATAGGCCTTACCGCCAAAAGAATGAATGTCTGTCTTCCCCGCGTCTCCCTCGACCCTAATGTTCCCGTCAGTCATGCCAAGTTGGGCGCCAATAATCCAATTCTGATCGATTTTTTTATCGGTACCAAAAGAAACGGTCGAATATCTCAGTCTGCTGCCAACGGATGAATAGGAAGCAAAACGTCCCTTCTCGTATCTGCCTAAAACATAAGCTCCGTCAGATGCGCCTCTTCTTAACTCACCCGTTCTTTCCTGAAGGTCCGCCAGCGAACTGAGGTATTGAACGACAGCGGCACCCGAACCAACAACAGAAAGCACGGTTTTACCCGAACGAGACAAGCCGACTTCAGGTACTTCGGGAGCGGGCGCCGGAATCGAAGGAGTTTCACCCGGATCGAGCGGAGGTACAGTCGAATCATTCGGAGGAAAGACAGGAAAAATGGGTTTTTCTTCTTTTTCGGAAGTAATTAACCAAACTCTTTGATCTTCATACTCAACCGGCTGGATATCCAGCTTATATTGAAAGGGTCCGGCTTCTACCAAGCCGCCATTGCCCAAAACAAATTCGGACCTGTAAGCACTGGGCAGAGCGTCATCAAAACTAAAAACATGATGGACTAACTTCGTCTCCGTAAGGCTCGCACCGCTGGTTCCTAGATAAACAGAGTGAGCGCCCTCTGCGTCTCCACTCTGACGGATACTTCCAGCCCTTCCTCCCGGAAGATAGAACGCCGCCCCCGTTCCCTTGAGGCTCTGAATTTCCAGAGGACGAAGGCCTTTGTCGCTTCCAACTTCTATAACCGCACCTTCCGATACGGTCAGCTCTGTGACGTTGGAATGCATCGCGTTTTGCCAAATGCTGCCGGCGCCCAAAGAAATATATGAACCTCCCTTTCCCTCTTGAAAATCCGTAAAGACAGCACCGTTTAAGACACTTCTCTCGCCTAAAGTAATATCCAGCCTCGCACCATTAATAACCGAGACTGCATCAGCAAATTTTAGGCTTCCTTCGGGGAGAACAGTAAAAGACGCAGACCCGCCAGTCTGTTGAAAATTCATTTTTTTTAAGGCGATATTCCGGCTTTCAATTTCAACTTTTCCGCTTCCGTCTATCAGCAAAGCCTTATCAAAAATCATTGAATCGGATGACTTTGCTTTGAGTGTACTTTGAGCGCGGACTGTTATTTCTCCGCCGAATAGAACGTCTCTTGTTTTTAATTCTTTCCTCTCATCAAGACCGATATGAACGTAAGTTTCGTAACCTTCGTCCAAGTTAGAAACAAGAATATCGCGATTGATCATTACGGTTGGAGCATCAATGATCAGAGCGCCATCAAAGATCCATAAAGGAAAAAGACCTGAGTGTTTCTCCTTTTCAGTCAAAATCTGAACACTTTCTGAAGCTTTCAGCTCAGCTTTGCTTCCAGCGCCCATCCACCCGATTGAGCCGTAGAGGATGATTTCTTTGGCCTCCAGAAAGGCGGAAGCCCCCTCTCCCAACGTAATTGAGTACGGATCTTTGTGGCCATCCAGAACCCCGGGCTGCGGTTTATTGAGGATAATCTTCTCTCCCGCCGAAATATGGACGCTGTCTTGATATCCAACCTGGACTGCTGAACCAAAACCTTTTACTGAAACAGACTCAGGTGTGAGAACAAAACTGCCCTTGTCCGCTTTGAAAATTAAATTTTTACCGTGAGTTGCGACAGAATTGCCGAGGATGTTGCCTTCGGTCCAAACATTCCAAGTTATTTCAGTTTCTTGGGAAAAGAACACGTAGTCTCCTTTGCCAACAAAATCCTCAAGTTCTTTTCTCAATACATGCTCTATCGGGGCAGAATGAATCCGCTTATGATTAGGAACATACTCCTTAAATAAATATTCGTTTGCATCGGTTGATGCAAAGCTTGAACCAAAAACTTGGGACGGAGAAAAAGCCGTGAATAATGAAAGAAGTACGGCGTTTGCGGTTTGCGCTTTTATTATCTTTCTTGGGTGC
>OOAQ01000629.1_pt1 | contig 28868 bp, 17 predicted proteins | sample 1671051 | NCBI WGS metagenome assembly OOAQ01 (sample SAMN06348117, study PRJEB24527) | human gut metagenome | biome: human gut; feature: ankylosing spondylitis patient; material: feces | host: Homo sapiens | place: China | collected 2015-10
TGCCGAGATGCAGGCACTTACTGCCGCTGCCAATTCGTTAGGAGCAAAATATTTGGCTGACTGTACGCTCTATGTTACGGTGGAGCCTTGTGTGATGTGTGCCGGTGCCATTGCCTGGTCGCAAGTCGGTCGGCTCGTTTTCGGTGCGGAAGACGAGAAAAGAGGCTATCAGCGCTATGCACCTCAAGCCCTGCATCCGAAGACCGTGGTCGTGAAAGGAGTGCTGGCCGATGAATGTGCCGGACTGATGAAAGATTTCTTCCGGAAGAAAAGATAAGGATTCTTAGTTGATTTCTTCGAATTCCACGTATTCCCCTTCGTCTTTATCGAAAATCTTTTTGCGTTGACGCACAGGTACATCTCCTTGTGTGGAGTAAGAATCAAATGTTTCCTCCTGACGATTGCCCGACTGATAATTTTGAGAAGAGTAAGTTGTCCGCTGGCCCGAATTCTGACCTTGCATACGACGCTTGAATCCGAATACCATGTCGATGACTTTGGAAAGAATGAGCAATCCAATCACCAGAACAACCAGTATGATAAAAAATAGAAAGCCTAAAATATGGAACATTGTCTTTTGTTTTTAATGTGAGATATGCAAAAAATGTGCCATACGATTTCTAAGCTATTTCTTATATGTCAGTAATGACAGAATGATATACCAGACGATGACAGCCGCGAATCCACTCAGTTGGAAAATGATTAACAGAGGAATGCTGACTATCAGGAATATATAGCTTATCTTGTTATGTCCCCACGACAGGTCCTTGAACTTCAGGGAGAACATCGGGAGTTCTGCCACCAGCAGCAATGACATGACTACTACCAGGATGAACAAGTATAAAGCGTTGAAATGGTCGGACACCAAAAAACTGTGTGCACCTACGGTCAGTGAGCCCCAGAATAATGCGTTAGCCGGAGTAGGCATCCCGATAAAGGAAGAGGTCTGCCGTTCATCCAGGTTAAACTTGGCCAGTCGCAGGGCAGAGAATACTGCTATCAGGAAAGCCGTATAAGGCATGATTCCTGACAACGGCTGAAGAAAATCCGGGTAATGTACCTCTTTGAACAAGGAAAAAGCAATGGCAGCCGGTGCCAGTCCGAACGTGATGTCGTCTGCCAGAGAGTCAAGTTCTTTTCCGATGGGAGAAGAGACATGCAGCAGACGGGCGGTCATCCCGTCGAAGAAGTCGAATGTAGCTCCTAATACAATGAAAAGCAGGGCTAATTCATATTTGCTATGGAAAGCCATGTAGCTGGCTATGCATCCGCAAAACAAGTTGCAGCTCGTAATCGTATTGGGAATATTCCGGGTTATCACATTAGCCATATCCTATATATAAAAGGTATAAATATAATAAGGTGTAAATATTGTATTTCAGGATTAAGGCAAGCGGGCTATTACCGTTTCGTTACCGGTTGTCTTTTGCCCCATGCTGACGCAAACTTCCGTACCTAACGGCAGGTACACATCCACTCGCGAACCAAATTTAATGAATCCCATGTGTTCGTCAATGTAGCAGTCTTCACCCGGTACGGCGTATGTTACGATGCGTCTTGCCACCGCACCTGCAATCTGCCGTGCCATAACTGTATGACCCTCAGGCGTTTCAATTACCACCATGGAGCGTTCGTTTTCCGTACTGGCTTTAGGAAGCCACGCCTTCATGAACCGTCCGTTATGATGGTCTACATGTTTTACCACCCCGTCTACAGGATACCAGTTGGCATGTACATTGGTGATGTCCATAAAGATGGAAATCATCAGACGGCGGTCATGGAAATATTCATGCTCGTCCACCTCCTCAATTACCACGATACGTCCATCGGCAGGAGCGACTACGGTTTTTTCCGTATCTCCTTTGAACAATCGGATGGGGCAGCGGAAAAAATTGACCATCAGTAAGTACACTACGATACTTACTGCTGCCACAATATAAAATGGAATCCGGCACTCTATCCCCCAGTATAAAGCGGCGTTTACAAGAAGCAGCAAAATTGCACTGGTAATCAGAATGTGAGTTCCTTCATGATGGAGACGGATTTTTTTTAGTTTCTTTATTTTGTTCATTCGGGTCATAACAAAGTTGAATGTTTTTATCGTGCGAAGATAGGGCTAATTTGAGAACTCTGCAAATAATAGAAACAGAAAAACGATTCCGAATACGTATTTCCTCTTTTACAAGAGGAAAAAAAGATGATTTTTGGTACCTTTTGAAAACGCAAGTGCGTTTGGATTAAAACGTCCTTGTGTTTGAAGTCAAACGCACTTGCGTTTTAACTAAAACGTACTTGCGTTTTGTTGCAAACGTCCTTGCGTTTTTTGATAAGAAAAAACAGTATCTCAAGGGACGATGAAAACTTTTGTAAAAATAGATGTTTTACATCATGTTTGATATTGTATTTGCTTGATAATTAGAAGTTTGTTTGTTATTGTTTTTTCTGTCTTTTTAGGTGATGAATATTTTTGCACCCTTAAATGAACTATTTTGTCACCTCTTTCTATAATTAAACTGTACATTTGTGACGAAAACTTTAAAATCTAAATTTAATCTAAATTCTTGTATGCAAACCGAATTCCGAACTATTCTATGGAGAAGGGGATTGAGCATGATGTTGTTCGTCTTGTTCTCTGTAACTGTGGCTATGGCCCAGGTACTCGTGAGGGGTACTGTGGTTGACCAGACGGGCGAAAGCGTTATTGGTGCCAGTATCCAGGTGAAAGGTACTACTCAGGGAACCATTACTGATATTGATGGTAAATTCTCATTGGGTGTACCCAACAAAAAATCTATTATTGTAATTTCTTTTATTGGGTATGCCACAAAAGAACTGCAGGTGGATACCTCTAAGCCGATGTCTATCGTACTGGAAGAAGATACGAAGGTGTTGGATGAAGTAGTAGTAGTAGGTTACCAGGAAGTGAAGAAAAGTGATTTGACTGGTGCTGTTGCTAAAGTAGATATGGATAATTTGTTGAATACTCCTTCTTCGTCTTTTGACCAGACATTGGGAGGACGTATTGCGGGTGTGAATGTAAGTTCTGGTGAGGGAACGCCTGGTGGAACCATGAATATTGTGATTCGTGGTAACAACTCATTGACTCAGGATAACTCTCCGTTGTATGTAGTGGATGGTTTTCCTGTGGAAGACCCGGCTATTGCTTCGACAATTAATCCGTCAGATATAGAATCAATTGACGTGCTGAAAGATGCTTCTGCAACTTCAATTTATGGTGCTCGTGGTGCCAATGGTGTAGTTATTATTTCTACTAAGAAAGGAAAAATTGGAAAGCCGCAGTTAAAATATGAAGGAAGTTTTGGTGTGCAGCATATCACAAAAACAATTCCTTTGATGGATGCTTATGAGTTTATCAGACTTCAGAATGAATTGTATCCAGAAGATACCAAGCGGTATTATTTAATGCAGTATGACGAGAATAAGCAACCTGTTTTAGACGAAAATGGGAACAACCTTTATTATGATTTGGATTATTATCGGAATGTTCCTCAATATGCATGGCAGGATGAGATTTTTAGAACTGCTTGGCAGCAAAGTCATGCTGTAAGTTTGATGGGAGGTTCTGAAGGAGTACGTTATAATGCTTCTGTTTCTTATTTTGATCAGGACGGTGTAATTTTATGTTCAAATTACAAGCGTTTTCAAACGCGTTTAAATACAGTGGTTCGCCACGGTAAATGGGATGCGAGCATTACAGCTAACTACTCTCGTAGCATTCAGACCGGAAGTTCTACTTCTTTGTATTCATCAAGTGGTATGAATAACTTGTTTTATAGTGTTTGGGGTTATCGTCCGGTGAATCATACTAGTAAGTCCTTGGAAGGCTTAAAGGAAAATGCAATTGATGATGCATTGGATATGACAAATGACTATCGTTTTAATCCGTATATGGATTTATTGAACTCTTATCGTAAAAACTATATTAATAACTTGCAGTTGAATGGCTATGTGGCGTATGAATTTATCAAAGGGTTAAAGCTGAAAGTTTCTGGAGGTTATACACAAGACTCTCGTAGCAATGATGCATTTAATAACTCTAAGTCGCGTTATGGAAGCCCAATTTCTAATGATAAAGTTAATGCGACAGTTACTCGTAGTCAACGTTTGACCTGGTTAAATGAGAATGTGCTGACTTATCAGACACGAGTAAAGAAACATCATGCATTCAATAACTTGTTGGGTGTCACATTCCAGAATTCAGATTATGAAAGTTATTCTTTTAAAACAACAAATATTCCGAATGAATCATTGGGAATGGCAGGAATGAACGAAGGTATTCCTAGTACCACTACATCTCTGAAGTCTTCCTGGTCTATGATGTCTTTCCTGGCAAGTGTAAAATACGATTATAAATCAAAATATTATGCTACTGCCTCATTCCGTGCCGATGGTTCTTCTAAGTTTAGTAAGAAAAATCGTTTTGGTTACTTCCCCTCAGCTTCAGCTGCGTGGAGTTTCAGTAAGGAAAATTTCTTGAAACCTTTATCAAAAGTTTTGTCAAACGGTAAGCTTCGTGCTAGTTGGGGTTTGACAGGTAATAACCGTGTAGGTGAATATGATTATTATGCATTATTATCTATGCTTAAATCCAAAACGGGAACTTATATTTCAAATGGTAGTAATTCTTCAACTGTGTATCCGTTTGAAAATAATCTGAATAGTATTGGTGTGGCACCTATTTCTATTTTAAATGAGGATTTGAAATGGGAAACGACGGAACAATGGAATGTTGGTTTGGATTTAGGTTTCTTTGACGAACGTATTTCAATGAATTTTGACTGGTATTGGAAAACAACCCGTGACTTATTGTTGGATGCTACACTACCTCAGACAACAGGGTTCTTCAGTGCGATGAAAAATATTGGAAAAGTGCGTAATTCAGGTATTGAATTGACCTTGAATACTGTGAATATAGATCGTGCAGGGTTTAAGTGGTCTACTAATTTTAATATTGCATTTAATAAAAATAAGGTATTGGAATTGGCTGAGAACCAGAATACATTGTTGACAGCTGCTTATTTTGATCAAAATTATAACTCTCAGCCGACTTACATTGCCAAGGTAGGATATTCAATGGGTATGATGTACGGCTACGTGTATGAAGGTACCTATAAGTACGATGATTTTTATTCTTCTGGTGGAGTCTATACTTTACGTCCTGGAGTCCCGGCTTTCTCTGGAGAAACCAATACACAGCCGGGTATGCCTAAATATAAAGATATCAATGGTGATGGAGTTATTGATTCCAGCGACCGTACGTTCATTGGCCGTGGACTTCCTATCCATACAGGTGGTTTTACCAATGATTTCTCTTATAAGGGCTTTGACTTAAGTATTTTCTTTCAGTGGTCATACGGAAATGATGTTTTGAATGCGAATCGTTTATTCTTTGAAAACCCGAATGGTAAGAAGGACTTAAATCAGTTTGCAAGCTATGCCGACCGTTGGACACCAGATAATCCGGAAAGTGATATTCCGGCAGCTTTCCGTTCTAGCTCTAATCAAGTCGTGTCTACTCGTGTTATTGAAGATGCTTCTTTCCTTCGACTCAAGACATTAACATTAGGTTATACTATACCTGCTAAATTGTTAAAGAACTGGAAAATTTCAAGTGCACGTGTATATGTAGCTGGACAAAATTTATGGACAATATCAGGATATTCAGGATATGATCCTGAAGTATCCATCCGTACGGGAGCATTAACTCCAGGGTTGGATTATTCAGCTTATCCACGTGCTTATGCCGTGAACTTTGGCGTGAGTTTGGGATTTTAATATTTACACATTATACGATTAAGCATATATGAAAAAGATAAAATATACATTCCTTTCATTGATAATGGCATCAGTCGTGGCTTCCTGTAACTTTTTAGATAAGGAACCTTATGAGATTGTGCCTGAAAACTATTTTCAGAATGAAAATGAGGCTAGTTCTGTGTTGACAGGAATTTATGCGATTCTTGGTCAGTCTACTTTTTATGGAGGAGACTATTATTTATTGGCTGGTGGTGATGACTTAAGTTGTTATGGCGGTTCTACTGGCCGTGTGTCGAATACTGGATTAATTTGCAATCTTGCTACCACAAGCGACCCTGCAGTTACAGGGCTTTGGTTTACTTTATACAATGGTATTGAAAGAGCTAATTATTTCTTGGAGCAGATTGATAAGGTGAAAGACATTACAGATGCAAAGCGTCTTCAGTTTAGAGATGAAGCTCGCTTCCTTCGTGCGTTTTATTACTTTAATTTGGTGCAGAATTGGGGAGACGTACCGTTCAAGACACAATCTACTTCTTCTTCTGAAAGTTTGTCGGGGAAGGATCTTCCTCGTACGCCCAAAGATGAGATTTATCAGTTTATAGTGAAAGAAATGGAAGAAGCTGCAAATACAGAAACAGGTGGTTTGCTTTCGGCTGCAGCTTTGGATTATTTGCCAGGGCGTATTTCTAAATCAGCGGCATGGGGTATTCTTGCCAGAGTGTATTTGTTCTGGGCTGGTGAACACTATCGTGATAATCTACCTGCGCCAGCTGAAACTCGTGAACGTTTTGAAAAGGCTGCTTTTTTTGCTAAGAAAGTAGTTTCTGAAGGGGGACATGAGTTGTCAGGTAAGTACTGGGATATTTTTATTGATATGTGTTCTGATAAGTATGATACAAGCAATAAACATGAGAGTATTTGGGAGGCTGAATTTGCTGGAGACGGTACGGGTGATGTTCGGGCAGAAGGCCGTGTTGGAAATACTATCGGAATTCAGTGTTCGGACTTTTCTTCTCTGACCAACGTAGTGGGAAAAGCTGATCCAGGTTATGCTTATGCATTTATATGGGCTACTCCTAAATTGTATGAACTATTTGGGTATGTGGGGCCTACAACTAAAGAGGAAGTTTCTGCAGATTTTGAGAAAGATGAACGTTTCATTTGGAATATAGCTCCATTTACATACCGTGCATCTAAAATCAGTAAAGATAAAGGAATTGTAGGTCGTACTTTCCAGGATGATTATTTATATGATTGGGTAATGTCGGCAGACGGTTATGGAAGCGTGTCTTATGACTATGGGCTTTGTTCAGAACCGGAGTATGATTCAAGTATAGAACAGATTGGAGATGTATATACGAAGCGGCCTACTAACCGTGATAATACACGCAAAGATTTATGTTGTGCGAAATTCCGTCGTGAATACGAGCCGGCTACCAAGAAAAATAAGAACATGACTTCCATTAATTTCCCAATTCTGAAATATTCAGATGTGCTGTTGATGCTTGCTGAGGCAGAGAATGAGGTGAATGGACCTGCTGCGGCTTATACTTATATCAATGAGGTACGGAGAAGAGCTGGAATCAGTGATTTGCCGGAAGGACTTTCACAAGATGAATTCCGTAATGCGATTAAGGATGAACGTGCTAAAGAAATGTGTTTTGAATTGATACGTCGTTATGACCTGATACGTTGGGGAGATTATATTCAGAGTATGAATGAACAGGTTAGTCGAGCTAATAGTGGACGAAATTGGAATCAGGGTTCTCAGGTTGCTTCGTTCTTTGCAATTCCGGAACGTTATAATTATTTCCCGATTCCAGATAGTGAGAAAGCAGTAAACAAATTGATAACAGGAAATAATCCTGGATGGTAACTATTTGTCGTTTCTATAAAAGAATTTGCGTAACATGAAGATATATAAATTATTGGCATCAGCCTTTTTGATTGTTGGCTTTGCTTCTTGTCAGCAGACTTTGTTTGAAGATTTGGAAGGAGCAAGTGTGAATGTAGTGGCAGATGATAATGTGAGCTATGACGGTAAAGTCATTACGGTGAAGAAAAATTGTCCGGTAACCTTCGGTTTGGAAGGTGAGCCCGATGTGATTACCTTCTTCAGTGGAGAATTGGGACATCAGTATGCTTACCGTAACCGTACGGAGATTCCTTTGGAAGATATTGTGTCAGCGGAACTGAAGTTTAAGATTTGGGCGCAGTATGGTATATTCAGAACAGATCCGGAGAATTCTTGCAAAAATCAGATGGATGTACTGTTCGTAACAGAAAACGAAAATGGTGAGCCTGTATTTCCAGGATTGAGCCGTGATTTTGAAGCCGATTCTGTGATGCTGGAAGAGCAAGTCAACTGGCAACAATTGGTGGAACGTAGTGAAATGCCAGATAAGTCAACTGATGCTTATAATGCCAAGCAGATTAAAAAAGATTTGACTCCTTATATTGGCAAGAAAATGACATTGGCCTTTGTGTTGAATAGAGATAAGAAAGTTCCGCCTCAGAATTCAACAACTCCTAAAGAAACAATTTTGCAATCGACCTTTCATTTTGAAGATATATGCATTGAAACCAAGTTGAAAGATAATCGGACAATGATTATTTCTGCAGATGCATTTGGACTGACTCCTGTTAATATGAAGAATAAAACTAAATTTGATGAGCATAAAGATAATGAGTTTGATATGCCGTCTGATATGGAGTATGGAGCGGTAAAGAGTGGTGTAGAAGGATATTGGAACTTTGCTAATCTATCTTCTGGGAATATTGATATAGCGGGCTGTCCGGCTAATGGTGTGTGGAAATATTCATGGTTAGTGTCGGATTATATTAACTGGCAGCTGACTGATGATGTTGATACAGGGATTAAGATTAAGGAAATCAATCTACCTATGTCTGATTATACATACACCTATAGCAATGTGGGTACCTATCGGGCTACTTTTGTTCTGAATAATTCAAACTACGAAGAATCTCAACAGAAATTGTGTGAGTTCATTGTGAATGTCGTTGAATAACTTTAAATTACTTATTCTATGAAATATATTAAATCGTATATTTTTCTCACGCTGATGGTAGTGTCTTTGGTGGGATGTAAAGTAGACGACCTGAAAGACGATGTGAACGATTTGAAGGACCGTGTGACGTTGATTGAAGAACAGGTTAAACTTTTGAACGATAATGTAGAGGTCTTGGCTTATGTGCTTGATCCACAGCAGAAAACTATTAAAAGTGTTACAGAAAATAATGGACAGTATGTTATTACATTGAGTGATGGAAGTGTAATGACATTGACTATTGGGCAACCGGGTACTATTGTACAGCCTGAGATTTCAGTGGATAATAACGGTTACTGGGTCGTGAATGGAAATCCTACAGGGGTAAAGGCCGTAGGAGAAGATGGTAAAAATGGTGAAGGTTACCCGGAATTTCGAGTTGAAGAAGGGAAATGGCAAGTTCGCTTTGGTGAAAGTGGATGGTCTGATGTGCCTGGAGGTGATTTAGGTACGGGAACCAGTTTGGGCGACCAGTTCTTTGAATCTGCTTCGCTTAGTGAAGATGGTACTGTTTTTACAATAAAAGGTGTGGATGGTAAGGAGTATTCATTACCGGTAGCAGCAGGTTTGGAATGTAAAATTGAAGGAAGCGATAGTCCCGTTAAATTTGATTATGGTGCGATGAAGGAGTTTGGTGTAAAAATATCTGAGGGAAAACCTTTGCCTCCGATTTATCCAGCAGGATGGCGTGCTGAATTGACAAAAAAAGAAGCTGTGGGTACGGATGAGTATAATTACACCTTGATCGTATATGCTCCAGTAGGAAGTAAAGCAATGGCTGATAACACATCTGAAATAGTTGTGCGTGTAAATCAGGGAACTTTGTGGGCTGTGGATAAACTTCAGGTAGAGTTGAAATAAAAAAGAATCATTATGAAAAAACATATATTACTATTTTTAAGCATATTCTCTCTCGTCACATTTTCTGCGTGTGACGATCGGGACGAGATACGTGAAGACATCAATGCCTTATCCGCACGTTTGGATGCATTGCAGGTGGAGTTTGATAAATTGAACGATAATATCAGTACTTTCTATAATTTGGCTACTGGAAAAACTTATTTCACTAGCTATACACAAGATGAAAAAGGGAATTATACTCTGAAGCTGAGCGATGGGACTTCCTGGACAGTGTATGGCGGGCTGCCTGAAGGCGATCTTCCAGTGATAACCATTAATGAAGAAGGAAAGTGGATTTTCAGTTACAATGGCGAAGAAATTGAACTGAAAGATGAGGCGGGTAATCCGGCTACAGCTTTTCCAGTTGATGGAGAGAATGGTTTGACTCCTAAAATGTCTATTGGTGAGGATGGTTGCTGGTATTATCAGATTGGCGATGGAGAGCCGCAAATAGTGCCAGGTCCATATAATGTGGCTAAAGTGGGTAAAATAAATCCGAGTATATTTGATGTTGTGCAAGCTGATACTGAGCATAATGTGCTGAAGTTCAAACTTTATGGCTCTGATGAATTTGTGGATATTGCGTTGCTGGGTGGACTGAATATGACATTCTCAGGTGATAATACTACGCTGTCTAGTTCTATACGCACTTTAACTTTTACAGCAACCTTGACGGAAGTGGCTACTGTAGTGATAAGTCCCACACCTTTTGAAGTGAAATTGACAGATGCTGGAAGTCTTACAATAAGCATTCCAACTGGAGTGACTGTATCTGCCGGGGAATATACCATCTATTTTGAGATATACAATGAAGCCGGTTATCGTTTGGTGAAGTCTTTGACTGTAACTGTAACTGTAACAGAATAATTAAAACTGTAAACTTATGAAACTATATAAATCATTATTGTTCGGCTTGTTGATGTGCGGTTTTGCGGCATGCGACACAACCGATTTGGAAAGAGATATAAATTCGCTGAAAGACCGTGTGGAAGATTACGAAGCACAGGTACAGAAGCTGAATGATGATATGAATATCATCCGTGTGTTGCTGGATGGAAACAAAACCATCACCAGCTACTCGTTTGATGGAACAAACTATACCCTGACATTAAGTAACGGGGAAACGTTGACCTTGACTCAAGGAGTTGTGGGAGCTAATTATCCTTCCATTACGATTGACGAAGAAAGTGGAAACTGGATTATTGCAGGTAAAGATTCGGGTGTAAAAGCTGAAGCCGAAGACGGTAAGGATGCTCCTTATACTCCGCAGTTTAAGATTGAAAATGAAAACTGGTGGGTGAGTTATGATGGAGGTGTTACATGGACAGACCTTGGTGAAAAGGCTACGGGTGACCCATCTGGTGAGTCTAGTCTAATTTCAAACGTTACGCTTGCATCTGATGGTAATTCCATCACAATAAAACTTTCAGATAATAAGTCATATACTATTCCTGTAGTTAAGGACTTGGTATGTGAGATTACGGAACCCGAACTTGCAGACGGTGAAATGTGGTATATTGGATCTACTGGCGCAACTTTGGAAGTGAAAGTAAATATTCAGCCTGGTGATATTATCCGTCCGGTAGTTCCTGCGGATTGGAATGCGAAAATAACAACTGATTATTCTAATATGTCGGGTATACAAACTTTGGAGGTAGAGGTGACACCTCTGGCTGCAGCAAGTAAATGTGTGGTAACTATAGAGGTGAACCGTGGAGCAAATACAATCACGGATGAGATTGTGGCGAGAACTCAAACAACAAGCTATTATGCTGATTATATGGCTGGGTTGGACATTGAAATTGATGGGTTAACAATCAATAAGACGACGTTTAAGGAGGCAACTCTTGTTGAATCAAATGTCAATATAGTAGATGAAGCACCTTATGGTTTGTATTTTGTTAAACCGGGTGCTATATTGACTTACGCTGTCACGAATTCCAAAAGTTCAAAACACTTGATAGTAATTGGGGATGATGTGAATGATAATACGGCTTGTTTTAAGCTGTCTCAAAGAATTCAGACAAATATGACTTCATCTCCTACCAATATTGATGGTTACTATGTTTGGAGTAATATAAAATTTGATGCTTCGGAATTAAACTCTGCTACTTTTGTTGCTTATCTGAATGGAGGTCAAGATAAAAGAATCATATTTGATAATTGTGATATGATTTTACCAGCAAAAAACTTCTTTGAACTGCATGGTGATGGAAAATATTTTAATGATTTATCATTAAAGAATTCTAGAATTAAGTTGGCTGGTAATATGTATTTGGTGAGCTTGGATAAAAATACATCAACGGATTTTGGTAAGTTAACGATAGAAAATAATATATTCTATACGAATTCTGTTAATGAGAAAGTGTCTGGTTTTAAGGTTATTAATTCAAGTGATAAAGCGACTTCACTTGCATCTTTGAGAACATTTGTGTTAAAACAAAATACATTTATTAATGTTACACCAACTTGGAGTGGAATGTATTATACTTTAAAGCTGGATAATGTTGAACTTGTAAATAACTTGTTCTGGTATGGTGCTGCATTAGTAGCAAATGGAATTGTATTAAGGCCTGGGAATACCCCATCTTCAGTTATAAGTACTAATAATTTGGGATTTAGTTTGTCGAATAGTGATGACTATAAATGGATTGCTGCATTTGGTGGTATAAATAAATGGAATCCTTCTGCAGAAGATATTGTTAACTTGTTTGGTGAATCTTTGGCTGATGATAATAATCCTTTTAATGGAGGTGAAATGCATTTTGATACAGGTCAGTTTATACCTAATGCTGAGTACTCCATGTACGGAGCACAACAGAATTAATAAATGGAGATGGATTTTAAAATAGGAAATATAAAATAGAAAGAGTATTATTATTCATTCTTATGGTATAATATCATGAAAAAACTAAATATTGGAATAACTCTTTTAGCTTCTTTGTTCTGGTTTTCTTGTTCAGACGAAGAAGTGACAGAACCGGCTGTCATTCCTGAACAGCCGGAAGAGGTCGCAGGGTTGTTACAGCAATATAATACCAATGTGGCAGCACTTCAGTTGATGGCTGAAGGAGATGTTAATATTGTAGACTATACGGAAGATGGCGAGTCCGGATATAAGTTGACATTGGACAATAATTGGATTGTGGGTGCTTCCAGCTCTGCTGAAGTGGATAATGACATTCCGGTGATGGGAATTAATGAAGCCGGATATTGGGTATATCAGTTGAACGGTACGCAAGTGGAACTGACAGACATGAGTGGTAATGCGGTTCCCGCTTTGAGAAAGACAGGAAAAGGAGTGTTCACGCCGCAGATTGCATTGGGTGAGGACGGTTGCTGGAAGATGTCTTTGAACGGTGTGCAGTGGAAAAATCTTTCTACTGATGTGGTACCTTCACTGGAAGCGAAAACGGCTGCCAGCTATTCATTGTTTAAGTCGGCTTCTGTAACGGATGGTGTATTGTCTTTACAGACTGCAGTGGGAGAACTTTCTCTAAATATGGATGCTTCAGCTTCTACTTCAGCTAATGCTTGGAAGAAATTCATGATGAAAGCGGAGGATAATGTGTTGCTGGATTATTCTTATGCTGGATATGATCATGGAAATACGGCTCCTGTAGATGGCTTCTCATTGGGATATAAGGTGTACAATGTGCAAGAAGTGATGCAGAATAATAACTTAAATGCATTACAGGCATTTACAAAGATTCTGGATGAGAATAAGTTGATTAGAAAAACTACGTCTGGAGCTACAAATGAAAATGCCCGAATTGTCATTTATTTTCCGGAGGGTGAGTATGTGTTGCATGAAGGAGAAGGGAAAAACTTCCCGTATGATATTTTAGGAGGGCATTTTGTAATTAAAGGGGCTGGAAAAGACAAGACTCGTTTGGTCATGATGACTCCTAATGGAGATACTGAGAAGACTAATGCTCCTTTGTTGACAATCAAGCATACCAATAGCCCGACTGATAATAACAATTCTCCTCAACTGGCTCTTGTAACCGCCAATGCGAAGAGAGGAGACTTTCAAATTAAAGTATCTTCTACTACCAATATCAAACCTGGAAAGTGGGTGCAGCTTCGATTAAGAAGTGGAAGTAAAGACCTTTTAGCTAAAGAATTAGGACCTCTTCGTCCTGGGGAAAAATGGTCTATTACTAAGTCACCTGTTCCAATTACGGAAAGTAATGAGGATGAATATGGAATAAAAATTACAGAATTTCATCAGGTAAAGGCTGCCCATGGAGATATGATTACTTTCTATGAGCCTATTATGCACGATATAGATATTCAGTACAATGATTGTTTAGGATGGGAAATTCGTGAATATAAGTATTATGAGCAGGTAGGTATTGAAGATCTTACCTTTGTCGGACAGGCTGTAACTCCTTATTATCATCATGGGGAAGGAGCTCCGGAAGGCGTGGATGCATGGAAATATGACCAGGAGTATCGTCCTGTTAGTATGATTCGTTTGGTAAACTCGTGGGTACGTAATGTTGATTTTGAAAGTGTAAGTGAGGCAGTAACATTTAGCGAGTCGGCCAATTGTTCGGCTTATAATATTGAGATTCGTGGTCACAGAGGGCATGGAGCTGTCAGAGCCGCAGGGTCTACGCGTGTCTTTATTGGAAAAATAAGTGATGTTAGTTCTGACTCAAGAGGTGATGGGCAATGGCACGGTTGTGGAGTTTCTAAACCAAGTATCGGTAATGTCATTTGGAATTCTAATTGGGGAAGCAATGCTTGTTTTGAATCGCATGCTACTCAACCTCGCGCTACGTTGTTTGATAATTGTCGGGGTGGATTGGTACGCTATCATGCCGGTGGAGCAGAAAATGAAGCACCGAATCATTTGTCAGATCTCACGTTGTGGAATTTGGAGGTGACGGGTACAATTGATGAGAAGGGTATTAACTTTGCTTCTGACTTTAAATGGTGGGATGCTGAAAATGTTTGGTGGAAAATATATCCTCCTATTGTGGTAGGAACACATGGACAAGCCGTTACTTTCTCACAAGAGGAAGGTCAGCTGACATACGAAGAAAGTACGGGGGTAAAGGTAACTCCAGAGTCATTGTATGAGGCCCAGCTTCAGAAACGTTTGGGATATGTGCCGGCTTGGTTGAATGCCTTGAAATAATTATAATATGGGAGATGCTGCCCCGTAGTAGATGCATTGCTATTACGGGGTAGTTTTGCTATACAGTTGTGGGAAAATATGAAGAACTGGATTCGAATGAAAAAAAATCGTTTAAAAGTTGTGATTGGTAGATTATTGTTCTTTTGGACAGTTATATCAATGGGAATGGTGTATGCCTGTTCGGATGAATCTCCGGAAGGAAGTGGGGGAGACGAGAATGTGGAAGGAGATGATACGCCGTCGGCGGGTGATGTAATAGCCCAAATGAACCGTGATGTGGCTGATATGCAGCAGATAGCCGAAGGAAAGCTGAAAGTACTGACTTATATAAAAGAAAGCAGTGGGCGTTATCTGGTTGAATTGGATAATGGTCATGTACTTACAGTGTATGCGGAGGATGAACAGGTAAAGAAAAATGCTGTTCCATTAGTGGGTATTGATGCAGATGGTTATTGGGTGTATGAGCTGGATGGAAAAACCGAGAACCTGACAACTCCAGATGGACAGTTAGCGGCCGCTTTAAGTTCTGTGGGAAAAGGTGTTTTTACACCTCAGTTTCGAGTGGGAGAAAAGAATTTATGGGAGGTTTCTTATAACGGTTCTCAATGGAAACAAATAGGGAGTCGCCAGGTATGGGATGTTGAAAAGGAACCGGCTGCAGCTTTTTCTCCTTTTGCCGGATGTTCGGCAGATGAGGATGCGGGAACATTGACTATATCTTTGCGTTGTGGAGAGAAGAAAATTAGTACACAAGTGCAGGGAAAAGGTACCACGGATGCCTGGAACAAATTTGTGGCAGGTTCGGCCGATAATGTGTTGCTGGATTTTTCTTATGCCGGTTACAAACATGGGGAGGTGGAAGCTCCTGATGGATTTGCATTAGGATATGAAACGATTAATGTAAAGGAATATATGGATGCTCATCCCGATTTGACAGCACGGGAGGCATTCCTGAATTTACTGAAAGAGAAAAAATTAGTACGCATTGACGACGAAAGCAAATCGTATTCAAATGCCAATGCAAGAGTGGTGTTCTACTTTCCGGCAGGAGAATATGTGCTGCATAATGAGGAGGATAATACACTGACACAAGGTGTTAAAAACCCCGCGTACGATGGAAAAGGAAATAATACGAGCTCGTCTATCATTATCTATGGTGGGAACTTTGTAATAAAAGGAGACGGGCCCGACAAAACGTTCATTAAAATGGATACTCCGAATTTGCCAACCGATACGGAGGTGATGTATTCTTCTCCGGTGATGATTAACATCAAGCATAATGCATGGCTGGGAACAGAGTATGAAGTGACGGGAAATGCCGAGAAAGGAACCTTTAAGGTAAAAGTGACCGGAGCTTCGAATTTTAAAGTAGGTGAATGGGTGTGTTTGTATTTGCACGATAATAGTCCGGAACTGGTGAAACAGGAACTGCTTCCGTATGCCTGGGAATCGACGATGACCAATATCTCTACAAAAGGAGTGCAGGTGGAGGATTATCATCAGATTGTGAACATTAGCGGGGATGAAATTACCTTTAAGGAACCGATTATGCATGAGGTGGATGCACAATGGAACTGGAAACTGCGTAAATATTCGTATTATGAGAATGTGGGAGTCGAAGATTTGACATTTGTAGGGCATGCGGTAGGTGATTTCAAGCATCATCGTAGCTGGATTGATGATGGTGCTTACAAGCCGATTGCTTTTATGCGCGTTGTCAATTCATGGATGCGGCGTGTGAATTTTGAGAATGTGAGCGAGGCAGCCTCAATTATTTCGAGTGCGAATTTTTCTGCTTATAAGATTAATATTACTGGAAATCGCGGTCATGCAGCCATCCGTTCCCAAGGTTCCAGCCGGGTATTTATCGGTGCGGTGCGTGATTGTACAGACGGTCAGTTGGCGGATGAATATCCTACGTTCCAGAGTAATACCGGGCAGTATCATGCTTGTGGAGTGTCAAAACCCAGTATGGGAGCTGTTATCTGGAGAGTGACTTGGGGGGATGATGCTTGTTTTGAGTCGCATGCCACTCAACCCCGTGCTACACTGATTGATAATTGTACAGGTGGTTTTGTACAATCTAGACAAGGCGGGGATGATGATCAGGTACCGAATCACCTGAATGACCTTACAATATGGAATATGTGTTCCACAAATACAAAACTGAATGGGAACGGTACACTTCCTGCAAATGGGGAGTTTGACTGGTGGCGTACGGGTTGGAAATATTGGAAAATTTTACCTCCGGTTATTGTCGGATTCCATGGTGATCCTGTCAAGTTTGTACAAGAGCAGGTGAAGCTGGATGAAAGTAATGGCATGCCGGTAGAACCTCAGTCGCTTTATGAGGCACAATTGGAACGCCGTTTGGGTAGTGTTCCAGCTTGGTTGAAGGCTTTGAAATAATTATAAACTTTAAATATCATGAACTTAACACGAAATCTTTGTTTATTCTTTTTATGTGGGGTTTGTGCTCCGGCTGTATATGCCGCAGGCAGCATAATGGAAGAAGCCGTTACACTGCAGGCAGTGAATCAGAATACAGATGAAACGAAACTAAATGAGTTGCAGGAGTTCCGTAAGAAATATAAGCTGGCGAATCCGAAAGCCTCAGAAAATGAGTTGAAATCGACTCAAATGGCAGTGAAGATGCTGATGTTGCAACGTACAGGAGATTATGCCGTAACTGGAGCTGATTTGTGGGGCGAAAAAGTGACGAACCAGCATTTGAGAGATGTGGCAAAGACCGTTCGCGTGCTGTCGTACGGAGCTTTGAAAAACGGTAAGTCAGGTAAAGCAGATTTGGATTTATATCTGGATTATCTGTTTACACATAACTTTTTCCTTCGAATGCCTAAGCTGGTATATAGCAACTATAGTGATGTACGAAAGATTCCTACTGATTTGATGAGTGCCATTCCGGTATGTGATGAGGTACGTAAGGCTAAAATGATTGCCGCCGTACAGAAATTGCTGGAAGTGGATGTGATTCGTCAGGGAGATAAGGCCATCCTGAACTGGATTAGTTCGGACTATATTTTCAACATTGTGCCATACGTGTTTAATCTGGCACTGGCTAACCCGAACGACCAGCAGGCTGTGCAGGACTTGCAGTTGCTCTCCGGCTTCCTGCGGGTATGTACGCGCTATAATGTGGGCAATAAGGATATTCTGAAGCCGGACGGTACAGGTTTCCACCACAATGCGCATTATAATGGATACATGTATTCTTACAAAACGTGGGTGGAATACTTCTATCGTTTCAAGGGGACTTCCTTCAAGATTGACCCTAAATCGTACGAAAGACTGAAAAAGGCTGTCGTAACGATTTACATGACTGCTGTGCGTGCAGAAGGTGATAAGAACCGGATTTATGCCAACAGTATGGCAGGACGCCATCCTTTCTATAGTATTGAAGTGCCCTTTACGCAGAAATTGTTCGAACAGTTGATTGAGATTGGAGCGGATGCCACAGGCACGGATTTAGATAAGGAACTGGCTGCTTATTATAATTACTTCTTTAAGACGGATAAGTATCCGGTACCGGCTGCTGATGCCAACGGATTCTATCAGTATAACTACAGCTCGGCAGGAGTGTATCGTCAGCCGGGATGGGTGGCTGTGATGAAGTCGCCTACAGCTATGTTGTGGGGAAGTGAGATTTATAACAAGACCAATCGTTTCGGACGTTACCAGAGCCACGGTACACTGGAAATTCTGTACGATGGGGGACTGGTTCCTACAGGTTATCCTTCTAACAATGAGAATAAGGGTGCCGGATGGGACTGGAACATGATGCCGGGAAGTACGACAGTGCATTATACCGACTGGGCGGAAATGATGCCTTATAAGAACGATAAGGATCGTTTTGACCAGAAGGCCAGAACGAGCAATTTTGCCGGGGCTGTATCCATGAAGGATTACGGACTCTTTGCTACTGCTTTTGATCAGGATGACCGTTGGGGAAGCCAGCGATTTACTCCTACCAATTTGACTTTCTGTAAGTCGGTGTTGGCTATTGACGGTATGTTGTTCAGTATTGGGAATGGTATTTCTGCAAAGGGTGATTATGCGGACAACATGATTACGGCTACGAACTTATTCCAGTCGGTAGTAAGTAAACAGTACAATAAGTTGACTGTGAACGGCCAGGAGGTAACGAAGGGAAATCGTCAGAATTATGCTTCTTCAGAACCTGTGACGATGATTAATCCTGTTTCAACCGGCTTCTTTATTCCGGCAGGTCATGATGAACTTACAGTGATTTATGACGAACAGGAAACGCCTTCTTCTGTAGGTATGGCTGGCAAACCGGCTAAAGAAGTGGTGGCAAAAGCGTATATGAACCATGGGGTGAAACCGGAGAAAAAGTCCTATTCTTTTGTAGTAGTTCCGGCAGCGGATGAAGCCAAGATGAAGAATGTGGCCGACCGTCAGACAAAAGGAGAACTATTCTCGGTAGTGGAAATGCAGGATTCCTTGCACATCATTAAATATGCACCGAAGAATGTGCTGGCTTATTCATTCTTTACTCCTGCGAAGGGATTGACAGCCGGTGAGGTGGTTTCTTCAGCTACGGAACTGTTACTGATAGAACAAAAGAATACGGATGGTAGTCTGTCGTTGGGTATGGCTAATCCGAACTTGCGTCCTAAACTGCTGGACAAGAAGAACTGGAAAGAAATTCCTACCCCTGCCTTTATTGAACTGAAAGGTATCTGGCAGATGGATGGAAATGTGCCTGGTGTGTTCTTAAAGACAATGGAGAATGGAAATACGGAAGTGTCTTGTTTGTTGCGAAACGGACTTCCTGTGTATATGAAACTGGTGAAACAGAAATAAAGTGATTAATATCAGGTTATTTCTAACCGGATAAGTTGGTTAGAAAAATAGTTACTATGAATTTTAGAAAGGCATTAAGTATCTTTTTATTGGTTTGGGTTTCAGTATTGGGTTATGCCAGACAATCTGCGGATATGGATTGGTGGCGTGAAGCTCGTTTCGGGATGTTTATTCATTGGGGGTTGTATTCTGTAGCTGCCGGTGAATGGAACGGAAAACCGGTAGACGGAATTGGTGAGTGGATTCAGAACTTTGCAAAAGTGCCCAATAGTGAATATGAGAAATTGGCTTCCGGTTTTACGCTTGATAAATATAATCCGGAAGAATGGGTAAAAATGGCAAAGAATGCAGGGGTGAAGTATCTTGTCTTTACTACCAAACATCACGAAGGTTTTTGTTTATACCCAAGTAGTGTCTCGGATTTTGATATAGAACGTACACCCTATAAAGGAGATCCTTTGAAAGAACTGGTGGAAGCTTGTCATAAATATGGCATGAAAGTTGGATTTTATTATTCTCATCGTCAGGATTGGCGGGAAGAGGATGCAGCTGTGATGCAGAATGAATATGATGGACATTACGGCAAGCCGAAGTCGGAAGTGAAACAGAATTTGGACCGGTATATTCAGGAAAAGGCTTTACCGCAGATGCGTGAATTGCTTACGCGTTATGGGAAAATTGATTTGCTGTGGTATGATACTCCTTTTGATTTAACCAAAGAACAAAGCCAGGCTTTTGTGGACGTGGTTCGTGAATTGCAGCCTCATTGCATCATTAATGGTCGTGTGGGATATAATTTAGGAGATTATGGACCATTAGGCGATAATGAAATGCCTGCATATCGCGCTGATATGGACTTGGAAATGGTAGCAACGATGAATCATACCTGGGGCTACAAGAAAAACGATCATGCCTGGAAGAGCCCGAAAGATATTCTTTGCTCCTTGATTGAATGTGTCAGCCGTGGAGTGAATTATATGGTGAACATTGGTCCTAAAGCAGATGGAACGGTTCCTCAGCCTAGTGTGGATATTATGAATTTCATAGGAGACTGGATGAAAGTTAATTCTGAATCTATTTATGGCGCTTCTGGAAATCCTTTTAATGATAATTTCCCGTGGGGATATGTAACTCGTAAGGAAAATTGTCTGTATTTGCATTTGTTGCGTGAACCGGCTGACCGGAAAATAGTATTGAAGGGGTTATTGTCTCCTGTGGAACAGGCGTGCGTTCTGGCATCGAATCAGAATTTGACTTATGCAGATGGTGAGCAGTTCCAACTGAATATACCGGCTAATCTGGATTATGCCCGTGTTCCGGTGTTGAAACTGGTTTGTCAGCAGCCTGCCCGTTTCGATCAAACTAATTACATGAATGAAAATGTAGTGAGCTTGCCTGTGGCTACAGGGCGGATTATTCCTGGGAAGAAAGGTGTATTGAGTATTGCCGAAGGAGGAAACACACAGAATTTTAATAGTGAAACCGGAAAACTGAAATTGAAATGTGAAATTGACGAACCCGGTGATTATCTGATTCGGATTTTTACGAGTCGTCATTGGAGGCGTTCATTTGCAAAGGGTGCCCGAATTTCATTGGAGGTAGATGGACGTTCGTTTAAGAATGTGGAGATGAAGAAAGATGGTGAAATTGCGAATGTGCGACAAAATTCTTATCCGGAGACATGGAGTGACATAGGTACGGTTTCGTTTGATAAGAAAGGAGTAAAGACAATAGAATTGTCTGTAAACAGCACAGGAACATTCAGTCGTCTGGGATTCTTTGGTGAAGATATACAGAATGAGAGTGAAGACAATATCCGCTTTATGCGAATTGAATTGATTAAAAAATAACGAGTTCCTTGATGGAATAATCTGAATCGGTACAATGATTTCATAGGAGTTATTGTACCGATTCTTTTTTGTACAAAAATAGCACATTTTTGAGACAAAAAAAGTATAGTTTCTATAAGGTAAATTTCGTATTTTTGTAAAGATACAAATGACTAATGGTGTGAAAGACACGGATTTTGATGAAAAACCTTTGAAAGAATATAAATAATAACCTAAATAAATTCATTAATAGCATGATCAACAAAAAACATTACCTCTGGGCATTGCCTCTGGCGTTCTTGTTGGCAGCATGTGGCAAAGATGAAGGAGCTACGGCTGTATACGATAATGCCTATCCGTTGGTGGTGACGGCTCAGAATGTGGGCTTTGAAGCCGATAAGGCTGCGCAGCTTTATGCGAAAGGGGAGAACATCGGCGTTTCTATGTTGGAAGAGGGTACAGACAATCTTGTGGAACCCTATTTTAATGTCGGTTTTAATTCAGGAGGTATCGGAAGTTATTTTACAGCTAACCAAAGTGACTCTATTCCTGTGTTTCCTTCCAATGGAGATAAAAGGGACTTAGCTGCATATTATCCGCGTATGGCTGAAGTCACCGATAACCAGTTAAACGTGGATTTGACTACGGAGCAGGAATTGGCTTTCAATCTTCAGTTTGACAGAGTGAGCGGGTTGAATAAAGATAACCGTGAGGCTGCTTTTAAACTGAAGCATGTGTTTGCTATGGTTTCTGCAGACATTGCTCCAGAAGTATCTTATTCCAGCATGAAGGTAGAAGTTAAAAATACGGCCTTGAAAGGTAGCTTGAATGTGTTGAACGGAACGTTGACAGAATCGGAAACTGGTACGCTGACATTAGCGGACGCAAGTACTGCGGGACGTTCCAGAGCTACAACTACTACAAGTAATACGTTTAGAGCTATGTTGTTCCCTGTTCAGTCACAAGAACAAGACGGGAACGAAGGGGAAGGTGCAACTGAAACACCGGCAGCTACGGTGTCGCCTGTCATTGTGATTACTTTACTGAATGCGGATAATGCGCCGATAGCCAATCCTATTGAAGTAAAAGTAACTGATTACATAGCTGCAGTACCTGGGGCTATTAATACAAAATTTGAGATAAAAATTGATGAAAATTTCAATCCGATAGTGAAAGTAACCAGCTATCCGATTACGGTGGAAGACTGGGAAACTGGGGATGAAATTGGAGTGGAAGGAAATGAACAACCGGAATAATAATAACCTTATAATATAACTTTATGAAAATGTATTTCAAAAGCTTGATATTTGCCCTTACTGCTGCATTAATGATAACTGCTTGTTCGAATGAAATAGAAGAGCAGCTGGCTGAGAATGGCAAGAACGGACAAAATGTGAAGTTTAGTATTGGCGTGGAAAATTTGTCACGTACTGCTATTGCGGATGGAACGTTGGTAACTAGTTTTGAACAAAATGATGAGATTGGTATTTTTGCTTATGATGGAGAAAAACTGGTTTCTTCAAATGTGAAATATACTTATAATGGTTCTGAGTGGACATCGGAAAATGCCATTGCAGCACAGGATGGTGTAAAGTTAAGCTATTATGCTTATTATCCTTATGATGCATCTGTAACTGATCCTGCGTCAATTAAAGATACGGTAAGTGCAGACCAGACTGCTGGATTTGGTAAAAATGATATGCTGTCAGCCCGTAATACAGAGGCTGCTGCTGGAGCAACAAACATTTCATTGAAATTTGCGCATGCTATGGCCATGGTACAGGTCTCATTAATGGAAGGTACTACGAGTGATGCTAATGCAACAGTTACTCTCCAGAGTATTTTACCTGTTACATCAGTGAATGCGAAAGATGGATCCGTTACTGCTGCTAGTGGTGCGTCTGTAGGTGTAGCGATGAAAAAAGCAGCAGAGTCATTGACTTATCGTGCTGTGGTACCGGAACAGACAATCAAAGCTGGTAGTAAATTACTGACAATCGTAGCAGATGGTAAAACGTTTAATGTAACTTTTGATGCAGATGTAAAATATGAGCGTGGTAAGTTGTTGCAGATTACTGTAAATAAATTAAATGCACTACCAGATGGGGTTGAAGTTACGATTGGTGGAGCTGCAATTGATGGATGGACTCCAGGTGAAAATCCGGAAGGTGGTGAGACGGAAGAGGTTCCTTTGATTCAACCTGTGAGCAGTGAATTTCCTGAGGTCGTTTCAGATACTAGAGAGTTTAAAGAAGAATCTTGGTTTAAATTGGTACAGAATGATAAAGAACGTCTGAAAGCTACATTTGAAATGGTTGATGATAATGCTACAGATTGGCATAAGGCTATTAAGTTGACTTATGATGGAACTTCTGGGGAATCTGTTAATAATGCTTGGTATAAGGTTGCTATAGGTTACAATCATATTGAACCGATATATGTGCAGGATACTTATAAATATAAAGTAACTGCAAAGATAAAAGCAGACGCGTGTGATAGCGACGGAACAATTTCAAGGTTTTCTTTTACATGTAAGTCAAAGGATACCGAAACGGTAACAGATGAAAATACAGGAGAGAAGGGACGTTATAAGTGGTCATTTGCAATGGGGACAAATCCTAGTTCTTGTACAGCTACACTTCTTGGTATAACTCCAAAAGTTGTTGGTACATGGGAAACTTATACTTTCTATATCGATTTTAGTAAGGTTGCATCGACTGTAACTTCTAAGCCGGAACTTGTTGAATCATCTCCAAAAGATTATAATGGATTTGATTTAAGAATATATACAGATAATAAAGGTAAAAAATCTGTGATTTATGTAAGTGATGTGCTAATGGAACCATATCAAGAATAATAAAATAATATCTTAATAATATGAAAACATTAAATAAAGTCTTTATTGCGGCTATTGCGGCAACAGCCATGACGGCATGTAACAATGAGTTGGGTGAACAGTTTGTATCCAACAATGGTGGAGATGTAAAGTTTACAATGGGTATAGAGGGAACTTCCGCTTCCAGAGTTGCAATGGAAGACGGTTCTTATCAAGCTTCTTTTGAAAATGAAAATAAGGTCGGTGTTTTTGTAAAAGAAGTGGATTCTTATTCTAATTTGGAATATACATTTGATGGGAATGCCTGGAATGGTGCGACTATTAAAGTACCAGCAGATAAAGTTTATACATATTACGCATACTATCCTTATGCAGAGTCTGCAACTAGTACAGCTGTGACTGCAGAAGTAAATGCAGATCAGGAAGCAGGTGGTTATCTGGCCAATGACTTTTTGATGAGTAATTTAACGGCAGAGGCAGGACAGGCAAATGTAAATTTGCAGTTTACTCATGCGCTTTCTTTGGTAGAAGTGACTCTCTCAGGATCGAATGCAGCTGAAGATGCAGTGGTTACATTGAGTAATATGACTACGGATGCTACAATGAATCTGGAAGCAAGTACTGTGATACTCGGAGAAAAGAAAGCTAATGTAACTATGGATAAACTGGCCACATCCATGAAGTATCGTGCAATTGTGCCGGAACAGACTGTTGCTCAGGGTACAGCATTGATGACTATCGTATCAAAAGGAAGAACTTACAAAGTTTCTTACAAAGCTTCTGATGTAAAATTTGAAAGAGGAAAATATATTAGCTTGAATGTGGAACTGGGATCTTCTTCTTCTGCAGAAGATGTAACGGTGACTATTACTTCACAAGGTATTACTAACTGGGGCAAAAGTGATGAAGTAACAGGTGATGCTTCAGTTAGTGTTGCTGGGTTTAATATTCCGCTGCCAGTGGATGGCAAATTTGAAGTGTTTGAAAAAGGTTGGTCTAATAGTACTGTTTCTTCACAAATTCCTGCTGGTGGTACAGATAAATGGTATGTAAGAGATAATGTAGCTGATTCTACTAAGATTCTTTATTCATATTCAGCTGAGAATGCTGCAATTGAATTCAAAAGCCAGACATATACGATTAAAACCAAAGATGGTTCAAAAGATAGTATTGTGTATTCAAGAGGTGCATGGAATAATGATTGCGCAGTTTTTCATAGTGTGACTCCTTTAGATACTGTTTGTTATAAATTATCCTTTAAGGTGTTGAGTACCACAGATGGATCTGGAGAAATTGGTGTAACTATTGCCTCAAGTAATGATAATAAACTTTTTGCTATTCATAAAGATGATGGAGCATTTAATGGTCGAAGTATAACTACATTTACCAAAATTAAAAATACAGATTGGGAAGAGAAATCTGTGCTTATTAATCTTGCTAGATGTACGACCTCAGGAAAGTCTAGTGGACTTTCGATAAGTAATTTTGAAAATACTAGTATAACCGATGTAAATGAGGGAGTTAATATTATATTTTATAACTATACGAATGGGTTTGATAACAGTTTGTATCTGAAAGATATAAAACTGGAACAATATACAGGGGCAATTACTTGGAAATGATAAAGAATTGCTGAAAAATATTGTTTGGTTAAGATGAATTCATCTGTTAGTTATTTATACATTTAGTATTATATATGGGCTGTGGCAGGAAAGTTGCAGCCCATGTTTTTTATAACTTTGCCATTAAATTTTTCATGTAGTAGAGTATCTTATAAAATGAATTTATACGATTTTGCAGTTAAATGAAAAATCCCGCTCTCCAGCATTTTGCACAGAGAACGGGATTTTTATCTTTAAAACTCTATATTTTAGTCTTTGTCAATCTTTAAAATACCACCGGTAGTGGAATTGAAAATCACGCGGGTGTTTACTTTCTTGTCGAACAAGCCGTCTACCAGTACTTCGGTGTAGCCAAACTGGGTGAATGCCATTTCGTCGTTGAAAAGTTTTTTACCCTGATAAGTTACCGTGACATTTCCTTTACCCGGTACATTGTAGATGGCACCATCTGCTTTTTTCTTTTTCTTATCTTCTTCCGGCATGGGAAGGGTAGAAGTGTTGCGGATGGAAACATAAATCGGGTCACCAGCCAGATTGTCGGTCGGAAGTACTCCTAACTGGGTGGAGAAACGAGCGGCAACCTGTTCTTGTGTATCACTGCCGGGTTCTACCAATATTGTAAAGACTTTATCTGTGCGGTCGGTCGTACCGGTAAATGCTTGCATCAACGCTTTTTCTTGTTTGTTCAGCTGGTCAATAACCAGTTGGAGAGAAGCTCCGTCCTTTGGCATGGTTTCTGCCTGTCCGCGCAGGATGGTGTTCTTGCTGTCGCGTATGTTGTAGATTTCGCGGGCGGTCAGTTCTGCCATTTTTGCGCTGGAACCGGCCATGAGGATGTCTTCTGTCATGTATTTGCGGGCATTCTCATGAGGCTGTGGCTTCTCTAACTTGTAGTCAGGGAGAGATTCTTTTTCGGTAGAGGTCGTATTGATGGCTTTTACAATCCCTTTGTCGGTCAGTTCTACATTGGATGCCATACTCTTATCTTTCAACTTCATGATGTAGGCTTTCGTAGAGTCGGGCACTCCTACAAGACGAACTTGAATATCCTTGATTTCCCAATGGCTTTCGGGCTGTGAACTGATATTGTTCAGACGCAGGTAGCGGCTGGCGTATAGGCTGAAATCGCCCGGCTGGTAGTCTACCTTGGTGGCAATGATGTCAATGGCTACTTTGGTCTTGGGCAGGAAGTACACGATGCCTTCGCCTGCCTGTGGCACATAGCTTTCTTGGGAATAGGCACTTAGAGAGGCCAGCAGTCCCAATGCAATGATTCCTTTTTTCATATTGTCTGTCATTTAGTTTCCATTAGTTGTTTCCATGCGGCCGGCAATGCGTCTGCAATGTCACCGGAGGTCATGCCGATAACACCCTTTTGCTGGCAGGCGATGTCACCGGCCAGACCGTGTACATAGACACCTAAGCGGCAGGCTTCTTCGTGTGTGTAGCCTTGTGAGAGCAGTGACAGGATGATACCGGTAAGTACGTCACCACTTCCGGCTGTGGCCATACCCGGATTGCCTGTAGGGTTGAAGTAAGTTACTCCGTCAGGGGTAATGACAGCCGTCCATGCTCCTTTCAGTACGATGTAGCATTGCAGGTGAGCCGCCAGTTCTTTCGCCTTTGACAAACGCTCGTAGCTGTTGCTGCAGCGTCCGATGATGCGTTCCAGTTCCTTGATATGTGGAGTAAGAATGCTGTGGCGGGGAATACGGGTCAGGTAGTTACGGTAGCTGCTGAAGATGTTGAGTGCATCTGCATCCAGAACCAAAGGAATATAGCAGTTGCTTACCTGGTCGAACAGCGCCTGCACCGTGATTTCTTCCTGTCCTAATCCCGGGCCGATGGCTACGGCCTGGAAGTTGTCGAGGTCGGCAGCTTCGGCAAAGCAGCGATCGTGTACGTCATCCTGTACCATGGCTTCGGGCACATTGCTCTGTAGCAGGTCATGGTTGCATACTGGGGTGTGTACGGTGAGTAGTCCGATGCCCGAACGCAGGCAGGCACGTGAAGCTAACAGGGCAGCCCCTCCCATACCGTATGAACCGGCTATCAGCAGGCCGTGGCCGAACATGCCTTTGTGGGCAAATTTCTTTCTTGGCTTGATGAGCGCACGCATTTCGCTGGCTTCGGTGATGTAATAGTTCGTCTTGGCTGATTCGATGAATTCACGGCTTATACCGATGTCGAGCAATTGCCATTCGCCTACCACATCTGCGTTTTCGGCAAAGAGGAAAGAGAGTTTAGGCAATTGAATACTCAGGGTCAGGTCGGCCTTGATGATATTTTGTCGGATGTTATGGGTATTGTCTTCTCCCATCAGTCCGGAAGGAATGTCGATGGATACCACCTGGGCAGGAGAAGCATTGATGTATTGTACTACGGCTGCAAATCCTCCGCTCAGCGGTTTTTGAAGTCCGGAACCGAACAGACCGTCGATTACTACGTCGTGACTGCCCAGATGAGGCGGGTCGAACTGGTTGCTGACTTCGGTGTAGTTGGCAAATCCGCTTTCTTTCAGGCGCTGGATGTTGGTGAGGCATTCTTCAGAAAGGGTACCTTTTACGTTGAACAAATAGACTTCTACCGGATAGTTTTTCAGGAAAAGGATGCGGGCTACAGCCAGTGCGTCGCCCCCATTGTTGCCCGGACCGGCAAATACGACAAGACGGTGTGACTTGTCATATCGCTCGCTGATAGCTTGTGCCAGCAGACCGGCGGCTTTTTCCATAAGGTTGATTGACAATATAGATTCATGGGCGATGGTATATGCATCTGCCTCTTTTTGTTGTGTACAACTTAAAATTTTCATTGTATATATAAAATAGCTATTTTGTC
>OOAQ01000638.1_pt1 | contig 28724 bp, 20 predicted proteins | sample 1671051 | NCBI WGS metagenome assembly OOAQ01 (sample SAMN06348117, study PRJEB24527) | human gut metagenome | biome: human gut; feature: ankylosing spondylitis patient; material: feces | host: Homo sapiens | place: China | collected 2015-10
TTTGACAACATAGCTTTTGCACGACGCAAAGCTTCCGGTTTACCTTGCGGCAGCAAGTTCAACTGGCTGACTTTTGCAGAAACGAACAACATAGCAGAACCATTCTTACATGCAGCTACACAAGCACCGCAACCGATACAAGAAGCAGCATCCATAGCTTCGTCAGCGATAGGTTTCGCGATCAGGATAGCGTTAGCATCCTGCGGAGCACCTGTGCGTACGCTTACATAACCACCAGCTTGCATAATCTTGTCGTATGCAGTACGGTCTACCATCAAGTCCTTGATGACAGGGAAACCAGCCGAACGCCAAGGTTCAACAGTGATGGTATCGCCGTCGTTGAAACGACGCATATAGATTTGGCAAGTAGTAGCACCTGTTGCAGGACCGTGCGGGTGTCCGTTGATGTAAAGAGAACACATACCGCAGATACCTTCGCGGCAGTCATGATCGAATACTACCGGTTCTTTTCTTTCGCTGATGAGCTGTTCGTTCAGAATATCCAGCATTTCGAGGAAGGAAGTATCACCGGGGATATCTTTCATTTGGTAGGTTTCAAAAGCGCCTTTAGCCTTCGGGCCTGCTTGACGCCATACCTTCAGTGTAAATGATATATTTTTATCCATTTTCTTCTAATTCTTTTAAATGTTTAACTTCACCGATTAGCTCTTGTAGTTACGAGTCTGAACCTTGATAGCTTCGTATACCAGCGGTTCTTTGTGCAATACCGGAGCCTTTTCATCATCACCTTGATATTCCCAGCATGCTACATAGAAGAAGTTTTCGTCATCACGTTTTGCTTCTCCTTCTTCAGTCTGGTATTCTTCACGGAAGTGACCACCACAACTTTCGTTACGGTTCAATGCATCGTAAGCAACAAGCTCACCCATAGTGATGAAGTCGTACAGACGGATTGCTTTGTCAAGCTCTACGTTCATACCTTCCTTAGAACCGGGGATAAACAAGTTCGTTTCGAATTCCTTGCGGATTTCTTTCAGTTCGGCGATACCTTTCTTCAGGCCTTCTGCCGTACGTCCCATACCTACATATTCCCACATGACATGACCCAGTTTCTTGTGGATAGAATCAACAGATTCTTTACCCTGGATGCTCATGAACTTGTCGATCTTAGCTTGAACTGCTTTTTCAGCTTCAGCAAATTCAGGAAGATCGGTAGAGAAACGAGGAACAGTAATCTGATCTGCCAGATAGTTCTGGATAGTGTAAGGCAATACGAAGTAACCGTCGGCCAGACCTTGCATCAATGCGGAAGCACCGAGGCGGTTTGCACCGTGGTCGGAGAAGTTACATTCACCGATAGCGAACAGACCCTTGATAGTGGTTTGCAGTTCGTAGTCTACCCAGATACCACCCATTGTATAGTGGATAGCCGGATAAATCATCATCGGATTATAATATTTTACGCCATTGATTTCTTTAGCCAATTCACCTGGATTTACGTCGGTGATTTCTTCGTACATATCGAACAAGTTACCATAGCGCTGACGAACTACGTCAAGACCCAGACGTTCGATACTTTCAGAGAAGTCGAGGAATACAGCCAAGCCTGTGTTATTTACACCAAAGCCGTGGTCACAACGTTCTTTAGCTGCACGTGAAGCAACGTCACGCGGAACCAAGTTACCGAATGCCGGATAACGGCGTTCCAGATAGTAGTCACGGTCTTCTTCAGGAATATCGCTTCCCTTCTTCGTTCCAGCCTGCAATGCTTTTGCATCTTCCAGTTTCTTCGGAACCCAGATACGACCATCGTTACGCAATGACTCAGACATCAAAGTCAGCTTAGACTGCTTGTCGCCGTGTACAGGGATACAAGTCGGGTGAATCTGTACGTAAGCCGGGTTAGCAAACCAAGCACCCTTGCGGTAGCAAGCCATTGCAGCAGTACAGTTACAAGCCATTGCATTGGTTGACAAGAAGTAAGCGTTACCGTAACCACCGGTGGCAATTACTACTGCGTGAGCAGCGAAGCGTTCCAACTTACCAGTTACCAAGTTCTTGGCAATGATACCGCGAGCACGACCGTCAACCAATACCACGTCTTCCATTTCATAACGAGTATACAGTTTTACGGTTCCAGCACCTACCTGACGGCTCAATGCAGAGTATGCACCCAGCAACAACTGCTGACCAGTCTGACCTTTAGCATAGAAAGTACGAGATACCTGCGCACCACCGAAAGAACGGTTAGCCAATGTACCTCCGTATTCACGAGCGAAAGGAACACCCTGAGCAACACACTGGTCGATAATGTTGTTTGAAACCTCAGCCAGACGGTAAACATTTGCTTCACGAGCACGATAGTCACCACCTTTTACAGTATCATAGAACAAACGATAAACAGAGTCACCATCGTTCTGATAATTTTTTGCAGCATTAATACCACCCTGTGCAGCGATAGAGTGTGCACGACGTGGAGAATCCTGAATACAGAAATTGAATACGCGGAATCCCATTTCACCAAGTGAAGCAGCAGCAGAAGCTCCAGCCAAACCTGTACCTACCACAATGATATCCAAACGACGTTTGTTAGCCGGGTTTACCAATTTCTGGTGAGCCTTATAATTAGTCCATTTCTCAGCTATCGGGCCTTCAGGAATTTTAGAATCAATTATTTTAGTCATAATGTTTTTTCAGTTTAAATCAGTTACACTTAAATTAGCAAGCACCGCAACTCATCATATTCTTCAAAAAGAACACAACAGCTACTACCATAAAACCAAGAACGATGATAGTAGAATAGATGTTAGAGATGCATTTCCAACGGTTAATCCAAATCATGTTGTTCCATCCCAAAGTCTGCATTGCACTCCAGAAACCGTGAGTCAAGTGGAACCACAAAGCAATCAACCAAATGATATACAACACGAAGAACAACGGATTAGAGAAAGTCTGCATAATATAGCCATAACCGTCGGCTGCATGAAGACCACCCAACATAGGGTTACCGATGATTTCAGCGAACTGCATTTTGTACCAGAAGTTCATAAAGTGAAGAGCCAAGCCCAGGATTACGATGATACCCAATACCAACATGTTCTGAGAAGCCCATTCTACATTCTTCGGACGAGCATTTACAGCATAACGTTCGTTACCGCGAGCTGCACGATTCTGCATTGTCAACCAGAAAGCGTAGATAATGTGAATTACAAACAAGGCAGCCAATCCCACAGTTGCTACCAGCGCATACCAGTTAGCACCCAGGAACTCACAAACCATGTTGTAAGCTTCGCCCGAGAACAAAGCAACACAGTTCATCGCCATGTGAAATGTCAGAAACAGGACAAGGGCGATACCAGTTACACTCATCACCACTTTCCTTCCAATAGATGAATTACTTAACCACATAAATGATTGAATTTAAATTATTTAATTGTTAGAACTAAAATTTCTTACTACATACATTAAAATACGATACAAAATTAGAAGTTTTCCCTATATAATACAAGGGATTACGGAAATAATTCTTTAATCTGTCCAGTGATTTAAGCAACAAAAATAATGAATGTGCTTCAGCAAGGAGAAAATAAGACTAAAGAAGTTATTGAACATTTTACCTTCGCTGTTGGTCAATAACCATTTCATTATGAACAATTCAGGACAGGTTCTACTTTACTATCCATAGTTTTTCTGAAAACCGGTAAAGGAAGCTTCTTTCAAGGCAAAGCAACATATTCAGGACATCCCTTATCTTAATAGCATAAAAAGAGCCGTTTTAGCTTTTTACTACATTGCTAAAACGGCCCCTTCTTACTTATAATCTAATAAATACTCTAAGCAGTTATTTACGTTCCGGGAAATTCATTCCTGGCTTCTCTAATAGTTCTACCGCCTTAAGCATACTATTGTTCATGAGATTTATTACCTGAAAATACTCACTCATATCCCATAAATCACGAGCAATCAGAGCTTTCATTTGAGCTTTTATGAGTGGAAGTGCAATTTGATATTGTTTCTCATCATATTTTGCTCCTAATGTTTCACCTAGCTTTCTCAGTTCTTCAAGCATAGCAGATGTCACTTCAAAATTCTTATTAAAATGTCGGAAGTCCTTATACTCTTTCAGCCATTCTTCACGATATGCATCTACCAGCTTCAAGTTCATCTGCACAATAGCTCCTTTATCGCGCAAGGCAAGATAATAATCAGTATACATGGTTGTATCTACAGGCACAAAATAATCCGGCATGATACCTCCTCCACCATAGACAGTACGTCCCAGCTTCAATGTCTTGTATTTCAAAGAATCCGGAAAATGGATACTGTCTGCACTCAACATTTCCCCACGATTGTAACGATCTATCAAATCTTTATTGTACTGTTCAATACTCTCGTAAGGCTTCTGAATACAACGACCGGAAGGCGTATAATAACGAGCAACAGTCAGACGAATCATAGAACCGTCAGGTAAATCAATCGGACGCTGTACCAGCCCTTTTCCAAAAGTACGTCTGCCCACAACTATAGCACGGTCCCAGTCTTGTAATGCTCCTGTTACGATCTCACTTGCCGACGCAGAAAATTCATCGACCAATACAACCAAACGTCCATTTAAGAAATCACCATTTCCCTCAGCATCAAACTCAGCACGAGGATTACGACGTCCTTCTGTATAAACGATAAGTTCTTTCTTACCTAAGAACTGATTAGCCAATTCAATCGCTGCATTCAGATATCCTCCACCATTTCCTTGCAAATCGAGAATAAGGTCGCGCATACCTTCCTTCTGCAAACGATGAAGAGCATCAGCAAATTCCTTTCCTGTAGTTGCGGCAAAACGATTTACACGAATATAGCCGATTTTTTTATCAACCATATACGAAGCATCAAGGCTATATACAGGAATCTTATCGCGTTTGATAGTAAAAGGAAGTAGCTCTTTTACTCCTCGACGCATAACTTTTACGGTTACCTCTGTACCTCGTTTACCTCGCAGACGACGCATCACATCTTCCGTACTCATTTTTACACCGGCAATCACCGTATCATTTACCTCAATAATACGATCGCCCGCCAAAATTCCAACTTTCTCCGACGGGCCTCCGGAAACAGGCTGGATAACAAATAGCGTATCAGTAGCCATATTAAACTGAATTCCTATGCCGTCAAAGTTCCCTTGCAATGGCTCATTCAACGCTTTTACCTCTTCCGGATCAGAATAAGTAGAATGAGGGTCCAGTTGCTCCAGCATCTTTACAATAGCCGACTCTACCAGCTTATTTTCATCTACCTGATCGACATATAAGTTTGATATAGCAAACTCCGCCAACTGCAACTTGCGTGAAGGAGAGTTGAGCATCTTATTCTGTGCCACTACTGAACAGAAAAAGAAGAAGTTGCACAACAAAATCAAATAAAGTCGCTGTTTCATAGTTTTCATCATAAATTAATATCCAGTCCTTCTGGCAAAAACGGTGTTACATCTTTGCCATATTGCAATAATTCACGTACAATAGTGGAACTGATGGCTGTCAGTTCCGGCTCTGTGAAAAGCAAAATCGTTTCAATGCCAGCAAGCTTTCTATTTATGTCGGCAATGGTTTCTTCATATTCAAAATCACGAACAGTACGGATTCCTCTGATAATGAACTTAGCGTTCCTCTGTTGCGCAAAATCGACAGTCAGATTATCATACGCTTCTACTCGTATGCGAGATTCGTTTGCGTAGAGTCTTTTTATCATCTCCACACGTTTTTCGGTAGGAAACCAGGTTTTCTTATTATCATTGACACCAATTCCGATAATAATCTCGTCCATAAAGGTTAATGCACGTTTTACCACCGAAAAATGCCCGATTGTAAAGGGATCAAATGTCCCTGGAAATATCGCTCTTTTCATTTCAGCCAATAATCACAAATCAAGAGATACTTGATCTATCAATTCAACAAGTCCTCTTCTATTACCAAATTATTAATAATAAAGTTTTGTCGCTCCATGGTGTTCTTACCCATGTAAAACTCCAGCAACTCTTTAACTGCATCCGTTTTACGCAAAGAAACCTGTTCTAAACGCATGTCCTTTCCGATAAAATTCCGGAACTCATCAGGCGAAATTTCTCCTAATCCTTTAAATCGAGTAATCTCCGGATTGGGACCCAACTTTTCTATTGCTGCAATTCGTTCCTCATCTGTATAGCAATAAATAGTTTCGTATACACCTTTTTTACGGTTACGAACGCGGAAAAGCGGCGTCTGCAAGATGTAAACGTGTCCTTTCTTTATTAAATCGGGAAAGAACTGAAGGAAAAAAGTTATCATCAGCAAGCGTATATGCATACCATCCACATCGGCATCAGTTGCCACGATGACTTTATTATACCGTAATCCGTCCAAGCCATCCTCGATATTCAGCGCAGCTTGCAACAGATTGAATTCTTCATTCTCGTAAACGACTTTTTTAGTTAATCCAAACGAATTCAAAGGTTTACCACGCAAACTGAATACAGCCTGAGTATTAACATCACGGCTCTTGGTTATAGAGCCACTTGCAGAATCTCCCTCCGTGATAAAAATAGAACTTTCCAAACGCGGATCATTTTCTTCATCTTTCTTAGCCCCTTTCAAGTCATTCAAGTGAATACGGCAATCACGTAACTTACGGTTATGCAGATTTGCTTTTTTGGCGCGTTCACGCGCAATCTTAGTAACCCCCGCGATAGCCTTACGTTCTTTTTCCGATTCCTGAATCTTCTGAAGCAACACATCTGCTACATCGGGATGTTTATGCAAGTAATTGTCTACGTTTTCCTTTATAAAGTCACCGATAAACTTATTGACGCTGATTCCTGAAAGTGGATAAGGATTACCATCTGAATCTTTTTCAGGAGCCATCGTCAAAGAGCCCAACTTAATCTTTGTCTGACTTTCGAAGGTCGGCTCTATTACATTAATGGCAATAGCAGCTACCAGCCCGTTGCGAATATCCTGAAATTCCATATTCTTACCATAGAATTCCTTGATAGTACGTGCAATATGCTCCTTGAAAGCACTTTGGTGCGTACCTCCCTGAGTGGTATGCTGTCCGTTGACAAACGAATAATATTCCTCCCCATACTGAGGACTATGAGTAAAGGCTATTTCTATATCTTCATCTTTCAGATGAACAATAGGATACAAGCCTTGAGAAGTCATATTGTCATTCAGCAAATCCTCCAGACCGTTACGGCTTACAATGCGGTGACCGTTATAATATATCGATAGCCCTGTATTTAAATATGTATAGTTACGCAGCATCGTTTCGATATATTCAGGACGGAAGTGGTAGTTTAGAAACAAGGTGTTATCGGGCTCAAAGAAAATATAAGTACCATTTTCTTCCTCTGTAGATTGAGTAGTATCACTTATCAGTTCTCCTTTTGCAAAAACAGCTTCACGCATCTGCCCGTCGCGTACACTTCGCGCTATAAAACGAGAACTCAACGCATTGACAGCCTTTGCTCCGACACCATTCAACCCGACACTTTTCTTAAATGCCTTTGTATCATATTTTCCACCCGTATTCAGCATAGATACGGCATCAACCAGACTTCCTAACGGAATACCACGCCCATAATCGCGTACAGAAACACGCAAATTATCTTCCATCTGTATTTCAATGCGTTTTCCTGCTCCCATTTTAAACTCGTCAATACAGTTATCTACGACTTCTTTCAGCAATACATAGATGCCATCTTCTGCCTGAGAGCCATCACCTAAACGCCCGATATACATACCAGGACGCGTACGGACATGCTCCATATCGCTCAGATGACGAATATTCTCCTCTGTATACGAAACGGGATTCGCTATTTGTTCATTGTATTCTTCTTCCATAAACAACACTCAAACGATATACTAATTTTCTTCTTTCTTTCCTGCTACCAACATCTTTTTATATGCACGGCGGCGTTTGTGCTGAACAGCTTCGAAAGCTCCCCACTGTGCCTGTACTTTCTTGTTCATTTCCAGTTCCGGATTACTTTCTCCATATTTGAATCCCATCTGTTGATAAACTGGAACTAAATCATAAAACAACAATGCATTTACTCCTTTACTTTGATATTCGGGCTTCACACCTACCAGCAATAAATCAAGCACTTTCGGCTTTTTGATAAACAAGGCTTTAAGTAAATGGAACCAGCCAAAAGGAAGCATCTTACCTTTTGCCTTTTGCAGTGCTTCCGACAAAGAAGGCATAGAAATACCCACAGCTACCAGGTTTTCATTTTCATCTTCTACAAGCGAAACCATTCGCAAATCTATCAATGGCAAATACATCTTGATATATTGATTGATTTGTCCCTGAGTCATTTGTGAATAGCCGTACAAAGGTGCATAGGCTTCATTTATCAAATCAAAAATCTTCTGTCCGTAGTTTTTGCTCTTTATTTCACTACGTTTCAATTTTTTGATTTTCAGCTTATATTTTTCCAGAATAATTTCGGAAATACGGATAAACTTCTCTGGCAACTTATCGGGAACAGTCAACTTAAACTCTACCCAGTCGGCTTCCTTTTCGAAGCCTAAACGCTCCATATGCTGTTGATAATAAGGGTAATTATAAATAGTCGACATGGTTCCTAGCTGATCGAACCCTTCAACCAGCATACCTTCTGCATCCATATCGGTAAAGCCTAGCGGTCCGACAATAGCTTCCATTCCTCGTTCTTTTCCCCATTCTTCTACTGCTCCAAGCAATGCTTCAGAAATTTCCGGCTTATCTAAAAAGTCAATCCACCCAAAACGGACTTCCTTTTTTTTCCATGTTTCGTTCGCACGGTGGTTAATAATGGCAGCTACACGTCCTACCACTTTTTTCCCTTCATAAGCAAGAAAATAATCAGCCTCACAGAATTCAAATGCTGCATTCTTTTTCGGGCTGAACGTATTCAACATATCATCGTACAAATCAGGTACGGAATAAGGATTGTCTTTGTATAATTCGTAATTGAAGCGAATAAATGTCTGCAACTCTTTTTTAGAGCTTACTTTCTTAATGATAATGGCCATCTGTTCGTTATAGTATGAAATTTCAGGTTGTAAAGATACAATTTTTTATTCGAAGAGTAATTCTCTTATCCCGAAATTCGAGTATTGGCTCCTTCGTTTTTCCCATTTATCTATCATATAATACTTACAAACCATCATAAATGACATAAGGAACATTAACATCCTCAAATATCAGTAAAACATTGTGGAGATATTTCCCAAAATTGAGTAAAAAGTCCCCAATAAACATAAAAGCCACAGAGAGAGTCGCTTTCAACCATGTCTATAAATCAATAAGTTACATTTTTTATCGTAAGAATAAATAAAATTGGTTCAATTATTGTTACACGACATAAAAATTAGGAAACATGAAAACTAGAGAAAAAGTAAAACTATTTTTTTTATTTATTTTTTATTGTGTAATAACACAACAAGTCTTTGCTCAGAAACGAACAATCTCTGGAACAGTAACTTCAGCAGATGAAAAAGAAGCATTGATAGGTGTTTCTATCACAATAAAAGGAAATGAAGCTATCGGTACAATAACCGACCCGGAAGGGAAGTATAGCTTGCAGGTTGAACCAGACCAAACACTGATTGTTTCATACATCGGAATGAAAACAGCAGAGATTCGTGTTCCACGCAAGAATTCAGTACTGAATATTGTATTGGAACCAGAGTCAATGAATCTGGACGAAGTTGTCGTAACAGGTTATGGTAACTTCACAAAATCTTCTTTTACCGGTTCGGCTAACACACTAAAAGCCGATATGTTAAAAGACATCCCTGTCATGAGTGTGGAACAGAAACTGCAAGGTATGACAACAGGTGTCAATATTACCAGCAGTTCTGGCCAGCCGGGAGCCAACCAGAATATCCGTATCCGAGGTATGGGATCTTTTAATGCCTCTCAAGAACCACTGTTCGTTATAGACGGAGTACCTGTTACTTCTGGAAGCCTTAGTGCAGGCGGTTCGGATGCGGCATATATGAATAACTCAAAAACCAACATCATGAGTACGCTGAACCCTGCTGATATCGAGAATATTACAGTAATAAAAGATGCAGCAGCAGCTTCACTTTACGGTTCGAGAGCAGCAAATGGAGTCATTCTTATCACGACTAAAAAAGGTAGTGCCGGAAGAGCTCAGGTAACCTTGAATATTTCAGGTGGTTTCTCAAATGCTGCAGTCGATTTCCGTCCGACTCTGAATGGTGACCAACGTAGAGAGTTATTATATGAAGGACTGGTAAATTATGCCATCGACCAGAACATGGAATCACCAACAGCATATGCTGATCAGGAAATCGGCCAATATGCATACGTACCATCTATGGGGTATACCGACTGGCGGAAAGAATTGTTACGAACAGCTACTCAGCAGGATTATGAAGCATCTGTTTCAGGTGGAAACGAACGTTCCACTTATTATGCTTCAATGGGATACAACAAGCAAGAGGGTCTGGCTAAAAACTCAAGTCTTGACCGATATTCTGCTCGCTTGAATCTTACTCAGAAAGTAGGGAAATATGGAGAAGTAGGAGCCAACATGATGTTCACACAGATGAATCAGGAAATGAACGAGGAACGAGGATCTGGCATCAATCCGTTCCTTTGTGTAGCCATGACCATGAATCCTTCAATGACAGTACGTGATGAAGAAGGAAATTATATCGGTGCATATGAAGGTAGTACCCTCAATCCATTACGCGATATCATGACCGACTACAACCGCGTACGTATGACACGTATGTTTTCTACCGGCTACGCAAGTATTGAGCCGTTAAAAGGTCTGAAGTTGAAAGAAACAATAAGCTACGACTATACAACCCAAAAAGATTCCAGATACTATAACCCGCTTAGTTCGGCAGGTCCAAAAAGTGGTAGTGACGCCCAGACTGCAAAAGGGTTTATCGAGTATGGAAAATTTATCTCTTCTACTTCTTTAAACTACGTACGTACGTTTGCATACAAACATCATCTGGATGTACTGGCCGCTTATGAAATAGAAAGTTATCAGACCGACAAAGCCTCAGGAATGAAGTCTAAACTTCCTTCAGACATCTTGACAGAACCCGATAATGCAGCCGTCTTGAACAGTTTTATTTCATCCACTCAAGATTACCGCATGATTTCGTATTTGTCACGTCTTAACTATGATTATGACGACCGTTATTATCTGGCAGGAAGTTTCCGCCGAGATGGTAGCTCACGACTTTCTCCAAGCAACCGATGGGGAAATTTCTGGTCTGTTTCGGGTATGTGGAATATCAGTAATGAAGCATTCATGAAACCGGTAAAAAAGGTCTTGAACGATCTGAAAATACGTGCTTCTTATGGTGTAAACGGAAACCAGCCAGGATCTCTTTACGGATATATGGGACTGTATAGTTACGGACAGAACTATATGGGAGCATCCGGTTCGTATGAATCATCTCAACCTAATACCAATTTAGGATGGGAAAAGAACTACAACCTGAATATCGGACTTGACCTCGCTTTCATAAACCGTATTTTCGTAAGCCTGGAATATTATAATCGTGATACAAAAGATTTGCTTTACAATCTTCCTATCAGTGCTACAACCGGATTTACCAGTTATCTGGCCAACGTCGGACAGCTTAATAATAAAGGTGTAGAATTTGAATTACGTACATTGAATTTCGCTTCCAACGATTTCAACTGGACAACAGTTTTCAATCTGACACACAATAAAAACAAAATCGTTTCATTAAACGGTCAGCTTGATCAGACTATTGAAGGTACATGGTTTATCCACAAAGTGGGCTTGCCATATCACACATTCTATGTAAAAGAATTTGCCGGAGTAAATACTCAGAACGGGAAAGCAGAATATTATAAAAATAAGGTTAATGAAGACGGTACAATCGACCGTAGTCTGACAACCGATCCGAATGAGGCAGAAAGCATACCATTCAAATCGGTTAACCCTAAAGTATCTGGTGGTCTGACAAATATTTTAAATTATAAATGGCTGGATTTGAGTTTCACTCTTACATATTCACTGGGAGGTTACTCATACGATAAACTGGGAACCAGCATCGAGAACGGAACAGAGTCTATTTATACATCCAGATATAATCTGCCTGTATATGCTTTAGAACGCTGGCAACAACCGGGCGACCAGACAGATGTCCCGCGTTTCGTATTTGGAGAGAAAGCAACTGTTACCAATTCATCACGCTACATCCACAGTACAGACCATTTAAGACTGAAAAATCTTACTCTCGGATTTACATTACCCGACCAGTGGACAAGCAAGGCATTGATCAACAAAGCACGTGTCTACTTCTCTGGAAGCAATTTGCTGACATGGGCTAAATGGAAACAATACGATCCAGAAACTCCTGTTAACGGCGAAGTATATTGTGAAGCTCCACCTATGCGTACATTCAGTTTTGGCGTACAATTAACATTCTAAATTCATTAACGATCATATCATATGAAGAAAATATATATTTATTTACTGGCGGCTACTTCTATTATGGGGGTATCTTGTTCCAAAGACTGGCTAAATCTGAATCCTTCTACATCCGTTACTACCGATCAGGCCCTTTCAACTTTGGAGGATATAAAGGTAGCGTTAAACGGAGTTTATCGCGAAACATCACAGCACAGTTATTACGGAGATAATTACTGGTACTACGGAGACTGCCGCGCCATGGATGTACAAGCCAGAGAAAACAAAGCATCAGGCAAGCGTGTTACTCCTTATTATACATATAATGTACTAGCAACTGACAACCTGAATATAACTCTTCCTTGGAGTCGCCCTTATCTGGTAATCAGACAGGCAAATAACATTATCCAAAAGATAGAACAGGGAGCAGTACAAAGCAGTGATACCAAAGAACTGGACCGCATAAAGGCGGAAGCCTTGGTGTTGCGAGGACTGGCCTTGTTCAATCTGACCAGACTTTTCGGAATGCCTTATATAAATGACAATGGTGCTTCTCTGGGAGTTCCCATCGAATTGAAACCGGAAGAACCATCCCACCAACCGAAACGGAATACAGTAGCAGAATGTTATGAACAAGTTGTCAACGACATAACAACAGCACGCTCTAGCCTAAGTACAGAAAGAACGGATGGTTATATCAATTACTGGGCAGCACAAGCATTGCTTTCAAGAGTCTATCTTGATATGGGGAAAAATAAAGAAACTTACGAAGCTGCAGCCGATGTCATCAATAATAGTAAAGGATTGTATCAGCTTTATACACGTGACGAATATCCTACCATATGGGGAAAAGACTTTCAGGCAGAAGCTCTGTTTGAATTATACATAAGTACAACCGAACCTTCAGAATGGGGAGGTGGTACCGGTGGTGAAGGAGCTCCAATGGTTTATGCAAATGAAGAAAAGGGAGTAGACTGGAACAATCTTATCCTTACAGAAGAATTTCTGAATTTGCTTGAAGAAGATCCTAATGACGTACGTCATTGTATTACCCAGCTATCGCTTATCGAAAACAATGAAGGTCTTCCCGAAGCAGCCCGTACCCGTAAGGTATTTCTCAGTAAATTCCCAGGAAAGAGCGGTAATCCGAAAGACAATAATATCAGTATTATCCGTTTATCGGAAGTTTATCTGAATGCTGCTGAAGCCGGTGTAAAATTAGGAGGAGAATATTTGGAACCTGCAAGAGGTTTCCTGAATCAGATTGTCAGCCGTGCCAATCCGGAAAAGTCTGTCAGTGCAGAAGAATTTACTATTGAACGTGTTTTGAAAGAATGCCGGAAAGAATTGGTAGGCGAAGGACAAATTTTCTTCGACTATCTGCGAAACAAACAACCGATCGTTCGTAAAGGAGGATGGCACTTGAGTACACTGAATACATTAAATGCTGAAACAATCCAACCCAATGATCCGCGTATTGCTCTTCCTATTCCACAGTCGGAAATAGATGCTAACCCCAACATCGTACAGAATCCACAATAAGCTCCATTTGTGATTTCTAATAAAATCTCCGTTTCAGAATAACTAACCAAGTTTTTTATTCTGAAGCGGATTTTTTTACTTATTATCCGAAATAAAAATGATTAAGGAGAAGAAAATTATCTATTTTTTCTAGTTCGACCAAAGTTACAATACTTTTTCTAGAGCCAAAAAGAAATTTAAAATCGTATTATGCAATACAAATAAACAGAAATAAACAGTATGGCATTTCAAAAAGAAACAAAATAAGCACTATTTAAAGAAAAGGCATCAAAACAAAGAGTTCCATTACTGGCAAAAAAAGATTCAAGCTGAACACTTCCCCGATTTTTTTAATTCTCAAGAGGCCCTGCCACCAATTTTCCGGTAGAGAAAGAATCATACCGATAACTTCCGCATAATTTTTTTGTCCGGAGGGAATTTGATTACTTTTTAAATACCAGTTGTAAACTACATTCTGAAACTTTCCTAATAATTTATCATAACGGACATCCCAATATGCTTGCTTATCATACAACTGTTGTATCACTTCCGGACGTAGCATACTTAACCACTTCGAATATTCACTATCGCCAAGCAAATTACGAACATTTACCGCTACATAGGGTAACAATCCGAAATAGCCGCTATAACGTATATTGCAATCGTCAGCATGAATACATACTTGATAAGCCCAGAAATTAGCTTCAGCCTCACTGCTAACTCCAAGCAAGTGGGCAAGTTCGTGTGCGTAAGTAAACGGAAGCTGTACAGGTAGTAGCTCATGATTCACATGCGACTCATCGAAAAAAGGTCCCATATATCCCAATACTCCAACTCCCGAATACAAGGCATTACAGAAGGATTGTTTCGGATGCTGAAAACTTTCTGGACGAGTCAGTCCATATTTATCGGGAACTTCTGCATAAACCGGCTTGATTTTTTGTTCTATGTCTGGCTGCGAAACATTCAAGTCTTTTTTATATGTACTGTTTAGACTATCTGTATAAACAGCAAGAAAATGCTTGAAACGTTGCTCATCATAAGAACAAGGAGTGACTTCTGCCCGCTCAAAGAAACTGTCGCGGAAATAATTCATCCCCCATCCCCAATAAAACCATACATATATCCAAAGCAAAACTTCCAGTTCTCTCCCTACGATCGATTTCCAAGTCTGTCTTCTACGCCTAGCTATAATCGGATACAGCAATAGCGCTACAACTGTCGCAACGACCAGAGCTTCACAAAGAGAAAACGAAACTAGAGAAGCCAACCGCGACAAACAGCCGGAAACAGCAGGATAAATACAGCAGGCATAAAATTCACCTGCACCAGATATAAACCGAAACATACACACACCAGCCAAAAGTAAAGCCAGTATTATCCAACGAATATGTTTCCACCGAGGTTTTTTCATAAGAACAAAGTTATCATTTTCTGAATTAATTCTTTACTTTTGTCCGGTAAAGATTATTAATACTTCAAACATATTCTACATGGTTCTGAATTATATTTGGATTGCTTTTTTCCTGACCGCATTTATTGTAGCTGTAGTACGTCTTATATTTTTAGGAGATACGGAAGTCTTTCCTGCTATCATTAATTCAACATTCGATTCTTCCAAAACAGCATTCGAGATTTCACTGGGACTAACCGGAGTACTATCCCTCTGGATGGGCATCATGCGTATCGGAGAACAAGGTGGTGTTATCGGAGTTTTCTCTCGTTTACTGAGCCCACTCTTTACTAAATTATTCCCGGAAATACCCAAAGGGCATCCTGTTACAGGAAGTATTTTTATGAATCTTGCCGCCAATATGCTAGGTTTGGACAATGCTGCAACCCCTTTAGGTCTGAAAGCAATGGAGGGATTACAAGAACTGAATCCGAAAAAAGATACGGCAAGTAATCCGATGATCATGTTTCTGGTACTGAATACCTCAGGATTGACCTTGATTCCTATCAGCATTATGGTCTATCGTGCCCAACTGGGAGCTGCTCAGCCTACAGATGTTTTTGTCCCTATCCTGCTGGCGACCTTTTTTTCTACACTTGCCGGTATTATTGCAGTAAGCTTATACCAGCGCATCAACTTGCTGAACCGGACTATTCTGTTATTCCTAGGTGGTACAAGCCTAGTTATTGCAGGTATTATTTATTTCTTCAGCATGCTGTCACGTCAGCAAATCGATATATATTCTACAATTACAGCCAATGTATTCTTGTTTGTCATTATCATCGGTTTCATAGTTGCCGGCATGAGAAAGAAAATTAATGTATACGACGCTTTTGTAGAAGGAGCCAAAGAAGGGTTTACTACTGCCGTACGTATCATTCCTTATCTGGTAGCCATTTTAGTAGCCATCGGAGTCTTCCGTGTTTCCGGATGCATGGACTATTTGATAGAAGGTATAGCCAACTTGGTGAGCTTATGCGGCATCAATAGTGATTTTGTAGGGGCACTGCCTACAGCACTGATGAAACCATTAAGTGGTAGTGGAGCTCGCGGGCTAATGGTAGATGCCATGAACACATACGGAGCCGACTCTTTTGTAGGACGGTTATCTTGCATCTTTCAGGGATCTACCGATACTACGTTCTATATTCTCGCCGTTTATTTCGGAAGTGTGGGAGTTGTCCGTACACGCCATGCCGTACCATGCGGATTACTCGCCGATCTGGCTGGTATCATAGCCGCAATTCTTATTTGCTATTTATTCTTTAACTAATATACGATATGATTACTTATCAAACTGAAGGGGTAGAAATGCCCGCTATCAAAAAGCGCGAAACCACAGCGTGGATAAAAGCTGTTGCAGAAACTTACGGGAAAAAAGTAGGTGAAATAGCTTACATTTTCTGTTCTGATGAAAAGATTCTGGAAGTAAACTGTCAGTATCTTCAGCACGATTACTACACCGACATTATTACGTTCGACTATTGTGAAGGGAACCGGATTGCAGGCGATTTATTTATTAGTCTTGATACAGTCCGTACCAACGCAGAGCAATTTGGGGCAACTTACGAAACAGAGTTGCACCGCGTCATTATTCACGGTATTCTGCATCTGTGTGGCATAAACGATAAAGGTCCGGGAGAACGTGAAATCATGGAAGCTGCCGAAAATAAGGCACTCGATTTGCTGAAAGATTTTCAATAATTCCATTCGGAATCTATTCAAGACCTATTACCTGAGCACATTCCTAATTCGGGTAGGACTGCTGAAAATTTCCGCTGTTGTTTTCTTAAATTCATGCTGACATTTCTAAAAAACATCGGCATGAATCAGGGAAAACAACAGCGGATTTTATTTCATACTTTTCAGTTCTTTACTCCCTCCTCTCCTTTCCTCTTTACTATAACTCTTTTTACGAACCTGAATCAAAGCTAAGCCACTAAATTTTCGTATTTTTGCAACAGATATAAAAACAAAAGATTAATGGACTTTAAGTATGACGTTATTGTTATAGGAGCCGGACATGCCGGCTGCGAAGCCGCTGCGGCAGCAGCTAACCTTGGCTCGAAAACCTGTCTGATCACAATGGATATGAATAAGATCGGACAGATGAGCTGTAACCCTGCCGTGGGAGGAATCGCCAAAGGTCAGATTGTTCGGGAAATCGACGCACTCGGCGGATATATGGGATTGGTAACAGACCGCACAGCAATTCAGTTCCGCATGCTGAACCGTTCCAAAGGTCCTGCCATGTGGAGTCCACGTGCACAGTGCGACCGAGGTAAATTCATCTGGGCATGGCGCGAAATCCTGGAGAACATTCCCAACCTCCATATTTGGCAAGATACAGTAGAGGAATTATTAGTAGAAAATGGTGAAGTAACCGGATTGGTTACATGCTGGGGAGTAACTTTCCATGCCAAATGTATTATTCTTACAGCCGGTACTTTCTTAAACGGCTTAATGCATATCGGACACAAGATGCTTGCCGGAGGACGTTGTGCAGAACCAGCATCCTATCATCTGACAGAATCCATTACACGCCATGGCATTACTGCCGGACGAATGAAAACAGGTACTCCGGTTCGTATTGATGCACGAAGTGTAGACTTCAGCCTGATGGAAACACAGGATGGAGAAAATGATTTTCACCGTTTCTCTTTCATCAGCGAGCCCAGACAGCTCAAGCAGCTTCAATGCTGGACATGCTATACTAACGAGGAAGTACACGAAGTATTGCGTAGCGGATTGGCCGACTCTCCCCTTTTCAATGGACAAATTCAGAGCATAGGACCTCGCTATTGCCCAAGTATCGAAACAAAGATTGTGACTTTCCCCGATAAGCCACAGCATCAGTTGTTCCTTGAGCCGGAAGGAGAAACCACACAAGAACTTTATCTAAACGGATTCTCCTCTTCACTTCCAATGGATATACAGTTCGCTGCGTTAAAGAAGATTCCTTGCTTCAGAAACATCGTTGCCTATCGCCCGGGATATGCTATCGAATACGACTATTTCGATCCGACACAGCTTAAGCATACATTAGAATCGAAAGTCGTAAAGAACCTATTCTTTGCCGGACAAGTAAACGGAACAACCGGATACGAAGAAGCCGGAGGACAAGGTATCATTGCTGGTATCAATGCACACATTAATTGTCATGGAGGTGAACCATTCGTACTTGGACGCGACGAAGCATACATCGGAGTATTGATTGACGACCTGGTAACAAAAGGTGTAGACGAACCTTACAGAATGTTTACCTCACGTGCAGAATATAGAATTCTGCTCCGTCAAGACGATGCCGACATGCGTCTGACAGAACGCTCATATAAACTAGGTCTGGCAAGTAAAGAACGCTACGACAGACTTTGCCAGAAGCGAGAAGAAATACAGCGGTTGGTTGAGTTTGCAAAAACCTACTCCATCAAGGCAGATAAGATAAACGACGCTTTAGAGGGACTTGGAACAGCCCGGCTTACTCATGGCTGCAAACTGATAGAGTTGCTTAGTCGTCCGCAAATCACTATCGAGAATATTGCCCCGCATGTGCCATCTTTCCAAGCTGCACTCGACAAGGTAACCGACCGGAAAGAAGAAACAATTGAGGCAGCAGAAGTGTTAATCAAATACCAAGGCTATATCGATCGTGAACGAATGATAGCAGACAAGATACATCGCTTGGAAGCCATCCGTATCAAAGGAAAGTTTGACTATGCCAACTTGAACTCTCTGTCAACAGAAGCCCGTCAGAAGCTCATAAAAATAGATCCGGAAACACTGGCGCAAGCAAGCCGTATACCAGGTATTTCTCCAAGCGACATCAATGTGCTTCTCGTGTTACTGGGACGCTAAAGCAAGCATGTTTCACGTGAAACAACAAGTTTAAGAAACAAACATAAATTACTGGATATGAATAAAGAAACATTAAAGAAAAACCTCCGTGAGATACCAGACTTCCCTATTCCGGGAATATTGTTCTACGACGTCACTACATTGTTTAAAAATGCCGAGTGCCTCCAAGGGATGATTGACGAACTATACGAAATGTATAAGGATAAAGGCATCACAAAGGTAGTCGGTATCGAATCTAGAGGCTTCATTTTGGGAGGTGCTTTAGCTGCCAGATTAGGAGCCGGATTCATCATGGCAAGAAAGCCGGGAAAACTTCCTGCAGAAGTGGTAGAAGAAACTTATGCAAAAGAATATGGGACTGACACCATACAGATACATAAAGATGCTATTAATGAAAATGACATCGTCTTGTTGCACGATGATTTGCTGGCAACCGGAGGAACCATGGCTGCAACCTATCGCTTAGTAAAAAGATGCGGTGCTAAACAGGCATTTGTAAATTTTGTAATCGAGCTGAAAGGATTAAACGGTAGAAAAGCATTTACCGACGATGTAGAAGTGACCACGCTGTTGCAACTTTAAAAGGCTGCTCAGCCGGACGGACATATAAGAGTTTAATATCTCCTATTCACAATAAATAAGGAAAAGAAGAATCCGGCAAATACATTTTTGTATATGCCGGATTCTTCTTTTATAGAAATCCTTAAACGTACAAGCTATAACATGGAAGAACTTAGTACAAACGAATACCTTCGAGGAATCGTATTAAATTTGCCAAGCACTCCCGGCATCTATCAATACCTCAACAAAGAAGGAGTGATTATTTATGTTGGGAAAGCAAAAAATTTGAAACGGCGTGTATATTCGTATTTTTCAAAAGAGCATCAATCTGCCAAGACACGTATATTAGTCAGCAAGATTGCAGACATCCGCTATATTGTTGTAAATACAGAAGAAGATGCCCTGCTCTTGGAAAATAACCTTATCAAGAAATACAAGCCTCGCTATAATGTCTTGCTGAAAGATGATAAAAGCTATCCATCTATCTGCGTCAGCAACGAGTATTTTCCACGGGTATTCAAGACAAGGCAAATTATCCGGAACGGTTCTACCTACTATGGTCCATACAGTCATATTCCTTCTATGCAAGCTGTGCTAGATCTGATAAAGAAACTATATCCGCTCCGCACCTGTCATCTGGCACTAACCCCCGAAAACATTCGTCAGGGGAAATTCAATGTTTGCCTGGAATACCACATCAAGAACTGCAAAGGTCCATGTATCGGGATGCAATCTCACGATGAATATATGGATAATATAGCCCAAGTAAAAGAGATTTTAAAGGGAAATACTCAGGCTATAAGCGACGCACTGATGAAAGAAATGATGTCACTCGCAGAGGAGATGAAATTTGAAGAAGCTCAAAAAGTAAAAGAAAAATATGAACTAATAGAAAGCTATCGGGCAAAGAGTGAAGTCGTAAGTTCCATTCTTCATAACATAGATGTATTCTCTATCGAAATGGACGAAAATTCGGCCTACATAAACTATTTGCACATCACAAACGGATGCATAAACCAGGCGTTCACATTCGAGTATAAGAAACGTCTGAATGAGACAAAGGAAGAGCTGCTCCAGCTTGGAATTATTGAAATGAGAGAACGGTATAAAAGCTGCTCTCGCGAAATTATCGTACCTTTCGAACTAGATATGGAACTGAATAACGTAACATTTACCATACCGCAACGAGGCGATAAGAAACATCTGCTTGAGCTTTCTCTTCTCAATGTAAAACAATACAAAGTAGACCGACTTAAACAAGCCGAGAAACTGAATCCGGAACAGCGGAGCGTTCGCCTCTTAAAAGAAATTCAGGAGCAGCTGCAAATGGACAAAATGCCTATGCATATTGAATGCTTCGACAACTCAAACATACAAGGTTCCGATGCAGTAGCGGCATGCGTAGTATTTAAGAAGGCACGTCCCAGCAAAAAAGACTACCGCAAATACAATATCAAGACCGTAGTCGGACCGGATGATTATGCCTCTATGCAGGAAGTAGTACGCCGGAGATATTCCCGCATACTCGAAGAACAAGGAGAACTACCAGACCTAATTCTGACCGATGGTGGAAAAGGCCAGATGGAAGTTGTAAGACAAGTAATAGAAGACGAATTAAAATTACAGATTCCTATTGCCGGACTTGCCAAAAACAACAAGCACCGCACTTCGGAAGTTCTGTTCGGATTTCCACCGATGACTATAGGAATAAAACAAGGCACTCCCCTTTTTCATCTCCTCGAAAACATACAAGACGAGGTACACCGTTTTGCCATTACTTTCCATCGCGACAAGCGTAGCAAGAGTCAAATAGCTTCTGCATTAGACGGGATAAAAGGCATAGGAGAAAAGCGCAAAACAGCCCTACTGAAAGAATTCAAGAGTGTGGCAAGAATCAAGCAGGCAACTGTCGAAGAACTTGCAGCAGTAATCGGAGAAGCCGCAGCAAAAAGCGTAAAAGAGGCCCTATAAAAAAGCTCTGCGAAATGACATACCAAGTCTTTCCGCAGAGCGATTATAAATATCAATATCACCCATTTCACAGTCGGCAGAATCCTACTTCCACAAAGATACAATTAAATTAAGCTATACATTTGTCATTCTTACAATTTATTCTATCATTATACTGAATATTTTCTATCTTTGTAGAAAGTATATGTTTATATGAGAGTAGTTATTCAGCGCGTAAGTCATGCTTCCGTCACGATTAATGGAACATGCAAATCAGCTATAAAGAAAGGATTCCTCGTTCTTTTAGGAATAGAAGAAGCCGACAATCAGGAAGACGCCGACTGGTTATGTAAAAAAATCATCGGACTGAGAGTTTTCGACGATGAAAACGGAGTTATGAATAAATCGATTCTTGAGGCAGGAGGTGATATTTTGGTAGTAAGCCAATTCACCCTGATGGCTTCGACCAAGAAAGGGAACCGCCCGTCGTATATCCGTGCAGCCCGCCACGAGACAGCAATTCCACTATACGAATATTTCTGCAACGAACTTAGCATCGGGCTAGGCAAACAAGTAGGAACCGGTGAATTTGGAGCCGACATGAAAGTTGAATTGTTGAACGACGGTCCTGTTACAATCTGCATGGACACCAAAAACAAGGAATAAAGATGACATTGGAAGAAGCACAAAAAACAGTAGACAACTGGATAAAAACATATGGTGTACGCTATTTCAGCGAGCTGACCAACATGGCTGTACTCACCGAAGAAGTAGGAGAATTGGCACGTGTCATGTCACGCAAATATGGTGACCAGTCATTCAAACCGGGAGAAAAAGATAACCTCGACGATGAAATGGCCGATGTATTATGGGTGCTGATCTGTCTGGCAAACCAGACGGGAGTAAACTTAACAGAAGCATTTCAACGGAACCTGGAAAAAAAGGCCAACAGAGATAAAGAAAGACATAAAAACAACCCCAAATTATAAGCATTATGAAGTACAATCACGAACATGAATGTGGATGTGGAGGCGAACATCACCACCACGACCACGAATGTAACTGCGGAAACGAACATCATCACGAACATGAATGTGAATGCAACTGTGACGATGATGCCTGCGACTGCGGCTGCGAAGATGAAGATACAGAAAATCTGCACCAGCCAGATAAATATAATGAAGCATTAAGCAAATACAATACGGTTTTAAAAGATGAAGAAGTAGCTGCACAAACAGCCCATATCATCGAAAAATACGTAAAGGAAAACGATACCGTAGAAGTGAAAAAATTCCTTTTCCACTGTATTGACCTTACTACTTTAAAATGCACAGACAGCGAACCGAGCGTAATGAAGTTTACGCAACATGTCAATGACTTTGTGGATGCATATCCCGAACTTGATAACGTAGCCGCAATCTGTGTATATCCCAACATGGCCGAAATCGTAAACGATACACTGGAAGCTGACAACGTAAAAATCGCCTGCGTATCGGGAGGATTTCCTTCTTCACAAACATTCACCGAAGTAAAGGTTGCCGAAACAGCTATGGCACTTCATGCAGGAGCCGATGAAATAGACATCGTGATTTCTGTAGGCAAATTCCTGAGTGGTGACTACGAAGGTATGTGTGACGAAATAGAAGAATTGAAAGAAGTATGCGGAGATAAACACTTGAAAGCAATCTTGGAAACTGGTGCACTGGGCAGTGCTTCGAATATAAAGAAAGCCTCTATCCTGTCAATGTATTCAGGAGCCGATTTCATCAAGACATCTACCGGAAAGGAAAATCCGGCCGCAACTCCCGAAGCAGCATACGCAATGTGCCAGGCCATCAAGGAATACTTCCTCGAAACCGGCCGTAAAGTAGGTTTTAAGCCCGCAGGAGGGATTAACACCGTACACGACGCATTAGTATACTATACAATAGTAAAAGAGGTCTTAGGCAAAGAATGGCTGACTAACGAGCTCTTCCGTCTGGGAACAAGCCGCCTTGCTAACCTGCTATTATCGGACATTGTAGGAAAAGAAACAAAGTTTTTCTAATTTAAATACGCGAAGGGCACGAAGATTCATCTTAGTAATGTTTCTCCGTGCCCTTGTTCTTTATATAACCTCAAGCTTTAGTTCGCCACAAGTCGCCCGTTCTCCCAGTGTTGATTCAGGATAACAGGAGGAGCTGTCGGCTCATGCTTTGCCTGTACAGAAATACTCCGCGAACGTCCCTGACGGTTTAAATCCCAACCGACAAATTCTTCATAGTCGAACTGCCAGCTCTCTCCATAAGCTAACTTATGGATACGGTTATAAATCGCCTCACGCGAAGGAGCATTGAAGCCTCCCACATTTGCATCCATGATACTGGTTTCCGTAGGACGATATGCGCCCTTATAATAAGTACAAGCTCCTTCAAACACACCTATGCCCTCACTCGCATAACGAGAGTCGGATATAAACTTGCTCCATACCACACTGTTCGGATCGCTTGTATAATCTACATTTCTTCCCCATCCATAATGATTTCGGGAATTAATATTATCAGAAATCTCACTTAATGGAATCGTACCCTGACTCTCATAATAATATTCATCCAGCAGTTTAGCAAATCCATGCCCACCCGCTTCATGATGAAGGACACATGCCAGTTCTTCATCACTTGTGCCAATCGGGAAATAGGCAATTCCATATCCTCTGCCATAATCACCTTGATAAGCTGTACCCGTTCCAAAATAACAAGTACCTGCATACTTAGCCGAATTCATCATAACAATAATCAGCACCTCATTCATCAGTGGACCGGTCATTCCCGGGCAGGTTGAAGCATACTGCATACATTTGTTGTTATCTCCTCCTACATGTGTTCCACTGCCGAAATAACCGGAAAATGCCGTACTTCCACCATCTATATATCCTTCATTCTGGGAAACGGCCGTCACGTAATATACATTAAACAGATTCCGGAAAGAGGCATAAGGCTCCTCACTGAAGAAGGCATCGGCTGCTGTCCGCATAACCTTTTCATACGTGCCGTCGGCAACCTGCCTGTCAGAAAAAGCATCCCCCATCAATACCACATTAATGCCGTTTCCTTCGGAAGCCTTTTGTAAGGTATACACCTTTCCATCCTCCGAAAAATCGGAAGATTCGTACGGTAAATCTCCCTCACCCAAGATTTCTTTCAAGAAGTCAGGAAGCAAATTTCTCGATGTTACACTACTATGAAATATCAATTTACCATTCTCATCGAAAGCCATAATAGTAGGGAAACCAGTAAATGAAATAACGCCCGGATTAGATAGCAGCGTAGGCCATTCCATATTATAACTTTCTATCATATTGAGTGCATCAGGATTGTTTGTTCCATCATGACAAAACCCGATGATTTCTAAAGAATGATTTTTATATCGCTGATAAATAGATGATACTGTAGGATGGAAAGCCTCACTGAAAGGACACCATGAAGCCCAGATATAATACAACGTTACCTTATGAGAGGCTACAATAGAAGTAGAATTTATTGTATTTCCCTTATAATCAGTTGCAGTAAAATCGGGCATATACAGATTAAATGTATCGAAGTTAAATCCGCCCGGAGAATTTTGTCCTATACAAACCCAACCACTTTTCTGCCACCAGGAAGAAGAAGTAACAGCCTGAGGTAAATCACCCGACAGCATATTCTTGCCAAAGTTCATATACTCCAACGAAGTCAATCTGCCAAGAGATTCAGGTACTGTACCAGTCAGTTGATTATTGCTCAGATAACTATACACCAGATTTTGCATATTGCCCAACTCAGATGGCAATCCTCCAGTCAACTGATTCTGAGATAAATCTAAATTTCTGAGTTCTGTCAGTTTCCCTATAGAAACAGGTATCTCTCCCGTCAACTCATTATTATACAAATTCAGAGTCCATAATACTTCAAGATTTCCAATTTCATCCGGTAAACTTCCAGTCAGATTATTCGAAGACAAGTCAATTGACATAACTCTGCCCTGATAATCTGTATAAACGCCATACCATTCTGACAAATCAGCATCCGAGCACCAGTTCGAATTGTTCGTCCATGCATCGCCGTTTGTAGCATCGTACAATGCAATCAAAATATCTCTTTCTGTCATCTCATCCTGTTCCAGCAAGTCGTTTGTATCAACAGCCGAGAAACTGGTTATAACAGAGCGGCCACCGTAATACTCCGTTCTGTTGCCTTAGTCAATGTCTGTTGCTGACCGTTTACAGTTCCTGTAATCTTAAAAGTCATACCTTTGCTGAAGACCTGAGGTGGAACAACAAAATAGAACGAAGTAGTTTGTGAAGGAGATAAGGTAACATTTCCCTGAAGTACAATTTCACCGTAACTCTCCTGCCCTCCCCCTGAAAGGCGAAACTGATGCAATGTTAACCGAACCAAGTCCGGCTACAGCTTCTCCATTTTTGCCTGACAAAGAGATAGACTGAATATTCATGTTTCCTTTCAGGTTTAGACGTACCAGTCCGCAAACCTGCAAAAAGCGGAAAGAATTGGTGGTACTCTGAGCCACCATCGGACATACACCGGAAGCAAAACTGTCGAAGTTAAACGACTGTTCCGCCGGAAGACGGAAAGAAACATTCGTACCAGATATCATGGCATCTGCCGCATACGGATAAAAGGCATAAAACGTATTACCTCTGACGGGCTTGCTGCTTTCGAACTGAGCCTCGTCACCCGACATGCCTGTCAAATCATAACGGGCTATAGAATCGGAAACATCACTGAAAATACCAATCGCGTCTCCATTCTCCCATATTACAGAGTTACCCGAAAGAGATGTACGGCTCTTCACAACCGATGATGTCGTAGCACGAACCGACTTCAGGCTTTTATCCTGATCTTTAAAAGACACCAGATCATCTTGCTGGCATCCGGCAAGTAACAACAGAAATATACCTAAAAAAAGAGTTATATGCTTCATAATTTACTGTGTTTTTCAAGATTATTACCAGTCTTCTTCATTCTCTGTAAAGTCTTCTATACTTCCACCTGCAGAAGGCGTTTCTTCCTTTTTCCCAGCCTGAGTTATTTCTATAACACGAACAAGTTCCGCAGCCCGAACTGTCACATTTCCTTTCCTCTGGGAAGTCGAGGTATTTGCCCCAATAACAATTAAGTTACCATCTACGCTAATCCAACTGTTATCGCTGCATGTGAATGTATATTGGGTATTACTGTTAACGGTAAAAGTGAATTTTCCTCCCTCGGCAGTCGCAGAAATATTCGAAGGAGATACGTCCAGATAGACAGCTTCACCTTTCTGAACGACCTGTACCGTACGCACCAGACTACCGTCTTCGGATGTGACCGTGATTGTCGCTTCACGGGAAGAAGTCGATTCGTTGGCACTTACCGTAAATACAATTTCGTCTGAACTTCCCGACACAGCCTGAACCATCCAGTCTGCATCCGTATTTACCCGATAAGGTACATTCGCTTTTACAGTAAAACGAACCGTACCACCCTCTGGCAAAATATTAAAATGCTCTTGTGATATGACTAAATAGGGGGCCTCTTCCTTACCCTTTTGCATTACTTTTACCGTACGTTCTACACCATTTCCAGAGAGTATAATATTACCCTCACGCATAGCCGATCCGGTATTTTCTTCTACACTAAAATGCAAGGTCGACTGCTCCATTCCTCTGCCAACTACCTGCTTCAGCCAGCTGACGTCTGTCGTTACATCATAGCTAATATTCGCACTGACGTCAAATGAAAAAGTTCCGGATTCCGGTTCACAGATGATAGGATCTGAAGGAACAAGTATTTCGTCGGCAGCATATTGCCGGATAGTAAGCGTATCTGATATCGATTCCGTTTCATCAATGAAAACGAACCGTGCCTCACGCATATCATACGTATCATTAGGCTGTACCGCGAAATGAAGCGTGTGCGTAGAAACAGCTCTCGAAGTGATCTCGCTTACCCATGTATATTCTGTCACAGGCTTACATATATATGAAACACTCGACTGCAACTGCACGTCTACTGTACCTCCCAAGGCCCCTACTTCAACCATATCTTCGGAGAGAAGCAACACTTCTTTTTCTTTCCCCTCCTGATAAATCCGTACAGTTTCCTGCAATTCTCCACTTCGCACAAGAATGCTTCCGCTACGCTTTTCATAGCCGTCATTCGCCAAAATGCGGAAACTTAATACCGACTTTTCAAGACTGCGTGTCGAAATCTGCTCAATCCATGTATCCGAAACCTCCACCTCGAATGTCACATTGGCTTCTACCTCCACCTCTATAAGAAATTCTCCGGCAGAGAGTTCATAACTTTGGCGTGAAACAATCAAAGCATCTTTCTGCTTCTGAGAAACAACAATCGTTTCCCGACTGTCACCGCAGTCCAGAAAAACAGAAGCAGTACGCTCATCTGTACCATCATTCGCGGCAACCGAAATAGTGACCGATGCTTCTCCGGCCTTACCTGATGTAGGAGAAACGGTAATCCAACTGGAAGCACGTACATTGCCAACCGTAGCTTTCCAATCGGCAGTAGATGTAAAATGTAATGTTACAGTTCCGCCAGAAGCATCCAACAATGGATGTTTATCGGTACCTTCTGCAAGTGTAATCTCAGCTTCTGGAGTTTCAGGTTCATCAGGCAGATTAACTTTCTCTTCTCCACTACAAGCTACCAAGACCACCGACAACAATACAAATAGAGCTTTTTGCATGCAATGCATTTTACCCCAACGAAACAAAGTGTCCATAGATTTAAGGTTTTTAATTGTGAAAATTTTTCTTATAACATAAAAGATATAACTGAGGCTTAAATTATATATTTTTTATCACTAATCAAAGATTTTTATCATATTTTCTTTACAAAATAAAGAGAAATACAGTATTATCTAGGAAATATATACAGATATATTTCATTTTATATAAGTGAGATAAAGAATAGAATAGAAAATTATAGCTGAAAA
>OOAQ01000664.1_pt1 | contig 28200 bp, 39 predicted proteins | sample 1671051 | NCBI WGS metagenome assembly OOAQ01 (sample SAMN06348117, study PRJEB24527) | human gut metagenome | biome: human gut; feature: ankylosing spondylitis patient; material: feces | host: Homo sapiens | place: China | collected 2015-10
TGCATTCTTGCTGTATTATCATCAACCTTGCTTTTTCTTGCTGCGTTTACTTTAAGAGTAGCGTTTTCACCGTTAGGAGCGTTCTTTTCTAGGTTAGTAATAATCATCTAGCCAGTGTAACCATCATTCTCTTTAGCAGTCCATCCATCTGTAGGAGCAGCACCTAACTTGCCTTCCTCAAAATTAGCTGAATCTCCTTCAAGAGCAAACACACCAGTAATAGGCTTCCTTGCTACCATCATCTGGAAAAGCTCATTATATCCTATTCCAGCCATAGGGTCGCCAATAAGATTCTCACTAGAGCAGCTCCAGCTTAACATTCCTACTTCTGAAGTTTGCCAAAGTCCACCACTATCTTTAGTAGATGTTTCCTTAGTATCAGCAGAGATACTAAGAGTGTGGTTAGTAGCGTATGCGATAGACTTTCCACCCACGAAAAGCATTAAATCACCACCTTTTGTAATCATAGTATTTCAATATTAAATGTAAGTTTTTGTATAAAAGCATCTTCTATATAATCCTCTTCAGCATTAACCAGCTTAATCTCTGATATGCTGATACCTTCGTACATCCCTCTAGTATGCTCCATTCTACCTAATACTTGTTTAGCTATCTGTAGAGCTTCTTGATAAGTAGAACCTGCTACTATCACTTCTACAGTTGCTAGTTCCTAGTAATTGAATCGGTCTTTAGTATTAGCGTGTGATAGTCCACTTCTCCTATACACTATAAAAGGATAAGCAGCACCCTAATCAGCAACTAAAGGATATACTTTTGTAGTGCCATCCAGCACTTTATATATTGCTTTACCTATTTCTAATCCGTTCATTAGTTAATATGGTTTAATGATTCTGTTATTGAACTATTTATAGTTTCACCTATATCCTGCTATCTAGCTTCTCTAAAGAAGTATAAGGGTCTAATGCTACCTCTGTTAGCTCCACCCCTTCTAAGCCTTCTTTGTGCTGTTCCAAGCTCAAAGAACTTCAGCCTAAAATCTCCTAAGATACTTACAGATACTTCACAGTAATCCTTATCCGCTTTCATTCTTACTCCGCTTACCATAGTCTTACCGTTCCATCTGTTAGGAGTTGAAGCACCAGCACCTAATTTAGCTCTAAGACTTCTTTTAGTTTGGCTAGTCAGTTTCTATCCACCCTTCTTTAGAGCAGTAAACAGAATCTATTTTGTAGAGTCAGAATCCAAAGCATTAAAGAGATTTTGTACCTAAGTATCATCCACAGTTACATTACTCATTTATTAGCTCCGCTTTAATGGTTAAAGATTGAAGTGCCTTATTTTCCTCTAGGGATAAAATGCGATACTTTTTATTCTTCCAGATAATCCTCATTCGTTCATCTATCTGGTGATAAATTCTCACTGTAAATACTACTTCATAAGCAAAGATTATTTCATTATTCTCATTAAGCCTATTACCACTTGTATAGGTAACTTGCGCTTTAGTCTTTCCTATGAAGGTTTCCCATCGGGTATAAGATGCTCCAAACTCATCAATAGTAGTAACTGGTCTTTCTACTTTAATTACTTCTGTTAATAGTCCGGCTCTCATATTACGGTATATAATAGTGTTTGTAAGTAGCTAGTAAAAATTCTAAGGTATAAGGGATTTTAGTAGCTGAGGTAAAACTAACTGGCTCTCTATTTGCATATAGATTACCAATCATTAGCAGGATAGCGTGATATACAGATTGAGGTAAAACACCATCCTTTAACAATGAAGCTAAAGGTATGTTCAAATTTGATTCTACAGCATCTTCAGCTACTTGTATAAGAGATATGATATATTCATCATCATCCTTAAAATCCTAGTCTATTTGAAGATGCTTCTTAGCTTTACTTAATGTAACATACATAGCTTATAAAGTTTAGAAGCAGAAGTAGAGTAGGCATTAAAGCCTACTCCATTTCTACAGATTATAACACTAATTATTACTCAACTACTCCAGCAACAAAAGCCTCAGAGCGTCTAGGTTTAGCATCAAAATAAGCGTTAATTACAAGTCTTACCTTGCCATTAGCAGCTTGTGTATAAGGGTCAACAGTTAAATCAATAGCTCCCCACTGAGCAATTACATAATCAGAGAAGTTACCAAGTACAACACCCTTAGCAGCAGAAGTACAAAGTACCTTGATACCGTTAACTTCTCCATCCTCCATTACAAAGCCACTATCACCCTTAGCAGCCTTGCGAAGAGCAGCCTTAGCTTTAGGAGATACAATGTAGCAGTATTCACCCATTACATTAGCTTCATCAAGCTCAGATTCCATATCTACAGTACCAGCATAAGTAAGCACAGCAGCATCAGCACCGTTAAACATACCAGCAGGGACTTTATTAGAACCAGCTTCATCACCAAGTATAGTAGCTTCAAGTTTATTGCTGATAGCCTTTACAATATCATTTCTAAGCATAGCTTCAGCACTTACAGAATCCTGAAGTAAGAACTGTTTGCTAACATCAATGTAAGCAGTAAGGCGTTTAGGTGAAAGTTCAACCTCAGAGAAAGTACCAGCTCCATCAGAAGCAGCAGCTACTTCACCTTCCCAAGTTACAGTAGAACCACTATATTTAGGAATAGAGATATTACCTACAAGTCCAGTCATAAAGGTAGCTCCGGCTTGTGCCATTACTAAGTTAGCTCTAAGTGGCTCCAGAATATTCAGCTTATCTTCTGCAACAGCTTCCATACCAGCAGTAGCTACAGTAGCCTGCACATCAGCACGCTCTTCTACTGGAAGCTGAATCTGTCCGTTAAAAGAAAGTCCAGATTTACGCATTTCAGTTACACCAGCGTTTACTACCTCTGCACTTCTTTCATCAAGTTGCTTTCCGTTAGCAACATCATTAATAGCTTTAAGTAAAGAAAACTTTTCCATTTTTCTAATTTGTTTATTGTTATTATCAGTTTGTATAGTGTTATTAATCTGTCTAAGTTCTTCATCTGCTTTTTCAATATCTTCAATAAGTTTATTATAGTTAGCAGATTCATCATCTGTTAATTTCCTAGATTCTTTTTCAGCTCCAGATAAAATAGATTCGGCTTGAATCTTTAGCTGTTCTTTGTGGTCGATGATTTCCAGTGAGTTCATTTCAATTTACTTCTAAGTTCTTTATAATAATTGGCTAGCTCTTCCTTCTCCTTCTGCTTGATAGCGTCTAATCCACGGCTATCAGCTTTAACAGAAGTGGCATCATAAGCAGCTCTATACACTGGAGATACATCAAATAGCTCATTAATGCTATTGATAGTCCTTAGATAAGTGCCATTCTCCAATTTACTCCAGCTATCTTTTCCTACTGTAAAGGCAAAGCTAGAAGTAGAAATATCACCTCTTCTAAGTCCTTCTAACAGTTCATCACCTAGAGCTGTATTAGGTGCTTCAAAAGTGTACTTTAAGCCAATTTCATCTATCTCTAAGGTTAGGCTACCTTCTCCTTTATTGCTTCTAGCTAATACACCTCTATCCTCATTATGATTAAGTAAGCAAAGTACATCCGACTTCTCTACTACACCATCTAAGGAAGTAGGGTCTATTCGTTCAATGAAGCCACCTAAATCATTAGAATCACTGTTAAATACTATTGCATATCCGCTAACAGTTCTGGATTCCGGCAAAATAGGTGTTATTTCGTTATTACTGTTTCTAATTTCTTTTATCATAGTTTTTACTCTTTCTATAAATATTACAGTATTTTGTGATACAAAATCAAATATCCTCTGAAGTCAGTTAATCCTCATAAGAGCTAGCACTGTATTCAACTCCATCATATAAAGGTGCTAATTGTTTCAGATATTCCATTTCATTAGCTATAAAGGCTACTCTTTCAGCTTCCTAAGCATCATCAAATAAGTAGAAATATTCAGTTCCCATAATGGATAGTAATAACTTCACCATCTACAATATCCTCTATCTGATTGGCTAGATTCTCTGTTACACATACCATTCTCTAGGGTATGGAATTACCGTATCTAGTATATAGGTTTCTATCCTCATTAGTTGAGGTGAAGTAGAAGTAAGTGTAATCCTGCTTAGTAAAGCTATCAGTAGTAACAGTGCTAGTAATATTCTGAGAATCTATATCGGCTCTGCTTACATCGGCTATATAAGCCTCATTAAACTTCTTTACAGCTTCTCTAGTAGCCTTATCTACTAACTCATATTCTACTCCATTGATATTAATTTTAGTAATCTCCATAGTATCAGAATTTATAGGTTATTTCGGAATTGCATCTAACTAACCAGTTCCCAAATCTAAAGAGCTTATACTGTTTATCTCCAGAAGGAAAATCTATAGTTACTAGAGAGTAATCATCATCCCACCCATTGAAGCACTAGCATCCAGCAGAAAGAGAATAAAGATTTTTGTGAGTAGCCGGAACTAAAAGAAAGAATGTTTTTATTGGTATATCTCCAGTGGATAGCCAGTTATGCCTAATAGAAATTGGAAGGTCAGTATTAGCAAATACCTTATTATTAATTTTATCTTTACTGAGAAGAGCAGTAAGATAGCTGTAGGTAATAGGAGTATCTTTATCGGTTTCATCCATTACTCCAGCAAAAATATTGCCTTCTGTAAAGGCTTCTACTTCCTCTACTTCTGCTGTCTTATGCTCTAGCTCCTTTATACGATTAAGCAGCTCATTAATCAAAGTTTGAGCTTCATTATCCTTAATCTTATAAGTAACACCATTGAAAGTAATTTGAGTAATCTCCATCAGTCCACTTCAATTATATAAAGTCCAGATTTACTTTCAACAGCTTCAACCCTCTTAGTAAGAGCTTCTATTTGCTTCTGAGCTTCTGTATCTTTAATCAGATACTCTTTACCGTTTATATTTACTTTAATTACATTCATTCTATTTCCCTCCAAGTTAAGCAGTTGTTAAGTTCATCTACATCTTTCTTTAATTGTTCAACATCATTAGAAAGAATATCTAACATCTGTTGAGCTTGCTTATCGGTAACAGTGTATTCTTTACCACCTATGATTACTTTTACAATTTTATCCATAATATAGTAGTGTTTTAAGCGTGCGTAATAGTCCATCCTTTAGAAGTGGCTATATTTATTTGTTCATCTGTAAGTGTATTGTAGGTATCAGCACTAAACTTAATACTTCTACTCTGTGTAACTGTTGCCAATCCATTAATAAAAACCATAGCGGAATCATTAGTAAGTGGACTATTTGATAAATCAATATTAGCCTTAATCCCCTTTATAGTTCCGACTACATTTGTAAGACTTCTACAGCGTAAAAAGGTGTTACTGAATCCGATTGCATTAGATAAATCCCATCCATCTAGATTAAGAGTTTCCAGCTTGTAACAATCGGAAAAGAGAGAATTAAATACTTTAACCTTAGTTACATCCCATCCGCTTAGATTCAGATTTACAAGCTCTATACAGTATTCAAACATATAGCTTAATCCAGTTACTTTAGAAGTGTTCCAGCTTGTTAAGTCAAGTGAAGTTAATGAATAACAGCTATCAAACACACCAGCCATATTAGTAATATTTTCAGTATTAAAAGCCTTTTCATTAATTGAAGTCATAGCTTCACATCTTAAAAACATATTATACATAGTGGTGGCAGTAGATAAATCTGGATAAGCTGTAATCTCTTTAAGCTGTTTGTTGCTAGTAAAAAATGGAGTATCTGTTACAGCCATATTAAACTCTTTAGTATCATCGTTTACTGGAATAGTAACCTAACTGCCAGTAGAACTATTTGAATAATACCAATAATCTACACTACTTGCAGTATCGGTAAACTTTCCTGCTAAGTTGGTCTGTATGTTATTTAATCCCCATACTAGCACATCACCGTTATAAATGGCATTAATAGGGGTGTAAGTTTTATACACCCCCACTAATCCCTTACTAGTTCCGTTCATTACTCTTCAGTTATATAGTAAAACGTCTTATTATCCTTCACTGCAATAGCATCATATTCGGCTTGTGTGCCTACCCAGAAAGTAGGGGTAGCATCTACCTTAGCCTTATCAGCAGCAGTATAATCATTAGTAGATAGTCCTTTACCAGATACCTTATCTACCTTACCGCTTATATCTTGATGCTCTGTAAGATACTTAGCATCAGATTCAGCCTTAGTATATGAATCACCTACATTAGCTTTTCCACTTATATCCTAGTGTTCGGTTAGATAATTGCCTTTAGGTTGATACTTGCCATCTGATTCTGTTTTAGTATATACATTCTTTATACCATCCTTCAAATCATTTACATCAGATACAACAGAGCCAAAAGTAGTACCTTCATTACCAGCCTAATCATAAAGAACCTAATCTAATCCGCTAGGAGTTATATAGGTATCTTCTGCTTCCGTCTTAGTTAGATAATCACTAAGTTGAGCTGATACATCTACACCAGCTACAGCAGCATCTACTTCAGCTTTTGTATATACATCAGCAGCATTAGCCTTAGCTGCTACTTCCTCTTTAGTGGCTACTGTTTCACTCCAAGTATTGAAGCTGTCTATAGGCACTCTAGCTTCTGCAATAGCCTTTAATTGATTACCTAGAGTATCAACCTCTTCTTTAGTATAGGTTTCTTCTTTATCAGCCTTAGTAGCTAACTGAGCATCTACATCAGCAGTCTTAGCATAGGAAGCCATATCAATAGCATCTATCTTATCATCTATAGCACCTACTAGAGTATCTACCTCCGTTTTATTGTAGGTAGATTCTCTAAGTTGTGCTATAAGGTTTTGAGCTTCCTTATCGGTTAAGTTATATTCAATCCCTTTTAGATTGATTTTAGTTATATTTGCCATAAGTCATTAAATATTAATTATAAGAGTTTCATTTTCTACTCTAAATCCTGCTTTAATAGCAGCTACATCAGCACTTACAGTATCAACAGAATCAGATATAGTAGATTCAGCAGCTTTAGCTCTGTCTGCTTCTGCCTTTATAGCATCAGCATTTTCCTTTTCAGCTCTCTTAGCTCTAGCAGCTTCATCAGCTACACTATTGGCTACAGTAACATTCAGCTTGCTAATCTCATCATCTGTATAGTGTTTGGCATCCTCTAAGCTATGTGCAATAGAACCGATAACAGTATTATCACCATTGATAATATCAATCTTATCAGAAAGAGCCTTTTCAGCATCCTTAGCACGGCTTACTTCTGTAGTAAGGTCAGTGGCTAACTTATTCTCTGCTGCTGTAGCTCTGGCTACTTCTCCAGTGATAGCTGCATTAAGTTCGGTTTCCTTAGCTGTAGCTCTATTGGCTTCAGCAGTTACGGCATCACTTACAGTAGAGAGTGAATCAGAAAGATTCTTTTCTGCTTGTTTGGCTCTGTTTATTTCATCAGTAACAGTAGTGCTAAGATTACTTACAGAATCGGCTACAGCACCTTCAGCGGATTTAGCTCTAGCTACCTCAGTGGCAATATCAGAGTTAATAGTAGCTACCTTTGTATCTACATCAGATTTAGTATATACATCGGCACTATTGGCTTTTCCTGCTAGTACACCATTGATAGCATCAATAGCATCACCATTACCATTAAGTACATTGGCTATCTCTCCAAGTGTATCTAAGGCTTCTGGAGCAGTACCAATCACATCCTAAATTCTAGAATCCACTTCTGCCTTAGTTGCATAGGTAGCAGCATTAGTATCAGCATCAGTAAGAACTTTATTTTTAAGAGCTGTAAGATTAGTGGTAATATCAGCTTCTACAGCCTTAGCTCTAGCAATTTCAGAAGTGAGGTTAGAAGCATTGGTATCAGCCTTAGATTCTATTCTAGCTTCCTCTGCTTTTGCCCTGCTGATTTCAGCAGTAACAGCATTACTTACTTCATTCTCCTTTGCTGTAGCTCTAGCCACTTCATCAGATACAGCCTTAGTAAGTTCTGCATCCTTATCAGTGGAGCGTTTAACTTCATCGGCTACAGTAGCAGAAAGAGCAGTTACAGAATCGGCTATTTCATTCTCCTTAGCTGTTGCCCGGCTTACCTCTGCATTGATAGCACTAGTAAGAGCATCAACATCATCAACCCTATCAGCTAGTTCAGCAGCTATCTTATCATCGAGAGCTTTTTCTGCTGCCTTAGCTCTAGTAACCTCTTCAGTAATAGCTGTATTCAGTTCATCCTCTTTACCAGTGGCTCTAGTAATCTCTGCATCCAGATTATCAACTACAGCCTTCTCTGCTGCTTTAGCTCTGTTTACCTCTGCTTCAATAGCATCAGTTACTTCTGTGTTCTTATCGGCTACAGAAGATTTAAGAGCTTTAAGAGCATCTGTAATATCCTTCTCTACAGTTTTAGCACGTTCAACTTCAGAAGTAATAGAACCAGTAAGTTCATTATCCTTAGTGGTGCTTCTATTGACCTCATTTGTTATCAGAGTTTCCAGCCTATTCTCTTCAGCTTTAGCTCTGTTTACTTCTATATCAAGTTCCTGCTTATGCTCTCTATCCTTCTCTAAGGAGCGTTCAATTTCATCCCCTAGATTCTCTACTACCTCATTAACCTTACTGTTAATAGCGTTCTCTCTTTCAATAGCTCTATCAGTTTCAGCATTAAGAGAATCTGTAAGCTGTTTTTCAGCAGCCTTAGCTCTGTTAGATTCAGCTTCAATACTATTTCTAGTAGTAGTGATTTCAGCAGTTACCCTATTAATCTCAGTAGTAAGATTAGTGGCTATCTCATTCTCCCTAGTAGTAGCTCTACTGATTTCATTATTAAGAGCAGTATTAAGAGTATTAGTTGCTTCCTCTACTTCCTCAGAAGCTCCTTCTTTATTCTCTTTAATAAGTTTATGAAGCTCTATATCCACTTCATTACTTCTCTTAATCTCATCATTGAGCTTATCCATAATAGCCTTATCACTAGCATCACCAGCTTCTTTATTAGCCTTGATTAGCTTGTGAAATTCTATATCTACCTCATTGCTTCTCTTTATCTCTTCCTCTAACTTGTTAGTATATTCATTAGTGATATAGTGATTAATCTGCTTATCACCAAGTTCCCTAGCTATCCTCTCTTCCTCAATCAAATCCTTTATATACTCTAGAGTTTGATAGTTTACAGGGTTAGCAGGAACTTCATTAAAGTTACAGTTACGCCAATAAATATCAGTAACTACCTCTTTTACTTTGTTATACATACAATCAGTATTCTTAAATGCTGAATCGTATTTAGCATAGTCATAAGTATAGCAGAGTACACCAGATTCTAGAGTGTTCATAAAGTAATCGGGTATAGCTATTCTATCTACATTTCCCTTAGTTTCAATATCTCTCTTATTAAAAACTAGGTAGTTATTTCTGTTAGCAGTCCATACATACAGCTTAAAGTGTGCTGTATCATTTACCCTTAACTGCTTGCCTTTAATATCCTCTAGGTCTAGGATAAGGATTAAATCACTTCCGCTTTTAATTTCCATTTTAATTATTCGTTATCAGTTAGTATATCAGTTTGTGTATCAGTTTTCTCTTTAATGGTATTAGTGTTTTCCGGCTCACTAGATACAGCTCTTTCTAAAGTCTGAATATTAACCTATACAAAGGTATTATCACCACCTTCTATAGCTTCCATATCCAACTGCTTTCTAATGTCATTAGGACTAACTACACCGATATTAAAGAGTGTCTGATAGTAATTGGCTAGTGATTGCTTATCTGCCCTCAATAGAGTGGCGGTATCAAATCTTACATCTATAGAATCCTTCTCTGAAGGCTTATACAGCTTCCTCTCAAACTCCAGTTCTATCTTCTCTAGAAGTGGTGATAGTGTTTCAGTAAGGAATGATAGGTTAGTAGCTTCAACAGTAGAGTAACTTGATTTAGATAAATCAAAAGCCTTTACTGGAGATACCCCAAAGAACCTACAAATATCCACTACATTAAACTGCCTAGTTTCCAATAGTTGAGCATCTGTAGGATTAACTGTAATCGGCTCAAATGATAGATTACCCTCTAATACTGCCACACCATTAGGAGTACCAGTAGCAGGGCTAAAAGCCATCTGCCAACTTCTTTTTAGTTCGTTCTTTTGTTGGCTGTTAAGATTAGTGGTAGTTTTTAATATACCAGCTAGATTAGCACCTCCCTTAAAGAATCCGGCGGCGTGTGCTTCTGCATCTGTAGAAAGTCCTAATGTGTTCCTAGCGTGTCTGAGAGTAGATACACCCTCAATTCCATCATAACTAAAATTCTTAATATGAATCATATTACAGCTTTCAACCGTTCCAAGTCCGGTTATACTGTAAGATACAGATTCTCTAAGGCTCTTAGGTCTATTGATAGTAACTAGTTCAGCAGGGATAAAGTGTAATCCAACAGCATCACCCTTATTATCCCTCTCTATATAAGCATATCCATTACCCTTTAATAGAGTAGATACTATCAATACCTTTATAAAGTCAAATCTAGTCATTCTAGGATTAGGCTCTTTATTTAACAGCTTGTAAGTAGGGTGTGAAGTGAATTTGATTTTATACCCTTGACTATCCATCTTATAAGGCTCTAGTGGAAGCTATGCTACTGAATCCGATATTACCTCTACACATCTATAAACAGTAGATAGTAACATAGATTTCTCAGTAGTATAGTTAGTGGCACAATTATAAGAAAGATAATCACCGAAGTAACTTCTTTCCTCTACTTTTGGCTGTTCAGTTCGTTTCTTTCCAAATCCAAACATAAGTAGTTATTATTAGATTATTAATATTTCATTAGAATAGTGTGGTACTAGTAAATACATACCCAGAGCCTATATCATAGCTATCACACCATCTATCTTTTTAGCCTTAATATCTTTATTAGGCTTCACATTGCCGTTATGGTCTGATTTAAGGGTAACATTCTTAAAGCACCATCTATTTATTTCATTGTTATCTATTACTGCTTTACCAGATAAGATTAACCGCTCCATTTCTCTAGTAGGCTTATTGAAGTTACCTAGTGTTTGTGGATATTCCTCTAATGGTAATCCTAGCTCTGTTGAGTGAATCGCCCACTGAGTAGCATTATACTTATCATATCCGATAGCCTATATATTGACTATCTCACTAGCTTTAATCATATCATTAGTAATATAGTCATAATCGGTAACATTGCCCTCTGTAACTTTCAGTAATCCCATCTACTTCCAATACTTATAAAGCTCTCTATCCGGCTTCTCTTTTAATGCTGATTCTGGTAAATAGTAATCCGTCTTAAAGTAGTATGTACCATCTTTCTCTACTAAGTAACATACCGCTGTAAGGTCAGAAGTGGCTGCTAAGTCAACTCCGATATAGCAGGGGCATCCTCTAAACTCTTCCAGATTGATTTTCTTAGTATTTCTAACTATGTAAGATTCTGGTAGCCATACAGAAGCACTATCACACCATAGATTAAGCGTCTTAGTTTTCACTCCAACTTCCTCACTAGGATTATTGATAGCACTTTTAACCTATTCTTTTATATATTTCTTAGTAACAGTAACATCCAGATTAGGAGTACACTTTACCCAGTTGTTTTCATCAGTCCAATCATCTTCATCATCTAAAGAGTAGATAGCAATAAACATACTATCATCCTCTTTTAGTCCATTTAATATTTCAATAGCTGTAGAGCGTAGTTTGTAGCAGGGTAGAGTTTTATCAAATCCGGCTGTAGTAATAGTGCATAAATGCGGATTCTACCTCATACCCATAGAAGATTTAATAACATCCCTTACCTTACTGTTCTTAGCAGAGTGGTATTCATCTACCAATCCAAAGCTAGCGTTAAATCCGTCTAGCTTGCTATCATCAGCAGCAAACACCTTTAACTTAGAATCATTAACATCTAAAAGGATGCTATCTCTATAAGCCTTCAATGCCTTAGCTGAAGGGTCTAGCTGTTTGGCAAAGTTGGAGCAAAAACTAAAAGCTATCTTAGCCTAATCCTTACTATTGGCTGCTAAATCCACTTCAGCACCATCTTCACCATCAGCTATCAGAAAGTACATACATAAAGCAGCAGCTAAGGCTGTTTTACCATTCTTTCTACTAACTTCTATGTAAGAACTTGTAAAGCGTCTATCTCCATCTTTCCAATAGAATCCGATTATATTAGCCACTATAAACTGCTACCACGGCTCTAGGATAAATGGCTATCCGCTACTCTTTCCTGCAAAGTGTTTCAGAATCCCTATAAAGGATATTGCATTATCTACAGCATCCTCTCTAAATTCTAAATCCTCTCTTTCTAAGTCAGAAAGAAAACGCTTACAAGCTAGCTTTATATTCTCACAACATACTACCTTACCTTCTACCACATCTACAGCATACTTATAGTATGGCTTATTCATTGTGATATTTGCAATAGTATTTCTTATATATAGTTCCCTAATGTTTATATTTGAGCCTGCTTTTACAGTTCACAGTAACAGCGGAAGATTTACACCCGATAAAGTTAGCTGCTGCTGTTACGCTCTCAAATGTGCCTAATAGTTCATCATCCTCTACAGAGTACACATCGACGGCTTTTTTAAGCCAGTTCTTACTCTATCCCTTCTAAATATAAGGCTCAGGATGTTTAGGCTTATACTCCACATCTTCACTTCTAAAGATATACTATCTCTTATCCACTGTTTTCTGATACCCAGTTAGATTTTTCCAGATAACAGAAGCAGGATAGCCTGTAACCCTACTAGCTTCTGCTAAGGAGCTGAATGTATGTAATAGCCTATTTGTATCAGCTTCATACATCCTTACCTCATAATGATTCTTAGGTACGTTCACCAAATCATCACTTCTAAAGTATAAGCCTTTAATGGATTTAGTTTTACCTAGAATACTATTCTTTATAGCCTTAGCAGATACTTCATACTCATAAGAAGCAGCATCAATAGTATCAAATTCCCCTATAAGTTCATCAGTGGAAGCATCATATACTTTAACTTCAATTCCCATCTTTTATAAAGCTAAATATGTGAGCTAGTACATCTACAGTCCATCCATCGCCTAACACATCAGCAGCTTCTTTCTCAGTAAGTAAATCACAGTAACCTTCCGGCATAGTCTGTAATCTTTCCCTCTCTGCTTTTGTAAGGTATCTAACACCCTCATAGAGTTTAGGCGTGTCTGTAATATCACCAGCAGCCATCCCTCTATAATGTTCATTATAATGCTTCACACATTCATCATAGTGCTTCTAATCTCTAAAGATAAGAGTGGTGAAGGCTTTAGCGTGGAATCGGTGAAACATCTTTATAGGTGTTTTAAGTGGTCTGCTGTCCGATACTAGTAAACATCTAGCCTTATCTAAAGGGCAATAACCACTATCCAAAATATCATTCACATCTATCTGCTTATCAGCAGGGGGTATTACATTTGGGATATTGGTCCAGTATAATCTAGGTCTATTCTAGCCAGATACTAGCCTACTGTTAATGGCTATTGGCTCTACACCTAGAATCTCTGATAGTTTAGCCTAATCAGCCTTTTTCATTCTTACATTCTCTAGTAAGAAGTATTTAGGTTTAAGCTCAGTGAGTAATCTGTAATATTGATAAAATAGGCTGCTTTTCTCTCCTTCTAATCCTGCAACAGTTCTATTAGCTAGAGAGAAGTCCTAGCAGGGTGAACCGCCAATAAGTAAATCAATCTTAGGAAGAGTGGAAGCATCCAACTTAGTTACATCGCCTAACTGTATTGTGTCCGGGTAATTGCTCTAAGTTACCTTAATGGCTATATCTTTAATCTCAGAAGCAAAGTATTTATCTACCTTGATTCCGGCTCTTTCCAATGCGATTCTACCGCAACTAATACCATCAAATAAACTTAGCACATTCATCTTACCTCTTTCTTTTTGTTAGACTTTATAAAGGCTTCTAAAGGTGATTCAGTACCAGTATTGGCATCCAGCTTAGGTAGCTTAGTTCTAGCCTTAGCAGTCAATCCAAATTCAGCCATTACCTTCATTGCCTAAGTTTGTGCATCCTTAGCTATCTTAATAGCAGGGTGAGGTGATAAGTTACCCCTATCCGACACAACCGTTAAACCATCTTTTTCTAACTGTTTTGAAGCCTTTATAAACATAGAGTAATTTCTGGCTAACATTGTAAGAGCTGCTGTATCAACATCCTCCATTACTCCATTCTCTTCAAGCATTTTCAGCACATCCTAGATATAGGTTTTGGCTTCATCCTCTATATCTACTGGAATAATAAATTTAGTGTTCATAATTAGTAATAAATTAGTGTTTAATAATCATTTATCATTGTAATCAGCCATCAGAAATATTCTCTTCATCGGCTTCCCTTTTTCTATTAATTATACAGAAAAATGTGATACAAAATCTTTCATCATTTATAAAGTGGAATCACTGTGATACGCTAAGTAACATCTTACAAATCAATCTACAACTAAATTTAAGAATGTGATATTTTTATTTTGGACTGTCTGTAAAAAGTATTATCTTTGTATATAAATTAAAAACCAATAAATCAATATATTATGAAAGACAAAAGTAGCAATAAAGAGAGAAAATTAAATGTTAGAGTTACTCCACATCAATCTTTAATGTTAGATGAAATGTGTGAGCAATTTGAATTAACTAAATCCGCTCTGATAAGATATATTCTGGATTAGTTTATAAAACAGTATGAAGATACAGATGATTGAAGTAAGGAGCAGCTATAAAAGGAAATAGATAAACATTGATAAAGCCATTCCTAATAGCGAAGTAAGCCGATTACTACAGCTCCATTACAGATACCTTCATTCTCGCTTAGTAAAGTCTGATAAGGATGAAGGTATATTTAATGATACCTACTTAAAACTCACTTATAACTATAATCCTTCTAAGGATTTCATAGAGTAGTTTATTTACTACTTCAAGCTCTTAAAAGGAGCATATTATAGAGATGATAAAGTGGCTAACTACTATGTGGAGTTAGTAGAAGTGTATGATAAAGTAGATACTGCTGATTACTCCGACACCAGTTTCAGCAGTGATACAGCTCAACCTAAGAAAGATAAACGCAAACTAACCGACTTAAAAAAGGAGATTCAAAGCTATGCCATATCTCAAAAAGCCTACAAAAGAAAAGCCATCAAACCAGATAAGAAGAGCTGAGAGATAGAAAATCTATCAGAGCCAACGGTGGAAGGCTCTAAGATTAGCAAAGCTATCAGAATAGCCACTATGCGAAGTGTGCCTAAGTAAAGATAAGATTACCCCTGCTATAGATGTTCATCACAAAGATTCCTTCTTAAACTATGAAGGATTAGAGAGATTAGCTAAAGCCTATGATTCAGATAACTTATTATCCGTCTGCAAAGAGTGTCATAGTTTCCTCCATCGGAACGGCACAACACACAGATATTTACCGCCTACCTAATTAATAATCGTAGAGAATGATAGATACATTCAATAAATCAGATAAATATGAAGATGTTAGATGCAATTTTCAATATTCACAAAAGAAGCAGTATAAATATCCATTAATCATATCTTGCTAAAGTAGAATATTAAAGTTTGTGATAGAATTATTTTGGTGAGTGTCAGAAAGTTACTATCTTTGTAGTAGAAATTAGAGCTACAATCATCTGGCGTTTTCCGCTAGAAATTCTCTCATAATGTTTTTGAAGATGGAATATTAGGGGTAGAGATACCCCTATATTTCTGTTTTCAATGTTACAGAAAGTTACAAAAAATAGCCTAGTAGATACTATAAAAAAGTAACACTACTAACCACGGTACTAAATCGGCTTCTAAAGCTCAATCTTTCCCGATTAGCACAGCCGGAACTGCCGATTTTGAAGCTCAGAGTGGCGTAAAAACTTTTTTCAAAAATAGTGTAATTTTTATTTTGGACTAAGAAAAAAGTTGTTTATATTTGCTTATAAGAAATTGAGAATGAGCAACTAACATATTTCTTTAGTTCCTATCATTTCTAGGAACATATCATTTTACTATCTGACTTTTTTAGCAGTAGAGATACTGCTAAATTCGGGGAATTGGGGTAATGGCTAGCCTAGTAGTTCAGCATACTACTGATAACAGTTCGATTCTGTTATTCTCCACTTTACTAGCTCGCTGTTCGTCTAAATTGCGGAGTTGGTGAGATTGAAACATAATTAAACTTTACATTCTGTCATTTATTAATCAGAATATAGGCGTTGAGATAACGCCTATATTTTGCCTTCAAGTGTAACAGAAAAATTGAAATAATACCCTTAGAGATACTAAAAATGTTACACACTAAACTACTAAAAGATATACTATATAGCACTCTTAGATAAGAATATTTCTTTACAGATTATCAGTAACAAAACTTCAAAAACAAAAACATTATGAAAACACTTAAAATTGAATCCTAGAACGGATATTTGAACTTAACAGATTTACCTAGTAATTGCATCTTTAATAAAGTGATTACTGGATGCGGTGGAACTACTATAGTTCTCTTTAATAATGAAAACTATGTAATAGCAGTACCTACTACAGAGCTTATTACTAATAAGACTGGTCTAACAGAAGCAGGAGCAGCTACTATTACAAGTCCAAACGGAAAAGAGCAAACAGTATTCGGATTATTCGGAATCTTCAGCTACCAAGTAAAGAAGGAGCTTAAAGAGTATTTAGCCACTTCTGGCATTAAAAAGATTATGTGTACTTATGATAAGCTACCCAAATTGGAAGAGTATCTAAATCCTTCAGAATATAGATTGCTTGTAGATGAATACCACATACTACTGAAGGCTTACAGTTATAGAAGAGCTGCCATAGATGGAGTATTAAACAGCTTCAAATCTTACAGAAGCTACTGCTTTATGTCAGCTACTCCAATCAGTCCAGAATTTAAGCCTAAAGCATTAGAAGGGATTGAGGATGTTATAGCTGATTGGGATGATGTTGAAGTATTAAAAGTGAACTTACAAAGGACTAACAAACCATATCTTAAAGCTGCCAATATTATAGATGCTTATAAGAATGATGGATATGTTACAGTAGGAGAATTAAAGAGCTATGAAGCCTTCTTTTTCATTAACTCAGTAACAGATATAGCTGCTATCCTACAGTATTGTAATCTTAGCAGGGATGAAGTTAAGATAGTATGTGCTGATACTGAATCCAACAGAAAGAAGCTAGCCGGATATGATATAAGCAACAGCAGAAGCGAAAACAAAAGATTCACCTTCATTACTAGCAAATCATTTGAAGGTGCTGATTACTTCTCTGATTCGGCTATATGCTATGTAGTAAGTAATAGCAGTAACAGCAATACCTTACTTGATATTAGCACCGATATTTACCAGATTGCAGGAAGGATTAGAACGGCTACCAATCCCTTTAGAGATATGATAGTACACATATTTAACACTACTGGTAAAAAGAGATATAGACTTAGAGATTAGTTATACTGATATGGTACAAAGAACCTATGAAGATTTAGAAGGAGCTAAGGAGATTATTGAACTAGTTAATAAGAGTGATAAGGCTAGAAAGTCCGCTGAAAAGTTCCTTAATAAAGAGTATGTTATGAAGGATGAAGATGGAAGCTATTACATTAATGATATGCTTATTAAATTGGACTTATTCACCTTTAAGCTAGAGCAAAGTATTTATAAAAACGGAATCTCAATAATGAAACATTACAGCCAAAACGGAATAATAACCAATAGTCCAGAATATGAAAAGCTAGATGGTACTATTAGTAATAAGTCTAAAAAAATGAGCTTCAAAGAAGCCTTCTTAAAGTATGTGGAACTAAAGAATCAGCCTTTTACATTGAGCAGTGAAGCAGAGAATCTTATAAAGGTACAACCTCTTATAAAAGATGCTTATAACCTCTTAGGAGCAGATAGGGTAAAGAGTTTGAAGTACATTAAGAAAGATATTCAAGCTGCTATATTAAATCTGGATGCTGATAAGAGCAAAGAGAATAAAGCAGCTATGATACTTAAAGATAGAGTAACAGTAGGATTCAATGCTACACCTTCAATCCAATCAGCAATAGCAGAAGCATATTCTACAGTAGGCTTAGATAGAACTGTAAAGGCTTCTGAGATTGAAAAGTATTTTGATTGCAAAGCAACAGTAAAGCGTATAGATGGTAAACCTACTAGGGGATATGAAATATACAGAAGTAAAATAGTGTTCGGATGATATACTTAGTTGAGAAATATAGTTAGGTTGCTCTAGTAAAAGAGATTCAGAAGGGATAGAGATTACTTGCTATGTGTGTGAATAATTAGCCGATACCTAATCTTTAGAAGTAGGCTTAGATAATAGATTACTTTAATGGATTAGCAGGGAATAAGATACTATTTACTGAATCCCTGCTATTCTTAGAAGATAAGATTTCAACCCTTTACAATGAAATAACTAACCTTTAATAGCTTATGAAAATGATAATAGCTAAATGTATGATGATAATGAGAATGAAGCTAGATAAAACTGAGAGAATAAAATGGATAAATTTGATAAAGCAGAATAGACTGGTAGAGCCTTATTCACAACAATATTACAGTAGCTCTAGATTTCCGATTATAAGGAAGCTACAGAGAAATATGATACTCTAGATATGTTCTTTACCATTAAAGAGAAATACACTGGAGTAGAGATAAAGAAGAGAGATAAACAGTTTGAGCATTACCCTACTTATATGATGGAAGTATATAAGTTTAATGCTCTTTGGTAGAGATTGAAAGATAAGGAGTTTGAGTAGATTTACTATGTTAACTTCTTTGGTGAAGATACGGTATATATCTTCAACCTTTAGAAGATAGCAGAAGGCATTAAGCAGGGCAAAGTAATAGTTACTTCCACTTATGCCAATAAGACTACAGCAGTATTCTAGGGAAAAACAGAGAAGAGAATACTACTAATACCTAAAGAATATGCTGCTAAACTAGTCAGAATAGATAATAAATGGTATAACGCTAAAAAACTTAATAAACAATGATACTAACTGTAATACACATAATTCTAATAGTCCTGCTTGTACTAGCAGTAATCAGATTATTCATTACCGATTACCTAAGACAAAAAGAGCAGGATGAAACAAAAGCCTTAAAGATGGAAGTTAGCTAGAATGGATAGATATTTGATATACTTGTTTTAATAGTCTTAACCTTAATATTTTAACCGATATGATAACACTGATATTACTCCCCATATTCCTACTACTTACTTATCTCTTTTATAAGAAAACAAAGAGCAATATAGCAGAAGATAAGCCAATGCTTAAAGGAGCTGATTTATACCTTTTAGGAATGATAGCTATACTTCTATTCACCATAATCTTCCCCTTTATATGAAACGGATAGCAGCAATACTTATAGCACTTATAATCGGATTCGGCATAGCTTTTGCTAAGTCCGATTATAAGAACCCAGTAGAATCTCAGATAGTAGCAGAGCTAGTTATACAGCCTACTTCTAATCCTTACAATAAGGTAGAAAGAGATATGTATTTAGCAGTAGATAAGTATGATAATCACTTTATAAGCATTAATGTTACATACTTCTATAAGAAGGGTAAAGATAATCTGAATATAACTCTTAAAAATGGAGATAGCTTTACAGTAACACCTACAAAGTTCTTAAATGTAGAGAAGGGTACTTATAAGAATGGTACTTATACAGCTTCCGCTAGAATCACTACAGTAGGCAATTACACCACTGTAAACACCTCAGTAAAGGAGAATAAGACTACTTACTATGATGCTTACAGCATTTATCAAATAACAGCAGAGCAATACAATAAGATATTAGAAGCCGGATTAGATAGTATATCTGTAGAAGGCATCTATCAAATCATAATTCAATAAAACTATAGCCAGTCCATTTAGTTGGATTGGCTATTTTCGTTTATAGGTGGATAGCTTTCTATCAGCTCTTGTAATCGCTCCCAATATCTTGCTTTTAGTTCGGGATTCTCTTTAATGATAGCCTTATTACGCTCTATAATTCTCCAGATAATATCAGTAATAAATCTATTCAGCTTTACTAAATCCCATTCCGCTTTAGTCCTTTTGATAGTTCTAAGGCTATGCTTAACTTCCTTCTGAGCTTCAATATCATCCCCATATACTTTAGCTAGTATATTGCCCTCTTTAGAAGGATGCACATAGCTACTATAAGTAGTATAGATTTCGGAATATTCGGGATATAGCTCTTTTATCTTATCATTGATTTCAGAAGGCTTCAGCTTTTCACCATTAATCCTAATCTGGTTTAGCTCTCTTCCTTTCTCAAAGATATTAGGTAGTATTTGCTCTGGATAAAGATACTCTGCTACCATTATCTTTAAGTTATCAGCTACTAGCCTTACAAGTGGATAAGCAGCCACTATTTCCCCTCTTTTAGCTAGGTCATAGAAGCATCTATTATAGGCATTGATATTATGAATCAGAGTATCAAAGTAGCTCATCCACGGTAAATAATCAGTCATACACTTATAATAGGTTAGCTCTAGAGTAAGATTAAGGTAGTCCATATATCTACAGTATATACTACCAGAATCCTCTAGATACCTATAATTAAAGCTCCGCTGTTTTATGTACCGTCTTAGCTTCACAGAGATATACAAAGAGTAATAATAGTGGCTATTAAGGATAATATAGATACTCCAAAAGCACCCCACGCTATTTTAATTTGTGTATTAGCTTTACCTAAAGACTTTTCAAACTGCTTTTGTGCTTCCTCAGATTGCTTTTGCAGTTCTGCCATTCTTTCAGTATGCTGCTTCTGAAGTTCCTCTATCTCTTCTATGTGCTGTTTCCTAGATTCTTTAATTATATCAGTGATAGCATTAAGCACATTCATTTCTGATTGAATATGAGGAGGTAACATATTTTTATTTTTAAGTTGTTATATAGCTATTTTTGTGGGATTCTGTAACAGCTAATCTATATCAGCTTCATCTAACTCTTTATCTAGCTGTTCAAATTCCTCTGCATTTTCAGCAGCGGATTTATCCCACAGCTCAAAGAGTTCATTATAATCCTCACTTATAATAAAGCCTACTTGATATACTTGTGCTTTATATCATTCCATCTAGGCACATCTAGCTCTACTCCGTAGAATCTCTTATAGCTAGCTTTCACATTGTCTAGCCAAGTTTCCGCTAAGTGATTAGTGCCTTTATAACGGTAAACTGTTTGCTCTAGAGCTGCCAGAAAATCCTCTAAGCAGTCAAATGTAGGATAATCAGTCTTATCTGAGTACCATACAGCAGGGCGAAGATTATTTATCACTCCGCTTTTACACTGTACTTTAATACTCCATCTTTCGCTTGTGCTACTAATCTCCCATACCTTTTTAAGCCAGCAGTTTTCAATGGTGATAACACCATTTTCCATCTTATACTTAATCAGTAAGTAGGAAGATTGGAGCTTATACGGCTTCTCTATTATCAGCTTGATAAAGCTCATATAAGCAGCTATATCAAAGTTAGGACTTCCAGTAAAGGATTTTATCTCTAACCAGTCATTATCTAAATCATCTGGATTTAACCAGAAGTCCGGGGATGCTTGTTTATGGTTATAGATATGCGGAATACCTTTTGTAGTCATCCACTTATCTAACCACTCTTCCAATATATTGCCTACTACATTGTTCTGCTCCACTGTAATCTGATAGTCCTTCAAACTACAAGTGATACTACCAGTAGCATCCTTAAAGCCAAAATCATCCATAAGCATCTTATAGACTTGTTCAGCTCTAGAAGGAGCGTCAAAAGTAGGTATTATTAATTCATCTGCCATATTAGATACTCTTTATAAGTCTGCTACATACAGCCTTAATCACTGGTACTACTACTGTATTTCCAAGTAAATCAAAGCCATCTTTTTCTGATACCTCAAACTGATAATCTTCTGGATAGCCAAAGAGCCTTAATCCTTCTCTAAGTGTGAGCTTCCTAAGTCCTTTACCATCCACTACCACTAGCTTCTGCATATCCATAGCTACAAGAGTAGGAGCTATAGAAGCAGGGTCTAGTATCTTATTGATTTCAAAGCTAAGTTTACCAGTTACTATATTATAGCCTTTAGGAAGGGTAGTATCTTGCTCTCTCTGATAAGAAGTTACCCCACTTCCATTAACTACCTTTACTCTTTTCTTAGGATGCTCATACACTAGATACCCCTTCTTTAATAGGCTCTCTAGAAGTGAATCTAAATCTTTGCCTTTATAGAAGGTAGCTATCATATCTCTGCTTAGTGGCATCCCATCCATCCAGATAATACCCCATTCCTCTGCCCATTTCTTTTTCCTCCGCTCAGTGAGAATAAGATTAAGCAGTTCCTTCTCCTTCTTAGTAGTTTTACCCTTTATATCAATATCCCAACTGTGAATATTATCCTTACCACCTCTCTTATCTTTAATGGATTTGCCACATAGTTCCTCAACTGTGAACTTAGATAGGAGTAGCTTAGTAAAGCGTGTATTAAGAGTAGGCAAATTATGCTCTAGAATATCTCCTAGAGTTCTTTCTACTATAGGGAAATTAGTGAGGTCTATCTGATTCTTAAAGCTGCCTACTATATAGATTCTCTTCCGCTCTTGTGGCACTCCAAAATATTTAGAGTTAAGAACTTCAAAAGATACTTTATAACCAATAGCTTTAAGATGCTTTATAATCGTTTTAAGGGTATTGCCGTTATCGTGATTTACTAAGCCTTCTACATTCTCTAAGATGAATCCTTTAGGCTTCTTAGCTATCAGAATCCGCTCCACATCAAAGAAGAGAGTACCCCTAGTATCAGCAAACCCTTTTCTATTACCAGCAGCACTAAAGGCTTGACACGGAAAACCACCACATAATATATCAAAGTCTGGTATAGTGTCTGCATCTACAGCAGTTATATCCCCAGCTATCTCTTCATTAGGGTGATTCTGTTTAAGAACAGATAAGGCATAAGGCTTTATTTCGGAAGTGAAAACACATATAGGATTATAGCCAGCTTCTTTACAAGCTAGCTCTAAGCCTTTTCGGATTCCTCCAATACCAGCAAATAAATCTATAAATCTTATGTCCATTACTGAAAAGGGTATATTAGGCTGCAAAATTACTAAAAAAATCTGAGATACAGAAAAGAAGGGCGTACTATCATTTAGTACACCCTTCTAATTTGCAGATATTTAACTTCTTAATATCCCTTTATAGCTTCTATAAAAGGAAGGTCAGTAGGCTCAGAAGAGCGTAAAGGGTACTTCTCTACTGGATAACTCCTTTCATCCACACCATAACCTAAGCCAGCGCAAAAGGCTAGTGCTTCCTCTTCTGTGTTGAAGGTTTCCGGCTCATTGAATAGAAGAGTATCATCCTCTTCTAGTAGAGCCTTGAAGCCATCTACATCCTCATTCTGGATATAGTCAATAGCTTCACTCTCAGTTACTACAAATACTTCTACCATATTATTGTTATTTAAGTGTTATACTTCCGGCTTATACTGATACTCTAAAACTTGATTCTGAGCCTTAGCTATCTCTACAAACTCATTTATATTTATCACAGCATCTTCATCATTGGCTCTTTCATCATTAAAGTAGAGATAAGGAGATACTATATAAAACAGCTCTTCACCTAAGCCTTTAATGTAGTCAGTAGCAAATTCACTACCAGTATAGACTACATCAGCAGAGAGATAGTAGGCATATCTTACAGCTTCTTTACCATTGGCATTATAGAAGATATAATATACTCCGTTAATAGCGTGTACCTCTACTAATACAGCACCATTCTTTACTGTGATTATGTCAGTGGCATTATAGGCTTTTCTAGATTCCTTACCCTTTTCCCTTCTCTGCTTTCTAAAGGTAGTAATCTTATGTGGCACTATCTTAGTGATAAGCTGCTTCACTAGATTACGCTGTTCAGTAGGGTTAGCTTCTGCCTTTTCTATAATGTCTTTAGGAAGAGTAGGACTACTGTAATAATCTCTAAGGATAGTCAGTCTTTCTATCTCTTTCTTAGCTGCTGCTATAGAGCCTTCATAAGTAGCCTTCTCTTTGCTGATAGCCTTAGAAGTCTTACTAAACTCTTCCATAGCCATAGCCTTCATATCTTCATTATCTCCAGCCATCATAGCAGCACTAGTAGCCACTTGAAAAGCTGCTGTTTGGCGTTTAGCTAGTTTATCCAGCTCCTTCTGAAAGTTTACTATGTTGGAGTTTTGAAGGCTTATCTGCCCTTCTAAATCCTCTATCTTAGCTAGTCTATCCTCATTGTTAACATCGGCAAAGGCTATTAGCTCATTCTTTACCAGCTCCCATATAATAGGCTCTAGCTTCTCATTGGCTATGCTCATACGGTTAAGGCATTTAGTAGAGTTGTTAACTCCACTCATACACACCCAGCTCATAGCCTTCTTTCCGTTGATGATTCGGTATGCTCCATTAGCACCCCTGCCATCTGGAGTAGAATCACTACCCTTAGCTCTAGGAGTAAGAGAGTAGCCACAGCAGGGGCATTTAATCAGCTTAGAAAGTAAGTGAGTAGCTTGTGAAGGGTACGGCTCACCCTTCACTCTGTTATTAGATAGCTTCTCTCTTACAGCTTCATATAGCTCCATAGGGATTAGCTTAGGTATCTCCACATCAAACACCTCAGTTTCCTCTCTATCGGGGTCTGCTAGATTGATAGGCTTTACACCAGTGGCATAGCTATCATAAGTAAGGATATGGTGAATAGAAGCTACTGTAAACTTATAGGTAGTCTTATCTCCAAATCTAGCGGAGATAGCTAAGGCTGTGCTTTTAAGAGTAGAACCCTCTCTAAGATACTCTGTAAATATCTCTGGTACTATCAGTGATTCTACTTCATCAGCTACCCACTTAGTTTTAGTGTGCTTATCCTTACCACCATTCCATCTATAGCCAAACTTCACAGTACCTAGAGCTATAGCACCCTTATCTAAGTAGTTCCTTCTAGCGGATGCTATCTGTGTTTTCATACTCTTCAGATACTTCCACGCTGCATCAAAAGCACCGCCTATAGTTATTTCTGCATTAGGTACTTTCTTCTTAGTAATAGGGTCTATAGTCCAAATGTCAATATCTCTAAAGTACACCGGAATCTCCATATTAATAAGTAAGCGTACATAGATACGCCCAGAAGCAGGGTCGCGGCTCATTCGGCTTACCTCAGATACTAGAACCACATCAAACTTCTGTTCTTTTGCTCCCTTTAGTAAGCGGTCTATAGATGCTCTGTTACGCTTAGTAACATCATCCTTACCAGTTATCTTCTCTCCATACACCAAATTATCTAGGTCATATTCATAACCCATAGACTTAGCTAGCCTAGTCAAGTCGCTAACTTGCCTATCCAAGTCTTGATATTTAGTGGAGCATCTAATTAAGAAGGCTGCTTTCATATTATATTCCGTTTTTAATCGTTAACTTTGTAGTATGAATCTGAGATACAGTATAACTACATACCTCTTACTCATTCTAGTAAGTGCAAAGTTACAGCGAAAATCACAACTGTGCAAGTGTTTTCGCTTGATTGAGTTACCGGAATTCAACCGCAGTGTGCTCGAAGTGCTCCGGCAACCTTTGGAAGACCGCCACATCTCCATCTCGCGCGCCAAATACAGCCTCGACTATCCGGCAAGCTTTATGCTGGTAGCCTCTATGAACCCCTGCCCCTGTGGATACTACAACCATCCTACCAAGGGCATGCGTCTGCAACCCCGGACAGGTACAACGCTACCTGAACCGCATCTCAGGACCGCTGTTAGACCGCATCGACATACAGATAGAAATCGTTCCCGTGCCATTTGAAAAGATATCGGAAAAACAGCAGGCAGAAAGCAGCGCTTCCATCCGTGAAAGAGTAATCTGTGCTAGAAAAATGCAAGAAAAAAGATTTGCCAATCATCCGGGAGTATATTGCAATGCACAAATGGAAAGCCGGTTGCTCCACCTATATGCCGAACCCGATGAACAGGGGCTCAATCTACTGCGCAATGCCATGACACGACTCAACCTGTCGGCTCGTGCCTACGACCGTATCTTAAAAGTGGCAAGAACCATTGCAGATCTCGACCACAGCGAACAAGTAACGTCCATCCATTTGGCAGAAGCCATCAGTTACAGAAATCTAGACAGGGAGAGCTGGGCAGGTTAAGTCTGCCACAGCCCTTTCATAATAGAATAGAATGGATAGTTTAGTTTTATTTCTTGGATTATTTCTTCTTCGACGAAAGTTTCACCTCAGCCTTCAGTTCATAAGCTCCCGTATACCAGCTTCCGCCTTTTTTTATTTGGGACTTTTCCATTTGATCCACCCCTAGAGTAACAGATTCAAATTCTCCCCCATTCTCCTCTCCATCCACATCATGGAAAAGCACTTCCTGACTGCCTATGCTGAAAGTATGCGCCTTGTCACTCTCGAACTCACCTTTTACATCCGTATACACAGTATCATAATCCGACACATAGTCCTTCTCACCCTTCACAAAAACAGCATCCAAGTCCTTTACCACCACCTGTACCCCTTTTATCGGCTTCCCGGTTTGGTCAAGTACTTTTCCTTTCACCTGATAATCCGCCGAGGGAGTCCCATATTCACATAACTCATTACCGGGACCATCACTGTCACAAGCAGTAAAGCCCAGCAATACCAATACGCCGGATAACAGCTTACGCACCGCGATTTTCTTTTTCGTGTTCATATTTTCTAGTTTTATAATGTTTGCAACCTCTTATAATGGCAAAACAGCAAATCTCCCTTCCCGTCACGCAGATGCATGCCGTTTCCTTTGCAATAACGGAAAAACTCACAGTCGGCACACTCCCCTTTGCGCATCCACTCGCGGTCACGATAAGGCTGATATTTGTTATTCCACACCTCCATAAAGTCATCCTTATAAATATTGCCTTGATGATAGTCGGCACGGATGCTGGGACAAGCAGAAATAGCACCGTCCACCAGAACAGACCCTACCGATACCCCTGCCTGACAATGGAAGAAATGATCGCGCACATCTCCCTCATAGTTTCCGAGGAAACCTTCACAGCCATAAGCCGTCTTTATCCTTCCCTCCTTGCGCGTACGTTTGATAAACTCCATCACCCCGCGAAAATCCCTGTTCGACAATTGCAGTTCCGGATCTTTTGCCGCACGGCCGACAGGAAACACAGTGAAAAGCCGCCAGCGTTTCACTCCCAAACTCAGCAAAAATTCCTTCATCTCCTCCAGACGCATATAGCTATGCTTGTTGACACAAGTCACCACATCAAACACAAATCCGGGTTCTTCCGCCATCATCTTTATTACCTCCACCGCACGTTCAAAGCTCTGTGGATTTCCCCTCATCCAGTTATGATCTGCCGCAAATCCGTCAAGGCTGACCGTTGCCGTATGCAATCCCGATGCCAGTAAACGACGAAAACGTTCGCGCGTCATATAAAGTCCGTTGGTCACCATCCCCCATGGGAATCCTTTATCATATATAGCCTTTCCACACTCCTCCAAATCCTCTCGCATCAACGGTTCGCCGCCTGTAATAATGACAAATACCTTATGCGGATCTGTAGATGCCGCCACGCTGTCAAGCACTTTCAGAAAGTCTTCTTTCGGCATGTCAGGGTGTCCGGCCATCTTCTTGCAGTCACTTCCGCAATGCCGGCAATGCAAGTTACAGCGCAACGTACATTCCCAAAACAATTGCTTCAACGGATGTTCTTTCAGCAAATCATTATTCAGCTTCCGGGCTATTTCCAGGCCGATGCGATGTCTCAGAGTTAGTGATTCATTCTTCATTTTTCTTATCTTTCGGCAAACAAAAACATTTTCGTTTTACTTATAAAATGTCAATTTAACTAAAATACTGCATCAAAAGAAAAATATTTTACCCTTTAAATGAAATATCCCTTATTTCCTTATACTTCCTTCCACTTTCCTCCCTGCTTCTACCCCCTTCGAACATTCAACTTCCATCTTTCAACTGCCGGGAGATAAATATCAATGCTTGAAAGACAGACATATTCAACAAATAATAGTAGCTTTGCCACTAATAAATACGAGTCAGTCCGAAAACCCTGCAACTGATAAGAGATCAGTCATCATTTTTGGGTATTTAACATATCAATCAAACACCTGTCCCCTGATGTTGTCTACTCCGGTTTTCAATCCCTGCATGCGTTTTTAAGTTTCCTAAGCCGTTTCATTAGCCGGACCAAGCGTTTTCGTCCTTTCGGTTATGCCT